>Ga0209018_1000890_pt1 | contig 26229 bp, 18 predicted proteins | sample YNPBryBLVA2012_FD_185814 | JGI IMG/M metagenome (GOLD analysis project Ga0209018, IMG submission 185814) | Anoxygenic and chlorotrophic microbial mat microbial communities from Yellowstone National Park, USA - YNP Bryant BLVA 2012 (SPAdes)... ...
GGCCCTGGCAAGCAGCGTGGCGAACTTTGCAGGCCACGGCCCCGGCAGGTGGCGCGACAATCCTCGTCGAAGTGCCGGGACCGCACGCTCGAGGTCACCGGAATCGAGCAGACAAGCGCCCAGCTCATACTCGGCTTCGATCGCCACGTCCTCTTCGAGCTCTCCGGACAGCAAGCCGTCCAGGAGTTCGACGGCGCGTCGAGCCTGGCCGACTCGTCTCATCAAGGCGCACCGCGCCACGGCGACGTGTCCCTGGAGGCCGCCTCGAAGCAGTTCATCAGCGGCAGCGAGCCAGGCAGCAGGCGCGGCGGCATGCTCGCTGCGGGAGGAGGTGAAGCACGAGACGGCGGCAGGCAGGTCGCCCGAACGTGCCAGGTGGAAGGTCTGCCGCGCCGCTGCTTCGGCGCGATCCTCGGTTGCACGCGTCGGATCGAGCACCTCCTTGGCGGCCGCACGCGCGAGCGCAGCATGGGTATCCCGCATCACATGCTCCGGTACCGCCGTGCGCAGCAAAGAGGCTTCCGAACCGCGACCCAGGCGCCACGTGCCCCCGTCGTCGTGCGCGATGCCCACCTCCACGAGTTCAACAAGGGCTTCGGGACCGAACCTGTCCGGCGGCGGGTCGCCGGGCTGCCACGCAAGCAACCATGCGAGCGCGGCCTGCGCGGCCCCGGACAAGGTCCGGACCAGGTCGACGCGACGTTCGTCCGTCACCACCGTGATGGCGCCGGACGTCAGCGCGGCATCGGTGACCGTGCCTGCTTCCAGGGCTTCCAGGGTCGCGACCAGCGCCGCGGGGAATCCGCCCGTGGCGCGATGAAGCGCCATCACGCCCTCCCTCGTGAGAGCGTCCCCCACCCACCTGGCCACGTCGTCCTCGTTCAAAGGCCGAAGCGCGATCCGAACGGCGTCCGGGACGTCCAGCGTGGTGCGCAGGTCCGTCGCCGCGAGGACGAGGAGCGGGTCTGCAGGGGCCAGCGAGCGGCAAAGGGCTTGGAACAGGGCACGCTGGCCGATGTGCATCCGGTGGACGTCATCGACGATGAGGACCGCGGGGTCGCGGGCTGCGCGAAGGCGGTCCAGGGCGTCGAGCAGCTCCGAGGCCGACGTGGTGGCCGCCTGGGCACGCACCAGCGTGGCCACCACGCGCCCGATGGCGTCCGTGGCGAACGGGTCGGCCTCCACCACGCGGGTCCTCTTCTGAGCCTCCCATTGCAGCTCGCGGAGCAAGCGGCTCCGTCCGACGCCATCCTCTCCGGCGATCTCGACGAGCCGTGGCCCGGGCTGGCCGGCAACGAGTGCATCGAGCGCCGGCAAGGCGTGCTGGAGGACGTCGTCGCGGCCCACGAGCATGCCGATTCGAGCCAACACTGAACGCAAGGCCCACGGTTCCACGTCGAAGACCTCGAGCACCTCGCTGGCATCGACGGGGCGCTGAGCGGGATCGTTCGCCAAGAGCCTTGGGATCAGCTTGAGCACCGGAGCGGGGACGTCGGCTCGGCCGTGGGTGAGCAGACGCAGGGTGACGCCGAAGGCATACAGGTCGGCGCGCTCGTCGGCGGGCTCGCGAGCCAGCAGCTCGGGGGCGAGGAAGCCGGGGGTACCGCAAAGCGCGGAGGCAGGAGGCGACGGGATGGGACGAGCGCAGCCGAGGTCGATGAGCGTGGCGTGGGCGTCGCTGCTGACGAGCAGGTTGGCGGGTTTGACGTCGCCGTGGCGGATGCGCCTCGCGTGGAGCCAGTGCAGGGCTTGCAGTACGTCGACCAGGGCAACGCACACCTCGGGCCACGAGGCGGAGGCAGCGAAGCGATCGATGGTTTTGCCATCGACAAGCTCGGAGGTAAGGAAGCAGGAGGGTTGGGGACCAGGCAGCAAGGCAAAGTCGAGGAGCCGGACGATGCGTGGATGGCGCACGGTCCGAAGGATCTGGAACTCGTGGCGGAGGGCCTGAACGAGCTCGGGTGATGGGTTTCGAAGGAGCTTGAGGGCGACGCGGGTGTGGCGAAGGTGGTCGAAGGCGAGCCAGGATGTTGCGGCGCCGCCGCGGCCGAGGGGGGCGAGGAGTTCGTAGCGGTCGAGGAGGATGGCGGCGGGCATATGTATCATTGATTGTGCCATGCAGTCACTATGAGACACAATGGACATGCCCATCACCGTGCCATCCGCGTGTTTCACGCTGGCTTTGGACCTGAGCCAGGCTCTGCGTCGCCTCGACCGGTGACTGGCACCGCGCTTGCTCGTAGACTCCGGTCAATGAACCCCCGCATCACCACCCGGCCTGCCTGCACCGTCCTCGCTCTGCTGACGGGGGGCTGGGTTTCGGCCTGCGGGATCAGTCCCAAACCCGAGCCGCCGGAGCCCCTTCCCGTGATCGAGTCCGACGTCGTCCAGGTCACCCCGGCCAGGGACTACGGCGAACCGGCAGGCGTGGAAGGTGGTCCCGGATCGGTTCGTCCCGCGCAGGGCGTCGTGCGCGTATGGAACCTCGACGCGCAGACCGATCCCATCGACGCCCCGGTCGGGTCCGACGGAAGCTTCGCAGCGCACTTCGATTTGATGCTGGGTGACGAAGTCCGGCTGCAAGTCATCGACGGCGACCGGCGTTCGGTGCCGGTCGATCTCGTGGTCACCGACGCGACGGGACCTGCGCAGCGGGCCGTGCGTGCACTGCAAGCTTGCCTGACGCTCGACCCGGCCCTCGAAGTGGTGTACCCGGCGTCGGCCTCGGTGCTGGTCCACAACGGTTGTGACGCAGACGTGGTCCTCGATCCGCCGTGGTACAGGCGGGCAGCGTACGGGCTGGGCGCCGGGCAGAGCGAAACCTGGCCCGCGACGATATCGTCGGGGGCGGCGCTGGTGGTGACGGTCGACGTGCAGCCGGACGCCGGAGCTTTCGAGGAGATTCTGTTCCTGCGCGCCTCGGCGCCCAAGGTGGACCGAAGGCCGCTCACGGTACGCGGTTCGTCGCGTTGAGCGGCGGGCGGCATGAGAGTTGGACGACGGCACGCGGGGCGTGCCTGGAAGGGGATGCATGCCTGCGCAAGCAGGCACCAGCGAAGGAACGTGGAGGACATCATGAAGATCACGAGCGTGGCGATGGTGGTGGCTGGACTGGTGGCTGGGGTTGGCTGCGGCGGCGGCGACGACCCGGCGACGCCTCAAGGCCAGGCAGGACAGGGCGGAGGCGCTGGTGGCGCGTTGTCGATTGCGTGCGGAAGCTCCGCGTTGTTCGCCCAGGAGCACGGCGCGTGCGACGCCATGGACGCGGTGGGTGTGCCGGACGAAACGGGCGCGCAGTGCCGGTGCATGATCGGCTTCGCGTGGGACGGCTCCTCGTGCGTGGCCCTTGGGGGATGCGCGTGCCATGGCCTGGACTGCGACAAGCTCACGCAGACGCAGGAGCAGTGCGAGGCGCAGCACGCGGCATGCAGCACCGCCCCGCCCCTGTCCCTGCACTGCGGCTCCGCGCAGATGTACTCGGCCCAACACGACCTGTGCGACGCCATGGACGCCCATGCATCGCCCGACGAAAACGGCACGCCTTGCGATTGCTTCCTGGGGTACGCATGGAACGGTTCGGATTGTGTCAGCCTCGGCGACTGTCGTTGCGTGGGCCAGGACTGCGACAAGCTCACCCAGACCATCGAGCAATGCCGGAGCAACCATGCCCTCTGCATGCCCGATCCCCAGTTCGTCTCCTGCGGCTCGTCCACGCTCTACTCGGCCAAGCACGACCAGTGCAGCGCCATGGACGCGACCGCGGTGCCGGACGAAAACGGGTCGTCGTGCTACTGCATGCTGGGCTTCGCGTGGAACGGCACGGAATGCGTCGCGCTCGGCGACTGCCGCTGCGCAGGCTCGGACTGCGACAAGCTCACGCAGACGGCCGAGGAGTGCCAGCAGGCGCACGCCGCCTGTCGCTGAGACTCGTTTCGTCCGGCGGCGCCCCGGCGGTTGCGGGGGCGCTTGGCAGGGTGTATTGCGCGCCCAGGGTTGGACGGTCGGAGCCTTGCTGCAGCACGAGCCAGCCACGCGGTATCCTCGCGTCATGCTTCATCCTCCCCGGCCGACCCCCCGTGTCCCCGCCCCCTCTTGCTACGCACCGTCCCCATGCTTTGCGTAACCGGATCCGAGGCCGACCCCCAGGCCGCCCTGCGTCGCATCCATGCCATGCCCGACATGCTGCACGAGGTGCGGCTCGACTGCTTCGCGGAGGGCTCGGGCGCCGCTCGCGCCTTTCACGACCATGCGCGCAACGTGATCCTCACGCTGCGATCGGCCGCGCATGGTGGCAGCTTTCGCGGAAGCCGGGTCGACTACGAGCACCACCTCCGCCGGATCCTCGAACAATACGCCGGCTGGGTCGACGTCGAATGGGAGGACGACGACGTCACGCGCAGGCTTGTGCGTCAAGGAAGCCATCGCATCGTGCTGAGCTGGCACGGTGCCCTTGCCGAGCGAGGCGACATGAGTGCCATCGCGCGGGCGATGGCTTCCCTCGAGGCGGGGGTTCGGAAGCTGGCCGTTCACGTCTCCGATGCTGCCGACCTCGGATGTCTGCTGGAGCTGGCATCGGTGCTACCCTCGCCTTTCGTTCTGCTTGGTCTGGGCCAAGCCGGCCGAGCGAGCCGGGTTTTGCACGAACTGTTTGGTAGCGCGTGGACGTTCGTGTCCGTGGACAAGGCCGTGCCCGGCGCCCCTGGGCAGCTATCGATCCGCGACGCGCGCATGATGATTCCGCCGGTGCGCCCGGTGCCGGTGGCGATCGTGGGCGGTGCGCAGGTCTGCCGGTCGCCCGGTGTGACCGCATACAATCGCGTATTCCGGGAACATGGGCTCGCATACTCGTACGTGGCGTGGCCCACGGAACGGCTGGTCGATTCGCTTGGGGTGATGACCGGACTCGGCGTTCTCGGCGCAAGCGTTACGATGCCCCACAAGCAGTCCGCCGCGGCTGCGTGCAGGCGGCTCGACCCGCTGGCAGCGCGCGTGGGTGCGGTCAACACCATCGTGCGCGAGGGCGACGGGTGGGTCGGTCACAACACCGATGTCGGCGCGGTACGCGACGCGGTGAAGGCTGCCGGAGGCGCACGAGGACAGGTCGCCGGCGTGCTCGGCACCGGCGGCGCCGCCCGCGCTGCGGTCGTCGCGCTCGACCTGCTGGGCATGTCCGTTCGCGTGTTCGGTCGCAACCTCGACGCGGCACGGGCGCTGTGCGCCCTGGGTGCCGACGTCCTTCCGCGTGCCTGGACGCAGCTCGGCGACGAGCGACTCGACGTGCTGGTCCATGCCACGCCTGTCGGCAGCGACGCGGCGAGCAACCCGGTCCCCGCCTCCCTCGACCTTTCGGGATGCATTGTGATGGACATGATTCACACGCCGGAGGTCACACCGCTGGTCCGGGAGGCCACACGCAGCGGCGCCACGGTCATCCGTGGCCGGGACATGTGGCTGCTGCAAGCCGTCGCACAGATGAAGCTCATCCTTGGCATCGACTTCGACCCGCACGAACTGCACGCAGCCTGGCCCACGGCCGCCGGTCCGGGAGATTGCGCTTGAACGTTGTGCTCATCGGCTATCGCGGTGTTGGCAAGACGACCGTCGGAAGGCGGGTGGCGGACCTGCTCGGCTGGCAGTTCATCGACTGTGATGCGCTGGTCGAGCGTTCGTCCGGCTGCAGCATTGCAGAGCTGTTCGCCACGCGCGGCGAGGCGGCGTTTCGCGCGCTGGAGCATGCGTCGCTCATGGCTTTGGAAGGCCAGGACGGGCTGGTGATTGCCACGGGCGGAGGCGTGGTGCTCGACCCCAGGCATCCCGCCGTGTTGCGTCGGCTTGGCCTGGTGGTCTGGCTTACGGCGCCCAGCGAGATCCTGGTCGCGCGGCTTGCTGGATCGGAGCGCCCGCGCCTGACCGCTCTGCCGCTTGCGGATGAGGTCGCGCTACACCTTGCGCATCGAACGCCGCTGTACGCGCGCACCGCCCATCTCACCATCGAGGCTGGCGCGCTGTCGGTGCAGGAAGCGGCCGCTCGCGTGGTCGACGTGGTGCGAGCAGCACGGCAATACACCGCCTCTCCAGATGCCGAGCTCGATGGTTTGCAGGCACAGATCGACCAGATCGACGACGCGATGGTGGAGCTTTTGGCGCAACGATTGGGGCTGGCGCTTCGTGCAGGCATCGTGAAAACGGCTGCTGGGCGCAGCGTCGTGGACCCGCCGCGCGAGCAGCAGGTGGTCGACCGCTGGCTTTCGGCCGGGTCGAGGCAATCGATGGACAGGGCCGACCTGGAAGCCGTGGTCCGTGCGGTCATCGACCTGTGCCGCAAGGCCCAGCAACGCGGCTGAGGCCCCTGCCGACCCCGGCGCAGGACACACGGGCGGGGCTGCGCGCTCACCTCGCACCGCGGCGCGACGCACTTGCCCGAGGCTGGCCTGCTGGACGCCGCCGGTTGCATTCGTTACGCTGATCCCCATGTCGAACAACAGGCCAAGCGTTGCCCTTCTTTCCCTCGTTGGCATCGCTGCCAGCATGTCGTGGTCCCACGCCGCGCACGCCGTCATCCTGCAAATCGATGGCACCATCGTTCCGCAGACGACGCGGATCCAGCAAGGACTCAACAAGGGAGAGAACGGGGTGCCGTACAACAACACGGCCACGCCGCCCGTGGTCGTCGGCGCCGGTCCCAAAGGCCCCATCGACCCGATCTTCGAAGCGTCCGAGCAGCCGCAGGTCTTCGCAGTGCCCAGGCTTGCGAACAACCAGTTCGGCTCGGTGACGTTCATCGACTTGCTCGAAGGCGCCGGGTACGAGAACACGTTCGGCTGGTACAACGTGGGCGATGACCTGTCCACGCTCGCCAACCTCCATTCGGTGTTGACGTGCACGCCGGTCAACTATGAGGCAACGCCGGCTGCCAGCTCTCAGGCCACGGTCGACTTCCAGGCCGAGTACACAGCCGGCCGCTACAAGGGCGGCTTCATCGGCTTTTTCCTGGTCACGCCGCAAGGCTGCCCGAGCTGCAACAACTGCGGCAATCCTCTCTCTTCGAACGGCGTCGGCCGGATCTACTACACCGAAAAGGAGATCAACGGCGACGGCAACTACGTGCATTTCTTGGTCTACCAGACCAAGGTCACGGATGCCGCCGGTACGCGCCTCACAGACTTCTACTTCGGCTTCGAGGACCTGTACCGAGGCGGCGACAACGACTTCGAGGACATGCTGGTGTTCGTGCGTGGCCTGGTGGTGCCGTGCGTCCCCGCCGCCGAGGTGTGCGACGGCAAGGACAACAATTGCGACGGACTTGTCGACAACGACCCCGTCGACACGGGCACATCCTGCTCGACCATTCCGAACAACCATCCCGGGGTCGGCGAGTGCAAGGCGGGTGTCTGGGCTTGCACCGGCGGCGCAAAGGTCTGCATCAACGAGGTAGGACCGACCGCCGAGGCGTGCGACGGCAAGGACAACGACTGCGACGGCACGGCAGACAACCCCCCGGGTGGAACGTTCGTGCCGTCCCTCCCCAATGCATGCCCGCCGCAAACCCAGCCTTGCACCGCCGTCACCCAGTGCATCAATGGCGCCCCTGCATGCGTCGTCACGCACCAACCGGCGCCCGAAACCTGCAACGGCGTCGACGACGATTGCAACGGCATCATCGACGACAACCCGAGCGACGTGGGTATCCAGTGCACGCCGTCGGGCATCGAGCCGACAATCGGCGAGTGCAAGGTGGGTATCACGGTCTGCACGAACGGCACCCTGAGTTGCTCGGGATACGTGGGTCCCACCCAGGAAGTCTGCGACGGCAAGGACAACGACTGCGACGGACAGGCCGACGAGGCGCCGCTGACCGGGCTGGCGGCTCAGTGCTCGCCGCAAGGCGTAACCGTATGTACGCTCGGCCACGAAGTCTGTGTCAGTGGTGTCAAGGTCTGCGTCGACTTCGCGTTCGGCGAGCCGGAGACGTGCAATGGTGTCGACGACGACTGCAACGGGGTCATCGACGACAACCTGCTGGACGTGGGCGGCCCTTGTGGTTCCGACGTGGGGGCGTGCGAGCCGGGCACGCTGCAATGCGTGGCGCAGACCCCCGGCGACCCCGCGACCGACACCATCCAATGCGTCGGAGCTTCCTTGCCTGCAAACGAGGTCTGTGACGGCGTCGACAACGACTGCGACGGATTCGTCGACGAGGACCCGGACGGCGGGGGACCTCAGACGCTGCCCGGCGTGGGGCAGGCGTGCGGCGACCCTAGCGGTTGCGGAGCTGGCATCACGGTCTGCAAGAACGGCGCGATTGCGTGCATCACCGGCGGGCTCGGCAAGGCCGAGACGTGCAATGGCATCGACGACGATTGCAACGGTATCGTCGACGACAACTTGATCGACACGGGCGCGTTCTGCGGCCAATCGGCAGGGGCGTGCGAGCCCGGCACGATCCAGTGCGTGCCCCAGGTGTCGGGGGATCCCACCACGGACCAGATCGCCTGCGTGGGCGGCGTAGGTCCGGTGACCGAGGTCTGCAACGGTATCGACGACGACTGCGACGGCTTCATCGACGAAGACCCGGATGGGTCAGGGCCAGGGCATCTCGACGGCGCAGACGAGCCGTGCTCCGAGCCAGGAGCTGGGGCTTGCGGCGCTGGCCTGACGGCTTGCCGCAACGGATTGATTGTGTGCGAGATCGCCACGGTGCCTGCACCGGAGAAGTGCAATGGCATCGACGACGACTGCGACGGCGAGATCGACGAGGACGCGGACCTGACCGACACAGGGGGCCCGTGCGGGTCCGGGTTGGGCGTGTGTCAGCCTGGTATTCTCACATGCGTACACGACGCTGACGGCAATGCGTCGATCGAGTGCGTGGGGGCGACGACGGGTACGGACGAGGTTTGCAACAACAGGGACGACAATTGCAACGGAGTCGCCGACGAAGGCGATCTTCCGGGGGAGAACGAGGAGTGTCCGCCCGAGGGCATGACCCTTCCGCTCCAGGGCTTGTGCAAGGCAGGCAAGACCGTCTGCATCAGCGGCGTGATCGAGTGCGTCGGAGCCATCGGGCCGCGCCCCGAGGTCTGCGACGGGCTCGACAACGACTGCGACGGCGCCACGGACACGCCCGACCCATGTCCGGGCGAATCGGTCTGCATCGCAGGAAACTGCAGCGAGCCTTGCTCCGGCACCGAGTTCACGCCGTGCCCGGCCGGGCAGGAGTGCCGAAACGGCTACTGCCAGCTACGCGACTGCTCCAACCTGTGCGCGAGCGGTACGGTCTGCGATCCGGCCACGGGGTTGTGCGTCGCCACGGACGGGGGCGTTGGCGGCGCGGGCGGATCGGCTGGCGATGGGGGGACCGACGGCCAAGCCGGCACGGGCGCGACAGGCGGAAGCGGCACCGGCGGCGCACCGGGCAGCGACGCTGCATCGGGGGGCGGGGCAAGCAGTCCGGGAGGCTCCGGGGCGACGGGCATACCAGGAGACTCGAACGGTGATGGTGTGGTGGACAACTGGGGACTAGCTACGGGTGGAGGCGGCTGCGCTTGCGGCGTCGCAGAATCCGGAAACGTGGGAACCAAGGGGGCAATCACCCTGAGCTTGCTCGTGATGGCTGCCGCCATTCGCCGCGGTCGACGGGAGGTGTGCCGATGAAGCGCGCGAGGCTCGCCATGCTCCTGGCTCAGCCTGTCCTCGGTTGGATCCTGTCGGGCTGCTCCGAGGATGCGTATTGCTGGAACTGCACGGAACCGCTGTCGTCCGGATCCGACGCCGGCGACGCCGCGGTCGGTTACGACGCCCCCTTCGACACGACGCATGTGATCGAGACGAGCACCTGTGGGGATACGCAATCCGACCCGGCGAACTGCGGTCAGTGCGGCCACGTCTGCGAAGAGCGTGTCGGCACGAAGGTCTCCTGCGAAGCAGGCACCTGCCGGTGGGACTGCGCGACCGGATGGACCGACCTCGACAACGACCCGTCCAACGGATGCGAATATCAGTGCATCGTCACCAACGGCGGGATCGAAATCTGCGACGAGGCAGACAACGACTGCAACGGAGTCGTCGACGAGGGCTTCGACCTGCTCAACAGCGTGGAAAACTGCGGCTCGTGTGGGAACGTCTGCCTGATGTCCAACGCCATCCCCAAGTGCGTTGCAGGGCAGTGTGTCATCGAGGCCTGCCAGCCCGGATTCCAGGACAGCCCCAACACGCCCGGGGCGGACTGCGACTACCCCTGCTCCCCAACCCATGGCGGCATCGAGATTTGTGACGGCGCTGACAACGACTGTAACGGCGTGGTCGACGACAACGTCGATACGTCTACCGATCTTCAGAACTGCGGCCAGTGCGGGCTGTCTTGCATGGGCTTGTTCCCCCACGCGCTGCCCGTCTGCACGGCTGGCCGGTGCGGCTTCACGGAGTGCGAACCCGGATACTTCGACAAGAATGGCGACCCGTCCGATGGCTGCGAATGGACGTGCGCAGCGAACTGCGACACCTTCCCCTTCGCCGTCGGCGTCTGCGACGCTTCCGGGGTCTGCTCGATGGGCGCGTGCCTGCCGAGCTACTATGACCTGGACAACGATCCTTCCACCGGCTGTGAGTACTACTGCCTTCTAACCAACAACGGTTTGGAGATCTGCGACGGTACCGACAACGATTGCAATGGTGTCGTCGACGACAACCCAGACACGTCCGCCGACCCGCTCAACTGCGGAGCATGCGGACATTCCTGCGGCGGTGCCTTCCCCAATGCCACCCCTGCCTGCCAGAACGGCCAATGCGTGCTGGATTCCTGCTTCCCCGGCTACCTCGACCGCAACGGGAACCCTGCCGACGGCTGCGAGTACTCGTGCGAGGCAGCGTGTACCTTCCCCTTCGCCACCGGCGTCTGCCAGCCCGACGGCACCTGCACGTTCGGCCAATGCCTCATCGGTTACCATGACCTCAACAACGACCCGTCGGATGGGTGCGAGTATGCTTGCACACCGACCAACAACAGTCAGGAGGCGTGCGATGGGAAGGATAACGATTGCGACGGCGCCGTCGACGAGACCTTCGACCTGAACACGGACCAGCAGAACTGCGGCCAGTGCGGCAACCAGTGCTCGGTCTACTTTCCGAACTCCACAACCGCATGCCAGCTCGTAGGAGGCGCGCCGACCTGCGTGTGGACCGGGTGCCTGCCCGGCTTCAACAACGACGATGGCCAGACGTCGAACGGGTGCGAATACGCCTGCACGAAGACGAATGGCGGCGTGGAGGTCTGCGACGGCATCGACAATGACTGCGATGGTGTCGCTGACAACCCCCCGGGCGGAGTGTTCGACCCACCCCTACCCGAGCAGTGCCCGCCGGACAATCCCCTGGATAGATGCCAATCGAAGACCGTGTGTCAAAACAGCGTCCCGGCCTGCGTCCAGACCGTCGGCCCGGCCGCCGAGGTCTGCAACGGCATCGACGACGATTGCAACGGGTCGGTGGACGAGGACCCTGATGGCGCCGGTCCGCTCAATCTGCCCCAGGTCGGTTTCGCTTGCGGCACCTCCCAGGTGGGTGTCTGCACCTTTGGGACGACCGTCTGCAGCAACGGTAGCATCGTCTGCCAGGGGGCCGTGTCCCCATCGGCCGAGGTGTGCAACGCGCAGGACGACAACTGCAACGGTGTGGCAGACGACAACCCTCAAGGCCAGGGGGCCGCTTGCGACCTGGTCCCGGGCTCCCCGGGCGCGTGCGAGCCTGGCGTGCAACAATGCGTCGGCGGCACGATGGTCTGCACCGGCGGCGTCGGCCCTACCACCGAGGTGTGCGACGGCCCCCGCGGGACGACCGATCCCGCGTATGACAATGACTGCGATAACATCATCGACGAAGGGTGCGCGTTTGCCTATCAACAACCGGTGCGGCTCGACACGCTCAACTCCGCCGTTGGTCAGCATTCGTCGTTCCAGCTTGCTGGAGCCTCCGCCAGCGACGCTTTCCTCGTAGTATACGCGGACATGCGGGCGGGCAACGCCAACATCTATGGCCGTGTTTCGACGGATGCGGGCTCCACATGGGGCTCGAACGACTTCGTCATCGCCAACGACGGCAACGCGGAGGTCGAGCCCAACGTGTTCATGCGCACCGGCCGTGCGTATCTCACCTATTCCCTGTTCGGCAACAGTGTCCGCCGCATCCACGTGCGATCGTCCAATGCCACGTACGGCACCTGGTCGTCGGCCGTCAAGATCGACGCACCCGCTACGGGCGACGGTACGATTGACTGCTATGCGCCGGCCGGCGTGGTCGCGAAGGCGGACACCAGCGGCACCAACGACTGGATCGCAGTGGTGTGGAGTGACATCGCGGGTACGGCGGACGACCCGCAGCGCAACATCCGCCTCAACTACTCCAAGAACGGTGGGACAAGCTGGCTCGCCACCCCGCTCACCGTCAATACCGGAGCGGGTGCAAACAAGGGCGAACTGCCCGTGATCGCATCCGACTCGAACGGCATCGTCTACGTCGCGTGGCGTGACAAGCGCACTTCCGGACTGGCTCAGGTCTACTTTGCGCGCGTCGACCTGTCCGCCGCGACGCCGGCCGTCGCGAATGTCCGAGCCTTGCAGCCCAACGTGAGCGGCGCAAGCGCTGAAGAAATCTCCATCGCGGCGGACACGCTCGGCAACGTGCATGTCGCATGGACCGACCTTCGCCCGCCGGCCAAGACCATCCGGGTCGCCACCTCCCAGGACCATGGCGCAACTTTCCGCCTGGTCGGCGGCGTCGTCGACGGCACGATCGTGAACCCCGACGGCTCCTTTGCCGACGCGGCAGCGCCGGCCATCGCAGCGCGCAATGGCCGGGTCGTGGTGGCATGGCAAGACACACGCAGCGGGGCGGCAGACATTCGCGTCAATCACTCCGACGATGCGGGGACGACGTGGCAATCGACCACCCCCCGCGCGGACACCGGCGAAGGACTCGGCGCCGCAACGTCCCTGTCGCCAAGCATCGCGTTCGGCTCCTCCGACAACGTGTTCGTTGCATGGCAGGACCTCCGCTTCCCGACGTCTGCCATCCTTGCCAATCAATCGATCGACCGCGGAACGAACTTCAACGCGACGGCCGGCACGTCCTTCCGCATGGATATCGACACGACCGCCAACCCGATCGGCGGTGCCTCTGCCGACAGCCAGGCCGCCATCGTTCTCGCCTCGCCCAACGCGGTCCGGGCCGCAGTCGTTTGGCTCGACTACCGCAATGCCGCCGGTGCCAACGGCCAGAACGGCGACGTGTGGACCCGCCTCCTCGCACCTTGACCTCAGCAGCGGCTTCGGGGGGCGGTTTCGACGCGCCGCGCTGCCGGAGAGCATGTCCACGGCTGCCGTCGCTCCTGCAAAACTGACGTCAACGGGCGGACGAGCGCCAAACATCGCCAAGGTCCGGCCGCAACGCATGCCCAGGCGCTGGCTTGCTCCCCAGATCCTTCGAGGGGGGCGCTGTCCGGCAGTCGAGCGAGCCTGCGCACGCCTCCGGAACCGTCACCGCACCGGTTCGAGAACCCACGGCTGGGTCGGGTCGTCGGAATGGGGCCTCCGCATGGCAACCCGCCCGCCGTCGCGCGTCGCGTCGGAGACGACCGGATCGCTCGCGCGCGGGTCCCGCCTAGCATGATCGCGCTGTTGAGCAACCTGTTTTCCGCTCACCGGCTCCCAGGTCGCTGCAAGCCCGGCGGTCCGGACGGCGCAGGACGGACGAACAGGCCCAAGCGCTGGCAGACAAGCCCCGTGATGAAAACGCGCCGGCGGCGCGGCGACCCATCGGGGACGCAGTGGATGGCGCGCCGTCTGCCGTGCGCAAGTCGCGCGACGAAACCGGCATACCGCGGACGATTTGCGGATGGGCTGTTCGGATGGGACTTCGTCGCACCTGGAGGCTCCGGCCACCGGGCTCCTCCGAGCGGGTCAGTTCGAGACTTGTACCTGCTCGGTCAATGCCATCGTCGAGTTCTGCGGGGTGAGCACAGCCCATGAGATGAATGCGCCGTGCACGTTCTGGAGAGGATAGGAGCCCAGCGACACCGAAAACGACTCGCCGGCCTTATAGGTTTGCGGGCCAAGGTTGTTGTAGACAACATCTTTCAACTCGAAGAAGGCGCCCCACGGAGTCTGGATCGCAACGCCGGTGGTTCCCCGGACGGTGAGCGTGGTCTGCGCAAGGTTCACGACGCCGTTGAACTGCGGACTGATACGCACATACAGAGTCAGGTTCTCCTTCGGGAGCATGACACCGCAGACGCCACAAGCCGGCAACGGCGGCTGCGGCACGACGAACGGCGCCACCTGCATACTCTGGTATAGGTCTTCCGGCGCCGGCATCAGACCAGGAGCAGGAGTGTACGAATACACTGGCGCGTCGTTGAACTCGGAGAGAAATGCCTGCCTGTTCTGCGCCAGCGGCGGTGTGGAAGTGCTCGCCCAACTCGATGCTCCACAGGTGACGGGCACTGCCGGGCACCTTTCAGGCATCCCGTTCTTGACTTGACCGCATGTATGCGCGATCGCGTCGCACAGGCGCGCGCTCCGCACTTCGCACGCCTTGCACGTGATGTCCACATCGGCCGGCTCCATCGTGCCCTTGCCGCTCCAATAGACGTTGTTCATGACCTCGGGGCCGGTGAGTTCCGGACGGTACGCCCATGCTGCCGCCGCGACACCCGAAAGGATGGCCGCCGATACCGAAGTCCCAGTCATGGGCGCGGGATAGTCGACACCCGTGGAGGCGGAGGTGCCGAGAACGGACACTGCTGCATAGCGTGGACGGCTCAGCTCGCGGGTCGACGCAATGGGGCGGCCGGCGTAGTCGACCCCGCCCGCTGCAAAGACCATCGGCTTGGGTGCCTTGACCGTGGTGTTCTGGGCAATCGGCAAACCTGCGGGAATCCCGTCCAGGTATCCCACGCCTTCGAGCGCATTGCAGGCCGTCAGGTCCGGGGCTGGGCGCAGCGTCCATGCCGCCGGGCATACCATGCCTTCGTTCGATGATCCGGCGACCTTTCCGCTCTTGTTCCCCGCCGCTGCAATGATGAGAGCGCCGTGACACGACGCGTGCTGGAGGGCACGGTAGACCGTCGCCGCGGCCAGCTCCATCTCGTCAGGGGCCGCCGTTGCACAGTTGTCGGTCGGCTCCCATCCCAGGCTCAGGTTGATCACCAGCCGCTGGTCTGCCGTCGCAGGACTCGCAGCCCAGCTCGCTTTCCAGTCCTCGACTGCCGCGTATACCGCCTGGGCGAGTTGCAATCGCGTGCCGAAGTAGCCGCCTTGCACCCTGTCGACGACGTCGTTCCTGAGGTGGGGCAAAGCCAGATGCGTGACGACGTTACCGACACAAGCCTTCCCCCTCAGCGCGGTCCGCGGGCATGTCAAGTCTCGCACGAGCCATGATAGCGCGTATCCATGAGGCAGGCGGCCCATCGGGATCTTGTTCGGGGGCGCCGTGGGCGACGAGTCCACCATTGCGATCCGGATGCTGGCGGGCGGCATGGCGCCCCCTGCGGGAAGTCCCTGTTGCATGGCGCCGCTTTGATCCAGCAGCGAGTCGTGCAGCGCACCGCGAAGAGACTGCTCCGTCGTGAGAGGCCCCACCAGCACGCAATCCTGTTCTATCTTGCCAGCACCCCACAACGCGACATGGTTCGTGAGGGCCTTGATTTCCAATGCCGTCGGCGGGCTGGTGCCTCCCCAGGTGTACTCGCAGTAGTGGGCGAGTTGCGGGGGGGTGGCCGCACCCGGATAGCGGAATGCCGGCGCAACATTCCAGTGCCCGGGGGCACCATCGGGGCAGCCCCTTTGGCGATACTCCGCCACCCAACGCATGCCCGTGCACCCTGTCCCTGTCGTCGACGCCATCTGTGTCGTGTCGACTGCCTCCTGGGCCGGGTCCATGCTGCTGCACGACACCGCGACGCCCGACAGGCAGATCCCGACGAAAACCTGCAAAATGCGTTGCTGCATTGCTCTGCCCTCTGCTTCGACCACCCGGTCCCTATGGGTACCGAGCCGTCACATCTGTACGCGTGAGGAGCCTCGGAACTGACAAGACGACCGCAAACGAGTCGAGAACCATCTACGCCAGCGGTCTGCCACAGCTTCCCTGCCCCCAAACCGCCACACAATGGTCTCGAATCAGGGAACCAGGGCGCGAAACGCCGCCCAATCCTGGTCCGGCCGCGCCTTCCAAAGGTCCCGCTGGGCTGCCTGCAACGCCTCCGAAACGTCCAGCGCCGGGTCCGTCGCCAGGTGCAAGGTGATACGACGGCTCAACTGCGCCGCCACGTCGTCGCGCACCGGCCGGCTCGCTGCAACCACCGCCCGCGCCCCCATCGCGATGAAAGCCTGCGCAAGCCCAAGCCCGACCGTGTCGGTCCGACTACCCGTCCGCGCCGTGTCACAGCCCGACAAGACGATGATGTCGGGAACGCGCCGAAGAGCAAGGATATCCTGTACGGTCAGCCACGCGTCACCCGCCAGAGGGAAGCCGCTGTCCCATCCGTCGCGCCCCTCGAACGACCCGTGCCCCGCGTAGTGGAGCAGCGTGACGTTGTCCTGCTCCATGGCAGAGCGCACCGTCCGGTGCTCCGCTTGCGCCCCGGCCAGAAGCGTGGTCGTCCATCCGCGCGCTCGCAGCAAACCATCAACCTCGCCCGCTTCGTGGCGGGCGGACGCCAGGTCGCCGCGCGGGTCGCCGATCAGAAGTGCGCGGTGCGGCCCAGGCGGCAGCGGCGTGCGTGGGTTCGGAATGTCCAGGCCGAACTCCACAACGCGATGAACCATGAGCGGTTCGCCGTTCCACGGCAACGCATGCAGGTCCACGCCTTCCATCAGGCCAGGCGCGCTGACTCGGATGCGCGTTGCGCGCGAGATAGCATCCGCAAACGGGCTCAGCAGCTTGTCGGCAAGCATCGCAGGGGCTGCGTTCAGGTCCACGTCACCCAGCCGGTGCACTCGAGCACGTTCGCGCGAGATGGCGAAGCCGACCCACTCCTGCGCAAGGCGTGCATAGACGAGCCACACATGCGTGTCCTCGGAAGGAGCCAACGCCGTCGGTTCAGCTTCGGCGGCACCGCCTGCGAGACTTCCGACCGCCGAGATCGCTTCATCGAGAGCAGCGCGCACGCGCTCTTGGTCCTCCATTCGCAACGAGGCTACCCGGACAAGCTCGTTGGTCGGCAGACGCCAGTCCTCAGCGGCTCGCGAGGTCTGCACGTCGCGCGCGGCCCGGTAGGCCGCCACCGCGCTTTCCCACCGAGCACGCTTGTCGGCGTCGAGCCCGTCGAGCGCGTCGATCCTTCGCAGCAAGCGCACAAGCCGGGCACGTGCCGCACGGATCATGCGAACGGCTTCGAAGACCGCCTGCCTCGGCTGGGAGGCCGCCCCAGGGACGCGCAGCGCGCGCTCGACCAAAAAGGCCACATGCTGCCGGGTCAGGTCTTCGTGGCGCCCAAGGAACGTCTCCCGCCCCTCGCCCAGCGGCACGAACTGGCTCCATTCTTCCAGGATGTCCGCCGCCTGGCGAAACGCCTCCTGCGCCTGCCGCGCACGACCGAGCGCACCGAGGGCATTGGCACGCCCGACGGCGGCTTCCAGACGCGCCTCCGGCAAAAGCGCGCTGCGTGCGATCCGTTCCAGGCGCTCGAAACCTGCCAGGGCGCGCTGGTGATTGCCTCGCGCCGCGGCAATCTTCGCCTCCAGGCCAATCCACCAGACTTCGAGCCGCTGGTCCTGCTCCACGGTCGCCTCCCGCGCCATCGTCACATATCGCTCGGCCTCGGTGACCTTTCCCTCCTCGAACGCCAGGAGCGCGAGATTGGTCAGAACATTGGCGCGGTCTTGCGGGTGAGGACACGCGGTGCCGAACAGGTCGAGCGCCTGGGCGAGCTGCCCGCTACACTGCTCACGCGCCCGGGTGCCGCCCGCGTCCGCAGGAGCCCGCAGTCCAATCCAGCATAGATTGGTCAGCAGCGACCCCTTGCGACAGGCATCCATGTCCGCAGGCGCGAGACGCTCTGCCTCCGTAGCCACGGCGCCCGCTTCGTCATGACGGCCCAGCAGCGCAAGAACCTCAGCAAGCAAGGGCAGTGCATCGAGCCGCTGGGCGTCCATTCCCAAACGCAGCGCGTCGTGCTCCGTCCGACGAAAAGCACGCAGCGCAGCCCGCAGATCCCCTGCTTCGTACGCAAGCAGCCCGCGGTAGTACGACGCCATGACGCGTCCCTCTGGATGGCTTGCCTCCAGCGGGGCCACACCTTCCAGAGCGCGACGTGCATCAGCGAACCGGCGGGCGCCATACAGGTGTGTGAAGGCCAGCGCGCAACGATCCTCCGCCTCTTCGGAGATCATGCCCTGTTTGTGCTCAATCGCGATGGCCCGATCGAGCGCGTCCACCGCCTGGGCAACCCTGCCCCTCGCCCGCTCGATGCGCGCCATCTTGCGCAGCGCACCTGCCCGCACCTGCTGGCTCGGATCGTCGATCAAGCCGTTCAGCTCCGCGCTCGCCTGGTCGAGTTTGCCTTCCCTCCGTAGCTGCTCTGCCTTCCACAGCCCCGGATGCTCGCTTCGCGTCGCAATCCGCAAGAATCCCTCGGCCGGTATTCTCTCGCCCTCCGATCGGATCGTCAGCAAGCGCGCGTTGCCGACGACCGAAACCACAACGGTCGTTCCGCCGTCCAGCTCCCCAGTCTGGGCGGATACTGTCACGCCGTCCAAGCGGACGGAAAGCGTGCGCATCGGCGTGTTGGGGATGAACAACCGAACCGGTCGCGCACGGTCCACCTCGCATACAGGGCCCCGCCGCACTGCCGCACATCCGGCGAACTCGAACGCAAGGGGAACCACCTGAGTGGTTGCGGCCCGATCGGCTTTTCGACAGCCAGGAGCGACGATCCCCATGCCCGCTGTGAGCCAGGCCACAACACACCGCAGAAGGCGGGGTACCATCGCGCCACGACCATGCATGGTCGGTCACTCGTTTCCGGCGCCCGTCAACATCACCCGGAAGCTTTCGTATCGAACCGATGCGTCGTCGCCCGGCACCGATGGTTGGTTCCGTACGAGTTCGGCGACATCCGCAGGCAGGGCATGCTCTCGCCCCACCGCCACCACGACCGTCCACTCGCCATCCGGCAAGCCCGCGAAGAGTTGCTCGCGCGTCCCCGCGACCCGAATCGCGCCACTCGGATCGACTTCCGTCGCCGGCAACCACGGGCGAATGTCGGCGCCTCGCACGACCGCCCCGCGCAACGCGACGCTTCCCTGCACGCGGTGGCCGGGACGCAGGCGAACCTCCAGACGCGACCCTGGCACGAGACGTGCGGTGCGTGCCTGGCGCGTTTCGGGGGCCGAACGCACGATGTTGTCTCCGCCAAGCACGACCAGCTCGTAGGGGGGAACCGGGTCGTCGGGCGTTGCGTGGGGTCGAAGCAGCAGAATCAACGCCGCAGCCGCTGCCAAGGTGGCGGCCGCGCCGCCGAGGACGACGGCACGCCTGGGCAGAAACCTGACCCCACCCCGCGCAGACGCTGACGGACTCGCACGCATGGAGGCGGCAATCTGGTCGGCCAGGTCCGCCTTGAACCGGGCGTCGAAGGGGCGGAACGCCTCGACCATCGGAGCGTTCGGTCCAAGCTCACGCAACAGCGCCTGCTCTTGGTCCGGTGAGAGACGCCCCGCAGCGAGATCGTCCAGACGCGGATCTCTCCACGGGTCCTCCGACCGCACCAAGTCGGACAACGCTCTTAGCAAGTCCTCGTCCCGGCTCACGGTGTCCTCTCCTGGGCAGTACGCTCCGCCACCAGCGAATCTGACATGACCTCCCCCGCGATGTCCCGCACGAGCCTTCCCAGACGCGACCGCCAGGCATGCACGGCGTCCTCGGTCAACCCGGTGAGCGTGCAAACCTCGCCCACCGAAAGACCGTCCACGTACAGCCACTGAAACATCTGAACCCCTCGGTTCGTCAACCGCGACTGCAGCCGTTTCCACACTTCGTCGAGCACCTGACGTGAGGCAGCGCCCGCTTCGGGGTGGGATGATGCGCCCGCTGCGCGGTCCAGGTCCGGCAAGTCCATGGGGATCTCGGACCATGGGTTGCGGCTTTGCGTCCGCATCGTCGAGATCACCTCACGCTCGGCCAGCAAACCGACAAAGCCTGCGAGGGACGCCCCACGATCCGGGTCCCATGACCGAAGCGTCTTGCCCTGATCGGCAAACAAGGCGAGGAAGACCTGCTGCGTGAGGTCGGCGACCTCCTGGCGAATATCGGACGAGTAGGCCACCGGCGTGAGCCTCAAAAGAGCTCTCGCCACCCGCACCTGGATGACCGGTGTGAGGCAATCGACCACGGATCGAAGAGCGCTGCGGTCACCGTTCAGCGCACGGCGCAGCTCGTCCACACTCGGGTTGCGGTGCCCATCAATGGTCATGAACCCTTCAACAGCCTAGTTGTGCTCGCGCAGGCCGTCTACCCCGTGCAACCACCGGCATGCCTTCAACCAGCCCGATTGCGTCCCCGCATCGCGCGACGCTCGTCTGTTGCGCCCACATTCCGGCTGGACCTTGGCCTCGACCCGGGGCCAAGTGTTCGCGGCGGGGATCTGGGACAAAACGCACGAGCGCGACGCCACAACGAGGTGGTGCCGCGCCCGAACGATTCGCAAGCCTCTACTCGGTGCCCTGGGCCTTGGGCTCCTCGGCCTTGGGGGCCTTGGCAGCCTCGCGAGCCTTGCGGGCGTTGTCTTCCGGGTGGACGAACTCAATCACGGACATGGGCGCGTTGTCGCCGCGCCGAGGTCCAATCTTGATGATACGTGTGTATCCGCCTGGACGGCCGTGAAAGCGCTTGGCGAGGTCGACGAGGACTTTCTCGACCAGGTCGATGCGCTCCAGCTCGCCGCTGTCCTGGACCTTCACCCCGAAGCGCGGGATGTAACTCCGAATCAAGCGTTCGACATGGAGCCGGCGCGCCTGGTTCTGGCGCAGCGCCTTGGCCTTGCCCGGATCCTCAGGCGGCTCCGCCGGCGGCTTGGTGAAGGCGACCTCGCCAAGACGAACCGCCTTCGTGATCAAGCGCTCGGCGACCCGTCGCAGCTCCTTGGCCTTGGCGTCGGTGGTCTCGATGCGCTCGTGGGTGATCAGATTCGCCGTCAGGTTGCGGAACATCGCCCGGCGGTGGGATGTGTTGCGGCCGAATTTCCGGCCTGCGTTCTTGTGACGCATGGCGCCTTGACCTCGCTAAGGTTCTCAGTTCTGGTTCTGCGCGGCCTTCCAGCGCTCGAGGAGCTGTGGCCAGTTGTCGATCTTCATGCCCAGCGACAAGCCCATGCTCGCGAGGATCTCCTTGATCTCCTTGAGCGACTTGCGGCCGAAGTTCTTGGTCTTGAGCATGTCCTGCTCGGTGCGCTGCACCAGCTCGCCGATCAGGGTGATGTTCGCGTTCTGCAAACAGTTGGCCGACCGCACGCTCAGCTCCAGCTCGTCCACGGACCGGAACAAGTTCTCGTTGACGGGCTCCTCATCCTGGCTGGGGGCGGTGTAGCTCGTCTCCTCGGTCTCCTCGAAGTTGATGAAGATCGAGAGCTGCTCCTTGAGGATCTTGGCTGCGAAGGCGACAGCGTCCGCAGGACGGACGGCGCCGTTGGTCCAGACCTCGAGCACGAGCTTGTCGTAGTCGGTGACCTGGCCGACACGCGCGTTCTGCACGGTGTAGTTCACCTTGCGGACCGGCGAAAAGAGTGAATCGATGGGGATGGTGCCGATCGGCGTCGTGGGTGTCTTGTTGCGTTCGGCAGGCACATACCCGCGCCCGACTCCGACCGTCAGCTCCATCGACAGGGGCCCCTTCTTGTCGAGGTGCGCAATAAGATGATCCGGATTCAGCACCTCGAGCCCGTCGACGAGCTGGATGTCCCCCGCGAGCACCGGCCCAGGGCCTTCCTTGTCGATGCGAACCGTGAACTGCTTGGGCGCGTGCGCCTTGAACACCACCTCCTTCACGTTGAGGATGATGTCCGTGACGTCTTCCACCACGTCGGTGATCGTGGTGAACTCGTGCAGCGCACCGTCGACCCGAATGGCCGTCGCGGCGGCACCCTGCAGCGACGACAGCAGAATGCGTCGAAGCGAGTTCCCGATGGTGATTCCAAAGCCGCGCTCCAGCGGCTCGCAGGTGAACTTGGCGTAGAAGTCGGTGGCGGTTTCCGTCTCGATCACCATCGCCTTCGGGCGGATGAGGTCGCGCCAGTTGCGGCTGATCATGTTCATGTGCGCCTTCCTTTCGAATCACCGGGGAACCGCGCGGAGATCCCGGCCGCGACGTCGAACCCGCTCGTCCGTCGCGCCCCGTCTCCTGCCCGCGTGGAGCGTCTCATGCCGCTGCCCGGTGCAGCGGGACGCTCTCGGACAAACTACCTGGAGTAGTACTCGACGATGTACTGCTCTTTGATGGACGGCTCGTTGAGCTCCTCGCGGATGGGAACCGACTTGATGACGGCGGCGAAGTTGGCGTGGTCGACGTCCATCCAGCCGGGAGTGGGTCGGGCCGCAGCCAGGGCGACCGCAGTTTCGATGAGCTTGAGCTTACGGCTCTTCTCGCGGATCTCGACCTTGTCGCCGACACGCAGGATGTAGCTCGGGATGTTGATTCGTCGTCCATTGACGAGCACGTGGTTGTGCTTGACGAGCTGGCGGGCTTCGCGGCGTGTTGCGCCATAGCCCATCCGGTAGACAGCGGAGTCGAGGCGACGCTCGAGCAGGCCGAGCATCTGCTCGCCCGTACCGCCGCGCATGCGGCTGGCGCGGTCGAAGTACAGCCGGAACTGGCGTTCGGCGACGCCGTAGATGCGCCGGACCTTCTGCTTCTCGCGAAGACGCAGCGCATACTCGCTGAGCTTGATGCGTCCCTGACCGTGCTGGCCTGGCGGGTAGGGGCGGCGGGTCTGGGCGCACTTCTCCGTCTGGCAACGTTCGCCCTTGAGGAAGAGCTTTTCGCCCTCCCGACGGCAGAGCTTGCAAACTGGGCCGATATAGCGAGCCATGGAAACGTCCTCTTCGCTCAGACGCGGCGCCGCTTGGGCGGGCGGCAACCGTTGTGGGGAACCGGGGTTACGTCACGGATCAGCGTGACCTTGAAGCCTGCGGCCTGCAGCGCACGCAGCGCGCTCTCGCGACCGGCGCCAGGGCCTTTGACGAACACCGCCACCGAGCGCATGCCATGCTCCATCGCACGGCGGGCCGCCTCTTCCGCGGCGAGCTGCGCCGCGAACGGCGTGGACTTGCGCGACCCCTTGAACCCGCGCGACCCCGCGCTCGACCACGCCACCGCATTGCCGTTGATGTCCGTGATCGTGACCACCGTGTTGTTGAACGTCGACTGGATGTGCGCGATCCCAGTCGCGATGTTCTTGCGGACCTTCTTCTTCTTTGCGCCCTTCTGCCGGGCCTTCGTCGTACTCATGACAGGGTGCTCCTGCTATGCCGTCGGTTTCTTCGCCCGGGCACGCGAAAGCATGCCCTTGCGCGGGCCCTTGCGCGTCCTTGCGTTCGTGTGCGTCCGCTGCCCCCTCGTGGGTAGCCCACGACGATGCCGCAGCCCGCGGTAGCAGCCGAGATCCATCAGACGCTTGATGTTCATCTGGATCTCTCGCCGAAGATCGCCCTCGACCTTGTAGTCTGCGTCCAGGATGTCGCGGATCGCCTTGACCTCCGCTTCGCTCAAGTCCTCGACGCGCTTGGTCGGGTCTACCTGCGCCTTGGCGCAGATGTCGCGCGCCAGCTTCCTGCCGATCCCAAAGATGTACGGCAGGGCGTACGCGATGTGCTTCCGACGCGGAAGGTCAACACCAGCAATGCGTGCCATCGATCGCTACTCCTCCGGTAGTCCGGCCTACGAGCCCTGACGCTGCTTGTGACGAGGGTTCTTCTTGCAGATCACCCGCACCACTCCCTTGCGTTTGACAATCTTGCACTTGTCGCAAATCTTCTTGACGGAAGGCCGAACTTTCATGGCTGTCTCCAAGCTCTACTTGTGCCGGTATGTGATCCGGCCTCGATTGGGATCGTACGGCGATACCTCCACCGTCACCCGATCGCCCGGGAGGATCTTGATGTAGTACTGTCGCATCCTCCCGCTGATCGTCGCGAGCACCTGCAGCTCGTTGTCGCACTTCACCCGGAACATCGCGTTCGGTAGTGCTTCGGTCACCACGCCGTCGAACTCGAGCTTGTCCGCCTTCGGCGTGCGTTCCCGCGTGCGATCCCCTGTCTTCCTTTTCATCAACCCTTCCTCAGGATGGCAAGGATCCGCTCGCTGATCTCCGCGGGCTTGCCCACCCCGTCGACTCTCCTCAGCAGCCCCTTGCCCTCGTAGTAGGGAAGAAGCGCCGCGGTCATCGACTCGTACTGGTCCAGTCGCTTGTTGACCGTCTCCTCCTGATCGTCGGCCCGGTGCTCCAAGACCGCGTCCGGGGGCGGCGGATTGTATTTCAAGTGGTAGATCTGTCCAGTCCTTTTGTCCGTACGGCGAAGCACCGCTCGCTCCACCAGCATCTCCCGAGGCACGTCGATCTGAACCACCGCGTCCAACTCGATCCCGAGGTCCGCCATCAGCTTCGCCAGCGCGTCCGCCTGCGGCACCGTCCGCGGGAACCCGTCGAGCAAGAACCCTGTTTTCGTGTCGTCACGCCGCAGCCGTTCGTCGATCAGCCCGATCACCACGCTGTCCGGCACCAACTTTCCCGCCGACATGTACTCCGCCGCTTCTTTACCCAGCTTCGTTCCGTTCGCCTTCGCCTCGCGCAGCATGTCGCCCGTCGAGATCTGCGGAATCCCGAATCGCTCGCACAGTACCTTCGCCTGCGTACCCTTGCCCGACGCCGGTGGTCCTACCAGGATGATGCGCATGGTCGCCTTCCTCCATCAAACCTGCCGCCCGCGGATCCTCGCCGTCCGCGGACCCGTCAGGCCTTCGTAGTTGTGCTGGATCAGGTGCGACTCGATCTGCGAGGCCATGTCCAGCGCTACACCCACCACGATCATGATCGACGTGCCGCCAAAGCGGAACGGCACGTGGTAAAGCTGGCTCACGATGTTCGGCACGACACACACCACCGCCACGTAGATCGACCCGCCGAACGTCAGCTTGGTCAGCACCCGGTCAATGTACTCCGCCGTCTGCTTGCCCGGGCGGATCCCCGGGATGTTCGCCTGCTGCTTCTTCAGGTTGTCCGCCACGTCGACCGGCTGAAACGTCACTGCCGTGTAGAAGAAACAGAAGAAGATGATGAGCCCGCCGTAGGCCACGTTGAACAGCCAATCGCCCCGGTTCAGCGCGCCCTGCAGATAGTGCATCCCAGGCACGTTCAGGTTCGCCAGCGTCGCCGGGAACATCAGCAGCGACGAAGCGAAGATCGCCGGGATCATGCCCGACGTGTTCACCTTCAACGGCAGGTGCGCCGTCTGCCCGCCGTACACACGGCGCCCCACCTGCCGACGCGAGTACACAATCGGAATGCGTCGCTGGCCGCGCTCGAAGAACACCACCGTCGCCGTCGTCGCAAGCAGCACCGCAAATAGCGTCGTCACGGTCAACGGCTGGAGGCTGCCCTGGTTCTGCTGAACGTAACCGATGACGACCCCGGGCACGTCGGCCACGATGCCGGCAAAGATGATCAGCGAGATCCCGTTCGAAACGCCCCGCTCGGTGATCTGCTCGCCGACCCACATGATGAACGCCGTCCCAGTGGTCAGGGTGATGACGGTCATCAGCCGGAACGGCCAACCGGGGTTCGCCACAACATCGCCCATTCTGCCGCCGAGCTCGTTGTTGTTCAGCCCCTCGAGGTACATCGCGATGCCGAAAGACTGGAAGATGCTAAGCAGCACCGTCCCATAGCGCGTGTACTGGTCGAGCTTGCGACGCCCCTGCTCGCCCTCCTTGCGCATCTCCTCGATGGGTTTGTACACCGTGCCGAGAAGCTGGATGATGATGGACGACGAAATGTAGGGCATGATCCCGAGGGCGAAGATCGAGAGGTTCTCGAGGGCGCCGCCGGTGAACAGGTTGAACATGCCGAGCAGACCGCCGGCTTGGCGCTGCACGACGGAGCGCATCACGTTGCGGTCGATGCCCGGAGCCGTGATGAAGACGCCGACCCGGTAGATCGCGAGCATCATCAAGGTGAACAGGAGC
>Ga0209018_1000891_pt1 | contig 26226 bp, 29 predicted proteins | sample YNPBryBLVA2012_FD_185814 | JGI IMG/M metagenome (GOLD analysis project Ga0209018, IMG submission 185814) | Anoxygenic and chlorotrophic microbial mat microbial communities from Yellowstone National Park, USA - YNP Bryant BLVA 2012 (SPAdes)... ...
GGCGGCGGGTTCCAAGGCGGCGGCATCGGCGGCGGTTTTGGTGGCGGCATCGGGGGCGGCATTCAGGGCGGCCAAGTCGGAGGCCAAGGCATCTTCGGTCCGGACATCGACTACATCACCTACGATCCCGTTGACAACAGTATCGTTGTGAGAGGCCCGTCCGACCAGATCGAAGAGTTGCGACGATGGGTCGACACTTTTGACGTGGCGCCTCAACAGGTTATCATCAAGGTTGAGTTCATCACGACCAGCAATAGCGTCCAGAGGGCCCTGGGTTACGACTGGCTGTACCAGCGAGGAAACCTCTTCCTCGGCAACCGGCCCGGTTCGTTCGCCCGAAGCGGCGATCCGTTCGTCGTCAGCTATGCTACCGGCAACGTTTCCGCCAGACTCCGAGTCCTGCTTCAAGAAGGCTACGGCAAGGTGGTCAACGCGCCGATCGTTCGAACCTTGAACAACCAGTACGCCGAGGTCTATGAGACCATCGACACGTGGGTTTTCACGGCAACGGTGAACTCGACGGGCACTCAGGTCATCACCAGTTACGAGGCCAACCAGCAGACCCTCGACACGGGCCTTTCGGTCACTCCAAGAATCAATCAGGACGGCACGATCGTTATGTACCTGAACCCGCAAATCTCCGACTTCGGAGAAACCCGAAAGTCGCCGGACGGCGCGGAGTACCAGGACACCCTGACCCAGTACGTCTCGATCGTGGCCAGAGTGAAGAACGGAGAGACGATCGTTTTGGGCGGTCTGACAAGAAAGTCCGATACCGGCACGAACCAAAAGTTCCCAGTTTTGGGCGACCTGCCTTTCATTGGACAGTTCTTCCGTGCCGCGAACCGCACGATCACGAACAGCGAGCTGCTGATCTTCGTGACGCCGACAATCGTGAGTGACGAAGACAACGGCGGCCTTGGGCCTTAGGCAATCTATCTTCTCCAAACCCTTGCAGCGGGGAGACGCAAGCGTCTCTCCGCTGTTTTGCTCAAAGATGGAACGAAGCTGGATCCTGCTTGGAATGATGGGAGCGGGCAAGACCACAATCGGCAAGGGTCTTGCGAAAGCCTCCGGGCGGGAGTTTCTCGACACTGATGCCCTGATCGAGAGGCGATTAGGGCGCACCGTGCAGCAAGTCTTCAAGATCTACACCGAGCAGGCGTTCCGTGACCACGAGACCAGTATCTTAAGAAGCCTGGCTCCCGGGCGCGCCGTCATATCCACCGGTGGCGGCATTGTGCTGCGCGATCAAAACTGGGACGAGATGCGCCGAATTGGCATCACGGTTTATCTCGATGCCTCGGCCGAATCGATAATCGGCAGATTGAAGTTCGGCCGAAAGAAACGGCCCCTCCTGCAAACCCAGAACTGGCAGCAACGAGTTCGAGAGATTTTGTCTTGCCGACAGGACCTTTATCGAAAGGCCGACATTACCGTGAATCTGGACCATATGGGCGTGGAACAGGCAATTCAAGCCGTTCTCCGGGCGATCCAGGATTACGAGCGAAGTGCGCGCTCCGAGGGAACTTCGCCATAATCGTGCCTAGACATGGCAGACTCCTCGATTGAAATTCGGCACCGAAACGGTTCGTACCTCGTCACCTTCGAGCGGTTTGCGTATGTCGCGGCAAGCCTTCCCGATGACTGCATCGTGATCACCGACAGCAACGTTCACGCGCATTGGAGGATTGAAGGCCGCCAGACGGTGGTCATTCCTCCCGGTGAATCGGCCAAATCCCTGGAGCAGTTCGGCAGGCTGGTTTCGGAATGCGCCAGATTGGGGGCCAAACGGAAAACGACACTGGCTGCACTGGGCGGCGGAGTCATCGGCGACCTGGCGGGGTTCGTCGCTTCGGCCTACATGCGCGGGGTTCCGTACGTGCAAGTGCCGACAAGCCTGCTCGCGCAGGTGGATTCGTCAGTCGGCGGCAAGGTTGCCATCGACATTCCCGAGGGCAAGAACCTGGTCGGCGCGTTTTACCCGCCTGCAGCTGTCTTCATCTGCGAGGAGACCCTTGGAACCCTGCCCGACCGGCACTTTGTCAACGGATGCGCTGAGGTGATCAAGTATGGGGCTATCCTGGACGAGGGCCTCGCTCGGGAACTGGACACCCAGCCGCTTTTTCGTTCAGACCCGCGGCTAGGCAATATCGTGGAACGGTGCATCCGTCTGAAGGCCAAGGTTGTCGCGGAGGACGAACTGGACCTGACCGGGCTTCGGGCCTGCCTGAACTTCGGCCACACGGTCGGCCACGCCATCGAGCGCGTCACGGGTTACGGCCCGACGCTCCACGGCGAGGCGGTTGCGGTTGGGATGGTGGTCGAGAGCTTGTTGGGAGAGGCGATCGGGGTCACCCCCCAAGGCACCGCCGACTGGATGGCCCAATATGTCGGCAAGCACGGCCTGCCTGCTGTTCACGATTGTCTTGCGGATGCGGCCGGTTTGGTCGCGGCCATGCGCACAGACAAGAAAAACGAGGGTAGAGGTCTCGGGTTCAGCCTCTTGACGCGCATAGGAGAATGTAAACTAGTAACAGGCGTCGGCGAGGGCACGGTTGCCGCCATGATCGAAAAAGCATGCAAACGTTTCGCTGGGCATTGGCTGTCGTGACGTTCGTCTGGCTAGTCGGTGGGTATTTCCTTAGCCAGTCGGCTTACCGTTTGGGCGTGGCAAGCGAATACGCCCGAGCCGTCGATCAGCCTGCAGTCAAGTGGATATCGCTCGCCTTGCTCATCGGGGCGGCCGCCTGCTCTTTTTTCCCTAGCCATGACGAGGGAGGCGCGCCATGATCGGTTCGGTTTTGCGCATTCGCTACGCGGTGAACCAGCTGATTTATGAGAACGCGATTTTCTCAGCCTACGCCGCGTTCGACCAGGTCGCCGGCAGAGACGTTTGCGTGAAGGTTTTCAAGCCTCCATTTTCGCAGGAGAAGGAGTTCGTGGAGGCGTCCTTTTTCCACGCGCAAAAGGCATCGGCGATCCAGCACCCAGGCATCGAAAAGGTGTTGGAACTGGACGACCACGAAGGCTTGCCGTTCCTGGTGTGCGAGCTCGCCAGGGGAACGGTCTTGCGGGAGCGTCTACGTCGGTTTGCACCGTTTTCGGTACCAGTTGCGGTAGGCATGGCCATCTCGGTCTGCGAGCCGCTTTACGCGCTCCACAAGGCCGGGATCGTGCACGGCGACGTCAGCGCGGAGAACGCGATCATCAGTGCGGACGGATCGGCGGTGTTGCTTCAATCCGGACAGTGGCAGGCGTACAGCTTCAGCCGGACGGCGGGAATGGTCTGTCTCCCGGCGATGGCACCTTACCTGGCTCCGGAGGTCACCGCCGGAGGCATGCCCAGCCCTGAGAGCGACGTGTACGCCGTAGGGGTGTTGCTTTATGAGCTGTTGACAGGCCATGCTCCGCACCGCGCCGACACGCCGTTGGCCTTGGCGATGAAACACGCCAGCGAGGCGCCTCCAAGAGTGAAGGCGCTGAACAGCTCAGTGCCCATGGTTCTGGACGAAATCGTCCACAAGGCTTTGGCCAAGGACCCGTTGCAACGGTACCGGTCGATGGGCGAGTTGCTGAGCGATTTGCGGTACCTTCAAGACGCCCTCCGCTTTGGGAGAAGCTTGAGCTGGCCAATACGCCCCGACGCGGTATCTGAAAGGCCGAGGGTCGCGCCTCGAATGTCGGCTGTCCGAGAGCCCGAACCGCCTCAACCGAAAAAGGCGCGCTCGCGCGATGTGGCCGACGACGAGCCGGCAGCCAGCGATGTGCCGGGTTGGATGCGCCTCGCCGCCATGCTCGTCGTGGCGATCTTCGTTTTCTTTATCGGCTGGTGGCTTTTCGTCAGCCTGAACTCAAAAAAAGAGGTGAAGGTGCCGAACATCATCGGCCAGCCAATCAGCGAGGCGGCAAACATCTTGGCCACCAACCGTTTGCGCTTGCAGGTGGCGCGCAAAGAGGCGAGCGAAAAGTATGACGCCGACACGGTCATCGACTGCAACCCGGCGGTCGGCGAAACGGTCAAAGAGGACAAGGTCATTTTTGTGACTCTCAGCACAGGGAGCCGGTTCGTTGAGGTGCCGGACTTGAGGGGTTTCACGTTGGACAAGGCCCAGAGCCTGCTCAAGAAATTGAACCTTGACTGCGACGAAAGGGTGATTTACAGGCGGAGCCTAAGCGTTGGCGAAGGCTTGGTGATCGGCCAGAACTTCGAACCCCGGACCTCCGTTGAGCAGGGAACGAAAATTCAGTTGACCGTCAGCAGCGGCGGGCGCGGCCCGGAAAGCGTCAACGACTCCGAGTCCCGCGACTACGAGGTGAGCGTGACCTTGACCGGTCTTGAAGAGCCGGTGACGCTTCGGGTCGATCTCGTGGACGATCGAGGCCAGAGAACGATCTTCGAGGAAGAGCGTCAGCCGAACGAGACCGTGAACATTAAGGCCACAGGCTGGGGTCGGGAGGTCACCTTCAAGATCTATTACGACGGCGAACTGAAGAAGCAGATCACGAAGTCCGTCGACGAGGCGTCGCCTTGAGGTACGAGCTGGCCCCTTCGGTTTTGTCATGCAATCAGTCTCGGCTTGGCGAGGCGGTGTTGCAAATGATGAACGCGGGAGTGGAATGGATCCACTTCGACGTCATGGACGGCCAGTTCGTTCCGCCCATCACCTTTGGCGACCAGACGGTTCGCGACCTGCGCCAGCTGGGCGAAACGCCCTTCGAGGCTCACCTGATGACCCTGACTCCGGAGGCGCATTTCGACGCGTTCATCGATGCCGGGTGTTCCCGAATCATCTTTCATGCGGAGGCGACGTCCCACGGCCATCGTCTGGCACAGGCGCTTCGCAACCGCGGGGTTCAGGCCGGGGCCTCTTTGAACCCGGGAAGCCCGCTATGCCTGGTGGAACCTTACCTGGACCAGCTCGACTTGGTGCTCGTGATGACGGTCAACCCAGGCTGGGGGGGGCAGCAGTTCATTCCTTCGACGTTGGACAAGGTTCGGCGCCTGCGCGAGATGGCCCCGGAGATCGACATCGAAGTGGACGGGGGCATCGTGCCGGAGACTCTACCCATGGTGATGCAGGCCGGGGCTAACGTGTTTGTCGCGGGCAGCTATTTGGTCCGTGCGCCCTCGATAGCGGAGGGAGTGGCGTCTTTGAGGCGGGCATGCGGCTGAAGGCGGCGGTCACGGGATTGATGGTGTTCGGGGTTCTTCTACTGGCGCTTTGGCCTTGGTTGCTGGGCTATCCGCCCGTGAAACGCCCTGCGCCCGGCAACCTTAAGGTCGCGGCACGCATGGAAAAACAGTTCAAGGAGGAGCAAGTTCGTTATCTTGCCCGTTCCGCGGTGTACATCTCGTTGCTGATGGTCACTTTTTTCAGCGCAACGGTGTGCGCCTGGTTGTTGGTCAGGCAGGCAAGGCGCGAATACGCGCTTCGCTCGATGGACAACTTGCGCGATCTCATTGAAGGAACGCTCCAGGACCATGAAAAGCGCAAGGGATGAACCGTGGATGCTGAGAGCGGTCGCCCTTTCGCGCCGCGGGTTCCCCGCGCCGAACCCTCACGTTGGTTGCGTCATTGTCAAGAACGGGCAGGTTGTCGGAGAAGGTTGGCATGCGAACGCGGGAGGCGACCATGCTGAGGCCATGGCCCTGAAAAGGGCTGGCGCTCAGGCGCGAGGCGCGACGGTTTACGTGACTTTGGAGCCTTGCTCGCATCAGGGTCGGACGCCGCCGTGCTCCAGGGTTCTATGCGAGGCAAACGTGAAGCGGGTGGTTATCGCTTGCCTTGACCCGAACCCGCGCGCCTCGGGAGGTGCGGAAATTTTGCGGTCGGCGGGAATCGAAGTTGAAGTGGGCATCTGCGAGCAAGAGGCTTGGTCGGCCAACGAGATGTTCCTGGAGGCCATGCGGAAGAAACGGCCGTACGTTGTGGCCAAGGCGGGTCTTTCGCTCGACGGTCGGATTGCCTTGCCCTCAGGTGAGAGCCAATGGATCACAGGGCCGGCGGCACGCCAGCAGGGCCACCGGCTGAGGGCCGAATGCGGGGCCGTACTGGTGGGGAGAAGGACGGTTGAGGCGGACGACCCGGAGCTGACGGCTCGAATTCGAGGCGTGAAAAACCAGCCCGTCAAGGTGGTTCTCGACCCGTTGGGGCGCTTACGGGGCGACGAAAAGGTGTTTCAAGGTTCGGCTGAAACGATCCATGTGACTCGAGAGACGTTTCCCAACTGCCTGGCAGATAGCCGTTTCAATATTGAAAAGTTGCTTTGCGAGTTGTTTCAGCGCGGCCTTACCAGCCTGTTGGTCGAAGGCGGTGCGCGAACCCTGGCGGGTTTCGTCGCGGCAGGCTGTGTCGACCGGTTCGAGCTATTTTTGGCGCCGAAGCTTTTGGGTGACGGTCCGAGCTGGCTCGAGGGGCTTGGTTTGCGAGGGTTGTCCGAAGCGCCTGAACTGTCGATTGAAAAAGTTCGTCGCCGGGGGGTGGACATTCAGGTAACGGCGAGGCCCTTGCGCACGTAACTCAACGCGCTTTCAATCGTCGCATGATCGTATTCGGAGGATTCTCATGATGAAGATGGTTTATGCTTCCCTGGTCTTTTCGGCAACGTGCGGGGCGGCTTGGGCCGGCGAATCGATCGAGCTTTACCGAAACGACGTAATTCCGGTCAAGTTTCAGCAGGACATCCGCTTCAGCAAAAGCGAGAGGGGTGACCGCTTTTCAGCCATTGTTGACGGAGACCGCACGTTGCCTCGGGGGACGGTGTTTGAGGGGCGGATCGTTTCGATACGCCTGGGACGGGACCGAAGGCCCGGAACGATGGATCTTGAATTCAACCGAATCGTCCTGCCCAACGGCGAATCGTTCCGTGTGGCGGCCACGCCGGTGGCTTGGAAGGAGAGGGGCTTGAGCCGTTCAAAAGACGGCCGGTGGGAGGCCAAAAAGGGCGTCAAGCGCGAGGAGTTCGTCATCGGAGGCTTGGCGGGCGGGCTATTGATCGGCAGCCTGGCCAAAAAGCCTTTCGAGGGTGCCTTCATTGGCACCTTGGCCGGCATCCTTCTGGCGGAAAGCGGCAGTTCGTCCGACAACGATTGGGTGATCCGCCGCGGCGACAGGGGTGGTGCGCTGATCGAGCGCGACGTGCGGCTGGATGTCGACACCGACGATTGGGATCGAGGACGTCTGAGGGTTTTTCATGAGGGGCGGGAACTGCGTTTCGAGCGCGACTTGCAGCCGTACGAGGCCGACGGCACGGTCATGGTTCCTCTTGAAGCGACGGCAGGCGAGCTCGACGCGTACGTCGATTTAAGCGAGAACCGGGACTTCATCCTCATAAATGGCAACGACAACACGGTCCGGCTGAATCGGAATGGTAAGGATTACCGCATCAACGGAAGACGCCGGGAGTTGCCAAGGAACCCTGAGACCCGAAACGGAGTCTTATTTGTACCGTTCGAGATTTTTGATAACCTCATTATTGGGACTCTTCGGGCAAATGGCACGAAATTTGAGTGACGAAAGTATATAGTTGTAGAAGCATTCCTTCCTCCCTCCCCAAGGCCCCGTCTCTTGCCCTCAGAGCGGGGCTCCTCCTTTTTGAAATCTGACCCGACCCTTCGTTTCGGAATCGTCAATAATAGAAGTCGGCCGGTTGTCGTGGCCAGCAAAAGATGTCCAGCCTTTCCGCCGCTCCGATAGCTGTCGAAAAAGAAAGGTCGCTGCACAAAGTCGACTGGTGGCTTTTGCTTTCGGCGGCCATCCTGATCGTCTTTGGGCTCATGTCTTTGTTCAGTCTCAGGGATTCGTTGCCCGGGGACCATTTCAAAAAACAGATCGTATGGATCGCGGTCGGCATGATCCCGTTCGCTCTGTTTTACACCGTGCACCCCAAGGTGTGGCAGAAGCTAAGCCACTGGCTGTACGGCCTCAACCTTGCGCTTTTAATGATGGTGCTTGCATTCGGCGTGGAAAAGAACGGCGCCGTTCGGTGGATCGAGGTCGGGGGGGTTCAATTTCAGCCGAGCGAGATGGCCAAGTTGCTTGTCGCTTTGACGGTATCGGCTTTTTGGGCCAACCGGATCGACGAGGTGCACAAGCTTTCGACCTTTTTGTTTTCGCTGGCTTACGTTGCCCCGCCTTTGTTTCTGGTTCACAAGCAACACCAGCTTGGAGCCACGCTGGCCCTTTTCGTGACTTGGCTGGCGGTTTGCGTTGGCGCGGGCGTGCGGTTGCGTTACGTGTTCAGTTTGGTTTTTTTGGCTATGGCCGCTGTCGGCGCCGCGTACTTATTAGGTGGGCTTTCCCAATACCAAAAAAACCGGATCGACGCTTGGCTTTTCAACGACCCTGCCCACGACAAGACCATTGGCTACCAAGTGTCGCGCGCCGAGGTGGCCTTTGGCGCGGGCGGCGTTCTGGGCGAGGGCTTCGGCAACGGAGAGCAGAAAAAGGGTGGTTTCATTCCGGAGCAAGAGAACGACTTCGTTTTCACCGTGATCGGCGAGGAGGGCGGCCTGGTTGGAGCGACGCTAGTGTTGGCCGGCTACGGCTTTTTCTTCTACCGGGCTTGGCTGGTCATGTTTCGCGCTACAGACCCGTTCTACAAGATGGCTTCGGCGGGAATGCTAGGGATGTTGGCGTTCCACGCCGTTGTGAACATGGGTATGAACTTGCGCCTGTTTCCAGTCGTGGGGCAGTGGTTGCCGTTCATGAGCTATGGCGGAACCGCCATGTGGCTGTGCATGTGTTGTGTGGCCCTTCTGCTGAATTTCAGACGTCATGAAAGGCCGGTGCTTTTTTAAACCACCAACCAGTTAGTGGCAAGAAAAAAGCGGCGCTTGTTCGACCGGCGCTTCCGATTAGCGGCCGCCGCAACAGTTGCCGCATCCTCCTCCGCTGCCTTCGGTTTGGAAGGACGAGCCGCAACCGCAGCTTTGCACGGCTTTGGGATTGTCAATTTTGAAGCCTCCACCCAAAGCGTCTTCGACGAAATCGACGGTGGAACCGTCCATGTACTCGAGGCTGAGCGGATCGACGTAGACCTTGACACCGTCTTGCTCGAAGATGTTGTCACCTTCTTCCGGCTCGCCATCGTCGAGGGCCATGCCGTACGACAGCCCGGAGCAACCGCCTCCGGCAACCCAAACGCGCAAAGCGGCATTGGTCTTTTCCTGAGACGACATGAATTCTTTCAATTCGGCAACGGCTTTCTGAGTAAGGGTGATGGACACGTGAAACTCCTTGGCAACTGCTCTTATTATACGGTCGCTGCACGCGTGCAAACGAGCCCAAAGCCACACTGGATCAAAAAGAACCGTAAAAAGGCAGGGTCTGATGCAAAAGAACAGGGATTTGGTCCGTCTTGTTTTGTGTGGAAGGGTTGCAGGACAAGGACGCCACAGGCCGGGCGAGGCTCATGGACGCCGCCTTCGAGCTGTTCCGAGACTCGGCTTACCGCGAGATATCCGTGAAGGATATTACCGCCAAGAGCAAGGTGGGAGCGCCAAGCTTGTACCACCACTTTGGCGACAAAGAAGGGCTTTACGTGGCTTGGGCTGAACTTGCGTTGAGCCGGCTCGGCGAGTCGATCGTCGCCGAACTCGGCGAAATCACGAACACTCGCGACCAGCTGGCCGCCATATGCCGGGCGATCCTGACAAACACGAACCTGAATCTGCTAGTGGTGTTGCGCGACGCCAAGATGATGTCGAAGCTGGAGAGCCAGGAGCGCATTTTGCACGCTTATCTGGCGTCGGTGTTCGAGCCATTGGTCGGGGTGCTCGTTCGAGGCGTCGAGCGCGGAAAACTGCGACAGGAGCCGATCGCCCGAATGGCCAATGCCTTCTTGCTGGGCGCGGTCAGCATGGGCCCGGCCTTTTCGATGGAGAGCGTTACCGTTGATGAGGCGTCGACCTGGTGGGCCAAAAGGTTCGTCAACGGTTTCGGAGCGTGACCTTTCGGTTTGGCGTTTGTTCTTTTTCCTGTTGCGTCAGCGTAGAAAAAGATGTCGGTTTCTGACAAAATAGAAGAACGGATTCATTCCGTGAAGCCGCAAGTGAGCTTCGCAAGAGGAGAAAAATAAAGTGCCACACGTAGTAACCGAACCCTGCATCGGCGTCAAAGACCTTGCTTGCCAGGCCGAGTGCCCGGTTGATTGCATCTTCGATGGCGGCGACCAGGCCGTGATCAACCCCGACGATTGCATCGACTGTGGCCAGTGCGTCAGCGTCTGTCCCACGTCTGCCATCTATCTGGACACGGACGTCCCAGCCGATTGGAAGTCTTACATCCAGAAGAACGCCGACATGGCTCGAAAGTTGGCCGCAGGCTAAAGGCTTCTCAGAGCGCCTCCAACGATCGGGAACTGCACGGGTATTGGGAAGTTCCCGACTTATTTTGGGGCCGTTTGCACGGCTTCAAAGCTTGGCCCTTGGGCGTCAGACCCAGGAAGAAGGGCTAGCTGGGTCAGCCGGCATCTTGCCGGCACCAAACTTCGGCGGCAAGCCCAAGGACGAAGGCCGGCAAGTTGGAGCCGACTTCCAAGGGGCCATTCCACCCCGGGCCGCCACGCCTCCAAAAGACACCCCCTCCTGCCCAAGGCTGACGCCTTGAGCGTCCTCCCCCTGCTTTCGCAAGGGGCGGATTCCTAATTGCCCCAAGCCGGCGCCTTGATTGCTCTTGACGTCAGTGGGCAAGAATGCCGGATTTGACCGGTAGATCCGCTTGATTTTGGCCCTATGAATGCCGCAAGTCACCTATCCAGTGGTATGTTTGTTACATCCATTCGATTTTAGACGATTGCTTTTTCATGGCAGCCAAGCGTAGCAACGGAGCGATTTTGCCGGTGGTTGTGATCCGTGACGCGGTTCACTTCCCGCGGCTCATTAACGCGCTTCACGTGGGCCGCGAGGCCTCGCTCAAAGCCTTGCGCCACGCGCTTGACCGCGAGCTCCATCTTTTGGTGGTCAGTCAGCGGGACATGAACGTCGAGGAACCGCAAATCGGGGACCTGAACACCGTCGGCACCATTGCCGAGGTCCTGAACACGACGACGCTTCCCGATGCCACATTGAGGGTCGCGCTGAGAGGCCTGCACCGCGCCGAGGCTGTTGAATTGATAAAGAAAGACGGCGTTTTCTTTGCCACGGTCCGGGTGCTTAAGGAGCTTCACAGAGACGACGCCGAGACCGAAGCCCTGATGCGGGAGTGCCTGGACCTGTTTGCCACGGTTGTCGAAAAGGGCCAGAAAGCCCCGCCGGAAGCCTTGCAGGCGGCAATGCTTACCGAGGAGAGCGGCCACTTGGCGGATTTAATAGCGCATCACCTTGCGCTCAAGCCGGCACAAAAACAACAGGTATTGGAGGCTCTCGACGCGCAAGAAAGGCTCCGGTTTGTCCATGGCCTGCTTGTGCGCGAAAAGGCGCTCGTCGAGTATCAAATCAATCTGCGTTCGACAGTGCAACGAGACTTGTTGGCGGGCCAGCGCGAATACTTTCTTAGGGAGCAGCTCAAAGCGATCCAATCCGAGCTCGCCGGTTTCGAGGGCGCTTCGGCCGAGGTTCAGGAATATCAGGACAGGGCCCGACGGGCGGGAATTTTCGGACAAGCGCTGGCCAAATTCTCCTCGGAACTGGAAAAGCTCGATCGGACCCCGTGTTCGACACCTGAGGGCATCGTGCTTCGGAACTATTTGGACTGGCTGGCCAGCCTGCCGTGGTCGGCGTCAACCGAGGACAAGCTGGACATTCAGGAGGCAAGGCGGGTTCTCGACGAACGCCACTTTGCTCTGGAGGGGGCTAAAGAGAGGATCCTCGACTACCTGGCGGCAAGGAAGCTTAATCCGAACTTGAAAGGCGCGGTGCTTTGCTTCGTGGGGCCTCCCGGCGTGGGCAAAACAAGCCTGGGCAAGTCGGTTGCAAAAGCGCTCGGACGGAGGTTTGTCAGCGTCTCGGTGGGCGGTCTGCGCGATGAGGCCGAGATTCGCGGGCACCGCCGCACGTACGTGAGCGCCATGCCGGGGCGGCTCATCCAGGGTCTTCGGCAAGCCGGGTCGCGCAACCCGGTTTTCATGCTGGATGAAATCGACAAAATGGGCTTCGACATGCGAGGCGACCCGGCCGGGGCGTTGCTCGAGGCGCTCGACCCGAGCCAGAACTCACAATTCACCGATCACTTTATCGAGGTGGCCTTCGACCTTAGCTCGGTTCTGTTCATCGGAACGGCGAACGTGGCGGACACCATTCCGCCGGCTTTGCGCGACCGCCTCGAAATCATCGAATTCTCGAGTTACACCCGCGAAGAAAGGGTTGAGGTGGCCAGGCGCTTTCTGTTGCCGCGGCAAATGTCGGAGAACGGGCTTAAAGACGGTCAAATCCGCGTGCCGGTTCCGACGATCGAGGCGATTGTCGACCATTACACAATGGAGGCTGGCGTGCGCGAACTGGACCGCCAGGTCGCGGCTCTTTGCCGCAAGATCGCCCGATCGATCGTGGAAGGGACGTCCAGTTTAGTTGAGGTTTCACCCGAATGCCTTTCCACCTATCTTGGCCGCCCGAAGTACCGCCTGGCGTCTCGAGCGGATCGCGACGAGGTCGGCGTGGCGACCGGGCTGGTCGTTTCGTTTGCCGGGGGTGACGCCATCACTGTCGAGGCGAGTCTGTTGCCGTCGCTTTCCGAGCTCCCGCAGTTCACTTTGACCGGCAACCTGGGAGACGTGATGAAGGAGTCTGCATACACCGCCGCCACCTACATCCGGTCGATCCGAGAGGTTGTTGCGCCCGGTTCGTCGGCACGCCTTGATGTCCATGTGCACGTTCCGGAGGGGACCATCCCAAAAGACGGGCCAAGCGCGGGTTTGACCATCGCGATTGCGTTGGCCTCGGCTCTCTCCGGTAGACCCGTCAGAGGCGACTTGGCGATGACCGGCGAGGTGACCTTGCGGGGGCGGGTGCTGGGGGTCGGCGGGTTGCGCGAGAAGGCTTTGGCGGCCCAGCGGACCGGCATCCGGCACGTGGTCATTCCGAAGGAGAACGCGGGGGAAATCGAGGACCTTCCGGCATCGACCCGCGCGGGGTTGTCTTTTCACGCGGTCGAGACGGTTTTTGAAGCGCTCGAGATCGCGCTCATTCCCGCGCCAAGGGCCGTGGTCGCAACCGATCATGTCGCGGACAATGCCCGGCCCCAGGTTTCGCGACGGGGAAAAGCCGGGCACCCGACGCGTCGCCAGTTTCCACGGCAGGATTAGAGGCGTTTGTTGTTGTTCATGCTCACGCCGGTGCCGGCATCATGCTTGCTTTGGGCAACAGGGGAACATACTCAGAGCCCAGGCCTTTCAACCCTGGCAAACTTCCCCTTGCGGGCCAGGGGGAGGACGCTCAAGGCATCAGCCTTGAGCAGGAGGGGGTGTCTTTTGGGGGCGTGGCGGCCCGGAGTGGAATAGCCGCTTGAAAGTCGGCTGCAACTTGCCGGCCTTCGCCCTTGGGCTTGCCGACGAAATTTGGTGCCGGCAAGATGCCGGAGGTCCCTGCCTAGCCCTTCCCCCTGGGTCTGACACCCAACGGCCAGGCCTGGCATTTGCGGAAGGGCAAATGCGAGCACGCAATGGCATCACGAGGTTCCGCGCCATGGGCGCCGCTTGTCGACGGCTTGAACAGGCCTAGAAGAAGGCTGAGTCAGAGGCTCAGCGTGTTGTGGGGACCGTTTGCTCAAGGGCTTCGCGGAGAATCGCCAAAATAGGCTCCGCGCGCTTTGGGGAAAGCAAGGAATTCATGACTTCGAATAAAAAGAAACGGCAAGTTTCCACGCGGGTATGGGGTCTAGGGCGAAGCTGTGCCTCATGCTTCTGTTGTGCGCCAATTTCGCATGCGGGCGGTGGGCCTAGACGTGCACCGGCAAACATTTCGCCAAGTCTTCGCAAGTTCCAACGCAAATATGGACTGAGTGTATTGCCAGGGACCGTGCTCCGAATGCGATCCTTGTTCCAGCCCAGATTTGGGACCCAGGCTGTGGCCGTTATCGAGCAGTCGGGCATCATCCAAGTTCCAACGCAGGTGTGGGACCCAAGCGTTCGCTTGAGCCGCGAAAGCGACCTAAGGCATGGCCTTGGCTTGCGACCACGAGAGAAAACCAGAAGGAGCAAAGACCGGTGGGCCCCCTGAAGCGCGCTGATGAAGCAGCGTCGTGGTCTAGGGAGGTCAGTTCTACCCTTGGCATCGAAATGCAAAAGGCCGACTTCGCCAAGTCAACTAAAACCGGACCGGGCTGCGCGTATGGACAAGCAATCCCACAGAACGACGGGCCGGTGTGCTACCATCAAGCTAAGAAACAGGCAATTCGCGGAGGCGTTCAACCGACGAAATTCTAGAAGGACACGGAGCACAAGCAGAAGACTTTTTGGGTAACCATCCATGGCGAGAGGCACCATCTTTGACATCAAACGCTTCTGCGTTCATGACGGGCCAGGCATTCGAACCACCGTCTATTTCAAGGGTTGCCCGATGCATTGCTGGTGGTGCCACAACCCTGAAAGCCAGGCCTTCGAGCCGGAATTGGCCTATTGGGCATCCAGGTGTCTCCGGTGCGGCGCGTGCCTCGACGCTTGCCCGGTTCGCGCTATTTCCGGCAACGGAAAGGCAAACAAAATCGATCGGAGCAAGTGCGACGTGTGCGGCAAGTGCACGTTCAGCTGTTCGGTCGAGGCGCTTGAAATCGTCGGCCGCGACGTAACGGAAAAGGAGCTGGTGCAGGAGGTTGCGGACGACTTGGTGTTTTACGAGGAATCCGGCGGGGGCGTGACTTTTTCCGGCGGCGAGCCCCTGGCTCAGCCCGACTTCCTCTTCGCATGCCTCAACGAGTGCCGGAGAAGGGCGATCCATACGGCGGTCGACACCTGCGGGTACGCGCCTACAGAAACGTTCGAACGCATGGCCAAGCTGGCCAACCTCTGGCTTTACGACATCAAGTTGATCGACGATTACCGCCATATCCAATTTACGGGAGTTTCCAACGTTCTCATTCTCGAGAACGTGGCTCGGCTGGCCGAATTGGGTGCCCAAATTTGCCTGGTTATCCCCTTGGTGGCCGATCTGAACGACGACGAGGACAACATAATCGGCATCGCCGAGTTCGCCCAAGACCTTGGAATCGGCGACATCAGCATTCTGCCTTACCATGACATCGGTGTGGGGAAATACGACATCATCGGCGGTTCGAGGCCTTTCAACGAGTTGCGCGCACCCTCGGAGGCCCGAATCCTGCAGATCGAAAAGATGTTCCTTTCTTATGGGCTTCATGTGAAGAACGCAAGCAGGTAGCCAACATGAACGAACGCATTCAAAAACTTAGAACCCAGACGCTGAAAGCCAAGCCGACCATTTCTCTCGAGCGGGCCTTGCTGTTGACCGAGGCTTACCAATTGCCGGAGGTGGCTCAGGCCTCGATTCCGGTTCAGCGAGGCCTTGTGTTCAAACACATTTTGTCTCGAAAAGCCATCTGTCTGAATGATGGGGAGTTGATTGTCGGCGAGCGCGGCCCTGCTCCCAAGGCGACGCCCACTTACCCGGAGGTCTGCTGCCACTCGGTCGAAGACCTCGAGATCCTGGATTCGCGCCCGCTTACCTTTTTCGGGTCCGACCAGGCAGCTCGCGATGCTCAACGCGATGTCATCATCCCCTTCTGGAGGGGCAGGTCGATGCGCGACCAGATTTTTCAGTCAATGACCGACGAGTGGAAGGACGCTTATTGGGCCAGCGTGTTCACCGAGTTCATGGAGCAACGGGCGCCCGGCCATACCGTCTTGGACGACAAGATTTACAAAAAGGCATGCTCGGCTTTCAGGCGGAAATCGATGCAGCGATGGCCGGATTGCCGGACCGGGACCCCCGGAAGGAGCAGCTCAAAGGCATGCGTTTGGCGACTGAGGCCATCGTGATTTATGCCCAAAGGCACGCGGAGGCCTTGCGAACCTCCGCGGCCGTCTGTGCGGACCCGGCGCGACGGAACGAGCTGAACCAGATGGCCGAAATTTGCGAGTGGGTTCCTGCCCGCGCCCCGCGAACCTTCTGGGAAGCGCTTCAAATGTATTGGTTCGTTCATATTGGGGTGATCACCGAGTTCAACACCTGGGACGCCTTCAATCCGGGCAGGCTCGACCAGCACCTTTGGCCGTTCTACCGAAAAGGCCTCGAGGATGGGACCCTTACCGAAGAACGGGCGCGCGAACTGCTCGAGTCGTTCTGGGTCAAGTTCAACAACCAGCCCGCGCCGCCGAAAGTCGGCGTGACGGCTGCGGAAAGCGGGACCTACACCGACTTCGCGCTGATCAACGTTGGAGGCGTCAAGCCTGACGGTTCGGACGGCGTCAACGAGCTGACGTATCTCATTCTCGACGTGATCGAAGAAATGCGCCTTCTCCAACCTTCGTCGATGGTGCAGATCAGCTAAAAGAACCCCGATCGGTTTATAGATAGGGCTCTAAAGATTATCAAAACCGGATTCGGGCAGCCATCGATGTTCAACACCGACGCCATCATCCAGGAGTTGCTTCGGCAGGGAAAAACGATCGAGGACGCGCGTTGCGGCGGTGCGAGCGGTTGCGTCGAGGCAGGCGCGTTCGGCAAGGAGAACTACTGCCTTACCGGTTACTTTAACCTGCCGAAGGTGCTCGAGATCACCTTGCACAACGGCGTGGACCCGCGGACCGGCAAGAAAATCGGCATCGAAACGGGCGATCCGCGATCGTTTGAAAGTTACGGAGAGCTCTTTGATGCGTTCAAGGCCCAGATAAGACATTTTATACAAATCAAGCTAAAGGGCAACGACGCGATCGAGCAACTGTACGCTTCTCGGCTGCCGGCCGTTTTTCCGTCAGTTCTGATCTCCGACTGCATCCAAAAAGGCAAGGACTACCACGCGGGCGGCGCACGGTACAACACCAGCTACATTCAGGGCGTCGGCCTCGGGACGATCACCGACTGCTTGGCCTCGCTGAAGCACAACGTTTTCGACCAGCGGGTTTGCACTATGGGCGAAATGCTGGAAAGTCTGGACTCCAACTTTACGGATTCAGAGATGTTTCGGTATCAATTGCTGAACAAAACGCCAAAATGCGGCAACGATGACGACTACGCGGACAGCCTGATGAGGGACGTGTTCGAGGCCTACTTCGAGGACATCGACGGCCGGCCGAACACCAAGGGCGGCACTTACCGCATCAATCTGTTGCCGACAACGGTGCACGTGTACTTCGGGTCGGTGATCGGCGCCTTGCCGGACGGCCGACGCGCGGGCGAGCCCCTATCGGAGGGGGTATCGCCCGTGGCAAGGCGCCGATCGCAAAGGCCCCACGGCGGTTATGAAGTCCGTCGCGAAGATCGACCACGTTCGAACCGGCGGAACGGTCTTGAACCAAAAGTTCACCCCCGAGTTTTTAAGCACCGAGGAGGGGATTGCCAAGTTGCGGCAACTTGTGCGCGGCTATTTCCGAATGGACGGGCATCACGTTCAATTCAACGTGGTCGACGCGGAAACGCTGCGCGACGCTCAAAGACATCCTGAAAGATACCGCGACCTTATCGTCCGCGTGGCCGGTTACAGCGACTACTTCGGAGACCTAAGCAAGGAGCTTCAGGACGAGATAATCCGTAGAACGGAACATCAAGGAGTTTGAGAAAAAATAGGGCGGGCCTCAAGCGGCCAGCCCCGGTGGAGATTACCTGACGATTTCGTCGATCGCCTTGTTCAGTGCGGCAAGACCTTTCTTGTCGGGGTTCAAATTCACGAACTTCGTTGTGACTTTGCGGTTTTTGTAAACGAAAACCGTGTTTTTCACCTGCTTGTCGGTGTTGACTTTGTAGTCTTTCACGGAATTGCTGGAGGAGTTTAAATAAGCGATGGACACATGGTTTGTTTTGGCGTCTTTCGCGATCTTTTCCAGAGTTTTCGCAACGTCCGAAACATTTCCCTTAGGCGTCAGGTAGATCACAAAGCCTTTGAATTGGCTTGCTTTGTCCTTCTGGATGCGCTCGTCGAGCAGCTTGGCGAATGCCTTCACGTTTTCTGCGCTGTCGCCGTTCACCCAAATTTGCACCATGGGCAGGTTGCCGTAGGTGCAAGGCGGGCAGGCGTCGGTACCCTTGTGCGGGCCCGAAACGTGTTGCGGATGGAAGGCCGGGACCATCTCACCAATGTTTAGGCCCGAATTCAGCGCACCGGCATAGGCCAAAACGGCAAAAGTGGCAAAACCTAGAAATGAAAAAATCGGCTTCATGAAGGGTTCTCCTTGTCAGCGAGGCTGTGCCAAATTGGCACAACCACTCATACGCAATGAACGGACGAGAAGGAGCGTGCTCGGACCGTTAGTCCTGTGAGTTTTGCCGGTTAGTGGCCGCGGGAATGGGACGACCGTCCCATTCTGCCGGCAAAGGCAGCCCGAGCAAGGAGGCGACCGTCGGCGCGATGTCGAACAGCCTTACCTCGGACTCGATTTCGCCGGGTTCAATGCCTGGCCCGGAGAGGATCCAGGGGATGGTCACGTCCTCGTGCGCTTCGGTTCCGTGGTGCCGGTCGTGGCCCCCGTGGTCGGTTCCCACAAGAACAACCGTTTCGCGGCCTCGCTTGGCCAGAGCGCCTAGGACGTGGCCGACGCAGCGGTCTGCCTCGCCGATTGCGTCGAAGTACTTATCGCTCATCCACCCGAAGTCGTGGCCGGCGGTGTCGGTGCAACCCAAATAGACGAAGATCAGATCGAGAGGCCGCTTGGCGATCACAGCGCACGCGCCTTCGGCGACATGCCAATCGCCTTCCGGCTCGTGGCTGTCGTTGACCATATAATTAACCTTCAAGCTCCATGGATTGCACAAATCGCGGAGTTCCCCCCAGTTGTAAAACGCACCGACTAGCAATCCGTTGTCGTGCGCAACGTCGAAAAGACTCGGCACCGGCCTTGCCAGCGGCGTAAAGATGTTGGTGGTGATGCCATGTCGCGGGACGTCGACTCCGCGCATCATCGACGTGTGGCAAGGCAAGGTGACCGACGGCATCACCGACTTCGCTTTCAAGGTGTAGGCGCCACTCGCCATCAGGCGGTCGATGTTCGGCGTGTTTGCATTCAAGAGACCGTCGGGACGCATGCCGTCGATGCTGAATAGGACTACCGTAGGTATCATGGTGCGGATAACCTTACCCTAACGTTGATTAAGGTATCGTGTCAGCATGAACGCGAAAAAACATGCAGGAAAAGTGCATGTCAGGAGACAAACGATGATATCCAAGAAACTCGAGAAGGCCATCAACGAACAGATCAACAAGGAGCTCTTCTCAGAATATCTCTACCTCTCGATCGCGGCCTACTTTCAGGCTCAGAATCTCGATGGATTTGCCAACTGGTTCCACGTCCAAACGCAGGAGGAGCGTTTCCATGCCATGAAGTTCTTCAATTACCTGCTGGATCGCGGCGGGGAGGTCGAACTGGGGGCGCTTGAAAAGCCGGAAAAGGACTTCAAGAATCCGCTTTACGCCTACGAGGCGGCCCTTGCTCACGAGCAGTTCATCACCAAGTCGATCAACGAGCTGATGGACCTCGCCATCGCGGAAAACGACCACTCGTTCAAGAGCTTCCTGCAGTGGTTCGTCGACGAGCAGGTCGAGGAGGAGGCCAACGCGGAAAAGCTCATCGCCCAACTGAAGCTCATCAACAACGACGGCAACGGTTTGCTGAACTTGGACAGGGAGCTTGCTCTTCGGGTTTTCACCCCACCTGCGGCTGGAGAGTAAGCGGAATCTAGGGTCGCCGGGCCGCGAAACCCGGCGACTCTTCGTTGTTTGATGCTTTCTTGGTTTGCGCGCTGTATTCTATTGCCGACGCAACGTCAGAATTCGCTGAATTTTTATTTCAGCTTAACGCCCAGCCCCGCGGGCATCGTCTTCTTCAACACGATCGATCGGTTGACCGGCCCCTTGATCCGGAATTGACGTTTATTTCGAACCAGCCCCTCCATAGTTTTCGTTGTACCAGCCGCTGGCGATGCTTGAATCGTTCGGCTGAGGGCGGTACGGCTTTGGCTTGGGCCGGTAAATGGAGGGTTGCCCGGTAGCGCCAGGACCGCCCAGCATCTCGGGACTTTCGGGCCCCATAGGCGCGGTCTTCGCTGCGGCGGCGGATGTCGACACCTCCTTGGCAATTTGCTCCTTGGACGGCGCCTGCTTGGATTCTCCGACAGGGCCTTCGGGAGTTTCCTGCATGGACGGGGGTGTGCCCACCCATTTTGAGTAGTTCATGCTGACAAAGGCGATCGCGCCCAAGCAAAGCGTGAGAACGGTGATGAGAACAAACGGCAGTTTCCTTGGTTTCATCGTCTTACTATTCCTGAAGTCGACAAGTGGTGTATCCTCACTATAGTAGCAGGATTTGAAGAGCGAGGTTGCCTTTGAGTGAGTCTGTCATCGCTTTGGATGCCCGCCTCCTCGGTAGACAAGCGGGAGGGGATTCGACCTATTGGTTGGGTCTGGTGCATGGTTTTTGTCAGATTCCTCTGAATCGCCATATCCTACTTTTTAGCAACACGCCGCTGCCTAAGAACATTCCCAAGGACAGCCGGCTCAAGTGGGTTTTTCTTCCGTCTAGCAAAGAACGCTGGTGGAGCCTGGTACGGTTTCCTTTGAAGGCCCGCAGCCTCGGCGCCCAAGCGATCCACACCCAGTACAATTTGAGCCCCTTGGCCGGCAAACGGGGCATCACCACGATTCACGACGTGTCGTTTTTTGCAGGTCCGGAGTGGTTCCGGCCTTTGGACCGTCTGACCTTGCAGCAGTTCGTTCCGGCCTCGGCCCGGCGCGCCCAAAAGGTGATCACCGTTTCCGAGTTCTCCAAACAAGAGATCATCCGATATATCCCGGATGCCGAGGGCAAGATCGTGGTCACGCCAAACGCCTGCAACGTGTCGATCACGCCGATGGACCGGCGCGAGGCTCAAGAGCGTGTGGCGAAGGAACTTGGTGTCGAGGCGCCGTACATTCTGACCGTCGGTACAAGGTCCCCAAGAAAGAACATGAACACGGCGATTGCCGCCGCTGAGCTTCTTCCGGACTCCTTGCCGCATGCGCTGGTGGTAACGGGCAAGGAGGGTTGGGGCGAGGAGCTGAAGGGCAAGCGCGTCCGGACGGTGGGCTACGTGGAGGACGCCCAGCTGTCCGCGCTTTACTCCGGTGCCGACCTTTATGTTGCGCCGAGCCTGTACGAGGGGTTCGGCATCCCGATCCTTGAGGCATTTTCTTGCGGGTGTCCGGTTCTTTGCAGCGACGGGGGGGCCCAGCCAGAGGTTGCGGGCAAAGCCGCGGTGATCCTTCGGGGCACCGACGCCCGCGAGTGGTCCGCCATGATGGGCAAGCTCCTGAACGATTCAAGTAAGCTTGATTCCATGAGGGAGCTGGGGAGGCAGCGTGCGAGCGATTTCTCGTGGCGGAAAACGGCCGAAATCACCATGAGCTGTTACGAAGAGGTGATGGCTTGATAGACCAGAGGCTGCTGGAGATTCTGGCCTGCCCGATCTGCCCGACCAGGCCCCCGCTCAGGCTTGAAGGGCGGTTCTTGATCTGCATCGAGTGCGGTCGGGGCTACGAGATCCGCGACGGGATTCCGAACCTTTTGCCGGAGGACGCCATCAGCCCCGAGGAAATGAGGGAACGACTGAATGGAAAGTAACAAAACCCGTGTGCTCTTGTTGCACGGGCCGAACCTGAACCTGACTGGTTTTCGCGAGCCGGACATTTATGGCCGAAAGACGCTGTCGGACATCGACGCCGAAATCCAAGAGGCGGCCTCGTCGATGGGTATCGAGGTGCGCATTCTACAGTCGAATTCGGAAGGCGTGCTGATTGACACGATCCAGGAGCACCGCCAGTGGGCGGATGCGATCGTGATCAACGCCGGAGGATTGACCCACACGTCGATCGCGCTTCGCGACGCTTTGGTCAGCGTGCGATTGCCGGTGATTGAGGTCCACTTGAGCAACATCCACGCGCGCGAGGAGTTTCGTCGGCACTCCGTGATAGCGCCGATCGCGATCGGTCAGATCGTGGGCTTCGGCGGGTTGGGTTATGTGTTGGCGCTGAGGGCGGTCGAGCACGTGCTACGGGAGGCCCTTTGATGTCGAACCTATCCCGCCTTCAAGAGCTATTGGCTCAGAATGACATTCCTGCTTTGGCCGTTACGGCGATCCACAACGTCCGCTGGGCGAGCGGGTTCAGCGGTTCGGCGGGAACGGTGCTGGCCACTCCGGACAAGGCCGCCTTTTTCACCGACGGGAGGTACGCCCTGCAGGCCGCCGAACAGGTTCAGGACCTGCCGTCGTTCACAACCTCCAACGACAAGCCGATCCATGCTTGGATCAAGGAGATTTGCGCCGACTGGGGCGTGAGCCGGCTGGGTTTTGAGGGCGACCACGTCACCTACAACACCTACAAGTCTTGGGCCGAGAAACTGGAAGGAATCGAGCTGTTCGGTTGCCCCGATCTTATCGGCAAGCTAAGGATGGTCAAGACTGAGCAGGAGATCGAGTGCATCCGGCGGGCCGTCGCGCTTACCGACGCGTGCTTCAACAACGTTCTGCCCCGCGTTCAGGCCGGCGTCACGGACCTCGAAATCGCTCTGGAGATCGAGTTTTTCATTAAAAGAAACGGCGCGAAGCTGGCATTCGAGCCGATCGTGGTCAGCGGTCATCGGTCCGCCATGCCGCATGGGACGCCTTCGGAAAAGGTGGTGGAGATCGGCGATTTCGTCACGATGGACTTCGGCGCGCAAGTGGACGGCTACTGCGCTGATCTAACCCGTACGGTAGTAATTGGTGAGGCCTCGTCGCGGCATGAGGAGGTCTATCAGGCCGTGCTCGAGGCGCAAATGGCGGCCATCGGGGCGTGCAAGCCGGGTGTGGACGCCCGGGATATCGACAAGGCGGCTCGCGACAGCCTGGCCTCGAAGGGCCTGGACAAGCACTTCACCCACGGCCTGGGGCACGGGCTTGGCGGCGTTGTTCACGACAATGGGAGGCTCAACTCCATCAGCGACGACGTGCTGGAGGCAGGGCAGGTGTGGACGGTCGAGCCCGGAGTGTACATCGAGGGCTGGGGAGGCTGTCGCATCGAGGACGACATCGTGATCACAGAAAGCGGCTACGAGGTTCTCAACAAAGCTACCAAACAGATGCTCGTCTTATCCCCGTACGGCAAATGAGCGTTGCGGTCGAGTTGATTGGCTTTTCGTTGAGGGCCGACGGGCGCGCCGTATCCGCTTCCTTGCCGAGCGGGCGCGTGATTGCCCTGTGCGGGCGCGCCGGTGCGGGCAAGACCCAGTTCCTTGACATGCTGGTCGGCCGACGCCAGCCGGGCTCGGGCAGACTGCGACTTTTTGGATCGACTTTCTTTTATGATGGCGCGCCGGTGCCGCGCAGGCTGTCCCCCTTGGCGCTGGCCAAGAGGTTTGGAGGAAAGGCGTCGGCCGACCGCATGACGGAGGTTTTGACTCGGCTCGGTCTTTGGGAGGATAGAGAACGCCCAATCGAAGTTTTGAGTTCGAGCCAGCGGCGCGCGGCGCTTCTCGTGCCGTCGCTGATGTCCGACGAGGACAACGTGCTGACGGATGGCGGCTTCGACGGCCTCGACCCGGTCGTGCGGGAAAGCGCTTTCTCCTATGTGCGTCAACGGGCGCAAATCGGCCAGACCTGGCTGATTGCCACCCACGACCTCGGACTGGCCGTCCAGGCCGACGACCTGATCGTTCTTCGGTTGGGCAGCGTGGCCTATTGCGGCTCCGTCGAGGCTTTTGCCACCGACAGAGAACCCGTCGTGATCGATGTGCAAACCGCGAACGTGCCGAGCGTGCGGGCTCTGGTTGAGCCGTTCGCCATCGATGTGGAGGAGCGGGCCACAGGACTGCGATTTCGGGCAAGGAAGGGGCAAAGCTTGGCGGCGCGCTTGCTTTTGCAAGGCTATGGCGACGTGCGCATCGTCACGGTGCGCCAGCCACGGGTCGAGGACCAGATCCTAGGGGCTTTATGAGCATGCTGCTGGGTTTGCTCGAGAGAGACGTCTTGGAGGCCGCACAGGCCCTTGTGGGCTGCCACTTGGTGCGAGGAGAACTGAAGGCGCGGATAGTCGAGGCTGAGGCCTACCGGGGGTTCGACGACCCGGGCAGCCATGCCTGCAAGGGAAAGACGCCGAGAAATGCGGTCATGTTTGCCCGTCCGGGCTTGGCCTATGTATATTTCACCTATGGCATGCACTGGATGCTCAACGTTTCGGCGCTTCCCAACGGCGAGGCCGGAGCCGTTTTGATACGCGCCGCTCAGCCCCTGGAGGGCATCGAGCGGATGTTCGAGCGCCGGCCCGCGGCGCGTCGCGTAGAGGACCTTTTGTCAGGGCCGGCCAAGCTGACGGCTGCCTTCGGCATCGACGGCCGGCACAACGGCCTGGACCTCTTCGACGTTTCGTCCGATTTGAAACTCTTAGACCGCGATGTTGAACCCGAAATCGTTTGCGGCTCCCGAATCGGCCTTCAGGCGGGCAAGGGCGAAGACTTGCCGTGGCGGTTTTGCGACGCCAAGGCGCGCCGGTGGGTTTCGAGGCCGCTGCCAATCGCGATGGGGAACGTCGACCCGTTATAATGGGCATGTGGTTTATATCGCTCGCCGCCATTGGCCTGACACCGAAGAGGGGTTTGTGGACTCTTACCCTTGGCCTCTTGTGGAGGGCTATCGCCCTTCGTGCTCGTTTCGAATCCGCTGGGATGAAGAGTTTGTCAGTCTAAGGTATCGTGTTAGGGAACGCTACGTGCGTTGCGTGGAAACGCGCTACGGCGGTGCCGTCTGGTGCGATTCGTGCGTTGAGTTCTTTTTTAGTCCGGGCACTAGCGGCTACTTCAATTTAGAGGTTAATTGCGGAGGAGCTTACTTGTTTGCCTACCAAACGGCCCGCGATGAAAACCGAGTCCTTGTGCCCGAGAGGGAGGCCTCGCAAATCAAGGTTCTGACTTCGTTGCCGAGGGTGCTGGATCCGGAGGTGGAATCGGAGATCCCGTGGCAGGCGGAGTGCCACATTCCTTACTCCTTATTGGAGAGCGTGGCGCCGATTGTCAAGCCGTCGGAGGGCACCGTTTGGCGGGCTAACGTCTACAAGTGCGCCGAGGCCAACAGCCATCCGCACCATGGGAGCTGGTGTCCAGTCGGCACTCCCAAGCCCGATTTTCACCAACCAGACTTCTTCGGCGATCTGCGTTTCGAACACTGAGCGCAGTTTGGGTTTGAGTTTAAACGAGCTCCAAACCCAGCAATTTTGCTTGCCAACGCAGCAAACCTTCATGGAATAACCGCTATGCCTTAGCGTGTAACTATATGCGCTAAAGGCGGGCTAGTAGGCTTGTTGACATGTCCTGTTATAAGTGACAGTATTTGAAATACTTGTACAATTAACAGTTAGCGAAATAGGCCAATTGTCCGACAACTAGCGTGGACGCAAAGCAAGGAAGACTTTGCTGGAAGCCAAAACCGATAGGGGCGGAAGCAGTCCACAAAAGCCACGAAGGTGGCGAATCACGGAGGATCGAATGTCTTTACGTATTAACACGAATATCGGTGCGATGAACGCTTATCGCAACCTGAGCCAGACGAGTTCGGCTTTTAGCAAGTCTATGACCCGACTCAGCACTGGTCTTCGCATCAACGACGCTTCGGATGACCCTGCCGGACTCATCATTTCCGAGAAGTTCCGAGCGCAGATTTCCGGCATCGACCAGGCCGTTCTGAACAGCCAAGACGCCGTCAACTACGCGAAAACGGCTGAAGGCGCTCTCGGCGAAGTCAACACGCTTCTCCGCGACGCACGAAGCCTCGCCGTGGCTTCGGGCAACACGGGCACCTTGACTTCGGCTCAGATTCAGGCCAACCAGAATCAGCTGAACTCGATTGTCAGCTCGATCAACCGCATTGCCTCGACGACTCAGTTCGGCACCAAGAAGCTTCTCGACGGTTCGTCTGGAGTTTCGGCTTCGGTGACCAACGGCACCGCAATTAAGTCGATGTCGTTCGGTGGCAGCCTAAACGGTTCGGCAATCGTCGGCGACTCGGCAGTCACCGTTGATGTGACGACTGCCGCCGCGAAAGCGGTGCTCAACGCAGCCAACATGAACGAGCGTTCGGTCGCGGCGGCCAACTTGGCGGCTTACTTGGGCACCGCGGTT
>Ga0209018_1000892_pt1 | contig 26215 bp, 27 predicted proteins | sample YNPBryBLVA2012_FD_185814 | JGI IMG/M metagenome (GOLD analysis project Ga0209018, IMG submission 185814) | Anoxygenic and chlorotrophic microbial mat microbial communities from Yellowstone National Park, USA - YNP Bryant BLVA 2012 (SPAdes)... ...
TTTTCTTCTCGCTTCATCCCGTGCTCCGTGGCCGAGGGGCCGGGGATCCGCTTTTCTTCTTAAGCTTGCGGGAGGTCCGGCGCGGGGGGGCGGCGGAGGGCTCCGCCTCCGGCGGCGGCGCCCAGTTCCAGGAGGCGGGGTCCAGGGCGAAGTAGTCGGCGAGGATGCCGTAGAGGCCTTCGTGGTGGCGCCGGAGCTCCAGCGGCCGCTCGAAGAAGGCCTCGGTGGCCACGGCGAAGAACTCCGCCTCGTCCTCCGCCCCGTAGGGGTCGAGGACGCGGACCTTCCGCCCCTCCTCCACCGCCTGGGCGAAGGCGCCGAAGGCCTCGAGGAATCCCCGGCGCCAGACGAGGAATCGGGCCCGCTCCCGGGACAGGAAGCCGGCGGAGGAGACGAAGTCCAGGAGGTCGAGCTGGTGGGCGAACTCGTGGAGGACCAGGTTCCGGCCGTCGCACCGCCTGGCGTCCGCCTGGACTTCGGACCAGGAGAGGACCACGATTCCCCGTTCCCAGGCCTCCCCCTCCCGCTCGTCCACGTCCTCCGTGACCACCCCCCACTCGTCCTCGTAAGCCTCCGGAGCGGCGTACTTCGTGGGGTAGAGGAGAATGGACCGGACGTGGTCGTAAGCGTCCACGGAGCGGCCGAGGGTGAGGACGCAGGCCTCGGCGGAGACGAGGCGGCGCATCTCGTCCCGGAGCCGGAGCCCGCCGCAGGGCTCCCAGGTCCGCTCGGCGTCGAAGATCCGGAGGTCGTCCTCGAGGCGCCTCCAGAGCGGCGGGGGAAGGGCCCGCAGGAGGGCGCACTGCTTCAGGAGCTCCCGCCGGTGCTCCTCCGGGAACGGCCGGGAGAGGATCCGCTCCCGCCTTCGACGCCGGAAAAAACTCCACATGGCTCCCCCCCGACCGGAGCGCGGCGGGGGTCCCCGCGACCCCCCCTTGACAGGCCGGCTCTTTCATGCTAGCCTCTCGGCGTTCCCTCATCAACAAATGGTTTGTTGATCAGGTGACGGAAAAGAAACAGGAGTTTGCAGTGGTCAACGGCACAGTGAAGTGGTTCAACGAGAAGAAGGGTTACGGATTCATCACGCTGGAAACCGGCGGGGACGCCTTCGTGCACTTCTCCGCCATCGAAGGCCAGGGCTTTAAGACCTTGGCCGAGGGCCAGAAGGTCCAGTGCGAGGTCGTCCAGGGCCAGAAGGGCCCCCAGGCCGAGCGCGTCCGCGTGGTCAACGGCTGATCTTTCGTTCAACCGCACGCAAGAAGGGGCCTTCGGGCCCCTTTTTTTTCGTAGAAGATGGAGGGAGAGCGGCCATGGGACGCGGGGCGGCGGCGGCGGCGTGGGCGGTTCTGGCGGTGGTCTGGGGCTCGACCTGGCTCTTCATCAAGGTGGGCGTGGAGACCCTCCCTCCCCTCACCTTCGCCGGGATCCGCTTCGTCATCGCCCTGGTCCCCCTGGGGCTCTTCTTGGCTCTTCGGAGAAGCCCCCTTCCCCGCGGTGCCGGGGTCTGGCGCCTGCTCGCCGTCACGGGGCTCCTCTCCTTCACCGCCAGCTACGGTCTGGTGTGCTTCGCCGAGAAGCACATTTCCTCGGGCCTCACCGCCGTCCTCTTCTGCACCTACCCCCTCTTCGGCCAGCTCTTCGCCCATTGGATTCTTCCCTCCGAGCCCTTCCGCCTCCGGAAGGGTGCGGGGGCCCTCCTGGCCCTCTCCGGGGTCTTTCTCCTCTTCCGGGAGCAGATCCGGCTGGGCGGGGAAATGGCCCTCTGGGGCAGCGGGGCCGTTCTTTTGGCGGCGGCGGTCTCGGCCGTCACCGGCGTCTGGGTCAAGCGGAGCGGAGGCGGGCTCGACCCCGTGAGCCTCACCTTCTGGCAGATGGCGCTGGGGACGGCGCCCCTCCTCCTGCTGGGGGCCCTCTTCGAGGGGAATCCGCTGGCCATGGATTTCACGCCCCGGGCGATCCTCGCCCTCCTCTACCTGGCCCTCGTGGGGACTTCCCTCGCCTTCGTCCTCTGGTACCAGCTCCTGAAGCAGATGGAGGTGACGCGCCTGCAGACGATGCCGCTCTTCAACACCCTGGTGGCGGTTCTCCTGGGATGGGCCTTCATGGGGGAGCGCTACGGCGCCGAGGCCCTTATGGGGAGCGCCGTGGTCCTCTGGGGAACGGCCCTGGCCCTGGGCCGGGGAATGGGGAGGCCGGAAAGGCAGCGACCCTGAAGAGACCGCTGGCCCGAGCCTCGTTTTGCCACATCCTTCGCCCTGCAACCACGGGGACGGGAAGCGGAGAGGCAGGCCGCAGGACCGGGCCTTTTGGGGCCGAGCGACGAGGAGGGGCAGTCCCTTCCGTTCGGGTCAGGGGGAGACGGCCCGGCCCAGGAGGCTGTTGACGTTGGACCGGGTGACTTCCACCTCGATGAAGTCCCCGACGGCCACGGGGCGGTCGGCGGTGAAGTTCACCACCTTGTTGTCCGGCGCCCGGCCGCTGTACTGGCCCCCCTTCTTGCTCTCCCCCTCCACGAGGACCTCCACGGTTTTGCCCACGAAGGCGGCGAAGCGCTCGGTCTGGATGGCGAGCTGGAGGTCCAGGAGCCGCTGGTGGCGCTCCTTCGCCGCCGCCCGGGGAACCGGTTCCAGGCGGGCCGCCGGCGTTCCGGGGCGGGGGGAGAAGACGAAGGAGAAGAGGGTGTCGTAGCGGGTCTCTTTCACCAGGTCGAGGGTCTGCTGGAAGTCCTCCTCCGTCTCCCCGGGAAAGCCCACGATCACGTCTCCGGAGAGGGCGATGGCCGGCACGCGCTTTCGGATCTCGGCGACGAGGTCCAGGTAGAAGGCTCGGTCGTACTGCCTCCGCATGGCCTTTAGGATCCGGTCGGAACCGGCCTGGACCGGCAGGTGGAGGTAGGGGCAGAGGTTGCTCCGCTCGGCCATGAGGTCCGCCGCCGCCAGGGGGAAGTGGCGGGGGTGGCTGGTGGTGAAGCGGAGCCTCCGGACGCCAGGCAGGTCGCTCACGGCGGCCAGGAGGTCGGGAAAACGGAGGTTTCGGCCCTCCTTCCAGCAGTTGACGTTCTGGCCCAGGAGCTCCACCTCGGCGTACCCCCGATCCACCGCCCTCCGGACTTCCTCGAGGATGGAGGCGAGGGGCCGGTAAACCTCGGCGCCACGCGTCGCGGGAACGATGCAGAAGGCGCACTTCTTGTTGCACCCCTCCATGACGGTGACGTAGGCCTTGGTGGGGCTCGATCGGGCGATGAGGCGGTCGTCGAAGAGAACCGAGTCGGCGTGGAACTCCGTGTCCAGGGCCCTTCCTTGCAGCCGGGCTTGGCGGACGAGCTCGGCGAGGTGGGGGACCCCCCGGGGGCCCACCACCAAGTCCACCCAGGGGGCCCTCCGGAAGACCTCGGCCTTTTCCTGCTGGGCGACGCAGCCGGCGAGGCCCAGGATCAGGCCCCGGCGGTCCTTGAGGCTTCGGAGGCGCCCCAGCTCCGTGAAGACCTTGTTCTCGGGGCCCTCCCGGACGGAGCAGGTGTTGAGGAGGATGAGGTCGGCCTCCTCCTCCCGGGCGGCGGGGGTGTACCCCTGGGCCTCCAGGATGCCGGCCATCTTGTCGCTGTCCAGCACGTTCATCTGGCAGCCCCAGGTCTTGATGAGGTACTTCATGGGCGATCTTCGAAGGGCAAAGGAGGCCCGCCCCGCTCGGCGGCCTTGACCCGGTCCCAGAGGGCGTCCATCTCCTCAAGCGTCATGCCGTGGATCTCCCGACCCTCCTCCCGGGCCGTCCGCTCCAGGGCCCTGAAGCGCCGGATGAACTTGGCGTTGGCCCCCTGCAGGGCGTCCTCGGGGTCCACCTCCAGAAACCGGCAGAGGTTGGTCAGGGCGAAGAGGAAGTCGCCCATCTCCTCCCGGATCTCCTCCTTCTCTCCCCGGGCGACGGCCTCCCGGAGCTCCCGCCATTCCTCCTCCACCTTGGCCTCCACCTGCCGCCGCTCCTCCCAGTCGAAGCCCACCCGGGCGGCCTTCTGGCCGAGCCGGTAGGCCTTGAGCAGGGCGGGGAGGGTGCGGGGAACGCCGTCGAGGGCGCTGGGGTCCCGCTGGCCGTTCTCCCGCTTCTCCTCCTTCTTGATGGCCTCCCAGTTCTGAAGGACTTCGCCGGGGGTGCGGGCTTCCACGTCCCCGAAAACGTGGGGATGGCGCCGGATGAGCTTCTCGTTGATGGTCCGGGCCACGTCCTCGATGGTGAAGGTTCCCTCCTCCTCGGCGATCCGGGCGTGGAAGACCACCTGAAGGAGCAGGTCCCCCAATTCCTCCCGGAGCTGGGCCGGGTCCCGGGACTCGATGGCGTCCAAGACCTCGTAGGTCTCCTCCACCAGGTAGGGCTTGAGGTCCTCCCGGCTCTGGGCGCGGTCCCAGGGACAGCCTCCGGGGGAGCGGAGGCGGGCCATGATGGCGACGAGGCGGGCGAATTCGCCGTAGGTGGGCTCGGCCATCTCAGGGGGCCCCGAGGGTGAGGACCGACGGGGACCCGGCCCGGGCCCGGACCGGCCCGGCGGAAAGGTCCCCCTCGTCCCGGGTGGAGATGTCGCCGTCGCGGTCCAGGCGGACGAGGAGGTCCACCTCCGCCGGAAGGGGGTCCCCCATCATGGAGTCGGCCTGGGTGAGGGAGAAGGCCACCGGAAAGTTCGAGGGCAGAATCTTCTGGGCCGCCACAGGCCGGGCCTCCCCCCCCAGGGACCGGGCCACCACGAAGAGGGTGGAGCCGGGGACGAACCGGGCCTTCAGGGAATCGGGGAGGACCACCGTCCCCTCGAAGGTCACGGCGGCGGGAGCCGTGGAAGCGGGAGGCGGCGGGGGAGGCTCCTGGGCCTCCATGGGCGCCTCCTTGGAGACGGGGCTCGCCTCCCGGGCCTGCCGGGGGGCCTCCGGGGCGGGCCCCTTCCAGGGCGCTTCGTTCTGGGAGCACGCCGAGAGCAAGAGGAGGGACCCCAGCAGGCCGGGGCCGGTGAGGAGAAGGGCGATTCGGGCCATGTTTCCTCCGGAATCGGGGCGTCCGGTCATTTCCGTCCAAACCGCCCGAGGATCTCGGAAGTCTGGAGGGTAAAGACGATAGGCCGCCCGTGGGGGCAGGTCAAGGGGCACCCCAGGGCGAAGAGGCTGTCCAGCAGGAATTGGATCTTCTCGAGGGCCATGGGCTCGTTCACCATCACCGAACCCCGGCAGGAACGGAGGACAAGGACCTCCTTCCAGCGGTCCCGGGGAGTCTTGAGGAGCTCGCCGGGGGAGGCGAAGAGGTCCTTTAGGATCTCCTCGGCCTCCCGGGGGCCGAGGAAGGCCGGAGCCGACCGGACGGCCACCGTTCCGCCGTCCCACGCCTCCGCCTCGAAGCCCTGCGAAGATGCCAGTTCCGCCATCTCCTCCGCGCGGTGCCTCAGGTCGTGGGGGAGGGTGTAGGTATGGGGGGAGAGAAAGCCTTGGCGGGGCCCGGGGTTCTCGAGGAAGCGGCGAAACTGCTCGAACCGGAGGCGCTCGTGGGCCACGTGCTGGTCCACGATGGAGAGCCCCTCGGGACCGTCGCAGAGGGCAAAGGAGCCGCGCCACTGGCAGAGGACGCGGAGGGGAGCCGGCGGGGGAAGGCCGGGGCCGGCCGGTGCGGAGAGGCCGGCCAGGAGGGGGACGGCCGCGGGGCCGTAGGAGGGAGGGGAAGGCTCGGCGGCCAGGCCGGAGGAGAAGCCGGCCGGCGGGCCGCTCGAGGCCGGGAAGCCCGTGGCCTCCCTCCCCGGCGAGAGGACCCGCCGAAAGGCCGCCGCCACGGCACCGTGGACCCTTTGGCCCTCCACAAAACGCACCTCCCGCTTGGTCGGGTGCACGTTCACGTCCACCCGGTCGAAGGGGAGGGTCAGCACCAGGAGAAAGAGGGGGAACCGGCCCCGGGGTAGGGTGTCGGCGTAGGCCTCCCCCACGGCGTGCTGGACGAGCCGATCCCGGGTGAAGCGGCCGTTGACCAGCGTGAACTGGTAGCGGGCGCTGGCGAGGTTGCGCTCGGGTTTTCCGGCCAGACCTCGGATCTGGAGGTCCCCCGCGTCCAGACGAAGGGGAAGGAAGTCCTCCCGGGGCAGGTCGGGGAAGAGGTCGAAAAAGCGCTCCTCCCGGCTGGAGGCGGGGGCCAGGTTGAGGAGGTCCCTCCCGTCGGCCCTCAGGCGAAAGGCCACGTCGGGACGGGCCAAAGCGTAGTGCTCCAGGAGGACCGCCACGTGGCTCAGCTCCGTCGCGGGTGCCTTGAGGAACTTGCGCCGGGCCGGCACGTTGAAGAAGAGGTGGCGGACCTCCGCCCGGGTGCCGGGGGGAAGGGCGGCGGGCTCGTGTTCCTTGAAGCGCCCCCCCTCCACGCGGACGCGGTGGCCCGACGGGGCTTCCCGGGGCCGGCTCTCCAAGGTGAAGCGGCTGACGGAGGCGATGGAGGGAAGCGCCTCTCCCCGGAAGCCCAGGGTGGCGATGGCGAAGAGGTCCCGCTCGGTCTCCAGCTTGCTGGTGGCGTGCCGTTCCAGGGCCATGAGGAGGTCGTCGGGATCCATCCCGGAACCGTTGTCCTCCACGAGGATGCGCGTCCTTCCTCCGTCGTCCACCTCCACGAGAATCCGGCCGGCCCCCGCGTCCAGGGCGTTCTCCACCAGCTCCTTGACGACGGAGGCGGGCCTCTCCACCACCTCGCCGGCGGCGATCTTGTTCACGAGGGGGTCGGGAAGGAGGCGGATGCGGCCCATGGAGGCCAGAATACCACGGGCAGGCGCCTTCGGAGGTATCCTATCTCCTCGGAGGAGGGCCGATGGAAGAAAGCCGCGGGGTGAACGGAAGGAGGGGACGGGCCGCCGGGGCGGGGTTGGCCCTGATGGCCGCCGGTGCCGTGGCGGCCGTGGCCGCGGCGGGGGAGGAGAAGCCCTGGGTGGTTCCCGTCTCCCTCCGGGTGGACGCCGTGGAGGTGGTTCTCCAGCCGGGGGATCGTGCGTCCCGCTACGCCTTCGAGGGCGGGGTGTCGGGCCTCCTCGCCCTGCCGGGAGGGAAGGGCGAGGTGCGGCTTCTCCTCTCCCACGACCGGCCGGCCGAGGGTGCCTCCGGCCGGGGCTCCGGGAGCGGCTCCTTCCTTTCCGAATGGCGGATCGGCCTTCACCGGGACGCCCAGGGGCTGACCCTCTACCCGCGCTCGGGGCGGGACCTCCTCCGGAAGGTCTCCGTTCCGCGGGGGGAGAAGCGCTCCGCCGGGGAGGCGGCGCTGGACGGCCTTTCCGCTCCCTTTCCCCTCTCCCCCTCCGGAGAGTCCCTCCTGGTGGGAGAGCGGAGGGGAGGACGGGCCCTGGAGGTGCGGGGGGGCGAGGCCCGGGTTCTTTCCAGCCTGGGGAGGTGGCCCCGGGAGGGATTCGCCGTCCTTGGCGGCACCGACTCCCCGTTCATCCTCTCCCTGGGCGGCACGTCGGAGACGCCGGGAGGCCGGGTCTTCCTCTTCGCCCCCGAACCGGGACCCCAGGGGACCGGGTTCTCCCTGGGGGAGCGGGGCTCCCTGCTGGCGCTGGAGATGGAGGCCGGCGCCGGCGAGGAGACCCTCAGGACCCGGGGCCGCAGGATTCCCGTCCGGTGGGTGCCCCTTTCCCAGCCCCCCGACTCTCCGGCGAAGACCGGAGGCCCGGCGGGGACCGCCTTCTCCTGCCCCCGGGCGGCCCTTCCCGATCCCCGGAACCCCGGGAAGGTCTACCTCCTCACCGGAGGGGACGAACGGCGGGGCCCCACGGGACGGCCGGTGAACCACAACGGCCGCCTCTATCTCCTGGCCTTCGACTCTCCCCAGAATCCCCGGGCGGGAGGCACGCTGGAGGTGGTCCTTTCGGGGACCGAGGGGCCGGCCGGCCCCTCCTGCCTCGCCGCCCTTCCCGACGGCAGCCTCCTGTTGGGCGAGGCCCCGGCCTTTCCCCTCCCCGGGCGGGAGGCGAGCCTCTGGCGCCTGGACCCGCGAAGCGGGGACCTCACCCGGCTTCTGGAGGTCAGCCCCGCCGCCGTGGGAGAGGGAGCGGAGCCCGGGGAATGGGGAATCACCGCGGCGGCGGACGCTTCTCCCTTCCTGGGGAGCGGGTGGATCTTCGTGGTGGTGGGAGGTCCCGCCTTTGGAGAAGGGAGCGCGATCTCCCAGATCTTGGCCGTGCACCTGCAGTGAGGTACGCGATGGACGAACGAACCCAGAAAAGCCCCTACGTCCCTGAACCGGAACGGGGGCTGGCGATGCTGGGCCGACTCCTTTTAGCCTGGGACGGCCAGTGGTTCCTCAAGACCGCCGAAGCCTGCGGCCTCGAGAGGGCCGTGGAGCTCAACGCCCGGGTCCGCCGCAGCTTCGCCCGGATCGAGGTCCGGGAGTTTCTGGCGGCGCTGGGCCGGGGCCCCGCCTCCGATCTGGAGGAGGCCGCCCGGCTCCTCACCGCCTACAGCCGCCTCTTCCTGGGGGACGGCATGGACGGGGAATGGAAGGTGGAAAACGGCGGCGCCGAGGTGGTGGTGACGCGGTGCCGGCCCCAGGACGGGGCCGCCAAGGCGGGCCTCCAACCCGACACGCCCTGCATCGCCTGCGAGGGACTGTGGGGGGCGTGGCTGGAAGCCATCCTTCCCGGGAGCGCCTGGGAGACGCGGATCGAAGCCGCCCGGGGGCGGGGCGCCCCCGCCTGCCGGATCGTGGTCCGTCCGAAGGCCGGCGATCAACCGAAGCGGGAAGGGTCGTAGGGCGAGGGGTCCAGGGGCGGGGTCCTTCCCAAGACCAGAGCCGCCGCCATCTCCCCCACGGCGGCGGAGGTGGTCATGCCGTGTCCGCCCAGTCCCGCCACCCAGAAGAAGTTCTCCACCTCTCCGTCCCTTCCGAGGACGAAACGCCCGTCGTCGCTGAAGGTCCTCAACCCTGCCCAGAACCGCCCCACCGGCAGGTCTCCCATGCGGGGCGCCGCCGCCTTGAGCTTGGAGGCCAGCCACAGGGGCGCTTCGGGGTGGACCGCCGGCGCCTGAGCCGGGTGTGGCGTCTCGTCGCAGGGGGAGAGGAGGAGCCCCCCGCTCTCCGGCCGGAAGTAGACCTCCGGGTCCAGAAACCAGGCGTAGGGCATGTCGGGGGGCAGGCCGGGAAGGGTTCCCGTGTGGATGAGGTGGCGCCGCCGGGGCTGGAGCTCAAGGGGACGGGCCCCCGCCAGGGCGGCCACGGCACAGGCCCACGGTCCCGCGGCGTTGACCACCGCCGACGCCGGAATGAGCTCGTCCCCGGCGCGGACGGCGGTGATCCGGTCCCCCTTGGCCTCGAAGCCGGTCACCTCGACGCCCGTGCGCAGGGGGATCCCCTTCAGGTAGGAGCTGAGGAGGAGGTGGATATCCACCAGCCCGTCCAGCGGGCAGGCCAGGGTCGAGGGAAAGGGGGCGCCGTCCAGGTAGGGGATGCGCTCCACCACCTCCCCCCGGTCGGCCGGGTAGGTGTAGACGCCGGCGGCCAGCGCGTGGCGGCGAAGCAGAGCGAGGCGGCGGTCCTCCTCTTCCGAGCCGAGGAGGTAGCCGCCCGTGGGCCTGAAGAGGGGGGCCTCGGCGAAGCCCGGCGGCGGGTTCCGAAGGAAGGCCGTCCCACGGGCCGCCAGCAGGGTGGTGGGACCGTCCAGGAGGGCCTGGCGGGCGATGCCGGCGTTCCGGCCGGAGGCGTGGCTCCCCGGCAGGTCTTCCCGCTCGAGGACGAGGACCTCGCCGGCACCGAAGCGGCGGAGCCAGTACGCCGTCGCCGCCCCCGCCAAGCCCGCCCCGATGATGACCACGCCGCCCCTGGGCACGTCCTCGTCCTCCGGCGGGGATTGTAGCACGGCCCCCGACCGGCGCCGTGGGCCCCCCAAAGGGCCGGTCCTTCCCGGCCGGAGGGATGGCGGGGTATGCTGTTCCGGGAGGTCGCGATGGGAAAGGCCATTCGGTGGGGGGCGGCGGCGGTTCTCCTGGTCACGGCGCTCTCCTGCTGCCGCTTTCCCCTTTCCCGGGAGGGGCGGTACCGGCGGGAGATGACCTGCGCGGAGCGGATCAGCGACGAGAAGTCCATCGAAATCCTGAAGAAGGGGGCCTTCTGCTGCGAGCCCCTTCCGTCGTCGGTGACCAGCCTCCCCGCCGCAAGGCGCTTCTACTACGAACGGGCTCTGGCGCTGAAACCGCGGGAGGCGGTGCCGCTCCTGGGTCTGGGCCGGGCGATGTGGGAGGAGGGGGACTACCGGGGGGGGCTGGAGGCCTACGAAAAGGCCCAAGGGCTCCTGGAGCGGCCCATCTATGCCCAAATCGGCGCCTTCACCATGCTGAGACTGCTCCGCCGCTTTGACGAGGGGCGTGCCCTGGCGGAGAGGATCCGGGAGGAGAAGGGGGTGGACGGCGCCAAGGTGGCCGAATACCTCCTGGGCCGTCTGGAGTACGACGCCGGGAATTTCGGCGCGGCGGAGGGGCACCTCCGGGCCGCCCTGGAGAGGGCCGCCCGGGGAGGGTACGGCCTCGGCGGCACCCCCTTCTCCATGAAGGACGCCCACCTTTACCTGGCCCTCGTCCTCCAGAAGAAGGGGGACGCCGAGGGGGCCTACCGGGAGTTCCTCCTCTTCCACAAGAAGATGAGCGACCCCGAGTACCAGATCTTCTACGCCTACTGGCTCCCCCGGCTGGAGAAGGACCAGGGGGCCCTCCTGGAGAAGATCGAAACGGAGTGGGCCCACCTGCGCCAGTAGGACCTTTCCTCGGCGGTCAACTGAGGTCCTTCAGCAGTTCCAAGAGGAACCGGTAGGTGCTCCCGACCGAAGCGATGTGGACCTCCTCGTCGGGGGAGTGGGCGTTGCGGATGGTCGGCCCCAGGGAGACCATGTCCATTCCGGGGTACTTGCTCCCGATGATGCCGCACTCCAAGCCCGCGTGGATGGCCTTGACCAGCGGGTCCTTCTTGAAGAGCCGCCGGTAGGTCTTCTTCGCCTGGGCCAGGACCCGGGAGTCCAGGTTCGGTTGCCACCCGGGGTAGCCAAAGGAGTGCCTCACCTTCGCTCCGGCCAGGCGCCCGACGTTGGCGACCCACCAGGCGGCCCAGTCGCGCTGGGACTCCACCGAGGAGCGCTGGGAGGTGAAGACCGAGAGCGTCTTCTCGGCGGTTTCCACGATGGCGAAGTTGGTGGAGGTCTCCACCAGACCGTGGATTTCGCGGCTGTAAGAGATGAGGCCGTGGGGAACGGCCCCCAGGAAGTGGAGAACCTTTTTCTGGGAGGCGGCGGCGAGGGGGGGCCAGGGGGCCTTGCCCTTTTCCAGCGCGAGGCTGACCCCTTCGTCCACCCCCTTGAGTTCGGCGCGGGCCGTCTTCTCGAAGACCGCGAGGAGGGACGCGGCCTTTTTCGCGGCGGCGGCGTCGAGGTGGAGAACGGCGAAGGCCTCGCGGGGAATGGCGTTCCGCTTGGAGCCGCCGCTCACCGAGACGAGGGCGAAGGAGATTCCGCCCTCCTCGAGAACCGACAGAGCCCTCGCCAGGATCCGGTTGGCGTTGCCCCGGCCCTCGTGGATGTCGCCGCCCGAATGGCCGCCGCGCAGGCCCTTCACCACCACCGTCCGCACCGGCCGGGGGTCGGCCTCGAGGGAGCGTTTCACGGGGAGGACCATCTCCGTGTCCTTGCCGCCGGCGCAACCGACGTAGAGTTGGCCGTCCTCCTCGGTGTCGAGGTTGAGCAGGATCCTTCCCTTCACGAAGGCGGGCTCCAGGTTGTTGGCGCCGTTGAGGCCCGTCTCCTCGTCGATGGTGAAGAGGAGTTCCAGGGGGCCGTGGACGGCCTTCGGCTCGTCCAGGAGGGCGAGGGCCATGGCCACGCCGATGCCGTTGTCGGCGCCGAGGGTGGTGCCGGTGGCCTTGACGACCTCTCCCTCGATTCTCGGCCGGATGGGATCCTTCAGGAAGTCGTGCTTCACCTCCCGGTTCTTCTCGCAGACCATGTCGGTGTGGCCCTGGAGGACCACCGTGGGGGACTTCTCCTTCCCCGGGCTGGCGGGGACCCGGACGACGATGTTGCCCACCCGGTCCCGCTCCCAGGGGAGGTTGTGGGCCTTGGCGACGGAGATGACGTAGTCCCCCGCGGCCTTTTCGTGGCCCGACGGGCGGGGGATGGCGCAGAGGTTTTCGAAGTGCTCCCAGACCTTGCGGGGTTCGAGCTTCAACATGAAGTGCCTCCTCGTAGGATTTCGGGCGGCCCGTGGGGGGCCGCGGTGCGAACCGGTCAGAGATTTTCGCGGGCCTCGAAGGCCTTGAGTGCCATCCAGGCCTTTCCCGATTTCAGAGGGTCCAGGCCCATCCAGAGCCAGAGGGTCTCGTCGGAGAGGACCCGGAGGCCCAGCCGGGGCGTTTCGGGGACCTGCCCGTCCGAAAGCTCCTCCCAGGACGCCCCCTCGAGAATCCGGAAGAGGCCCCGTGCGCCGGAGTGGAGGGCCTGCTCCGCCTCCAGCGCGTCCCCGACGGAGAGGAGGGCCGAGAGGGAGGCCCCGTGGAAGACCGGCGTCTCGATCCGGGCCCAGGCCAGGGGAAGAGACCGTCCCGCCACGCGGCAGACCTCCCGCCCGAAGCCCTCGCGCTCCGTTCCGCCCTCTTCGGGGTGCAGGGTGAAGGCGAGCCGCCGCCCCGAGGCCGAGGAAGGGGTCCCCTGGAAGGAAAGGAGGGCCGCGCTCTGCCGCATGAGCTCCCGCACCGCGCCCTCTCCCCTCCGGGAGGCGGAGGCGAGGAGGTGGACCTGGACCGGTCCCAGGATCCCCTCCGGGACGGACCTCAGGAGAAGGCCCAGGAAGAGGCTCTCCGGCTCAGGGAAGCGGAGGGGTTGGCGGAGCGCCTCCCGGGGGAGAAGGCCCGAGAAGGGGTCGAAGAGAAAGTCTTCTTCGCCGGGGGGCGTTCCGAGGTCGAAGAGCGCCGCGCCCGACGAGGCGGCCCAGGCGGTCACCGCCTCCCGCCCCGCCCGGTCCTCCGTGCAGAGGAAGACCGTCCCGCATCCCTCCAGGTACTCCCCGGTGAGGGGAAGGAAGAGGTCCGCCTCCTCGTCCGCCACGGCCACTTCCCAGCCCCCCGGCCGGTCTCCGAAGGCGAGGAGGTTTTCCTTGGGGATACCCCGTTCCAAAAGCCCCCGGTAGACCTCCCGGGCCAAGAGGCTTCCCGCCCCCACCAGGGCGATCCGCGAAGGGGCGCTCATGGCCCTTCCTCCACGTCCGGCTCTTCCGGTTCGGGGGGTTCTTCCGGCCCCTTCTTCACGACTCCCCCCTTCTGCAGGAAGTAGGCGAGGGGCCCGGAGAAGGCGTAGACCACCGCCACGGCCAGAAGGACCGTGGGGGGGTGGAGGGCCACCAGGACCAGGATCAGAGCCACCAGGAAGATCACCGTGGGGGAGCGCCGCTCCTTCAGGTCCAGGTCCTTGAAGGAGCGGTACCGGAAGGTGCTCACCATGAAGAAGGAGAGGAGGACGACGTAGGAGAGGGCCAGCCACTTGAAGGGCCGGGGGATCCCCTGGGGAAGGAAGTAGAGGGGGAGGACGGCGGCGGCGGCGGCGGCGGGGATGGGGAGGCCCACGAAGAAGCGCTTGTCCACCTTGCCGGCCTGCACGTTGAAGCGGGCCAGCCGCAGGGAACCGGCCACCGGAAGCAGGAAGGCGAAGAGCCAGCCCGTCCGCCCCAGGTCCTTGAGGCCCCAGTGGTAGAGGACCAGGGCCGGGGCGAGGCCGAAGGAGAGGAAGTCCGACAGGGAGTCCAGCTCCTTCCCGAAGTCGCTGGTGGTCCCCGTCATCCGGGCGATGCGTCCGTCCAGGCTGTCCAGGATTCCGGCGATGATGATGAAGGTCACCGCCCATTCGAAGGAGCGCTTGACGCCCAGGATGATGGCGCAGTACCCGCAGAACATGTTGGCGACGGTGAAAAGGCTGGGCAGGATGGCCACCCCCCGCCGGAAGGGGATGCGCCGGGGGGCGTCCACCAGGCGTTTTAGGGCCCGGGGGCTCACCGCGGCCTCCAGCGGGCCAAGGGAGTGACCCCCGCCCGCACCGGCTTCCCGGGGGTGGCGAGGAGCTCCACCTCGTCCTCCGGGAGGTAGAGGTCCACCCGGGAGCCGAAGCGGATGAGGCCCAGGCGCTCTCCCCGGGCGAGAAACTTACCGGGGACGGCCCAGCAGACGACCCGCCGGGCGATGAGGCCGGCGATCTGCACCACCGTGACCGGTCCCCGTTCGGTGTCCAGAACGACCCGGACCTGTTCGTTGTCCAGGGAGGCCTTGTCGCTCCAGGCGGCCAGGAAACGGCCGGGGTTGTACCGCACCTCCCGGACGACGCCAGGCCAGGGGACCCGGTTCACGTGGACGTTGAAGACCGACATGAAGACGCTGAGCCGGACCGTACCCCCCTCGCGGTGGAAGGGCAGAAGGCGCCCGTCGGCGGGGGAGAGGAGGAGGAGGGGGTCGGAGGGCGGGGTGCGCTCGGGGTCCCGGAAGAAGGCGCAGACGGCGGCCGAGGCGAGGCCGAGGGCGGCGGCGGGCCAGAGGAAACCGGCCACGGCGGCGGCGGCCCCGGCCACGGCCAGGGGTGCGGCGAAGGGAAAGGCTTCCTCCCGGACGACCATGGGACCTCCAGGGGTCAGGATAGCGGCAACGGACCTCCTTCGCAAAGGGCCGGGGTCCCCGCCGGCCGGAGCGGGTCCCCGCCCCGAGGGGCTCGGCGCCTTGACGGAAGGGCCTAACTGTGCTATTCTGAAAGCCTTACGAGAGGGGTGCCGTGGACTTCCTCCGCCTTTCCGACATCCTGGAGCCCGTGGAGATGGTGGCCCACGTTCCGGCCCTCTCGGTGGAGGTCGGTTACCACTACGTCCTGGACCTCGACCCCTTGGACCTGCAGCTGTCGGTGGCGCCGGCGGCCCATGGCCACCGGCTGAAGGGAGCCTTCCCCTTCCACGGCTCCCTGCCGTGCGCCCGGTGTTTGAGGCCCGTGGACCTCTCGGGAGAATCCTCCTTCGACCTCGAGTTCCGCCCCGCCGCCGCGGACGAGAAGGTCCGCCTCGGCGCCGAGGGGCCCGACGAGCCGGACGTGGTCTACTACGAGGACGACCGCGTGGCCTTCGCCGCCCTGGTCCAGCAACAGATCTTTCTGGAGATCCCCGAAAAGGTTCTCTGCCGGGAAAACTGCCCGGGACTCTGCCCCCGTTGCGGGAAGGACCTCAACGACGGACCCTGCGGGTGCCCGCCCGAAGGGGACCCCCGGTGGGATTCCCTTTCCCGCCTCTCTTCCCTTCAATAGGAGACCGCCATGCCCAACCCGAGACGCCGCCACTCCCGGACACGCCGCGACAAGCGCCGCACCGGCGACGCCCTCGCTCTGCCCAAGACCGTCGAGTGTCCCCAGTGTCACGAGCCCAAGCTTCCCCACACCGTCTGCAAGGCGTGCGGGACTTACGACGGAAAGCGCGTTCTGAACGTCGAAGAGGCCTGAGGACAAGATGACCGCCCGCATCGCGCTGGACGCGATGGGGGGCGACCGGGCCCCCCTGCCGGAGGTCGTGGGGGCGGTGGAGGCCTACCGCCGCTTCGGCGTGCCCGTCGTGCTCGTGGGGGACGAACCCCGCCTCCGGAAGGAACTGGCGCACCTCAAAGCCGGCCCCGGGGAGATCCCCGTGGTCCACGCCGAAGAGGTGATCACCATGGAGGACCCGCCCCTCACCGCCGTCCGGAAGAAGCGCCGGAGCTCCCTGCGGATCGCCGCCGACCTGGTGAAGGACGGCCAGGCCCAGGGGCTCGTCTCCGCCGGCAACACCGGCGCCGTCATGGCCACGGCCAAGCTGGTCATCGGCGGCATCGAGGAGGTGGAGCGTCCGGCCCTGGCCACCTGGATTCCCCACGCCAAGGGGGTCTCCCTCCTCCTGGACGTGGGCGCCAACAGCGATTGCCGCCCCTCCCACTTGTTGCAGTTCGCGGTGATGGGGTCCATCTACTACAGCCAGATGACCGGGGCCTCGGACCCGCGGGTGGGCATCCTCTCCATCGGGGAGGAGGAGATCAAGGGGAACGACCTCACCAAGGAGGCCTTCCGCCTTCTCCAGCAGTCGGGCCTTCGCTTCATCGGAAACGTGGAGGGCCACGGCCTTTTCCGCGGCGAGGCCGACGTCATCGTCACCGACGGCTTCACCGGCAACGTCGTTTTGAAGACCGGCGAATCGGTCTACGAATACATCGGCCACACCCTCAAAGCGGGCTTTCAGCGAAGCCTGGCGGCCCGCCTGGGGTACCTGCTCTCCCGGGGGGTCTTCGAAGAGCTCAAGGCCAAGATGGACTACGCCGAGTACGGCGGGGCCCTCCTGCTGGGGGTGAAGGCCGTGACCATCATCTGCCATGGCCGTTCCCAGCCCCGGGCCATCACCAACGCCCTCCGGCTGGCGCGGGACTTCTGCGAGGCCGGCCTCAACGACCGCATCGGGCCGCAGATCCACGCCCGCGTGAAGGAAACCGGCAATGGCAAGAACGCTTTCGCGAATTGAGGGGACGGGCCACGCCCTGCCCCAGCGGGTCCTCACCAACGCCGACCTCGAAAAGATGGTGGACACCACCGACGAGTGGATCACCACGAGGACGGGGATCCGCGAACGCCGCATCGCCAACGAAGACGAATACCTCTCGCTCTTTGCCGCCGAGGCGGGCCGGCGGGCGATGGAGATGGCCGGCGTCTCCGCCGCCGACCTGGACCTCATCCTCGTTGCCACCGTGACCCCCGACCAGCCCATCCCCTCCACCGCCTGCTTCGTCCAGGCGGCGCTGGGTGCCTCCCGGGCGGCGGCCTTTGACCTGGCCGCCGGGTGCTCGGGCTTCCTCTACGCCCTCCAGACGGCGGACGCCCTGCTCCGGACGGGCTACGGGAAGAAGGCCCTGGTCATCGGCGGCGAGATCCTCTCCAAGTTTCTGGACTGGAAGGACCGAGCCACCTGCGTCCTCTTCGGGGACGGCGCCGGGGCGGTGGTCCTCTCCGCCGAGGAGGGGGAGCGGGGGCTGCTCTCCACCGCCATCCACGCCGACGGAACCATGGCCGACTTCATCACCCTCCCGGGGGGAGGATCCCGGATCCCCGTCAGCCACGCCATGATCGAGGCCAACCTGCACACCATCAAGATGAAGGGGAACGAGACCTTCAAGATCGCCGTCCGGTCCCTGGAGGCGGTGTGCCGGGAAGCCATCGAGCGGGCGGGCCTCACCCCCCAGGACGTGCGGTGGTTCGTTCCCCACCAGGCCAACACCCGGATCATTGACGCCGTGGCCAGCCGGCTGGGCTGGCCCCCCGAGACCCTCTACCTGAACATCGACCGCATCGGGAACACCTCCGCCGCTTCCATCCCCATCGCCCTCGACGAGCTGGTGCGGAGCGGCCGGGTTTCCCGGGGAGACGTCCTCCTCTTCGCCGCCTTCGGCGCCGGGCTCACCTGGGGGTCGGCGCTGGTCCGCTGGTAGAGAGGGCTCCCCCATACGGCGGGATGAGGGGATGAGGAAAAAGCCAAACCTTTGAACAACGAGATCGGGGAGATGGGGATGGGGAGATGAGGAAGAAGCAAAAAACCTGAACAAGGAGGTCAGGGAGTTCAAGAGTTTTTTTGCTGTTCACTTTTTACTTTTTCCCATTGCTGTCCTAAATCCTAGCCGGCAATGTTTTCCGCCTTTCACCCGGAGCGAAGCGGAGGGTGAAAGGCAGGCCGCAGGTTTTACTTTTCGCTTTTCACTTTTCCCTCACTCACCGCCCCTGGCCCCGTGACGGCGAAAGATGGCACCCGTTTGGGGGCCAGTCGGTTTCGCTCGCTTCGGCGATCGGATATACTTTTGCTTCATGCTTTTTCCCTTCGGGATGAAGCCCACGGGAGTCGCTCATGAAGATTGCACTCGTATTTCCGGGACAGGCTTCCCAGGCCGTCGGCATGGGAAAGGACCTCGCCGAACGCTTTCCCGAGGCCCTCCGGGTCTTCGAAGAGGCCGACGGGGTCCTTGGGGAGGACTTCCGCCGCCTTCTCTGGGAAGGCCCGGCGGAAAGCCTCAACCTCACGGCCAACACCCAGCCGGCGGTCCTTGCCGTCTCCACCGCTGCCTTTCGGGTCCTCTCCGCCGCCCGGCCCGATCTCGCGCCTGCTTTCCTTGCCGGCCACTCCCTGGGGGAGTACAGCGCCCACGTGGCGGCGGGAACGCTGGATTTCGCGGACGCCCTGAGAACCGTCCGCCAGCGGGGACTCTTCATGCAGGAGGCCGTTCCGGTGGGGGAAGGGGCCATGGCCGCCCTCATGGGAATGGAGGCCCCGGAGGTGGAGCAGGTCTGCCGGGAGGCCTCCCCCGAGGGGGAGGTGGTTCCCGCCAACGACAACGCCCCCGGCCAGGTGGTGATCGCCGGAAAGGCGGCGGCGGTGGGGCGGGCGGTGGAGGTGGCCAAGTCCCGGGGGTGCCGGAAGGCGGTGCTCCTTCCCGTATCGGCCCCCTTCCACTCGCCCCTCATGGCGCCGGCCCGGGTGCGCCTGGAGCCGGTCCTCCGGGGGCTGTCCTTCCGCGCCCCCCGGTGGCCCGTGGTGGCCAACGTGGACGCGAGGCCGGTCTTCACGGCGGAGGAGGCGCGGGAGCGGCTCGTTCGGCAGGTGGACTCCCCCGTCCGCTGGCGGGAGACGCTGGAGTTTCTCCGGGCGGAGGGGGTGGACACGGTGGTGGAGGTGGGCCCCGGAACGGTCCTGTCGGGCCTTTCCAAGAGGGTCAGCCGGGAGTGGACCCTCCTCAACGTGGAGGACGGCCCCAGTCTGGAAAGGACCCTCGCCGCGCTTTCCTGACCGCTTTCGGAAGCCGACCGGCGAAGGAAAGAAAGGAGGAACGCATGTCCCGATTCGTGAACCGCGTCGCGCTGGTCACCGGTGCCGCCCAGGGCATCGGTTTCCGCATCGCCGAACTCCTGGCCTCCGAGGGGGCCTGGGTCTTCGCTGGCGACCTCAACCGCGAGGCCCTGGACCGCTCGGTGAAGAGCCTCCAGGAAAAGGGGCTGAAGGTGGAGGCCCTCGTCCTCAACGTCGCCGACCGCGCCTCCTGCGAGACGGCGGTCCAGGAGGTCCTCTCCCGGGCCGGCCGCCTGGAGCTTCTGGTCAACAACGCCGGCATCACCCGGGACGCCCTCCTGATGCGGATGAAGCCCGAGGACTGGGAGCTGGTGCTGGCGGTGAACCTCACCGGCGCCTTCCACCTCACCCAGCTCGCGGTGAAGGCCATGGCCGCCCAGCGCTTCGGCCGGATCGTCAACCTTGCCTCGGTGGTGGGCCTCATGGGCAACCCCGGCCAGGCCAACTACGTGGCTTCCAAGGCGGGGATCGTCGGGCTGACCAAGGTGGTGGCCCGGGAGATGGCCTCCCGGAACATCACGTGCAACGCCGTGGCCCCCGGTTTCATCGTGACCCCCATGACCGACGTGCTCACCGACGCCCAGAAGGAGCAGATGGCGGCCCTCATCCCCTTGAAGCGCTTCGGGACGCCCGACGACGTGGCCCGGGCCGTGGCCTTCCTTCTCAGCGAGGACGCGGCCTACATCACCGGCCAGACCCTCTCCGTCAACGGCGGGATGTACATGTAGGAGGAACCCCATGGGCCGGAGGTTGGTCCAGACCGTCTGTCTCGCTACCCTTCTCGCTTCTGTCTCCCTGTCGGCGGCCCTTCCCGAGGTCGGTCCCTGCAGGCCGGACCTGAGGGAGTTCCGCCAGGCGGAGATGGCTCGAACCCAGCGGCTGCTCGATCGCCTCGGGGACCCGAAAAAGTACGGGGTCCAGCCCCGCCAGGAGGCGGACATTCTTTTTACCGACCTCAACCTTCGCGTGGATCCGGCCGCCCACCGGGTGTCGGGAACGGTGACCCTCACCTTCCGCCCCACCGCCTCCCTTTCCCAGCTGAAGCTCAGGCTCCACCGGGCCCTTTCCCTGGGGGCTTGCCGGCTCGACGGCGCCCCCGCGGCGGTGAAGCGCAAGAGGGACAACCTCACCTTCGCTTTCACCCCGGCCCTGGCCGCCGGCACGGAGCACACGCTGACGGTGGCCTACGAGGGAACGCCGGTGGTCTCCGGTTCCTTGGGAGGGGGGATGCTCTTCTCCGAGCACGACGGCGTGCCTTCGGCCACCACCCTCTCGGAGCCCTTCGATTCCTACGCCTGGTGGCCCTGCGTGGACGACGTGGCCGACAAGACGCTGGCCCGCGTGAGCCTCACCGTTCCTTCGGGGATGGTGGGGGCCTCCAACGGAACCCTGGAGTCCCACGCCGCCAACGGCGACGGAACGGAGACGTGGACCTGGCTGGAGGGCTATCCCATCTCCAACTACCTCATCGCCGCCAACGTCACGAACTACGCCCTCTTCACCGACGCCTACACGGCGCGGGACGGCCTGACCACCATGCCCCTGCTCCACTTCGTCTACCCCGAGGACGAGGCCGCGGCGCGGGTGAACTTCTCGCGGGTACCGGAGATGATCGGCTGGATGGCCGAATTGTGCGGGGAATACCCTTTCCTCGCCGAGAAGTACGGCATGGTGGCCTTTCCCTGGGGCGGCGGCATGGAGCACCAGACCCTCACCAGCATGGGAGACCGCTTCGTCGGGGGCTCCGAGAACTACGACGAGATCTACGTCCACGAGCTGGCCCACCAGTGGTGGGGGGACGACGTCACCTGCGGCACGTGGAACGACGTCTGGCTCAACGAGGGCTTCGCCACCTACTTCGAGGCCCTGTGGATCGCCCGGCAAGAGGGCCTGGACATGGGCCGGGTCATGGCCTACTACGACGACGGCCGCTACGACGGGTACCTCGGGGGGGCGGTCTACCTGAAGGACGGCAACAGCGCCTTCACCGACACGGGGGCCATCTACGACAAGGGGGCGTGGGTTCTCCACATGCTGAGGTACGTCGTGGGGGACGACGCCTTCTGGGAGGCCCTCCGCCTCTACCGCGCCGCCCACGCCTACGGCAACGCCACCACCGAGGACCTTCGGGCCGCCTTCGAAACGGCCTCGGGAAGGGACCTATCGTGGTTCTTCGACCAGTGGGTCTACACCCCACGGCGCCCCGTGTACCGAGTCTCCTGGAGCGCCGCGGCCGGCGGGATCGCGGTCACCGTGGAACAGCGGCAGAAACACGGGATCGCCCGCAGGACCACGCTCCGGGACGTGTACGTCATGCCGCTGGAGATCACCCTCCACTACGCCGACGGAAGCTCCGAAATCCGGGAGGTATGGAACGACCAGCGCCTGCAGACCTTCCAGGTGGCCGCCTCCAAGACCGTGGCCTCCGTGGGCCTCGACGAGGCCAACCACGTCCTCAAGGTCCTCCGGTAAGCCCAGATGCGGTGAAAGAAGCGGTCGTGGAAAAGGCGAGAGGAGGGGATGGGGACGGACCGCCGGCCGCAATGCCACTTCTCGCTGTTTCCTCCGGGCTCGCCCGCTCTTCTGCCTACGTTCTTGGAGGGGGAAGGGGTGGTGCCGAAGGGGGGATTCGAACCCCCACGGTCCTTCGACCGGCGGATTTTGAGTCCGCTGCGTCTGCCGGTTCCGCCACTTCGGCGAAGGACCAGTCTAGGGCCTTTAAGGCCCTGGAGTCAAGGCGGGATGGGACCGCGGGGGCTGCTCAGGCGGTGCGTTCGAGGAGCAGGACGGTGATGTTGTCCTCACCGCCCTTTTCGTTGGCCAGGTCCACGAGGGCCCGGCAGGTCTCGGCCAGGTCCAGGCTCCGTCCCAGGACGGCGGCGATCTCCTCGTCCCGCACCATGCTGTTGAGACCGTCGGAACAGAGGAGGAGCCTGGCGCCCACGGGGAAGTCCATCTCCAGGATGTCGGCCTGGGCCTGTTCCCTCGTGCCGAGGGCCTTGGTGATCACGTTGCGGAAGGGGTGGTTGAGCGCTTCGGCTTCGGTGAGGAAACCGTGGCGGACCTGTTCCCCCACCCAGGAGTGGTCCAGCGTCATGAGCTTGAGGCCTTCGGGAACGTAGAGGTAGGCCCGGCTGTCGCCCACGTGGCCCAGGACCAGCCGGTCCCCGTCCACCAGGGCGGCCACCACGGTGGTTCCCATACCCCGGGATTCGGGGTGGTCGGCGGCGTAGGCCTGGATCTTCTCGTTGGCCAGGGCGATGGCGGTGAGAAGCTTGTTGGCGGCGAAGGAGAGGCTCTCGTTGTAGGGGTAGGGCCAGGTGGAGTCCTCGGTCAGGTTGCTGCTCCGGATGAAGGAGAGGATTTCCGACACGGCCAGGTTGGCGGCCACCTCGCCGGAGGAGTGGCCGCCCATCCCGTCGGCCACCAGGTAGATCCCCAGGTTCTCTTCGATGGCGAAGGCGTCCTCGTTGTTGGTCCGCTTGCGCCCGACGTCGCTGAGGCCGTGGGATCGGATCTCCATGGTCATTTCTTTCCGAAGAGGGAGAAGCCGCCGGCGGGCTTCTCGGACCGGGCCTGGGCCAGAAGGGTGAGCAGGCGGTCGTCGGCGGGGGCACTCTCCAGGGCCTTCTCGAGGAGGCGCTGGGCCCTCAGCTTCTGGTCGTTTTCCAGAAGGAAGCGCGCGTATTCGGCGGCGTACTCCGAAGCGAAGGGGGCCAGCGCGATGGCCTTCTCCACCTGGAGGCTCCCCTGGGCTCGCCAGCGGGGGTTCTGGAGGCGGACCATCCCGGCCAGGAAGAGCGCTTCGGAGTGCTCCGGCTCCAGGCGAAGGGCATGGTCGAAGCAGGCGAGGGCCCCCGCCAGGTCGCCCTGGCGCTGGCGGGCCTTTCCCTGCTGGAGGAGCTCCCGGACCTGCTCCTGGGGCGACTTCCGGACGACCTCCGCCTGCGGGGAGGAGAGGCTCTCGTCGTACCGCGCCCGGAGTGCCGGCCGGCTCAGGGTGTTGAAGGCCTCGGTGATTTCCTTGAGGAACCGCTCGGCCTCCCGCTTCTTCTCCTCCTCCGGGAAGCGGTCGGGATGGCCCTCCTTCACCAGGCGCCGGAAGGTCTCCACGATCTCCGCCTGGGTGGCCTTGGGGGAAACGCCGAGGATCTCGTAGAAGGTCTTTCCCGAAATCATGTTCCTAGGATAGCCCAGGGGGCGAAGCGGTGCAAGAAGGTCTTCGCTTCACTTCTTCACGGGCTTGCTCTTCTGGCTGTGCCGGGCCTCGTAGACCTTTCGGGCCTCCCGCCGCAGAAGTTCGCTCACGTTGCGGTCCTTGGTCAGGAGTTTGAGGTCCAGGTCCGTCAGCCGGGGAAGGTACTTGAGGGAGAGCCCCGGAGGGACCTTGGGGTTGGTGAGAAAGCCCTTGAGGACCGAGTAGCGCTTCATCCACTCGTGGTTCCGCTCGATCTTCCGGAAGAGATCCTCCGGCAGGTTCCGCATCCGGACGAAGCCGTCGATCTCCACGTCGGTGAGCTTGGGGGAATCGAGGACGGCCTCCTGGACCACCTTGTTGCTGTCCCGGATCAACAGGCCCCGGGCCTCCTTGTTCCCCTTGAGGGCCAGCTCGATCTTGGCGGGGACGGACATGGTGAGGATCTGCTGGTAGAGGTTGCGGAACTTCTCCGCCGAGAGGGGTTCCTCCGTAAAGGCGAAGTCGGGGAGGGCCTCCAGCCCGGCGGTCCCCTCCACGGCCGGGAGGGTCTCGGGAAGTTCGAAGCCCTCCGGCGCCGCCTCCTCCGCCTCGGCCTCCGCCGCTTCCGCTTCGGGGACCTCCTCGGGGGCGGCCTCCCTTCGAAACTCGCCGCCGGCCATGCCGACCTTCAGGCCAAATCGGAGCTCCAGAAGGGAGGTGATCTCCGGCCGGTCCCGGAAGAACTGCTCGGCCATGTCGAAGAGGCGCCGGACCTGGCTGGCCGAGAGGGCGGGGTTGGAGAGGAGGGCCACGGCGATGGCGGGGGAGGCGATGAGCCGAACCTGGTTGTCCAGGATCCGGTCCAGGACCTCGCCGGAGGAGGTGTGGGCCAGCCAGGCGAGGGTGTCGTCCGAAACCCCCCGGTTCCGGAGGGCGGCGTCGAGGATCTTGGGGTTCTTGCCCAGCACCCGGATGGAGAAGTCCAGGACCGGCGCCGGGAAGGGATGGTCCGGCAGGAGCGTGATCCACTCCTCCTCCGTGACCTCTGCGAGGCTCTCTTTGGAGGCCAGCCGGACCTCGGGGTCGGCGTCGTTGCGGAGGTGGACCCAGAGTTCGAGAAAGTCCTCCCGGGAAAGGGGGAGGGCGCCGCGGGCGGCGGCGAGCTTGACCGGCTGGGGCACCTCGCCGGAGAGGATCCGTTCGACGAGGGGGTGGCTCATGGCGCCTCTCCGCCGGCCTTGGGCGGGATCTCCACCCCCTTCAGGACCTTGCCGGAGGCGCCCCGAAGGGGGACGGGCCGACCCCGGAAGGTGACCTCCACGGCGCCGGAGTTCCCGAAGTCGGCCCGGAAGCGCTCTCCCGGGAAGGCCACGGCCTCCCCCGCGGCCAGCTCCCGGCGCATCAGGCGCTTCTCGCCGCTCCACAGTTCCACCCAGCAGGGAGCGGAGGCCCGGATGACCAGGTCGCCGGCGGGCAGAGGGGGGGCAGTGCCGATCCCCTGGGGGGAGGAAGGGGACGGGGAGGCGGGAGGTGGGGGGACGGCCAGCTCCGGAGAGGAACCGGGGGACGAAGAAGCGGGTGGAGGGGTGGCGGTGGGGCCCGAGGGGGACGGGGTCTCCGCCGGGGGAGCCGGAGTCTCCCGAAGGGCTTGGGGTGCGGCGGGGAAGGGAACCACCGTTTCGGGGCCGGCCTGGGCGGCCTGCGGCGGGGCTTCCCCTTCCGTCGGGGAGGGGGGCTTTTCCCGTCCGAGGAGGAGCCAAAGGGCCGCCGCCGCCGCGGCGAGGAGGAGCGCCAGCAGGAACCAGGGCAGGGCCCGGCGACCCCTCCGCGGTTTCTCGGGCGCGGGAAGGGGGGCCGGCGGGTGGAGGATCCTCTGGAAGCGGGCCACGAGGGGACCGGGAGGGGCGCCGAGCCGCTGGGCCAGGGCCTTTAAAAAGCCCACGGCGAAGACTTCGGGGGGGAGCTCGTCGAAACGCCCCCCCTCGAAGGCTTCCAGCACGACCTTTCGGATCTTGGTTTCCCGGGAGATCTCCTCCAGCGAAATTCCCCTCTCCTTGCGAAGGCGCTGGAGCTCCTGGCCGAAGGCGCGGGCCTCTTCCCGGTTCATCCCCCCCTCCCCAAACGGGTCTGGATCATGCGTCGGACGGCCACGGGCACCTTGGGGTCCGAGGCCAGGGTTCTCAGCTCGGTGGCGCTCAGGGAGGTGATGAAGGGCAACACCGCCGAGAGCGGGGTGGAAGGGTTGCGGAGGAGGGCGACACGCACCTCCACCCGGCAGGACCACTTGGGGTCCCGGGCGACGGTCTCCAGGACCGGCCGGGGGGTCCGCGGCTGGTTGATCAGGAAGAGGACGTCCTCCTCCACGAGACGGCTGTTTTCGAGGAGGGCCTTGACGACGCCCGGGTCCTTTTCGCTCCGCAGGGCCTTGAGGGCCTGCCCCGCCGCCGTGCGGGCGAGGGTCATCTTCTCGCCCAGGGCCATGGCGGGGAGGCGCTGGAGGAGGACCGACTCGGCCCGGTGGCGGACCTCCGATGCCAGGCGGAAGTTCTGCAGGGTCAAGTTCAGGTCCCGCCAGGAGAGGAACTTCACGAAGTTGAGGGCCTCCCCCAGGGGGGTGGCCGGATGGTTCACGAGGCCGAACTGGACCCTCACGGAAGAGGCCCAGCGGCTCTTGGCCAGACGGGCGAGGAAGGCCTCGGGGAGGTCCGCCCGCAGGAGCACCTTGAGGATGTGGCGCTCCTTCGCCGCCGGGTGGTCGAGGAGCCCCTCCACCTCGCCGGGGGTGAGGGCCGGCAGGCGGGCGAAAAGGGCCTCCTCGCTGAGGGAAGGATCCAGCATGGCGTCTCCCGCCAGAGGATTGTAGCGCTGGCCCGCCGCGAAATGAAGGAGGGGAGAAGAAGGTGGAAGGGGTGGAGACGCTTCGGGGTGATGGGGGAAAAGCAAAGCCACGTGCAAGGAGTTCAGGGGAATCGGGATTTGTCTTTCGTCTTTTTACTTTTTGCTTTTTCTAACTGCTGTCCAAAATCCTAAGCGGGGAGGTTTTCCGCCTTTCACCCGGAGCGAAGCGGAGGGTGAAAGGCAGGCCGCAGGATTGGGCCTTGGCGAACCGGAGGCGAGCCACCCGGGAAGACTTCGGAGGGCA
>Ga0209018_1000893_pt1 | contig 26208 bp, 15 predicted proteins | sample YNPBryBLVA2012_FD_185814 | JGI IMG/M metagenome (GOLD analysis project Ga0209018, IMG submission 185814) | Anoxygenic and chlorotrophic microbial mat microbial communities from Yellowstone National Park, USA - YNP Bryant BLVA 2012 (SPAdes)... ...
GGGGGGCCAACGGGAACGGCCAACTCGGAAACGGGACAACCACCAGCAGCGAAGTCCCCGTGCAGGTTTCCGGTCTCACGGGGATCACGGCCATCGCCGCTGGCGGCGCCCATTCCCTCGCCTTGAAGGACGATGGCACGGTCTGGGCGTGGGGATGGAACTCGTCCGGCCAGCTCGGCGACGGGACCCGCACCAGCCGCAACCTTCCCGTGCAGGTATCCGGGCTCACGGGGATCACGGCCATCGCCGCGGGCGGATCTCGTTCCCTAGCCCTAAGAGACGATGGGGCGGTCTGGGCGTGGGGGTCCAACGCGTTCGGCCAGCTCGGCGATGGGACCTACACCGGCAGAACCGTTCCCGTTCACGTTCCTGGGTTGACCGGAATCACGGCCATCGCGGCCGGAAGCACCCATTCGCTTGCTTTGAAGGACGACGGGACGGCTTGGGCGTGGGGCAGGAATGATTACGGCCAGCTGGGGAACGGGACCTACTCCCCTCGCAATACACCCGCCCCCGTTGCCGGGCTTCCCACGATTACGGCCATTGCGGCGGGCGGTGACCACTCCCTCGCCTTGACGACCGACGGGACCGTTTGGGCGTGGGGCAGGAATGAGTTTGGAGAGGTCGGCGACGGGACCCACACCAACCGCACCGTTCCCGTTCAAGTCTCCGGGCTTACCGGAATCACGGCCATCGCGGCGGGGTACGCTCATTCCCTCGCCTTGAAAAACGACGGGACGGTCTGGGCGTGGGGGTATAACCGGGATGGCCAAGTCGGCGACGGGACCCACACCGACCGCACCGTTCCCGTTCAAGTCTCCGGGCTCACCGGAATCACGGCCATCGCGGCGGGCTTTTATCATTCCCTCGCTCTGAAGAGCGATGGAACCATCTGGGCGTGGGGATATAATGGTTATGGGCAGCTCGGCAATGGGACGACAAGCGGTAGTAGCCTACCCGTGCAGGTTTCCGGGCTCACGGAAGTGATGGCCATCGCCGGTGGCGGCGCTCATTCTCTCGCCTTGAAGGACGACGGCACCCTCTGGGCGTGGGGGCACAACGGGTACGGTCAACTTGGCGACGGGACGCTAACTGATAGAACCGTACCGGTTCCAGTTTCTGGGTTGACCGGGATTACGGCCATCGCGGCGGGTGGCGAGCATTCCCTCGCCTTGCAAAACAACGGCACCCTCTGGGCGTGGGGGTACAACTGGTACGGTCAACTTGGCGACGGGACGCGAACCGGTAGAACCGTACCGGTTCCAGTTTCTGGGTTGACCGGGATTACGGCCATCGCGGCGGGTGGCGATCATTCCCTCGCCTTGCAAAACAACGGCACCCTCTGGGCGTGGGGGTACAACTATTTTGGACAACTCGGCGACGGGACCTTTAAAGAGCGTCACCTTCCTCAACAGGTTCCCATTCCAGCCGGGGCGTCCATCCAGGCCCTATCGGCCGGGGCGGCTTTTAGCCTTGCCGTGGCGGGTACTCCCCTGGATGTGACGGCGGAGGCCGCGCCCTCCTCGGGATGGGCGCCGCTGGCGGTGGCCTTCCACGGGCAGGCCACGGGCGGAGACGGGACCTACACCTGGGCCTGGGACTTCGGCGACGGCGGGACCTCCGCCGAGCAGAACCCCACCCACACCTACACCACCGCCGGAACCTACACCTGGACCCTCACGGTGACGTCGGGCGGCATGACCGGCTCCCAGACGGGGACCGTCACCGTCTGCGCGCTCCAGTGCTCGGCCACCGTTCCGGCCAGGGGACAGACCGGCACAGCCGTACCCTTCCAGGGCTCCGCCGCCATCAGCGGAGGTTGTTCCGCTTCGGTCTCTTACGCGTGGAACTTCGGCGACGGCGCCGCCTCTTCTGAGCAGAACCCCACCCACACGTACGCTTCCGCCGGCACGTACACGTGGACCCTGACCGTCACGGCGGGCGGAGCCACCTGCACCCAAACGGGGACGGTCGTCCTCGTCAATCCGCCGGTGATTTCGGCCATGGCCAAACTCGTTCCCTTCGCCATCAAGGTCACGGGGAGCAACTTCCAGCCGGGGATCCAGGTCTTCATTGGGACGGGCACCACGCCCTGGTCTTCGGTGAGATACAAGAACACGGCGAAGATCGTGATCCAAGGCGGGAAGTCGCTGAAGAACCTCTTCCCCAAGGGCCAGCCCGTGACGATCACGCTGGTGAACCCCGACGGCGGCTTCGCCACCGGGACCTTCATCCGGTAGCGGGGCCCCGAAGGTCCCCCGCCAGCCCCACGGAGGGGCAGGGCCCCCACCGGCCCTGCCCCTTTCTTTTCGCCGGCCTTCTTTTCGCGGGTGGGGCCGCGGGCGGCCGGTATCCTTCGCCGGCGGGCCGCTTGGAAAAGTGAAAAGGGAAAAGTGAAAAGAACCCTCCCCGATCTCCTTGTTCAGGGCTTGGGGTTTTTCTCATCCCCTCACCTCCGCATTTCGTCCGGAGGCCCGGAGAAGGGGAACCGGAGAGTCGGAGAAGCGAGAGAATCGGTCGCCGCGGCGGGAGTTTCCCCATCCCCTCAGGGCGTTTTCGTGCCTTCCGCCTGGCGTTTCTCGGCGAAGACCTCCGCCTGGAAGGTGGAGAGGCGGGCGCCGCGCTTCCAGCAATCCTCCGGAAGGCCGGCCTTTTCGCAAAGGTGGCCGAGGAGTTCCTCGCGGTTCCAGCCCTGCTCGGGGGCCACCTGGGGGAGAAAGACGGCGCTCCGGCCGTCCTTCTCCAGGAGCACTCCGTCGCGGCCCACGGCCACCGCCCCCGGTCCCGAAACGGGCGCGAAGGGCGTGAGGACGGAGATCTCGATTTCCAGCGAGGGCAATTCCCAGCTCTTCACCGGAGAAAAGCGGGGGTCGTGGAGCGCCGCCTGGACGGCCATGCGGGCCACGGTGAGGGCGAGAGGGGTGTCGGGGACCATGCGGCCGATGCAGCCCCGGAGCTCCCCCTTTTCCTTGAGGGTGACGAAGGCGCCCCGGGGAGCGCGAAGGGCTGGAGAGTCGGGCCGGGGAAGGGGAACGGTGTCCGTGAGAAAGAGGCGCTCCAGCACCCCGCGGGCCAGGCGCAGGAGAACCTGCCGGTCGGCGGTGGAGAGGGGAGGGGGCGCTTCCGGAGGGCTGGGCCGGGCGAGGCCCGAAAGGTCCGGCGGCCCCTCCTCGGCGGTGAAGACGGCGGCGCCGTACCCCACCACCCGGTCCTCCTCGCCGAAGACCGTGTCCCCGGAATTGGCGTAGGAAACCACGATTCCCCGGCGCGCCCCCAGGGCCTTGAGGGCGTGAAGGAGAACCAGGACGGGGCCCCGCCCGCAGGCGCAGGTGGCGAGCCCCGGCCTTCCCCTCCGCTCCTCCCGCTCGGTGACGGACCGGAAGAGGACCGGGTCCAGGGAGACCGCCGCTTCCAGGGTCTTTCGGTCGGCCTCCACCGCCTCGCCGTACGGCGGGTAGTGGGAGAGGTCCGAGGAGGCCACGAGCAGGGCCTTTCGTTCCCGAAGCCTCTCCGCCAGGGCCTCGCCGAGGCGGCGGCACAGGGCTCCGTCGTCGGTCCCCACGACGGCGGTGAGGACCCGGGCCCGGGGGAAGAGGAGCTGGACGAAGGGCAGGGGGACCTCCTCCGAATGCTCCCGGCGGTGGGCCTCGGGGCGGTAGGCGAAGGCGGGGTCGGCCTTCCGCAGGGCCCGGGAGAGCTCCTCGTCGGCGGCGACCGTTCCCAGAGGGGTGCGGTAGGTCCTTCCTCCGAAGACCGACGCGCCGGGGAAGGGATCAACCGTGTGGTTCGTGGCCAGGATCACCACCGTGTCGTACTCCTGGCCCTGGGCCTGGCGGAAGCCGTCGGCCAAGATCTGGCCGGAAAAGACGTAGCCCGCGTGGGGAACGAGGAGGCCCAGGGGCCGGGGGCCGCGGGGGGGGCGGGCCTCTTCCAGGAAGGCCCGGACGGCCTTCTCCAGGCGCACGCCGTCGGCAGGGTAGAAGGAGCCGGCCACGGCGGCCTCCCGGACGGCTTCCTCCCCGGCGGGAGCCAGGAGGCAGGGAGTCAGCAGCGCCGCGGCCAGGACCCTCGCGCCCTTCACGACCAAACCCCCGCCACGGGCTTTCCGCAGAAGGCGCAGGCGCCGGCCTGAAGGTGATTGGCGGTCACGAAGAAACCCTGGCGTTCGATCACGGCCTTTCCGCAGGAAGGGCAGTAGGTGTGGTTCCCCGGGTGGCCCGGCACGTTGCCGACGTAGGGGTACCTCAGGCCGTGCTTGAGCGCCGTCTCCCGGGCCCTCTCCAGCGTGGCCACCGGCGTGGGCGGCAGGTTGAGGAGCTGGAAGTCGGGGTGAAAGCGGGTGAAGTGGACGGGCACGTCGGGGCCGATCTCCCCCGCCACCCAGCGGCAAAGATTGTCCAGGAGGGCGGGGGCGTCATTCAGGGTGGGAACCACGAGGTTCACGATCTCCAGATGCCGCCCTGCACGGGCCACCGTCCGGATGGTCCTCAAAACCGGCTCCAGGTCGGCCCGGGAGACCTTCCGGTAGAACTCCGGCGAAAAGCCCTTGAGGTCCACCTTGATGGCGCCGAGGACCTCGATCATCTCCTGGAGGGGCGCCTCCTGCATGAAGCCGCAGGAGACGAGGACCGCCCGCAGGTTTCTCTTCCGGGCCTCCCGGGCCGCATCGAGAAGGTACTCGGCGAAGACCGTCGGCTCGTTGTAGGTGAAGGCGATGACCGGGGTCCCCACCTGCCGGGCCCGCTCCGCCAGGGCCGAGGGGGGGAGGTAGTCGGCCGGAAGGTCCTCCGGCGAAGCTTGGGAGATCTCCCAGTTCTGGCAGAAGCGGCAGGCGAGGGGACAGCCCGCCGTCCCGAGGGAGAAGGCCTGGGAGCCCGGCAGGAAGTGGTAGAAGGGCTTCTTCTCGATGGGGTCCACGTGGAGGGCCACGGGACGGCCGTAGACCAGGCTCCGAAGCTCCCCGCGCACGTTGGCCCGGACCCGGCACCGGCCCCGGCCGCCCTCTTCGATGACGCAGGCGTGGGCGCAGAGGAGGCATTTCACCGGCCGCCGGCGGTGGCCCTTCTGTTCCTCGCCGGCGGGGACCTTTTCGTGGCAGGAGGCGCAGGAGAGGGAAGGGGAGCCGGCGGGGGCCCAGAAGCGGGCGGGAGGGGCGGCCTTCAGCAGTTCCGCGAGGTAGGCCCCCTCCGCCGCCGCCCGGAGCGGTGGGGAGAGGAGGAAGGTCCCCGCGCCCCACAGTCCCAGCCCTTCCAGAAAGGCCCGCCGGGGAAGGTCACGTCGGCCCATGGGCGCCCTCCAGTCCAACGGTAGGACCGGAGGGACCCGAAGTCAAACCCAAACCTTGAACAACGAGATCAGGGAGATCGGGAGTTTTTCTTTTGACTTTTTACTTTTCACGACGCTGCCGCTACTCCAGCCGTTCGGTCTTGACGCGGATCTCCACCTCGCGGCCCTCGGCGTCAATGAGGACCACCAGGACCGACGAGGCGCCGGAAAGGGCGTCGGCGTCGAAGAAGAAGGTGTGCGAGGCCGGGTAGTAAGGCTCGGCGTAGAAGCCGATCTGCCGGAGCCTCGTGGCGTGCTCCTGGACGGAGAGGGGCGCGAGGTCCTTGCCGTCCACCCGGAGGACCGCCTTCACCGCCTCCGCCTGCTCCTTGCCCCGGGCCATGGCCGAGACCTCCACCGACACGACGCCCGAACTGAGGAAGGACAGGCACCGTTCGAGGGTCACCGCCTCCGGATTCTTGGCGTTTCGCTGGACGAAGGCCGCCGCCTGGGCGAAGGGGGTTCGGAAGGCCACCTCGAAGTCGTAGTTGCGGGTCCTCTTGGCGTAGGTGTACGGGGAGCCGTCCAGGTCCACCCGCGCCAGCCGTTCTTTGAGGGCGGGCCACTCCTCTTCGGAGCTTCCCGAGACGAGCCGTGTGGCCGCCGCAGCCGCCACGGCGAAGGAGACCAGAAGAAGCCCCGCCGTCCACCTTTTCCAAGACGCCCGCATGCCGCCCTCCTCGAAGAAAAAGAAGTCTACCACATCCCGAAAAAACACGCCCCGGCGGCGGACCTTTCGGCCGAGACAGGCTCGGGCGCCATCTCCCTCCAGGCCGCCTCGGCGGGCGGAGTGTGAGCCCCGTCACGGGCGGCAGGCCGCCCCTTGCCCTATAATGCAAGAAGAGCCGGAATGGACCCGGCTCCTGGAGGTTGCCATGAAGCCGAAGGGGCCCCTCGCCGCACTCGTTCTCGTGACCATCCTGTCCCTGGCCTGCGCCGCGGGACCTTCGGGCCGCGTCTACTCTCCGAGGGAGGCCCGCCTCCCCATGACCGTCCAGCGCGGCGTGGTGGACAGCGTTCGCGCCGTCACCATCGAGGGCACTCCCTCGGGATTCGGGGGCTTCGCCGGGATGGTGGCCGGCGCCACCGCCGGCTCGGCCGTGGGCGGCGGAAGCGGACGGGCCATGGCCACCGTGGCCGGCGCCATCCTGGGGTCCCTGGCGGGAAACGCCATGGAGCGGGACGGAGCGCGGTACCCCGCCCTGGAGATCATCGTCCGCCTCGAGTCGGGGGTCACCTACGCCATCGTCCAGGCCCAGGCCCCCGGCGAGACCTTCACGCCGGGGCAGCCGGTGGAGGTCCTGACCGCCCAGGACGGCACCATGCGCGTCCGTCCCCGGTGATGGCAAGCGTCAGAAACTGCCTTGTCGGCTCTTGCACACCGGCGGTGGCCGACAAGTGGGGGAAAGAACCGTCCCAACAAGTTAAAAGTTTAGGGCTAAGAGGTAAAAGAAGGCCTCCCGATCTCCCTGATCTCCTTGTTCAAAGGCTTTTCCCTCATCTCCGCATCTCCTCAACCCCTCATCACGATCCCCAATCCCGCGATGGGAACCGAAAAGGCGGTGCAAGTTCTTGATAACGTTGCAGATTCCAAGAACAGCCCCGTCACCTGCCAAGGGATTGGGGGCATTCGAGCCGAAGGCGAAGAAGGCGTGAGGGGTGGGGTGAGGCTCCACGGGCTTTGCCCATGGAGCGGGGAGGGACCCCGAAGGGCCAACCGAGCGTTCCGACTGGCTTTGCCAGCGGAACGCGGGGGGAAAGCCCCTCCCCGTTGGAGAGATAAAGCCTTTCCCTCCTGTAGCACCTACTTCACCGAAGGCAAGACCAATCCATCGCGGAATTTGGGACGATAGCGGCGCTTTCCCCGTCCGCCTCTCCTGTGGTACGCTCCCCCCGACCGCGGGAGGCCGGGATGGTGGGGTACCTGCTCCTCGAAGACGGAAGCCGGTTCGAGGGCAGGGGATTTGGCTTCAAGGGAACGGTCCTCGGCGAGGCGGTCTTCCAGACGGCCATGGTGGGGTACCAGGAGATCCTCACCGACCCTTCCTACGCCGGCCAGCTCGTCGTCATGACCTACCCCCACATGGGGAACTACGGTGTCAACCCGCAGGACGTCGAGTCCCGCCGCCCGCACCTGAAGGGCTTCCTGGTCCGGGAGCTCTCCGCCCTTCCCTCCAACTGGAGGGCCCGGGGAACCCTCGACTCCTACCTCCGGGAGAACGGCGTGGTGGGACTCCAGGAGGTGGATACCCGGGCCCTGACCCGGCACCTCCGCAGCCGCGGCGCCCTCAAGGCCCTCCTGACCAACGAGGACCTGCCCCCGGAGAAGGCCCAGGAGACCCTGGCCGCCTTTGAGGGCATTGACGGCCAGGACCTCACCGGGGCGGTCTCCTGCCGCAAGGCCTACGCCTTCCGGTACGAGGGCGGCGGCGAGCCGCCCCACTTCCGCGAGACCCTCGCCCCGGGCCGGGTGGCCTCCGGCCGGCTCCACGTGGTGGCGGTGGACTACGGCCTCAAGGAGAACATCCTTCGGAACCTTCTCCTGCGAGGCTGCGAGGTGACGGTGATCCCCGCCTACGCGGCGGTGCGGGACCTGTTGGCCCTGGAGCCCGACGGGGTCTTCCTGAGCAACGGGCCGGGGAACCCCGAGATGGCGGCGGCGGCCCTCCCGCTGGTCCGCTACGCGGCCGAACACTACCCCACCTTCGGTATTTGCTTCGGCCACCAACTCCTGGCCCTGGCCTTCGGGGCCAGGACCTACAAGCTCCCCTTCGGCCACCGGGGGGCCAACCACCCGGTGGTGAATCTGGAAACGGGGAAGGTGGAGATCACCAGCCAGAACCACGGCTTCGCCGTGGAGGAGGCCTCCCTTCCCCGGGCCTTCGAGCCCACCCACCGGAGCCTGAACGATGGAACCCTGGAGGGGATGCGCCACCGGGAGCTGAACGTCTTCTCCGTCCAGTACCACCCGGAGGCGAGCCCCGGTCCCCACGACTCCCTTTACCTCTTCGACGAGTTCGTGAAGCGGATGGAAGAGAAGCCATGAGGGGCTCACATCCTCGGGCGCCGGCGTCCCTTCCGGCCTTTCGATTCCCCGTTAAGGCCCTGGGCCCCGGCCCCCGGGGGGAGGAATGGTCGTGAACGGATCGGTACCCCGCAGCGTGCTGGTCATCGGTTCGGGGCCCATCGTCATCGGCCAGGCCTGCGAGTTCGACTACTCCGGCGTCCAGGCCATCAAGGCCCTCAAGGAGGAGGGGGTCCGGGTGGTCCTCCTCAACTCCAACCCGGCCACGCTCATGACCGACCCGGGCCTCGCCGACGCCGTCTACATCGAACCCATGGTTCCCGAGGCGGTGGAGGCGATCCTGGCCCGGGAGGGTGTGGAAGCCCTGCTCCCCACCGTGGGCGGCCAGACGGGGCTGAACCTGGCCGTGGCCTGCGCCCGCCAGGGGATCCTGGACCGCCACGGCGTCCGGCTCATCGGCGCCTCGGTGGAGGCCATCGAGACGGCGGAGGACCGGGAGCGCTTCAAGGCCGCCATGGCCCGGGCGGGCCTGCCCACCTCCCGCTCCTTCGTGGCCCGCTCGGTGGAGGAGGGCCTTCGCCGCATCGCCGAGGTGGGCTACCCGGCCATCCTCCGGCCCTCCTTCACCCTCGGCGGCGTGGGAGGGGGCGTGGCCCGGGACCGGGAGCAGCTGGCCCGGCTCCTGGGGGAGGGTTTGGCCCTGAGCCCCGTCCACGAGGTGCTGGTGGAGGAGAGCCTCATCGGCTGGAAGGAGTTCGAGCTGGAGGTGATCCGGGACCGGGCCGACAACGCCATCGTGGTCTGCTCCATCGAGAACCTCGACCCCATGGGGGTCCACACCGGCGATTCGGTGACCGTCGCCCCCGCCCAGACGCTGACCGACAAGGAGTACCAGGTCATGCGGGACTGGGGCCTCAAGGTCCTGAGGACCGTCGGGGTGGAGACGGGGGGCTCCAACGTCCAGTTCGCCCTCCACCCGGGGACCGGCCGGATGGTGGTGGTGGAGATGAACCCCCGGGTCTCCCGCTCCTCGGCGCTGGCCAGCAAGGCCACCGGCTACCCCATCGCCCGGGTGGCCACCCTCCTGGCCCTGGGAAAGACGCTGGACCAGATCCCCAACGCCATCACCGGAACCACCCCCGCCTCCTTCGAGCCCACGCTGGATTACGTGGTCACCAAAGTCCCGAGGTGGGCCTTCGACAAGTTCAAGGGCGCCGACCCGACCCTCACCACGGCCATGAAGTCCATCGGGGAGGTGATGGCCATCGGGCGGACCTTCGCCGAGTCCCTCTCCAAGGCCGTCCGTTCGCTGGAGGTGGGGCGGTACGGCCTGCTCGACGGGGTGGACCCGGTCCCCGACCGCAAGACCCTCCTCCGGAAGCTTCAGGAGCCCAACTGGGAGCGCCTCTTCTACGTGGCCCTGGCCTTCAACCACGGCCTCACCGTCCAGGAGGTCCACGAACTGACGGGCATCGACCCGTGGTTCCTCCAGCACGTGGAGGCGCTGGTGGCGGCCGAGAACCGGGCCCGCTTCTTCACCCTCGCCTCTTGCCCGGCCTCGGTGCTTCGGCAGTTCAAGCGGAAGGGCATCGCCGACCGGACGCTGGCGGCCCTCTGGCACTGCCGGGAGGACGACGTTCGAAGCCGCCGCCGGGAGGCGGGGATCCTCCCCGCCTTTCTGGGCGTGGACACCTGCGCCGCCGAGTTTGACGCCCGGACGCCGTACTTCTACAGCGCCTACGAGGACCACACCGAGGCGCCCTCTCCCTCCGCCCCGACCATGGTGGTCCTGGGGAGCGGGCCCAACCGCATCGGCCAGGGCATCGAGTTCGACTACTGCTGCTGCCAGGCGGTCCTGGGCTTCGCCGACGAAGGCTTCGAGACGGTCATGGTGAACTGCAACCCCGAGACCGTCTCCACCGACTTTGACACGGCCGACCGCCTCTACTTCGAGCCGGTGACGCTGGAGGACGTCACGGCGGTGCTGGACGTGGAGAAGCCCGCCGGCGTGGTGGTGACCTTCGGAGGCCAGACGCCCCTGAAGCTGGCCCGGGACCTCGAACGTCTGGGCTACCCCCTCCGGGGTACGCCGCCCGCCGCCATCCACCGGGCGGAGGACCGGGAGGCCTTCCAGGCCCTCTGCCGCGCCATGGGCCTGAGGCACCCCGAGGGAGCCATCGCCCGCTCGGTGGCCGAGGCCCGGAGGGAGGCCGCCGCCCTGGGCTTTCCCCTCATCGTGCGCCCCTCCTACGTCCTGGGGGGCCAGGGGATGGCGGTGGTCACGGGGGAGGAGCACCTGGACGCCTACCTCGCCGCCGCCCTCAAGGTGAGCGAGGACAACCCCCTGCTCCTGGACCGCTTCCTCGAAGAGGCGGTGGAGGTGGACGCCGACGCCCTCTGCGACGGGAAGGAAGGGATCCTCTGCGGCGTGCTGGAGCACGTGGAGAAGGCCGGCATCCACTCCGGCGACTCCTCCCAGGTCTTCCCGCCCCAGACCCTTCCCCCGGCCCTGCTGGCCCAGATGGAGGAGGCGACGCTGGGGATGGCCCGGGAGCTGGGCGTCGTGGGGCTCCTCAACGTCCAGTTCGCCCTCAAGGGGGACGAGATCTACGTCCTGGAGGTGAATCCCCGGGTCTCCCGCACCGTGCCCTTCCTGGCCAAGGCCCGGGGGGTGGCCTTCCCGCGGCTGGCGGCCCGGCTTGTGGCGGGGCGGCGCCTGGCCGAACTGCCCCTGGACCTGCCCCCTCCCCGCTCGGTCTTCGTCAAGGCCTCGGTCTTCCCCTTCGCCCGGCTCCGGGGGGAGGATCCGATTCTGGGGCCCGAGATGAAGTCCACCGGAGAGGTCATGGGGATCGGCGCCGACTTCGGCATTGCCTTCGCCAAGGCGCTGAGGGCGGCGGGGACGGCCCTTCCCGAATCGGGGGGGATCTTCGTCAGCGTGCGGGACTCGGACAAGGAGGCCTTTCGGGAGGTGGCGGCGGGCTACGTCCGGCAGGGCTTCGGCCTCTTCGCCACGGCGGGGACCCGGGCCTTCCTGGAGGGGTGCGGGGTCCCCTGCGAGCCGGTCTTCAAGGTCGGGGAAGGGAAGCCCGACGCCGTGGACCTGTTGCGGGACGGCCAGATCCAGATGGTGATCAACACCCCCCTGGGCCGGAAGAGCCAGTTCGACGAGGCGGCCATCCGGGTGGAGGCCATCGCCCTCCAGGTTCCCTGCTTGACCACCGTGGAGGCCGCCCGGGCGGCCCTCCTGGGCATCCGCGCCCTCTCCGACCGCCGTCCCGACTACCGGCCTTTGAGAAAGTGGCAGTAAGGCCTTCCTTCCCGCGGCCGCCGGGGGAGTAAAGGGCGGGCTGGAGGCGTTGGGAGGAGCCGGCGGGCGACCCCGCCGGGGGCACCGGTGAGATGGAGAAGACCATGAATCCGGAAGGACGGAGCGAAACGGGATTGGAACGGTTGCGGATTCCCGAAGAGCGCCGGGGGGGGACCGGGCGCGGGGGCGGGCGCCTCTGGGCGATTCTTTTGGGGGCCGGGGCGCTCCTGGTTCTGGCCCTGGTTCTGCGGTGGGCGCTGAAGCCCGTGGAGGTGCCGGTGGCCAGGGTCCTGGAACCGGCGGGCCCCGAGGGACAGGCGATCCTTGAGGCCTCGGGCTACGTCACCCCCCGCCGGCGGGCCACCGTGGCCGCCAAGATCACCGGCCGCGTCGCCGAGATGCTCGTGGAGGAGGGGATGCGGGTGGAGGCGGGACAGGTGCTGGCCCGGCTGGACGAGGCCGAGGCGAGAAGGCGCCTCGAAGCCGCCGAGGCGGAGGTCCGGGTGGCCCGGGCCCGCCTTCCGGAGGCCCGGGCCGGCCTGGCCCTGGCCGACGCCCAGTTCCAGAGGGTGAGCGCCCTTCACCACTCCGGCTACGCCAGCGACGACGACCGCGACCGGGCCCGAACCGCCTACGACGCCGCCCGCTCCCAGGTGGCGGCGGCGGAGGAGAGCCTGAAGGCCGCCGAGGCCGCCCGGGAGGTGGCCCGGCAGGACCTGGAGAACTGCACCATCCGGGCGCCCTTCGCGGGCATCGCCGTCTCCAAGGACGCCCAGGTGGGCGAGATGGTCTCCCCCGTCTCGGCGGGAGGCGGCTTCACCCGGACGGGCATCGCCACCGTGGTGGACATGGACTCCCTGGAGGTGGAGGTGGACGTCAACGAATCCTTCATCGCCCGGATCCACCCCGGCCAGAGGGTGGAGGCGGCCCTGGACGCCTACCCCGACTGGAAGATCCCCGCCTCGGTCCGGACGGTCATCCCCACCGCCGACCGCCAGAAGGCCACGGTGAAGGTCCGGATTTCCTTCGACCGCCTCGACCCCCGGATCCTGCCGGACATGGGCGTCAAGGTGGCCTTCCTGGGAGAGGCGCCGCCTCCGGGGGCGCCGAAACCCGCGGCCCTCCTTCCCCGGGAAGCGGTCTTTAACCGGGAGGGAAAGCCCTCGGTCTTCGTCCTCGAGGGAGGGAGGCTCCGCCTGCGGGAGGTCCGCCCCGGCGAAGCCCGGGGGATGGACCTGGAGGTCCTCTCCGGGTGCACGCCGGGCGAAACGGTGGTGGTGGGGGGCCAGGACCGCCTGAAGGACGGCATGCGGGCCCGGCCCCGCCGCTAGCGGCCCCGGGAGACGGTCCCATGGTGCGCGTGGACGGACGGGGAAGCGGGGCCCTCATCGAGGTCCGGAACCTCGACAAGGTGTACACCCGGGGAGGGGAGACCCTCCACATCTTGAACGGGCTCAACCTCGACGTGGAGAGGGGGGAGTTCGTCGCCTTCATGGGGCCGTCGGGCTCCGGGAAGACGACGCTTCTCAACCTCCTCGGCGGGCTGGACCTCCCCACCCGCGGCTCCATCACCGTGGCGGGGGACGAGATCACCGCCCTCTCGGGGGCCCGTCTCTCGGCCTGGCGGGCCCGCCACGTGGGCTTCGTCTTCCAGATGTACAACCTCCTGCCGGTCCTGACGGCCTTCCAGAACGTCGAACTGCCCCTGCTCCTCACCGGTCTCACCCGGGCCGAACGGCGGGACCACGTGGAGGCGGCCCTCTCCCTCGTGGGGCTCGCCGACCGGATGGACCACTACCCCCGCCAGCTCTCCGGGGGCCAGGAACAGCGGGTGGCCATCGCCCGGGCCCTGGTGGCCGACCCCACCTTCCTTCTCTGCGACGAGCCCACCGGCGACCTGGACCGTGCCAGCGCCGAGGAGATCCTTGACCTCTTGGAACGGCTTTCGGCGGACTTCGGGAAGACCATCCTCCTCGTCACCCACGATCCCAAGGCCGCCCAGCGGGCGGGAACCCTCCTCCATCTCGAGAAGGGTGTCCTGGTGGAGGCGAAGGGGTGAGGGGGACGCCGAAAAGGGCCCGCGGAGCGCCGGGAGGGGCTGCCCCGTGATCCGCTACCTTCCCCTCCTTCTGGCCAACGTGACCCGGAAGAAGGCGCGCCTTCTGCTCACGGTGGGCTCCTACGCCGTGGCCCTCTTCCTCTTTGGACTGCTCTCCGCGGTGGACGCCGCCTTCAGCCAGGGGGTGGAGGTGGCGGGGGCGGACCGCCTGATCGTGCGGAACCGGGTCTCCCTCATCATGCCCCTTCCCATTTCATACCGGGACCGCATGCTGGCCCTTCCGGGGGTTCGGACGGTCACCTTCGCCACCTGGTTCGGGGGCATCTACCAGGAAGAGCGCAACTTCTTCCCCAACTTCGCCGTGGACCCCGACCGCTACCTGGAAACCTACCCGGAGTTCCTCGTGGACCCCGGCCAGTGGGCGGACTTCCTGAAGGACCGGGAGGCCTGCGCCGTCGGGCAAAAGCTCGCCCAGCGCTTCGGCTGGAAGGTGGGGGACCGGATCCCCCTCAAGGGGACCATCTGGCCCGGGGTCTGGGAGTTCAACCTCCGGGTGATCTACCGGGGAAGCCGGCCCGAGGACGACGAGGGCCAGTTCTGGTTCCGGTACGACTACCTGGAGGAGCGGCGGCCCTGGGGAAAGGGGACGGTGGGGTGGTACATCGTCCGGGTGACCGACCCCGACCGGGCGGCGGCGGTGGCGCGGGCCATTGACGAACGCTTCGCCAACTCCTCCTACGAGACGGCCGCCGAGACGGAGAAGGCCTTCGCCGCCGGCTTCGTGCGCCAGATGGGCAACATCCAGGCCCTCATCCTCGCCATCGGGTCGGTGGTCTTCTTCACCCTCCTGCTGGTCACGGGCAACGTCATGGCCATCACCGTGCGGGAGCGCCTGGCGGAGATCGGGGTCCTCAAGACGCTGGGCTTCTCCGACGGGGCGGTCCTGGGCCTGCTCCTCCTCGAATCGTGCCTCTACGCCGCCGTGGGCGCCGCCCTGGGCCTCCTGGGGGCCAAGGCCTTCACCCTGGCCGGGGATCCGACGGGCGGCCTGCTGGTGGCCTTCTACGTCTCTTGGGGGCGGCTGGGGGCCGGCTTCCTCCTGGCGCTGGCGGTGGGGCTCGCCGCCGGTCTCTTTCCGGGCCTCGCCGCCATGCGCCTGAAGATCGTGGACGCCCTCCGGAGGGTCTAGGGAAATGGCCGTTCCGCTGGTCTACAACCTGCGCTCCATCAAGGTCCGCTGGGCCTCCACGTCGGTGGCGGTCCTGGGGATCGCCGGGGCGGTGGCGGTCTTCGTGGCCGTCCTCTCCCTGGCCCGGGGCTTCGAGTTGACGCTGGTGGAGTCGGGATCCCCCCGCAACGCGCTGGTGCGGAGGGCCGGGGCCAGCGCCGAGATGGAGAGCGTGGTGACGCTGGAGCAGGTCCGGATCATCGCCGACGCCCCCGGCGTCGCCCGGGACCGGTCGGGAAGGCCGCTCGTCAGCGCCGAGGTGGTGGCCATCGGCCCCTTCCGCCACCGGGCTTCGGCCTCGGAGGCGCTGGCCCAGGTCCGCGGCGTCTCCGAAGAGGCCCTGCGGATCCGGGACAACCTCCGGGTCTCTGAGGGGCGCTTTTTGAGGCCCGGCCTCGCCGAGCTGGTGGTGGGCAAGAACGCCGCCGTCCTGTACGAGGGCTTCTCCCTGGGGGAGAGCCCCCGCTTCGGGGGCCGGACCTGGAAGGTCGTGGGGATCCTGGACGCCTCGGGAAGCGCCTTCGACTCGGAGGTCTGGGCCGACGCCCGGGTCCTCAACCAGACCTTCAAGCGGCCGGAGTACATCTTCCAGTCGGTGACGGTCCGGCTGGAAAGCCCCGAGGCCCTCCCCGCCTTCGAGAAGGCCCTCAAGGCCGACCCCCGGCTCACCGTGCAGGTGGACCGGGAGGACCGTTACTACGCCAAGCAGTCCCGGGTCGTCTCCACGCTGATCCGGGTCCTCGGCTACCTGGTGGCCGGGGTGATGGCCGTGGGGGCGCTCTTCGCCGCCCTCAACACCCTCTACTCGGCGCTGGCGGCGCGGACCCGGGAGGTGGCCGTCCTTCGGGCCCTGGGGTTCTCTCCCCGGGACGTGGTCTTCTCCTGGCTCTTCGAGGCCCTGGTCATCGCCCTCCTCGGCGGGCTCCTGGGGGACCTGCTGGTGATCCCCCTGAACGGCCTCACGACCTCCACCATCAACTGGCAGACCTTCAGCCAGATCGCCTTCGCCTTCCGCGTCACGCCGGAGCTGCTCCTCCGGGGCCTTCTCTTCGCCCTCGCCATGGGCCTGGTGGGGGGCCTGCCGCCGGCCCTCCGGGCCGCCCGCATCCCCGTCGCCGCCGCCCTGCGGGAACTGTAGAGAAGCCTTCCCGGCGGCCCGGAATCCGCCGAACCACCGCTTTCCACCCGTCATACCGGGCGGCGGGGCCGCGGGCGGGGGCGAGGGGGAGTGAAAAGTGAAAAGTGAAAAGTGAAAGGAAACCTCCCGACCTCCCGGATCTCGTTGTTCAAATCTGACGTTTCCTCATCACTTCATCCCGTCTTTCCCCCCACCGTGCGGCGCCGCGGAGGAAAGGGTATCCTTGTGGAGGGAACCGGTTCGCCCCGGAAGGGACCTTCGCTCCGGGGGCGAAAGGGAGGAGACGTTGGTGCAAGAGGCCCCCTGGATCGAACTCTGGGACGCCTTCGGAGGGGGAATCTACCTCTTCTTCAGCCTGATCCACCTCGACCTTTTCCTGCGGCGGCGGGACCGCACGGCCCACCTCTTTGTTTCCCTGGCCAGCGCCGGGGCCCTCCTGGTGGACGGAACGGGGATGGTCCTCCGCCGGCTCGGGCCCGAAGCGCCGTCCCCGGTGGTCCTTTTCAACTTCCTAGGGGTCTCCGTGGCCACGACGGCCCTCTTCGAGCTGGCGGCGGTCCTGGGGCGCCGTCCGGTCGGAAGGAGCGCCCGGGTGGCCGAGGCCCTGCTCCTCCTCCTGCCGGTGGTCCTGCCCTTCTTTTCTGCTCTACAGGCCTTCTTTTTTCTCCTGGTCTTCGGCTTCTTGGCCTACTCCGCCGTCCTGGCCTCCCGGGAGGGGGACCGGGAATCGGGAGCGGTGGCTCGGGGCTTCGTGGTCCTCATGGCCTGCCTCGCGGCGGACGTCCTCAAGGAAATCGGGATCCTGCCGGTGCCGGCGGGCTTGCCCATCCTGGGCTTCATCGTCCTTTTCCTCGCCTCGGCCCGCTCCCTCAACGACCGTTTCGAGAGGGAGGAAGAGGCTTCCCGCACCGATTCCCTGACGGGCCTCAGGAACCGCCGGGGCTTCCTGGAGGCCTGCGACCACGCCCTGCGGAGGAGCCGCCGCTCCGGCCAGCCCCTGTCGGTAATCCTCGCCGACCTGGACCACTTCAAGAAGGTCAACGACGCCCGGGGCCACGCCGCCGGAGACGACGTCCTGAAGGGGGTGGCTCGGGAGTTCGTTGCTTCCCTGCGGGAGCAGGACACGGTGGGCCGCTGGGGCGGGGAGGAGTTTGTCGTCCTGCTGCCCGACACCGACCTCGCCGGCGCCCTGCGGGCGGCGGAGAACCTCCGACGGAGGGTTGAGGGTCTCGCCATCGAGGCGGGAGAGGGATTCTTGACCGTCTCCCTGGGGGTGGCGGAGTACCGGCCGGGGACGGACATCGAGGAGACCGTCGCCCGGGCCGACCGGGCCCTCTACCGGGCCAAGGAGGAGGGGCGGAACCGCTCGGTGGCGGACGACTCCTTCATAGCGAAGGCCCTCAAGGGGCCTTCGGGCCAGGTCTCCTGAAAGAAAGGGGGGCGGCCCTTCGCCGCCCCCCCGCGCCTCGGGCGCTTCGCCGTCAGTGCTTCTTGGCCTTCTTCGCCGGGGTCTCTCCGCCCTGGACGATCCGCACCGTCTCCCGGGCGATCATCAGCTCCTCGTTGGTGGGGACCACCATGACCGTCACCTTGCTCTTGGCGGAGGAGATGATCTTCTCCCGCTCGGGGCTCTCGTTGCGCTTCTTGTCGATCTCCACCCCCAGGTAGTCGAGGTTGGAGCAGGCGGTCTCCCGGACCAGCGGGTCGTTCTCGCCGATGCCGGCGGTGAAGACGATGACGTCCACGCCGTTCATGGAGGCGGCGTAGGTGCCGATGTACTTTCGGATCCGGTAGCAGAACATTTGGAAGGCCACCTGGGCCCGCTCGTTGCCCTCGGCCATGGCCTTGTGGATGTCCCGCATGTCGTGGCTGACGCCCGAGACCCCCAGGAGGCCGCTCTTCTTGTTGAGGATCGCCACCACGCCCTCGGCGTCGGTCTTCTCCACCTCGGCCATGTACGGAATAAGGGCGGGGTCAATGTCCCCGGAGCGCTGGCCCATCATGAGGCCGTTGAGCGGCGTGAGGCCCATGGAGGTCTCCAGGGACTGGCCGTTCTGGATGGCGGTGATGGAGCACCCGTTCCCCAGGTGGGCGGTGATCATCCGCAGGGACTCGAGGGGCTTCCCGAGGATCTCCGCCGCCCGGTGGGCGACGAACTGGTGGGAGGTGCCGTGGAAGCCGTACCGCCGCACCCCGTGCTTTTCGTAGTACTCGTAAGGGATGGCGTAGAGGAAGACGTGCTTGGGCATGGTCTGGTGGAAGGCCGTGTCGAAGACCGCCACCTGGGGGATGGTCGGGCAGAGCTTCTTGCAGGCCTCGATTCCCATGAGGTTCAGCGGGTTGTGCAGGGGGGCGAAGCGGATGCACTCCCGGATGGCGTCCACCACCGGGTCCTCCAGGAGGGCCGAGGCGTGGAACTTCTCGCCCCCGTGGACCACCCGGTGGCCGATGGCGGCGATCTCTTGGGTGTTCTTGAGGACGCCGTACTCGGGGTCGGTCAGCGCGCTGAACATGTCGCTCACCGCCACGGCGTGGTTGGGGATCCCCGAGCGGATGGTGATCTTGCCCACCCCCACCGACTCGTGCTTGAGGGAGGCCCCCTCCGAGCCGATGCGCTCCACGAGGCCCTTGGCCGCGATCTTCTCGTGCTCCATGTCGAAGAGCTGGTACTTCAGGGACGAACTGCCGCAGTTCACTACGAGGGTCTTCATCGTCTCCTCCGGAATGGCGCGGGCGCCAGGAAGCGGGAAGGGGGAGAGGACCGCCCGGCCGGGCTTCCCCGCTCCTCGGGGTTCGGGTCCCTCGATGGGCTCCTGGCGCGGTTCCTTTCTTACCCGATGGCCTGGGCCGCCGTGAGCGCGGCCACGTTGACGATGTCCGAGACCTTGCAGCCCCGGGAGAGGTCGTTGGTGGGTTTGGCGAGCCCCTGGAGGACCGGCCCGATGGCCTCGGCCTTCCCCAGGCGCTCCACCGCCTTGTAGCAGATGTTCCCCGCGTTCAGGTCGGGGAAGACGAGGACGTTGGCCTTGCCCGCCACGGGGCTTCCCGGCGCCTTCCGGGCCCCCACCGAGGGCAGGAGGGCGGCGTCCATCTGAAGTTCGCCGTCGGCGAGGAGATCGGGCCGCTGCTCCTTCACGATGGCCAGCGCCTTGCGCACCTTGTCCACCGTCTCGTGCTCGGCGCTTCCCTTGGTGGAGAAGGAGAGCAGGGCCACCCGCGGCTCCATGTCGCAGAAGGCCCGGGCGCTGTCGGCGGAGGCCAGGGCGATGTCGGCGAGCTGCTCGGCGGTGGGAGCGGGGATCACCGCGCAGTCGGCGAAGATCATGAGGCCCTTCTCGCCGAAGGACGGGTCGGGGTGGACCATGATGAAGCAGGAGCTCACCGTCCGGATCCCCGGCGCGCAGCCGATCACCTGGATGGCCGCCCGCATCACGTGGGCCGTCGTGTTGGTGGCGCCGCTCACGCAGCCGTCGCAGAGCCCCCGGCGCACCAAAAAGTCCCCGAAGAAGACGTTGTCGGAAACCGCCTGGCGGGCCTGCTCCAGCGTCATCCCCTTGGCCTTGCGGAGCTCGAAAAGCTCGGCGGCGAACTCCTCCAGGAGGGGCGAGGTCCGGTGGTCGAGGACCTTGACCTTGGCGAGCCCGGCCGTCTCCTTCCCCAGAGCCGCCTCCACCTGCTGGGGGGTGGCCAGCAGGGTCACGTCGGCGAAGTCCTCCTTCGCGATCTCCACCGCCGCCTGCACCATCCGGGCGTCCATGCCCTCCGAAAGGACGATGTGCTTTCGCTGCGCCTTGACCTTAGCCTTGATCCGGTCCATGACGTGCATCGAATTCCTCCTGGCGCCGCCCCGGCCGGACTTCCCCCCGAAGCGCGGGAACACCTTCCGGAAGGGGAGAGGGGATGGGCCGCCGGGGCCGGGCGCGTGGTTCGTTCGCTCTCCGTTGTAACGCCTTCGTACCAGTCGAAGGCGCCAGCAGTGGGGCATTCTACACGCTTTTTCCGTGAGCGGAAGGGCTCCTTCGCCCCCGCCCTTCCTACTGTGTGGCCTGCCCCACCACCCCCGCCTCTGTGTGTGAGTGCATACATACGCCACCCCCGGTCCCCCGGCCTCTCCCGCCAGAGCGGGAGAAGCGCCGCGCGGGAGGGGCGCCAGAAGCCCGGGAAGGCCGCCCGAAGGCCGAAGGAGCGAAGCCCGGCCCTTGACACCTTTTGGGGCGTGGGCTAGGTTGCCGACAGAGGCGGGGAACGCTCGCTCGGGAAGGGCTGCTGTCCAACGTCCTATCGGGCGAGGTTTTTCCGCCTTTCACCCGGAGTGACGCGGAGGGTGAAAGGCAGGCCGCCGGAAGGGGGGCCGGCCCTCCGGGGGCTCTCAGCGTGTTGGCTGCCGGGCCGGAGCGGATTCGTGAAGGAGCGGCGACCAGCGCTGGAAGTCGCTCGCAACGAGAAGCGCAGGGATCGGTATATACTGGACCAGGGGCAACGGAAATGGGCGAGTCTGAACCCGTGACGGCACCGGACGACTCCATCCTGGCGCCAGGAGACGTGGTTTCAGGCCTGGAGTCCTCGGAGCTTGTGGAAATCCACCGCGTCACCCCCTTCGGCGGCAGGACGCTCGTCGAAGGGGTTGGTCTTCAGTCTCGCCGGATGATCAAGCGGCCGTTAAGCGCCGAGGAACTCGCAGCCCTCGTCAAGGTGCGTGGGCGGGAGCACACGTTCGATGGCGATGCCAGGCTCTTCCTCCTCGGCGCCGAGGCAGAGCGCATTCGCATCGCGCACCAGTTCGATCCCCTCTTTGCCGTCAATTCCAGCATCGTTGATCCGCTTCCTCACCAGGTCGAGGCCGTCTACCGGTACCTCCTGCCGCTTCCGAGGATTCGGTTTCTCCTGGCCGACGACACGGGGGCGGGCAAAACGATCATGGCCGGGCTCCTGATCAAGGAGCTGCTGTTCCGAGGGGTGCTGCAGAAAATACTCATCATCACGCCGGGCGGCCTCACGAAGCAGTGGAAGGAAGAAGAGCTTCAGGAGAAGTTCGGCCTCCACGCGCGGCTCGTAAACCGGGCGTCCTTCGAGGCCGAGCCCGGCCAGTTCTCCCGCTACGACGAAGGCATCTTCATCACGTCCATCGATTTCCTCGCGCGGAATGAGGTTTGTCTCAAGGCCGCCGCCGAGACTCAGTGGGACCTCGTGGTCGTCGACGAGGCCCACAAGCTCTCGGCCTACGAGTACGGCACCCAGCTCGAAGAGAGCGAGCGGTACAAGGCGGTGAAGGCCCTCGCCCGCAAGACCGATCACCTGCTTTTCCTCACGGCGACTCCGCACCGGGGAAGAAAGGACACATTCCGCCGCCTACTCCTGCTCCTCGACGAGGACCTCTTCCAGAAGGATGAGCATGTCACAGACCGCGTTCGCGTGGAGGGCAGGCTTCCAGCCTGCAATTCAATGGCGGGCGATTCACAGCCAGGATGCCTGTCCCCCGAGGACTTCGAAGACGAGCGCCCGATCAGCAAGGCACGGAACCGATTCTTCCTCCGTCGCCTGAAAGAGGAGATGGTCGACTGGGAGGGTAAGCCGCTCTTCAAGGACCGGCATACGAAGACAATCGGCTACGACCTCACTCCGGAGGAGAAGACTCTCTACGACGAGGTGACGAGCTACGTCCGGTCGAAGCGCAAGGAGGCCAAGGCCAAGAAGAACCGGAACGTCGAGCTGACCCTCATGGTCATGCAGCGCCGCCTGGCCAGCAGCCTCTACGCGATCACGCGCACCCTCGAAAACCGCATGCGGGCGCTCGACGAGGTCCTCTCCATCCTTCGAGATCCAAGCCGATCCGAAGCGGAGAAGAAACGCCTGTTCCGGGGGACGCCCGACCCCAGCGATCCGCGCGATATCACCGAATACGAGGATTTGACCGAGGAGGAACGGGAGCGGATCGACCAGCGGATCTTCCGGCAGGTTTTGACGGACGACCCGGAGAAGGTCGAGGAGGAGCGGGACGAGGTCGAACGGCTCTTCCGGCTGGCTGACAGCCTGAAGCACCACAAGGAAGCGAAGTTCGCCGAACTCCTCGCCGTCCTCGATTCCTCCGACGTGATCCGTGCGGAGGACGAGAAGCTCCTGATCTTCACCGAACACCGCGACACGCTCAACAGCCTCGCCAAGCGCCTCGAGGAGAAGGGGTACACGGTCGCCACGATCCATGGTGGTATGGACGTGGACTCCCGCAAGCAGGCCCAGCGACAGTTCAGGACGCGCGCCAAGATCATGGTCGCTACCGATGCGGCGGGCGAAGGCATCAACCTTCAGTTTTGCCGGTACCTCATCAACTGGGACATCCCGTGGAACCCGAACCGGCTTGAACAGCGGATGGGGCGCGTCCATCGGTACGGCCAGGCGGACGACGTGTGGGTCTACAACCTGGTTGCCCAGAACACCCGGGAGGGATCGGTCCTCCAGAAGGTCCTCTCGAAGTTGGACGTGATGCGCGAGCAGATGGGGTCCGACCGCGTCTACGACGTGATCGACGAGTGGCTGGAAGATGTGCCCCTCGTTCGGCTCATCGAGAGCGCCATTGATTCGGAGGACGAGGCAGCGAGTTCCAGAGAAACCGAAGCAGCCCTGACTTCGGCATCCAACGAAAGGGCCGGGCGGCTCATGGCCCTCCAGAAGAAGACATCCCTCGCTTCAAGGCTCGACTTGAGGTCCGCGCGCGAACTGCGAGACGCATCGGACGAGCGTCGGCTTCAGCCGCTCTTCATCCAGCGGTTCTTCGAGCGCGCGTGGACGGCTTGCGGAGGCACGGTCCGCAAGGACGACCACTTCCCGGTGTGGCACATCGGATCGACGCCGACGGCCCTTCTCGAACTAGCCCGGGAGCGGAGGCAGCCTCTCTCTGACCACTACGACACGCCCTTCGTTTTCGACAAGCAGCTCGTCAGCGTCGCGAGCAAGATCCGTGTCCCCGATCGTACAAAACTCTTGGGACCCGGGCATCCGCTCTTCGACACCCTGATCGAGTGGGCGATCCGGGAGGCGCAGCCGGCCTTTGCTAGAGGGGCCACCCTTGAGGATCCAAACATCGGCAAGCCCCAGCGGGTCTGGCTCGTTCGCTCGACCATCGAGGATGGGCGGGGGGCAGGCTTCCAGCCTGCACAGGCAAAGAAGAGGATCGCCCACGAGCGGCTGGCCGTGGTTGTTCAAGACCATATGGGTCTTCGCACGACTTCGCCGTCGTACCTGCTCAACTGCATCGCTCCAGAGTCCGTCGTGCCGGCTCCCGACGTGCCATCGAGGTCAACCGACGAGATTCAGGCATGGGCCTACGAGCACATTACCGAACGGCAGCTCGAGCAAGTGAAGGCCGTGCGAGCTGAAGAGTGCGAGCTGCGACGGGAATACCTGAACACGGTTTTCAAGGATCTGATCCTCGAATTGCAGGGGGAACTGAATGACCTTCAGCAAACTCAGCTCTTCGGGGAAGAGAACACCGAAGAGGTTGAACATTTGCGGCGGCGGATTGAGGCGCTCAAAGCCCGTAAGGAGGATCGACTGAAAGAGCTGGATCTCATGATGAAGCTGACCGCCAACCTCCCCGATCTCTTGACGGAGGCCGTGATCGCCCCCCTTCCCGTGGCGACAGTGGAGAGCGATGAAGAAGTGCCATCGAAGGGCACTCCGATGCGCCGCGACGACGAGATCGAGGCCATCGCCATGGACGTGGCGATGCGCTACGAGCGGAGTCGCGGCTGGACTCCCACGGACGTGAGCCGGGACGGCGAGCATTACGACATCCGGTCCGAGGGGCCGGGTGGAGAAAAGCGCTTCATCGAGGTCAAGGGCCGGGCCCGGTCGGGCGCCATCGTCCTGACCGGCCCGGAGGTGGACAAGCTTCGCCAGCTCGGGGAGCGGGCCTGGCTATACATCGTCACCTTCTGCAAGGGTTGTGGGGCAGGCTTCCAGCCTGCCGAATCAGAGGCAGACAAGATGTCTGCCCCCCGACTTCATATCATCCAAGACCCGATCTCAAGGCTCAAGCCGGAGATGCTGTACCGGCAGATCCAGTACCTCGTCGAAGAGGGCGATTGGGCGCAGCAGGGGGAGGAAGTGGAGACCCTTTCGAAGACCGAGGAGCGAGGCACATGAACGGCGCCGGATTTAGGTGGGATGATGGGCTCGTGGGGCCCGCGAGACGGATCGCCGAGCTGAACCACACTCCGATGCGGGTGCTGGCTGGTCCGGGCACTGGTAAGACCTTCGCCTTGATGCGGCGCGTGGCTCGTCTCCTTCAGGAGGGCGTGACTCCTAACCGGATACTGGTTTGCACCTTTACCCGAACGGCTGCCCGAGATCTGCAAACAGAGTTGGCAAGGCTTGGCGTACCAGGCGCTGATAAGGTCTGGGCAGGGACGCTCCACGCTTTCTGCTTCAGCCTGTTGGGCCACGCCGAAGTTCTCGAAGCCACGGGTCGCGTCCCGCGCCCGCTCCTGCGTTTCGAGGAGCGGTTCCTGCTCGAAGACCTGAACGGCGATGGCTTTGGAGGAATCCGCGACCGCGACCGCCGTCTGCAGGCGTTCAACGCGGCTTGGGCGCGACTCCAATCCGAGACGCCCGGCTGGCCGCAGGATCCCGTGGACCGGGACTTTCACCGGGAACTCGTCGGCTGGCTCCGATTTCACCAAGCCATGCTCATTGGGGAGCTCGTCCCAGAAGCGCTCCGCTATCTGCGCGAAAATCCCGCCTCGCCCCACCGCGGTGTGTTCGAGCACGTTCTCGTCGACGAGTATCAGGACCTGAATCGGGCCGAGCAGGTTCTCCTCGACCTGCTCGCCGAAGCGGGGCATCTCATCGTGATCGGGGACGAGGACCAATCCATCTATTCCTTCAAGTTCGCCCACCCGGAAGGCATTGCCGCGTTTGACGAGAGCCACCCCGGCACCCATGACGAGCGACTCGACGATTGTCGGCGCTGTCCCCGCTTGGTGGTCGAGTTGGCGAACAAGTTGATCGCCAACAATCCGAACAGGACTCCGCGCGTTCTCACGCCGTTTCCGGGAAACCCCGACGGCAAAGTGCTCGTCCTCCAGTGGCGCACCATCGAAGAGGAAGCCCGAGGGATCGCCGAGATCATTCGACGGAGAATCCAGAACGGGGACGTGGATGCCGGAAGAGTCCTCGTCCTGGCTCCGCGCCGACAGCTCGGCTACGCGGTCCGCGATGCCCTGAATGCTCTTGGCGTCTTCGCCCACAGCTTCTTCCACGAGGAGGCGCTTGAGGGTAATCCGAAACAGCTTGATGAGAGTGATGCCCAGCAGGCATTCACCCTTCTTACGTTGCTCGCGGACCCGGGGGACCGCGTGGCCCTTCGCTGTTGGTGCGGGTTTGGAAGCAACTCGCTGCTGAGCGGCGCCTGGGCGCGGCTACGGCAACATTGCGAGACGAGCGGCGACTCGCCCCGAGCCGCCCTGGAACGTCTGGCATCCGGGGACCTGACCATCCCGCACACGGGGCCGCTCGTCGAGCGATTCAAGGAGCTCCAGAGGCGCCTTGGGGAGCTGGCACCTCTCCGGGGACAAGCGCTCGTGGATGCTCTGTTCCCTGCCGGGGAGACATGGAGCGATCCCGTACGCTCGCTTGCCGCCAGAATGGAGGGTGAAGATTTCAGCCCTTCGGACCTTCGAGAGCACCTCCGCATCAGTATCACTCAACCCGAGTTGCCGACCGACGTTGATTACGTCCGCGTGATGAGCCTTCACAAGTCGAAGGGACTCACGGCCGACCTTGTAGCGGTGGTCGGATGCATCGAGGGGCTCATTCCGACGCTGACCGGCGACACGCCGGTCGAACAGGCCGCATCGCTGGAGGAGCAGCGACGCCTCTTCTACGTGGCGATCACTAGAACGAGGCAGGTTCTCATTCTGTCGAGCGTGACTCAGTTGCGGCGGAACCTCGCCTATCGCATGGGAGCGCAGGTACGGGGGCGGAGCCCGGTCAACGCCGCCACCATCGCGTCGAGGTTTCTCACCGAACTTGGGCCCTCGCGGCCCGCTACTGTATTGGGGACCAGCATCCTCGAAGGAGGCCACGCATGACGGGGCAACGAAACAACGCCGGCGATTGCCCCCGC
>Ga0209018_1000894_pt1 | contig 26207 bp, 21 predicted proteins | sample YNPBryBLVA2012_FD_185814 | JGI IMG/M metagenome (GOLD analysis project Ga0209018, IMG submission 185814) | Anoxygenic and chlorotrophic microbial mat microbial communities from Yellowstone National Park, USA - YNP Bryant BLVA 2012 (SPAdes)... ...
GGCGGGCGGAAGCCGCAAAGCGGCGATTTCCGGGGCAAGCCGGGCCTTAAGTTGTGAACGATGACATGTGGGTAATCACCAGGCGCGCCCTTGCGCCCCTGCGCCCTTGCGCTATAATCATCCTATGCCCAATGAACACGAACCGTCCTGCGCCCGCGCCGGCGACCTGGCCCTCCTGCTGGACGCCCGCCGGCGGACGACGCTGGTGCGCCTGGAGGCGGGGCAGACGACCCACACCCATCACGGCGTGCTGGCCCACGACGACCTGATCGGTCGCCCGTGGGGCAGCCAGGTGCGCAGCCACATGGGCCAGCCGTACCTGCTGCTCGCCCCGTCGCTGCACGACCTGGTCCTCCACATCCGCCGCATCACGCAGATCATCTACCCCAAGGACGCCGGTTACATCCTGTTGAAGATGGGCATCGGCCCCGGCAGCCGGGTGCTCGAGGCCGGCACGGGCAGCGGAGGGCTGACCATGGTCCTGGCCCATGCCGTCCGTCCGAGCGGACGGGTCTACTCCTACGAGAACCGCCCGGAGATGCAGCGGCTGGCACAGAAGAACCTGGAGCGGGTCGGCCTGAGCGACGTGGTCGAGTTCAAGCTGCGCGATGCCGCCGAGGGGTTCGAGGAGCGCGGAGTGGACGCGTTGTTCCTGGACATGGTCAACCCGTGGGACTACCTGCGGCAGGCTCACGCGGCGCTGATCAATGGGGGAGTTCTGGGGGCGATCCTGCCGACGGCCAACCAGGTCACGCGCCTGCTGGCCGCCCTGGAGGAGTTGCCCTTCGGCCTGGTCGAGGTGGAGGAGCTGCTCCTGCGCCCGTACAAGGCGGTCGCCGATCGGTTCCGCCCGGCCGATCGGATGGTGGCGCACACGGGCTTCCTGATCTTCGCCCGCGCGCTGCTCCCGCCGCCCGCTCCGATTGCAGAGGCCGCCGATTCCACGGAGCAAACAGATCGGGCGGAGTCTCCTGTGCCATCTGAAAACACTGTGTAATCGTATCTACCTACCCCCTGCCCTCTCGCCAGCCACTTTCTAACCTACGGGAGGGCAGGAGGGTAGTAGGCAGTTACGTAGGAGAATGGGGACGGCCCGTGTCGGTCTAGGGCGTACGTCGCGCAGGGAGAACGGAGCGACTTCCTACAAGCGCAGTATCACTACTGAAGGAGGGAAGACATGAAACCTTATATTGGATTGGGATACTGGCTCTGGTAGGCGGGATTGCGGGGTATGCCATCTTTCGATCCACGGGTTGGGTCGGAGCAGGCATTGGCATTGTGGTAGGCATTTTGGCGGGGATTGTGCTCTATGCGATGCAAACTCGCAAGAAGTAAGCTCCGCGACGATGAACAGATGTAACTGCTCACCCTCCCGCAAGTTTGGGCGCAATTTGCAGCCCGAATCGCCCTGCAATGGCCCCTCCGCTTCGTTGCCCGGTCACTTCCGAACCTGCGGGAGGGTGAGCTGAGTTACACCACAACAAGAAGTAGAATCAGAGTGCGGAAGGAGGAGATCCATGTTCCGAAGACGGCTGTTCCCACCCCCGCCCCCCGGCGGCAGGCTGCTCGTGCGCCAGGCGCTGTTGCGCGCACACCAGGCGCTGGAGCGCGGCGACTCCGCCCAGGCGGTCGAGATCTTCCAGCGGCTGGCGGACGGCGCCGAGCGACACGGCATGCCCGCCCGCGCCAGCAGCCTGCGGCTGCAGGCGGCAATCGCCCAGGCAAGCGGCGGGCAGGCGGGCGCCGCCGTGGAGGAAGCCCGGCGCGCCCTGGCCGGCTTCGCCCAGCAGCCCATCCACCCTCGCGTCGCCGCCACCGCCGAACGCCTGGTCACCCTCCTGCGCCAGGGCGGCCACGCATCGGAAGCCGCCAGGGTCGAGCAGGCCCTGGAAGAGACCCTGCGCCGGGCCGGGCTCAGCCGGCAGGCCCTGACCGAACGCTTCGCCGCCGCGCGCGGCCAGCAGCGCGGCCAATTGCCGGCCAAGTGCCCCTCCTGCGCCGCCCCCCTGCTGCCCGATGAGGTGGAATGGCACGGCCCCGATACCGCCGAGTGCCCCTACTGCAGCGCCGCCGTCAAAACAGCCTGACGATGAAACGATTTCACGTCGCTCTGCTGGCCAACCTGAAAAAGAACGCCCCCGCCCTGCCCAATGTGCCGGATGACTACTGGGCCGACCTGGACTCGGAGAGCACGGTCGAGGCCATCGCCGAGGCGCTGCGACACGGGGGACATCGGGTCACGTTCCTGGAAGGGGACGTCACCCTCTACGACCGACTGCGCGAAGTACGCCCGGACATCTGCTTCAATATCTGCGAGGGCCACTTCGGCGACAGCCGCGAGGCCCAGGTGCCGGCCATCCTGGAAATGCTGCGCCTCCCCTACACCGGCTCGAAGGTGCTGACCCAGGCGCTGGCCCTCGACAAGCCGATGACCAAGCGCATCCTCACCTATCACGACCTGCCCACCCCGCTGTTCCAGGTCTTCGAGCGGGTGGATGAGCCGCTCGACCCTACGTTGACCTTCCCTCTCTTCGTCAAGCCCAGCCACCAGGGCACCGGCATGGGCATCAGCGCCCAGTCCACCGTCCACAACGAGGCCGAACTGAGGACGCAGATCGCCCAGATCCTGACCGAGTACCACGAGCCGGCGCTGGTCGAGAAGTTCATCGGCGGGCGCGAACTGACCGTGGGCATCGTCGGCAACCTGACCCGCCCGGTCGCCCGGCGCATCCCCGACGACGAGGAGGCCCCGCGCATCTACCACGGCCTGCGCTTCCTCCCGCCGCTGGAGATCGGCCTGGGCCGCTATGCCGAAGAAGAAGGGGGCGTCTATACCCACCGGGCCAAAGTGGACCTGGCCGAGGAGCTGACCTACACCTGCCCGGCCCACCTGAGCCAGGAGCAGGTAGACGAGTTGGAGTGGCTGGCGGCGGCGACCTTCCGCGTCCTGGGCTGCCTGGACGTGGCCCGTGTGGACTTCCGGCTGGACGAGACGGACGGCGACAGGCCTTATATCCTGGAGATCAACCCGCTGCCGGGGCTGTCGCCGGGCATCAGCGACCTGGTGATCGAGGCCGAGGCGGCGGGAATCGGCCACAGCGAACTGGTCAACACGATCCTCAACGAGGCGCTGAAGCGGTATGGGATGATCTAGCTACCCCGGGGCGCAGGAAGAAGCGGTAGTACAGGTAGATCGCCAGTATGTACGAGATCAACGTGCCCATGAAGACTGGCGGGAAACCGTAGCGCACCTGCAGCCACCCGCTGACCGTCGGGCTGAACGCCCAACCGAAGTTCCAGCTCATGCTCACCAGGCTGGCCACCGTCCCGCGTGCTTCCTGCTCGACCTGCTCCATCACGAACGTCTGGTAGACCGGGTTGCTCATGTTCATCAGCGCCAGGCGTACCAGGTAGGAGAAGGCGCTCAGGCCGTACCAGGGGGAGAAGCCGAGCAGGAAGAGGAACGGGATCGAGAGCGCCTGGGTGATGACCACCAGCTTCATCTTGCCCCAGCGGTCGGCCAGCGGCGGCGCGGCGAGCAACCCGATGCCCATGGCCAGCGAACCCCAGGCGAACAGCGCGCCGATGGTGGCGTCGGAGCGGCCGTAGGTGACGCGGAAGAAGAGGTTCATGAACGGCATCAGCAGCCCGGCCCCCAGCGCGGTGATCAGCATCGGCCCGATGAGTTTGCCCAGCAGCGCCGGGTGCTGACTAGCGTACTGAAACGGCGACAGCACCGCCTGTCCCTGCTGGCGCGCCGTCTGCTGGCGCTGCAGCAGCCCCAGCGGCACCAGGGCCAGGAACGACGTCGCGGCGACGACGGTGATCGCCCACCCGTAAGCGGTCGAGCTGGTGGCCGAGACGGAACCGACCGCCCCCAACCAGCCCGGCAGGCGACCGCCAAACCAGTTGCCGACGAAGCCGGCGACCATCTGAATGCCGGAGCTGAACGAGAAAAGGTACGTTCGCTCCGTCTCCCCGCTGTTCTCCATCAGGAACGGGCCGGCGGTCACCCCGCTCAGGCTCTGGGCCAACCCGGTCAGCACGTTCATGGCGAAAAAGCTCGTCGGTGTGCGCCAGATGACCATGCCCAAAATGGCGCAGGAGATGAACGTGCTGGAGAGCAGCAGCGAGGCCTTGCGCCCCAACTGGTCACTCAGGTAGCCGGCCGGCAGTGCGCCCAGCAGGGCAGTCACGCTGCTGACCGTCAATAGCTGGCCGAGCAGCGCCTCGTCGTAGCCCAGGCTGAGCACGTAGAAGTTGAACAGCAATCGAAAGACGCCGAACGAAACGCCGGCCAGGATCGTGTTCAAAAGATAAAGGCGGGCGTTACGCCGGAACAGGCGGAGCTTGTTGACGTAGGCGCGCACGCCGCGCAGAATGCGGTTCGCCAATCAGATGACCGTACCCTCGGCAATGATCGCGTTCTTGGGGATGACGACGATGCCATCCCGAATCACGTAGTTCTCCCCTTCCTGGTCCTCTTCCCCCTCGTGGGAATGGATGACCACCCCGTCACCGATGCGGGCGTTCTTGTCAATGATCGCCCGTTCGATGACGCAACCGTGGCCGATGCCCACCTGCGGCTTGCCGAGGCGACGGTTTTCCGCCTTCTTCACCTCGTCCTCGTAGTAGTCGGCGCCCATCATGACGACCTGATGCAGGCGACTGCGCGGGCGGACGACGCTGCGCAGGCCGATCACGCACTCGCTCAGCTCCGCGTCGTAGAGCCAGGAACCCTCGGCGACCACCACCTGGTCCAGGCGGCAGCCGTCAATCCGCGAGGCGGGCAGGAAGCGCGGGTGGGTGTAGATGGGACGGTGCGGGTCATAGAAGTCGAAGGGCGGGTTGGGGCGGGTGAGGGCCAGGTTGGCCTCGTAGAACGAGCCGATGGTGCCAATGTCCTCCCAATAGCCGTCGAATGGGAAGGTATAGACGCGGGAGGACTCGATAGCGGCGGGGATGATGTGGCGACCGAAGTCGGCGCCGGGCGTCCGCTCCAGCATGCGCGCCAGCACGTCGAGACGAAAGATATAGATGCCCATGGAGGCCAGGTAGGGCCTGTCGCTGCCGTGGCGGCTCTCCAACCCGTCCAGCGCTTGGGCGTCCGGCGGCTTCTCACAGAAGGCGACGATCCGTCCATCGCTGTCGGTCTTCAGGATACCGAAGCGGGGCGCGTCCTGGGCCGCCACGGGCAGGACGGCGATGGTGACATCGGCGCGCTTCTCGCGATGCCGATCAATGAACTGGCTGTAGTCCATCCGGTAGAGGTGGTCACCGGAGAGGATCAGCACGTCCTCCGGGGCGCGGCTGAGGAAACGATGCATCTGCCGCCGCACGGCATCCGCCGTCCCCTGGTACCAGTCGGTGCTGGTCAACGTCTGTTCGGCTGGCATCAGTTCGACGTAGCCATCGGTGAAGATATCGAACTTGTAGGTCTGGAAGATGTGGCGGTGCAGCGAGGCGGTGAGGAACTGGGTCAGGACAAAGATGCGGATGACGCCGGAGTTGATGCAGTTGCTGATCGGGATGTCAATCAGGCGGTACTTGCCGGCGATGGGCACGGCCGGCTTGGCCCGCTGTTTGGTCAGCGGGTAGAGGCGGGTACCCCGTCCGCCGCCGAGGATCACACCGATGACATTCCTTGTGGGCATTTCTCCCTCCTAACGTAACAGCCTACCCTCCCGCAGGTTTGGGCGCACTCTCCGCATGGCAGTGCGCCGCAACGAGCGCTCGTCCTCTCGCCAGTCACTTTCTCACTTGCGGGAGGGTAGCCAGGTACACGTCCCCGCGCATCCGGGGGAGGCGGACGCGGGCGGGCGCGGCAAACCGTCTATGCCTTGGGGGTCAATGCCTCTCCCGAAACCGCCGGCAGGTGGCCGGCGGCGCGCAGCCAGTCCACGCTATCGCGGCAGGTCTCGGCGAAGGGACGCGGTTCGGCGAGCCCCAACTCCTGACGGGCGCGGGCAGCGTCCAGCGGCTGCCAGGCGGACAGGTCATGGGGCAGCCCGGCGGCCGGCGCGGCGAAGCGGCCCAGCCAGCCGCCGGCGGCCAGGCGCGGTGAGAGCCTCAGGTGCGGCGGGGCGCCCCCCGCTGCCTCGGCCATCGCCGCCAGCAGCTCGCCGACGCTCATATAGTGGCCGGCAATGATGTAGCGACGTCCCGGCTTGCCGCGCTCCGCCGCCAACAGGTGGCCCAGGGCCAGGTCGCGCCCGTCCACCACGCTGACCATGCCGTTCCACCCCCAGCGCAGGCGGCGAGTGGCCACCCGCCACTGCAGCGAGACCGCCGGCTTCACCTCCCCCGGCCCGAACACCGGCGCCGGCACGACCACCACGACCGGCAGCCCATCCAGGGTGGCGCGCAGCGCTTCCTGTTCCATCGCCCACTTGACCTCGGCGTATGGACGGCGGGCGAGGCCGGGGACAGGGAGGCTGTCCTCGTTGGCCGGCTGGCCGGGCGTGATCGGCGGGCCGACGGTGACGAAGCTGCTGGTATAGACGATCCGCCGCACCCGCGCCACCCGCGCGGCGGCGAACACGTTGCGCATCCCCAGGACACCGTGGCGCACCGCCTCCCAGGGATCCACCTCGCGCCGGGGGTAGTATCCACCCGCGTGGAAGACGAGGGGACAGCCCTGCATCGCCACCACCAACGCGGCCAGGTCGGCCAGGTCAGCCTGGGCCCACTCCACCTGTTCGGCCACGTCCGCCAGCGCGCCGACGGCGTCGGAGCGGCGGCGTACGCCGCGCACCGCCCAGCCACGGGCCAGCGCCGCGCGGACAATCTGCCCGCCGACGAAGCCGGTCGCACCGATCACGCAGCAGCGGAACTGAACCTCCAACCTCTAACCTCCAACTTCCACTCTCACGGCGCCGGCGGCTGGTAGTCGCTGCCCAGGATGACGACGATGTCCGGCCCGCCCGTCTGCTGGCTCATCGGCGTCACCGCCGTCGGGGGTAAGTTCAACAGGCGAGCGATGGTCTCGGCCGTGAACGGTTTGTCGGTATAGACGATGATCAGCGATCGGTCGTAGCCGCTATGGTCGGCGTTGCCGAAGGCGGTCACAGTGATGCCCTGCGCCTGGAGATACTGAGCGGTCGTCTGGGCCAGGCCGGGGGTGACCGTGCCGTTGAGCACCTCCACCCGCGCGGCCTCGGCGGCCAGCCGGAGCGCCGGATCCTCCGTCCCGGCTGCCTGCGGCGCAGAGGTGAAAAGGTAGTCACGCAGCTCGCGGATGCGGTCGCGCACCGGCACCAGCACCTGTTGGCCATCGGGGGTCGTCCACATCTCGACGTAGCTGGCGTCAATCACGCCGGTGCGGATGTTCTCGCGCGGCACCTGGGTCGCCAGGTTTGCCAGGCGGACGATCTGATCGAGCGTCAGGTCGGTCTGCACCGACTCGTTCAGCGTCTGCCACATCTGCGGAGCGCGCGAGGCCAACTGCGGCAGGAGGTCGAGCCGGGTGACCCGATCCATGATCGCCATCAGCACCTGCTGCTGGCGACGGGCGCGCTCGAAGTCGCTGGAACCGTGGCGGGTGCGGGCGTACTTGAGGGCCAGGGTGCCGTCCATGTGCTGGCAGCCGGCAGGGATGACCAGGTGCTCAACGCCGTAGGGATCGGCCGGGTCGCTGGACGGGTACTCCGGGTCATCAATGGCTTCTTCCACACAGATGTCCACCCCGCCGATCAGGTCTACCATTTCGATGAAGGCGCGGAAGTTGACGCGGGCGTAGTAATCCACCTGCACGCCCAGGTTATACTCGACGGTCTGCATAGCCAGGGCCGGGCCACCGCCGGGATAGTCGTAGGCATCGCCCAGGTAGTTGGCCGTGTTGATCCGTCCCTCGCCGTAGCCGGGGATCGGCACCCACAGGTCGCGGGGGATGGAGAGCATCGCCCCGGAGCGGGTCAGCGGGTCAATCGTCAGGAGGATCATCGTATCGGTGCGCCAGGGCCCCTCCTCGCTCTCCCGTTCATCCACGCCCAGGACGAGCACCGTCACCCGCGCCGTCCCTTCCCACGTGGGCAGTGGCTGGCCGGGCATCCAGTCCAGCCCCCCACCCTCGGCAGGTTGGGAGAGGCTGGGCAGGGTATCCGAACTGGCCACCCAGGCCCGTACCTGCTGGTAGAAGCCATAGCCGATGCCGCCGGCGATGAACAGGAAGAGCAGGAACAGGCTCAGGACAAAAGCGATCTGAGAGCCGCCGGCCGATCGTCTGGCGGGCAGCACACGCTGACGCGTCATAGGCAACTTCCTCCCATGGATCATCGCTACCGCATCGTAAGGCGGGCCGACGGCCCGCCACGGTAGACGATTATAGCACGGTTAGGAGGGCCAGGCAACACCTCACGGAAGCCCGGAAATCTCGAAGGTGTAGCCCAGGATCGTGACGACGCAGGAGGAGGCGTTGGGGCGGCTGAACTGCAGCTCCACTTCCGCCCGGTCACCTGCTGCGATGGTCCAGGGAAAGGGCGGGGCCGCCGCCCGCAGTTCACCCGCCCCGGCGCTGGAGCTGAGGAAGACATCGGAAGCAGCGACCGTCAAGGGAGCGCTGCCGGGGTTGACGATCTGGGCTACCACGTGCAGCATCTCGTCACCCTCCCCCAGGAACGCCTGCGTCACCTCCACCTCCGGCAACACCGGCGTGATCACGGGCGGTGTGTAGGGGATGCCGAAGCTGGCCCGCACGTCCGAACCGGGGATCGGGTGGAAGACCCAGGTCAGGGCGGGGCCGCTCAGGTCGGCAGGAACCAGGTAGCCGGCCGAACCCTGGACCTCCGCCCCGGCGGCGATCTCGCCCGTCAGCGGCCCGGAGTCGCCCCAGACGGCGATCGAGGGGGAGTGGGGGTAGCGACCGCCCTGCCGATCCACCAGTTCCATCACAAAGTTCGCGCTGTCGAGAGGAGCTGAACCGGTATTCTGGATGGTATACTCGACCAGGAAATACATCGTGCCCGGCTGGGCGTCGCCCTGGTCGGACAGGGCGTAGCCGTCCAGGACCGTGATCCGGAGGTCGCCAATCTGCACCTGCTGACCGATCTCGGCGACGGGTTCCTCCGCCTGCGGGGTAGGCTCCGCAGCGGTGTCGAAATCGGCGAAGAGGGCCGTCCAGCCCTCGTCGCCCAGCAGGATCAGCGTCAGGCTGGGGCGCGATTGGGTGAAGAGGCCGGCGTCGCCGCGGCCGATCTCCTGCCGTTCGACGACGCGGAAGGTCAGTTCGGTGCCGCTGGAGAGCCGCAAGCGCAAGGGAGCGTCAACGGCCAGCCCGTCCACCAGCGCCTGGTTCTCCGGCGTCGCTTCCAGGCCCAGGACGTAGTTGATGGCGGTGCCATCGGCCCACACGGCGGCGCCAGGGACGGCGGTCAGCCCGGCCCAACCGTCCTCGCCGGGCAGCGCCGTCTGTACCGGCAAGGACTGCTCGCCGATCTGCAGGGTGACCGGCGTGGCCATCTGGATCGGCACATCGCCGACCTCGATGACCGGCGGCATGACGCCGCTGCCGGGCGTGGGTTGGGGCGAGCTGCTGACGCGGACGACTTCCAGGGGGATGCCTTCGTCGGCTGAACCGGCGCGGAGCGCCGGCAGCACCACCGCGACCATCAGGATGATCCACGCCAGGCACAACAAGGCTACCGCCGCCACGATGAGGACGATCTTCGTCCTGTCGAGCGGACGGGATGGGGGCGGGGTCTCCGGCAAGGGGGCAGCCGTTTCGGACATCAACGCTCTCCTCGTGTCCCGTCCGGCTCACGGCGTGCCGCGCGGGCCGAGGCGGATGTAGATGCTGGCGCCGTCGCTACCGACCAGTTGATTGATGCCCAGGTAGGGGATGTTCAGCCGCACCGCTCCCTGCGCGGCGGCGGTGAACTGGAGATGGCCCAGCTCATCGGTGAAGCCCTGGGCGATCTGCTGGCCGCTGCCGGTATCGTAGGCCAGCACGAGGAGGCCGGCGACGCCCTCGCCGGCGCCAGGGCTGCGGTCGTTGTTGGCGTCATAGTAGACCAACAGGTCAATCGGGACGAAGTGGAGCGCCGGCGTCGCCGGCGCGGAAGGCGGCGTGGGGGTCGCCAGCGGACGCACGTTCAACGCCCCGGACTCGGTCGGGATCGGCGTCGGCAGCGGCGACGGCGACGCTTCAGGGGTCGAGCCCGGCACGGTGGGGCGCGGCGTCGCCGTGGGGACGGGCGTCGGAATGCCCGGCACGCTCATCGAACAGCGGAAGGAGTAGGTGCTGTTCCCCACCTCGGAATAGGGCAGCCGACCGCCGGTGCCGACCAGAAGGTAGAGGTATCCTTCGTAGTTGGAGAGGTAGCTAAAGCGGCTGGAGTAGTCGCCCGGTTCGCGATCATCGTTGCCGCCGACGGCGGCGTTGAAATCGGGCGCCCGATAGACGATCAGGTTCGTGTCCACTCCCGGCCCCAGCTCGCTCGTCTCGCAGGTGTACAGCAGCCCCGGCTTGACCCAGATCTTGTAGAAGTCGTTGTCCTCCGTGCCCCCGCCCCAGGGGACGAAGTTGAGGTTGCTGTAGGTGACATCAATGGCGAGCGTGGTGGCGTGGGCGAAATCGAAGTTCGGTTCGAAGCGGTCGGCGCCGGGGATCGGCGTGGCCCCCTGCGGCGTGGGTGTCGGGCTGGGCGTGGAGGTGGAGGTGGGCGTGGGGGTAGGCGTCTGCTGTTGGGGCGTCAATGTGTAGGTGCCGCCGCTGCACGACGGGGTGATCTGGAAGATGCGGAAGTAGTACGGACCGCTGTTGGTTGCCAGCAGGGCCACGTCGGCGCGGTTGTTGAAGGCATAGGTGTCGGTGATGATGGGCGTGAAGTCGGAGTCGTAGACAATGATCCCCAGGTTGTAGTTCGTGCCCAGATTGGGGACAGCGGAGACGACGTAGGTATTGTTGGGCACGGCCCCATCGAGGCGGAAGTAATCATCGTGGGCGGGCTGGTAGGTATTGGCGTTCCCCTCGACCAGGGCCAGGTTGGCGTAACTGGCCAGGGCCACCGCGGTAGTGATATAGTTATTGCCGTGCAGGCCATCCACAGTATTGGAGGAGAGGTAACAGGAAACGACGCTCGTGGCGTCCAGCGAGGCGCCGTATGGCCAGCTCAGGTCGCGGTTGTCCGAGCGAGGGGCGGCCAGCGACGGCGCAGGCCGGGCGGGGAATATGGCGAGCAAGAGGATCGCCAATCCCAACCCCGCTATCAGCACCAGCGCCAGCAAGACCGTTGAACGTCTCATACATGACCCTCCGGCCCAGCGCCTGGTGGTCTGCCGGCCTGAGCCATTGCCACTATACCACAAAGGAAGCCAGACTTCAAGCCGCTGATATTGACATAACGTAACTGCTCACCCTCCCGCAGGTTTGGGCGCCATTTGCAGTCCGCATCGCACTTCCATGGCCACTCCGATTCGTTGCGCGGTCACTTCCGAACCTGCGGGAGGGTGAGCTGAGCAGTTACGACATCACGAGGAAAGTCACCGGTTGCCGACCGTCGGGCGCAGGCGGGCCAGTTCCTGGCGGATGGCCTGTCGGGCGGACAATGGCTCCGGCAATGATTGGGCCAGGGCCTGCTCCCAGGTCGCCGCCAGGTCCAGCACGTCCTCCGCCAGCGCTTCGACCGGTGCGAGCAGCGTGGCCGGCAGCGGATCGAGGGTGGACTCGCCATCCGCACTCTCGCCGCCCAGCCAGCCCTCCAGAGGTTGCAGCAGGCGGGTGTAGAAACTCTGCAGCGTGGTCGGCAGGGCGCCGATCACCTCGCCCAACCGCTCCAGCCCGCCGCTCAGCCGCTCGGCATCCCGCCGGTCGAGCGCGGCCAGGACCTCGGCCAGGAAGCCGCCGATCGCCTCATCGAGAGGGACGGAGAGGTTGAGAGCCTGATTCACCTCGTTCTCCAGGCCCAAGAGCAACTGCGAGAGGGTATCCAGCCGCCCACGGAACCAGCTCAGGCGGGATTGGACATCCCGCAGGTCGGCGCGGACGGCGTCGAGCGCGGGGGTGATCGCCTCGGCCTGGCGGCGGGCGCTATCCAGCGGCGTGCCGACGGCGGTCAGGCCCTGCTCGACCTGCGCGTCCAGGCCGACCGCTTCCAGCTCGTCGTAGAGAGCCAGGGCCTGCTCCAGGTCGGCGATCTGGGCCTGCAGCGCAGCGATCCGTTCGCTGCCCGATTGCCAGAGGAAGACGCCGCCGGTGAGGGCCACGATGGCCGCGCCGACCCCTGCCGCGCCGAGGAAACGTCGCCGGGTGACCGGCCCGCCCGCCGGCACACCGGGGCGGAACGGGGAGGCGGCTCCGCTGATCGCCTCCGCCGTGCTCCGGTCGAGCGCTTCCAGGGTCCGGTCATCCAGCCGTGGCAATCGCTCGATGATCCGCGCCACCCGCGCCGCTCGCCGCGCCTTCTCCAGCCGATCCTCTTCGCCCATGGGCGTCTCTCCGTATCTCCGCGTCTCCCCGTCACCGCGTCTCCGCGTCTCCCCGTCACCGCGTCTCCGCGTCTCCCCGTCACCGCGTCTCCGCGTCTCCCCGTCACCGCGTCTCCGCGTCACCCCGTCTCCTCATACCCCATCCTCCGCACACCCGCCGCGTCCCGCCGCCAGTCCTTGCTCACCCGTACCCACAGTTCCAGATAGACCCGCCCGCCGACCATGCGCTCGATCTCGCACCGCGCCGCCGCGCCGATGTCGCGCAACATCTGACCGCCCTTGCCGATGAGGATGCCCTTCTGCGACTCTCGCTCGACATAGATGGTCGCCGCGATATGGGTCGCGCCCTGTTCCCGCTCCGCGAACTCCTCGACGACAACCGCGACGGCGTGGGGCACCTCCTGACGGGTGCGGCGCAGCACCTGCTCGCGGATCAGTTCAGCGGCGATCTGTCGCTCCGTCTGGTCCGTGATCTGATCGTCCGGGTAATAGCGGGGGCCGGGCGGCAGGCGACCGACGATCAGTTCCAGCAGTTTGTCCAGGTTGACACCCTCGGTGGCCACCGTCAGCATCCAGGCGACGTGTTCGGGCAGCAACTTCCAGTACGCTTCGCAGTGAGGGCGGACCTTGTCCGGCGGCAGGCGGTCCATCTTGTTCAGCGCCAGGATCAGCGGGCTGTCGCTCCGCTGGCGGATCAGCTCGGCGATGGTTTCGTCCTCCGCGCCGGGCATCTTGGAGACGTCGGCGACGAAGAGGATCACGTCCGCGTCGGGGATCGCCGACTCGGCAGCAGCGACCATCAACTCACCGAGCTTGTGCAGCGGCTTGTGCAGGCCGGGCGTGTCCACGAAAATCACCTGGGCGTCCGGCCGGGTGAGGATGCCCTGGATGCGCGTGCGCGTGGTCTGCGGCCGCGGCGAGACGATGGCCACCTTCTGCCCCAGTAGCCGGTTGACCAGGGTGGACTTGCCGACGTTGGGCCGTCCGATCACGGCGACGAAGCCGGAACGGTGGCCGGGAGGGGTATCGTCGGAGGTTGGCCAATCAATCATCCTGCTCTCTCACGCGGAAGTCTGCAAGTCTGCAAGTCTGCAAGTCTGCAAGTGGGCAAGTGGGCAAGTGGGCAAGTGGGCAAGTCTGCAGGGCCGTCGGCCTCGGATTCCAGATTTCGAGTTTCCACTCCCCACAGACGACAGAACGCGCACGGCCCCGGCACGCTGGTCGGTTGGCCGCAGATCGGGCAGGGGTTCAGCGTGACCTGTTCTGCCGGCTCGCGGAACAACCCTTCCTCGCGGGCGCGCAGGAAGCTGAGGTAGAACTGCAGCTTGGCCCCCGGCGACTCGGCCTCCAACCGGTTGAGCAGGTCCTTGTACAGGAGCGTGGTGCTGCCGGCGACGTAGACGCACTCGTCGTAGATGTAGTCAATCCCCCGGATGAGGGCGTAGGCGGCCGCCTCGCGCTCGTAGATGCGGCAGAACGGCTTGACCTTGCGCGCCAGTCCCTCCCGCTCCTCCAGCACGGGCGCCTGACGGGCCAGGTATCCGGTCTGCCAGTGGAGGACGTTGCTCATCAGCACAGCGACCTCGTCATCCAGGTTGTGGCCGGTGGCCAGGACGCTATAGCCATGCTCGCGGGCGATACGGTTCATCACGTGGCGCTTGACCAGCCCGCAGACGGCGCAGGGCTTGCCGCGCCCGCGCAACTTGCGCCGCGCCACCTGGGGGATGGTCTCCCCATAGGTGGCAGCGATGTCCACCACGTGCAGGCGGGCCGCCGGCCAGGCGGCGGCGAAGGCGGTCACCTTCTGGAAGGAGACGGCCGAGTAATCCACGCCGCCGTCAATCCCCAGGTTGATGTACAACCCGTCGGCCTGGTAGCCCAGCCGCAGCAGCACGTCCCACAGGCTGAGGCTGTCCTTCCCACCGGAGACGGCCACCAGCACGCGCTCCTCCGGCGCGAACATGCGGTACTTATGGACAGCACGCTCCGTCTGGGCGACGAACCATTCCAGATAGTGTTCCTCGCAGAGGGCCAGCTTGTGCTGGCGCATGGCGACGGCGGCCGTCTGCCCGCACTTCTTGCACTTCACGCTACTTCAGTTTCTCCTCCCCGCCGAAGTCGCGGGTTGGGCTCAGTTCGGCCAGCGACTCCTCGTCCGTCGGCGTGAGCGTACCCTGGACCATGCGGGTCAGCAGCGCGCCGATGCCCGGTCCGAGCATGTAGCCCTGCCCGCACATGCCCACGGCGTGGATATACCCCTCCAGTTCCTGCGCCCACCCGACGATGGGCGAGCCATCGGGGGTCATCGGGTACAGGCCGCGCCAGGTGCGGCGGACCTTGATGTTCGCCAGCCTGGGCATCAGATCCACCATCCGCCGGGCGATCATCGGCAGGAAGACCGACGTCTCGCGCCGGTCGGTGCCGATGATCGGCGGGTCGGGCGTGATGCAGAAGACGATCGGGCCGGGGGCGTGCTGGTAGAAATAGTAGTTCTTCGAACCCTCGGCGGGGCGGATGTCCACCACCATCGGCTCCAGGAAGCGGGCGACCGGTTCGGTGATGCCCGCCTCGTGGCTGTCGGGGACGACGGGCACGTCCAGCCCGGCCATCTGCGCCACCGCCCGCGCCCACGGCCCGGCGGCGTTGATCACGACGCCGGTGGCGTAGCCGCCCTTGTCGGTGCGCACGCCGACCACCCGGCCCCGCCGGCGGATGATGCCGGTGACCCGCTCGCGGAAGCGGAACTCCGCCCCGCGCTCCTTGGCCCGGAAGTAGAAGGCGTGGGCGCTGCGCAGCGGGGAGGCCGACCCGTCACCCGGTGAGTACGTGCCGCCGATCAGGCCGTGTGGGTTGAGCGCCGGGATCACTTCCAGCAGGTCGTCGCGGTCGAGCCAGCCGATGTCCAGCCCGTAGGCCTGCTGTACCTTCAGCAGGTCCTTCAGTGCCCGCTCCTCCCGTTCGCGGTAGGCGACGAAGGAGTATCCACCGCGATACCACTCGATGTTGTCCCCGTAGCGCTCCTCCCAGGTCGAGAACGCCTCGATGGAGTCCAGGCACAGGCGGATCTTGGCCGGGGTGGAGTGGGTAGCGCGGATGCCGCCGATGGCCGCCTTGTTCGAGCCCTGGCCGGGACTGGCGAACGTGTCAATGACCAGCGGCTTGAGTCCCGCCTGGGCCATGGAGAAGGCCGCCGGCAGGCCGATGCTCCCGGCGCCGATGATGATGACGTCGTATGCTTCTGTGGTCATAGAACCTCTCCGTGAAACGGGATGCGTGAAACGGGATGCGTGATGCGTGTTGCGTGTTACGTGTTGTTTGTCCCATACGTGACTCTGGATTCTTGGACAACAGGCAGTTCATCCAGCCACGACAGGTCTCTCCCGATGACCAACTCCCGCATGGTCGCGTGATGCGTGTTCCTCATGGGAATCGAACGCATCTGGAAGCCATGTCTGCGTGCCATCCCTTTCACTTCTTCCGCCTCGTCGTATGTCATCAGGAAATCGCCCACGAGCGACTCGCATATCGTAAAGAGATGTTCATGATCAAGCTGATGATGTCTATACAGCCGCTTGCCCGCCTTCTTCCCACCGGCAGTATAGGGAGGATCAATGAAATAGACAGCATCCGCGTGACTGGAATACTCCATCAGTACTTCCAGTCCATCAGCGCAACGGAAATCGATCCGATTCACGACATGCTTGAGATTGATGAGTCTCTGGGCAAGCGTCTTCGGATACCACCGAGAGCCAATGCCTTTGCCATTCTCCCCGTGCCGTATGAAGCGGGAGCCTTCAGCGAGTATGCCTCCGTGCAACGTTCGATTCTTCAGAATGGTGTGGAACGCTTGCTCTCTCTTCGTTGTCGGCGGTCGCTGAAGCTCTGCTTCGACGGCTTCTCTCGTCATGGGGAACGCCAGGATTCGCCCGGCCAGCCACTGCGCATCACCGTTCACGACGGTTTCCCAAACCGCTGCAATCTCGTCATCCAACTCGACCATGACCACGCTTTCAACCAGGTTTTCAAAGAGAGCGGTAAGGCTAATGCTCCCACCGCCGGCGAACGGCTCAATCAGCACACGCGGTCTGGCCGGCAGATTGGCTATCCAGCGCCGGAATGTCGGCACAAACCATGTCTTTCCGCCAGGATAGCGGAAAGGGCTTCGCTGCGGCACAGACGCGACATTCACCGGGCGGGGTAAAGCGATTTCCCCGGAGAACTCAGGAAACAACGAGAGTTGCCTGTGGGTCGCCATGGTCAAAACGGTCTCTCGATCGTCTGGTTCGTTGGGGGGGTCTCCAGTTGCTCGTCAAGTTTTCCCTGAAGCAGCTTGATGAAATCCTCCGCCCTTCCAGGCAATGGTGTGGTAATAGAAAGCAGAGCGGGCTCAAACCCGGTAAAAACCTCATCGACCTTTGTCAGATAGTATCGCCCAGCCCCCTGGCCCTCTTCTGCGTGTAGTCTCAGATCATAGATAAGCCAGGCGATATCGGCCTCACTCGCTGGGACTTGCTTCAGGGTGGGTAGAGTGGCAAAGAAGCTCCGATTCAGTGCCACAGCGATCTTCTTCTTCCAGCTATGCAAAATGCCACCCTTGTAAACGAGTTGTGGGACGAGTCTCTTTCGAGAAGACGAAAGGTAATCAGGACGAGGGTAGTTCGGTTCTTTGGACCAATCCATAGAAGCCCTGCTTCGCGGATCGCTCATGTAATACTCGAACGGCTCGCGGACGTTGCCGGAAATGTAGACGGCTTGAATCTCAAGAGCGCCGAAATCAATCACCTTCCCACTGTCGTCGTAAGCAACGAGAACCACGTCGATGTTTCCAGCCGACTTGCCATTCGCGTCGTTCAGCCGCACCTCGGTCAGAGAAGTCCACCTTGTTTCTTCCTCAAAAAAGAACGCCGCAGCATGGTCAGCAATGCTCCAGTCCTGACGGAATCGGATGGGACAGGTAATGACAGGGTCATTCTCGTGATAGATACTGCACACTCCAAGAGGATTCTTCGCCTTGTCCTTTGTGCAATTCGGCACCTTGTTGTTGAAAGGACAGAGACGACGAGAACGGTATCGTTTTGCCGTATCGGTTTGATCGGTTACCAGACGACCGAAAACCTCGGCTAACGGCTGTCCACCAGGAGTCATGTAGACCCTTCCTCGTCTAACATCCCAACAAGTGATCGGCAACACTGGATCCGCGATAAGCGATCTGCGATACGCGACATGATAGCGCACAATGAAAACAAAGCAACTCCATCTCTTGCTTTCTGCTCAGCGCATATTTCCCCGCGCCAGCGAGGCGAAGATGCCGCCGCAACAGAGAACGGCGAAGACGGTGAACGCCGCCTTGACGCTGGTCAGGAACAGCGGGTAGACCTCCGGGGTGATCTGCACCCGCCCAACGACTAGGGATAAGATCAACATGGCGATGCCGTAGCTGAGCATCTGCCCGGTCAGCCGCATCGTGCCCAGGGTGGCCGAGGCCACGCCGTAGAAACGGCGCTCGACCGAGCTCATGATCGCGTTGGTGTTGGGTGACGAGAAGAGGGCGAAGCCCACCCCCAGCAGGAGCAGGCTGGCGACGACGAACCCCAGGCCCGTGCTCTGGCCCAGCAACGTCAACAGCACCAGGCCGACCACGGTCAGGCCCATCCCCGCCGAGGCGATGACCCGCGATTCGATGCGGTCCGACAGCCGCCCGGCCAGCGGCGAGAAGAGCGCCATCATCGCCGGCTGGGCCACCAGGACGAATCCCGCGTTCTGGGGCGACAGTCCCTGGATGTACTGGAGGTACATGCTGAGCAGCAGTGTCACGGCGGCGGTGGCGCTGTAGTTGATCAGTGCGGCCAGGTTCGACAGGGCGAAGACGGTGTTGTGCCGGAAGAGGCCGATATTCAGCAGCGGGCTGGTCACCCGCGTCTCCCGCCAGACGAAGACCGCGATGCCGACGACGCCCAGCAGGATCAGTCCGCCGCCCAGCAGCGCCGGCAGGCGCGACAGGCCGAACATCACCGCCGCCAGGGACAGTCCGTAGACAACCGACCCGACCAGATCGAAGCGTTCGCCGCGCGCCTCGGCCCACTCGCCGCGCAGCTTCCACAGCACCAGGGCGATCGCCAGCAGGCCGAGCGGGACATTGACCAAGAAGATGCTCCGCCAGCCGAACTGCTCGGTGAGGATGCCGCCCAGCACTGGGCCGAGGGACAGCCCCAGGTAGGTCGCGGCGACGTTCCAGCCCAGCACCCGCCCTCGCTGTCCGGCCGGGAAGGCCGAGGTGAGCATCGCCACGCCGGTGGCGAAGATCATCGCCCCGCCGATCCCCTGCAGGGCGCGGCTGCCGATCAGCCAGCCGACGGACGGGGCGACAGCGGCCAGGAACGAGGTCAGCACGTAGAGGGCCAGGCCAAGGGTGAAGATGCGCTTACGCCCGTAGATGTCGGCGATCTTGCCGAGCGGGACGAGGGAGACCGCCGCCGCCAGCAGAAACGCGGTGGCGATCCAGCTCAACAGGATCGCATCCGCCGAGAACTCCCGCCCGATGACCGGCAGGGCCACATTGACCGACGAGCTCATGAACGGCGTCAGAAACGAGCTCAGCGTCGCCACCAGCAGGACGACGTTCCTTTCCGCCTCTGAAGTCCGCCGTTCAGCATCCGCCGCCCGCCATCCGAAATCTCTTTGTCCTCTCACCGTGTCTCCGCGTCCCCGCGTCTCCGTGTCTCCGCGTCCCCGCGTCCCCGCGTCTCCGCGTCTCCGTGTCTCCGCGTCCCCGCGTCTCCGCGTCTCCGCGTCACCTCATCATCCCCATCAACCTCCCCTCGTCAATCACCTCCACCCCCAGCTCCTGCGCCTTGCGGAACTTCGTCCCGCCGGGGGCCTCACCGACCACCAGGTAGCTGGTCTTGCGGCTGACGCTATCGGTGACCTTGCCGCCGTGGCGGGCGATCAGCGCCTCGATCTCCTCGCGCGGGCGGGAGAGGGTGCCGGTGATGACGAAGGTCAGTCCGGCCAGCGGCTGCGGCCCCGCCGGGGCGACGGCGGCCCGCTCCTCCGCCAACCGCACCCCCGCCCGGCGCAGCTTTTCGACCACCTGCCGGTTGCGCGCATGGCCGAACCAGTCCACCACCCCCCCGGCGATGCGCGGGCCGATGCCGGGGATGGCCTGCAGCTCCTCCACCGTCGCCGCGGCCAGCCGGTCGAGCGAGCCGAAGTGGCCGGCCAGCGTCTCCGCCACCACCCTGCCGACGTAACGGATGCCCAGCGCGGTCAGCACGCGGCTGAGCGGGCGGCCCTTCGAGGCAGCGATGCCGGCCAGCAGGTTCTCGGCCTTCTTCTCGGCGAACCCCTCCAGCGTCAGCAGGTCCTCCTGGCGCAGCGTGTAGAGGTCGGCCACGTCCCGCACCAGCCCCTTCTCCACCAGCAGCTCGGCGGTCTTCCCGCCCAGCGTCTCGATGTCCATCGCCCCGCGTGAGGCGAAGTGGCCGATCAGCCGGACGAGCTGGGCCGGGCAGGCGGCGTTGACGCAGTAGACCGCCACCTCCTCCGGCGACCTCTCGACTGGTTCGCCGCAAGCGGGACAGCGGTCGGGCGGGGTATAGACCCGTTCCGCGCCGCTGCGCAGGTCCACGATCGGGCCGACGACCTGCGGGATGACCTCGCCGGCGCGTTTGACGATCACGCGGTCGCCCACGCGGATGTCGCGCCCGGCGATGGTGTCGAAGTTGTGCAGCGTCGCCCGGCGCACGGTTACCCCGCCGATGTTGACCGGTTCCAGCACGGCGTAGGGGGCCAGCGTGCCGGTGCGTCCGACGTTGACGCGGATGTCCAGCAGCGTCGTCGTCGCCTCGCGGGCGGGGAACTTGAAGGCGATCGCGCCGCGCGGTGCGTGACCGACCACGCCCAGTTCCCCGGCCACCCGCAGGTCATTGACCTTGATCACCATCCCGTCGGCCTCGTAGGGCAGTGTGTCACGCTTGTCGGCCCAGCCCTCCGTGTAGGCGATGGCCGCGTCCGCATCGGCGAAGTGGGCCGCGTGTTCACTGACCGGGAAGCCCAGGTCGCGCAGGTAGGCGAGCAGTTCCCACTGCGTCGCGGGCGGGGCGGGGGAGCCCTCCCAGGCGACGACCGCGTAGCAGAGCAGACTGAGCGGTCGGCGGGCGGTGATGGTCGAGTCGAGCTGGCGCAGCGACCCGGCGGCGGCGTTGCGCGGATTGGCGAAGGTCTTCTCCCCCCGCTCGGCCTGGGCCCGGTTGAAGCGCTCGAAGTCGCGGACGGTCATGAACGCCTCGCCGCGCACGACCAGGTAGGAAGGCGGCTGGGGCCCGTCCGGGCGCAGCGGGATCCGCAGCGGCAGTTGGCGCAGCGTGCGCAGGTTGGCGGTGATGTCCTCGCCGGTCTCCCCATCGCCGCGCGTGGCCCCCTGGACGAAGACGCCGTCGCGGTAGTGCAGCACCACGGTCAGCCCGTCAATCTTCGGCTCGACGACGAAGTCCAGGCGCGTGCCGGGCGGCAGCAGCTTGCCGATGCGCTCCAGCCAGGCGCGGGCCTCGTCGGCGCCGAAGGCGTTATCCAGGCTGAGGATCGGCGACGGATGGCGCACGCGGGCGAACTCCTCCGCCGGCGGCGCGCCGACGCGCCGGGTCGGCGAGTCAGGCGTGACCAGCTCTGGATACTGCTCCTCCAGCCGCCGCAGCTCGGCCACCAGCGCGTCGTACTCGGCGTCGCTAATCACCGGCGCGTCCAGCACGTGGTAGCGATAGTTGTGGAAATGAATCTCCTGCCGCAGCCTCTCGGCGCGCTGACGGATCTCCTCTAACACGACCATGCTTCCCCCTCTCAATGACCAAGGTCTAATGACTAACGACCAACACCCCAGCAGCCCTTTGGTCATGGGTCATTGGTCATTTCTTCCAGGTTCGATCGGCACAAGGAAGTTCCCCACCGCCCAACCCCGTCGCGCCTCGTCGTTCGGATCGCGCACCAGCCACCAGGTATAGCCGCCGGACGGACGGGGGCCGTCCAATACGATGAACACCTCTCCCTCCAGACCGATGCTGATGCGCACGCTGTTGGAGTCGGGATCCTGGCGCAGGCTGACTCCCACCCCCTCGGTGCCACTGACCTGCACGTAGCGACCGACAGCGATGCCGGGGGAAAGCGTGGGAGTCGGCTCCGGTGGCGTCGCGGTCGGGGTAGCGGTAGCCGGCAAGGTGGGCTGCGGGGTGGCGGTCCAGATGATCGGCGTAGGATTGGGGCCGGGGAACGTCTGCTGCAGCCGCAGCGTATAGATCGCCCACAGCCCGCAGGCCACGGAGGCCATCAACAGCACCACGAACGCCAGCACCCAGACGTAGGGGGGCAAGGGCGCCACGTCACGGCCGGCTTGACCGGAAACCCGTCCCTGACTCATCTGATGCCTACCTCCTTCCTCGTGTCAATCCGTGCAATCCGTTGGAATCCGTGTCGTGCCTCCGTGTCGTGCCGAACAGCTCGGGCAGCCGGTCGAATCCCCACGAGGTCATCGCCCGCGGGTTAGCCCGGCGCACCTGGTGAAGCGCCTCTTCGGGGGTCAATCCCCGGTGACGCACCAGGTAACCGGCCAGCAGCGCCCCGGTGCGGTCCTTGCCCGCGTGGCAGTGGACCAGCGTGGGCCGGCCCGCTGCCACCTCTGCGGCGACGAAATCCACCAGCGGGATCATCTGCCGCACCAGCAATCGCCGCCCCAGGGCGAAGAAGGCCAGGCCGCCGTTCAGCGCCGCCCGATAGTGATGAAGGCCCGCCGCCCGCACCGCCGCCCCGTTCAACCCGTCCAGGGAGACGATGGTGCGGAAGCCCACCGCGCGCAACTCGTGCAAGTCCCAGGGTACCTCGCTCGGCCCCGGTCGCCCGGCCAGCAGCCCCGGCAATAGCCACCAGACCGCCTTCATCGCTGCACCTCACCGCGCTGGATCAGCGGCAGCCAGGCCTGGTGCGGGAAGCCTCCCAGGAACCACAGCACTCGGCTCATCACCATCGCTCGCTGCTCCGGCCAGATTGTCTCGAACGGAAAGCCGAAGTACACCAGCCGCTGCGAACCCTCCGCGTAGCTGATCGCCGCCGTCCCGCCCAGCCCGCCCTGGTAGCTCAAGACTGCCAGCGAACCGTTGAGCGGGGTCAACTGGTCTGGATAGTCAGCGTCGTACATCCCCGGCGCGTCGAAGCGGAACGGCGGTAGGCCATCGAAGAAGGAGCCGGGCACCGGCACTACTGCGTAGGTCTCGGCATCATCGCCAGCATAATCGGCTCGCAGCACGGTGTGGTAGAAACCGGGGTCGGCCCCTCGGTAATCCAGGTCCCAGCCGATCTCGCTGCCGCTGATGAACAGCGCCCCGCCGCCCTGCAGGTAATCGCGCAGCAGCGCCCGCTCCGCCGCGTCGAGCGTCTGATCCAGGCCCGACTCCTCGCCGAGGAGCCAGTCAGTCAGTGGGTAGCGGCTCAGCGTGACCGGCCCGTCGCGCACCGCCTCGTTGCTGGCCGAGTCGAACGGGATGGGGATCGCCGTGCCGTGCTGGATGGCGTAGTCGTGGCGGTTGGCGCGGTCGAGGAACATGCGCAGGTTGAATCCCTCGGCCGGATCGGTCTCCGGCACGAGCATGGAGCGGCCGACGCGGTCGAAGCCGTTGACCAGCAGTAGGGGCGCACGGCCGTGCGCCTCATCCGTCACGCGCACGGCGAGCGTCTCCGTAGGGAACGACTCGCCGCCGGCGTTGGTGGCCGTGACGCGGACGAAGAGCAGGGGCGGACGGCCGTCTGCCCCGACACCGTTCAGGATGGTGGCCGTCCCGCTCACCGGCACGCCATTCGACCAGCCCAGGCCGTCCGGGCTGGTGTAGACGCGGTAGCCGGTCGCCGCGTCGCCGACCAGGCCGAGCGTATCGGTGGGCGGCGGCTGCCAGGAGACGCGCACCCGTCCGTCGCCGAGGTTCTCCAGCGCCAGGTGCGTCGGCGGCTCCGGCAGCAGCGCCAGGTCCGCCCCGTCCCGCGCCTCGAAGTAACGGACGATGCCCTGGTAGACAGCGCGGGCGGCCAGCATCTCGAAATAGGGGTGCTTGAGCGCATCGGTGTCGGTGGGATGGTCGTGATAGGCCAGCTCGATCAGCGCGCCAGGCATCCGCGCCGCCGGGTCGTCGTCCCACAGCTCGCGCAGCTCGCCCAGGTTCAGGCTGCGCTCGCCCCCGTCCACCCAGGCCGGATCCCAGCCGGCGCGGATGTCGTTGATCAGCTCGCTGTGGATGGCATGGCGCAGTTCGGCGCTGCCCGGCGTAACCGGCCGGGTGATGACCTCGCCGTTGTAGATGTAGGTGATCGTGCCACTATAGTCCTGCTGGTAGCCAGAGTAGCCGTTGGTGTGCCAGGAGATGTAGACAGCGTCATCGCCGCTGCCGGCGTGCTCCCAGCGGGCGTAGAGCGGGCGGGCGACGACGTCGCTATCCGCCGCCTCCATGCCCATCCGCTGCGTGTAATAGTAGGCGGCAGCCTCCCACCACGGCTTGTCCGGCGGATAGGGGGCGATCGTCTCGATCCCCTCCAGGCTGTCGAATGTCCCCCCGCCGAAGCGCACCGCATCGGCGATGACTGCCTGGCCGGCGCTGGCGGAGGCATTGGTCAGCGTGACGCGGGCCGGCTCGCCGGCGCGGAAGCCGTAGGTGCCGATGTAGTGCCAGGTCAGACCGTGGCTGCGCTGGTCCGCCACGACCGTCGTCTCGCCGCCGGCGTGATGGACAGTGTAGCGGGCGTCGGCGGCGCGGTTGCTGCCGTGCCGGTACCAGACGTAGACGGCGTAGCGACCGTCGGCGGGCAGGTCCACCGTCCACGTGGCGGTAGCCGTGGCCGTCCCGGCGACTGTCATAGCGAAGCGGTAGGTCTGGCCGGGGATGTTGAGGTCGTAACCGGGGAAATCGCTGGTGGCCCAGGTGCCCTGCTCCGCGTAGCCGGTGAGGTCGTCGTTGTTGACGATGCGTTCGGCGGCGTTCATGTCCCGCTCGCGCACCGGGATGACCTGCGCACCGGCGTTCCAGAGGTACTGCAGCAGGTATTGGTTCACCACCTCGGCGTTGTTATGGTCCTCAATGATCGGGCCAACATAGGGCGGCGCGGGGTACGGCGGGCGCTGGGTGCGCCAGGAATTGACGTTGGCGTTCCACACCCAGCCGTGCCCGGCGCTAACGTAGACCGTGCGACCGCTGAGCGCCCCTTGCGGCTGGCCCTGCCCCGGCGCGGGGGGCTGGCCGGGCAGCTCCGGTTCGATCCCCTCCTCGTCGGTCGGCAGGTCGGGCTTGCGCGGCGCCGCCAGCGCGGGCAGGAAGCTGGCCAGCGGGACGAACGCGCCCGTCGCCGGGTCGCGGGCCTGAATGCGCAGGTCGCGCCAGCCCAGCGGTTCCAGCGTCGCGCCGAGCTGCTGGACGATGGCCTCGAACGTGTCGGCATCCAGGCGGCGCAGGTGCTCCGCCGGCACGTCCAGGTAGACGATGACCGTGCGGTCGGCGCGCACGTCCAGGCCGGCGGGCGACGTCCGCGGCGGGATCGCCGAGAAGATGCCACGGGCCTGCTCCTGGGGCGTGGGGCCGGCCAGCAGGGCGGCCAGCCGGTCGCCCGGCGCGCTGCCGACCGTCCGTGGCACGGCCACCGGCCCCTGGGCGGACCAGAAGACGACGGAGGAAAGCTGTTGAGCAGAAGCAGGGACGCCAAGGTAGGCGAGTGTGGAGCTCGCCACAAGATATATGATCAGCAGATGTGAGGCTATTCTACGCATAGACTGCTTGTAGGGCGGGCGGCCCGCCCGCCCCTTGGCGAGCCAGCGGCCCGCCGTGTGATGTAGGGCGGGCGGCCCGCCCGCCCCTTGGCGAGCCAGCGGCCCGCCCTACACCTGTCATTGGCCCGCCGTGTGTATGTAGGGCGGGTGGCCCGCCCGCCCCTTGGCGGACCAGCGGCCCGCCCTACACTGCTGCGTAACTCCACGGCCAATTGTGCGCGTCCTCCACCAGCCGTGCCTTCACTGGGTTGTTCAGCACATAGGTCACGACTCTGCGCAACTCCTCATCGTCTCGCACGACGTGATCGTAGCTTTCCTGCTGCCAGAAAGCTCCTCGACGAACCAGTATGCGATTGGCCTCGTGCGCTGTATAGCTCTTGAGTGCATGAAGAATCGCACTCAGCGAATGGTAGTCTTCGCCCAATTTGGCAAGCGGTGTGCAGACCAAGTGGACGTGGTTGGGCATGATGCAGAAAGCATGCAGGTTGTAGACGACGTTGTCGCGATGACGCAGGCAATCGGCGACCATCTGTGCCACTCGCGGGTCTTCCAGCCACCGGGGGCTTTGCCGAGCTGTATCCAACTCGGCGTCCCACTTTCCAAATAAGACGCGTTCGGTATGGGAACGAAGTCGAGCCTGTTCTACCGGATCGGAAACCACGCTCAAGGCAGCTTCGCTGCGACTTCGTTCGGCGATCAGTTGATCCAGAGCAGCCTGCGGGATAGAGCCTTTGAGACGAAAGGTGACGAATAGCGTCGCTCCTGGGGGCTGGAAGTGCGGGAGGTGTCGCTGATAGAAGGGACGATATGAAAGGTGGTTCATCGCGTTGTGGCTCCGTTGTCAGTTTGCAGGGCAGGCCGCCGGCCCGCCCCACATTGGCCGCTGTGGCTGGCCGGGTATGTAGGGCGGGCGGCTCGCCCGCCGCTATGGCTTGTCCGCCTGTCTCTTTGGGCGGGCCGGCGGCCCGCCCTACATTGACCGCTGTGGCTGGCC
>Ga0209018_1000895_pt1 | contig 26207 bp, 25 predicted proteins | sample YNPBryBLVA2012_FD_185814 | JGI IMG/M metagenome (GOLD analysis project Ga0209018, IMG submission 185814) | Anoxygenic and chlorotrophic microbial mat microbial communities from Yellowstone National Park, USA - YNP Bryant BLVA 2012 (SPAdes)... ...
ACGGCGGGTATGCGTGATGTGATCCCTGGCGGGGTAAAGCGCCTAGTGCGCCGGGAGAAGGAAATCCATGGTGTAACCTGGGAGCAGTTGGCCGAGTATGCTGGCGTGGCGCAGCGTGAGTTCTACCCGACTGGCGCGGCGACTAAATCCGGGTTCACGCGGGCGGTGATCGGGCGGCTGGCCGACTATTTCGATTCCGATGAACTGTGTGTCTATACTGAAAGCGATATTTATTGGGATAAGGTCGTTTCGATTGAGTACGCGGGTGAGAAGCCGACCTACGATCTGACCGTCGCCGGCACGCACAACTTCGTCGCTAATGGCCTGATTGTCCACAATTCCCACGCCGCCGACTATGCCGTGATCACCTGCCAGACGGCGTATCTCAAGGCGCACTATCCGGTCGAGTATATGACGGCGCTGTTGTCGGTCCATCGAGACGACACGGCCAAGATAGCTACCTTCATTGCCGAGTGTCGCCGCATGGGCATTCCGGTCTTCCCCCCGGACGTGAACGCCAGCGGCATAGACTTTACGATTGAACTGCGGGACGGGAAGCAGGGCATCCGCTATGGCCTGGCTGCGATCAAGAACGTCGGCGTCGGGCCGATCCAGCACATCCTTGAGCAGCGGAAGCAGGGCGGGCCGTTCCAGGATGTGGGGGATTTTTGTCGCCGGGTAGACCTGCGTATTGTGCAGAAACGCGCGCTGGAATGCCTGGTCAAGGCCGGGGCACTGGATTCGTTCGGCGGCGAACCGGGATCGGCGGCGATCCGAACACTGCTACTTGCTGCCTTGGACCGGATGCTCAGCTACAGCGCCGCACAGCACCGCGCCAAAGAGATCGGGCAGCTTAGCCTGTTCGATGCGCTGGGCGGCGGCGAGTCGGACGATGCCGACTTGCTGCCCACTGTGATGCCCGCACTTACCGATGCTGACCGGCGCGAGATGTTGCGCTGGGAAAAGGAACTCGTTGGCCTGTACGTCAGCAGTCATCCCCTGGACCGCGTGATTCATTACATCCAAAACCCGAACAGCAACGTCATGCAAAGCCAGGACATCAAAGAGGACGCTGCTGTGCTGAACGGAAAGCACGTCATCATGGTCGGCATGGTGGAGGCGGTGCGTGCCTTGCCGACCAAGAAGGGCGACATGATGGGGGTGCTGACCCTGGAAGACCTTCAGGGCCACATCGAAGCGGTGCTGTTCCCGCGCACCTGGCAACAGTATCAGAACCTGATCCAGCCGGAGGCCGTATTGCGGGTGGAGGGCAAAGTGGACCTGAGCCGGGGCGAACCGCAGATCATCGTCGATAGGGTCACGCAGGATTTCACTGTCGCCGAGGCGGACGAACAGCCGGTTCAGACCGACCTGCGCACATTGGCCTGGTTGGTGAATGCCGAACCGCTGCCGGTCGGAGACGCCGACGACGTGGAAGACGAGTATGGGCCGGGCGTCGATGCGGGCCTGGACGATCAGGCTGCGCCTTCGGTTACGGTAGTGGCCGAGGCGTCACCCCTGCCTGCTGACCCGTATATCGCCCCGGCGAGCGCCGCCGTGCCCAATGCGCCCGACCTGATCCCTCAGCCGGTCGAGCCTGCGACGGTCAGCTTGTTCGGGGATGTCGTTCTGCCACCGGATCGCTCCGCGCGCGGGTTGGTGTCTGTGCGCTTCCAGCGCTCCGACGACCTGGACCGTGACCGCCGCCGCCTGCGCCGGATTCACGGCGTGTTGGTGTCGTATGCCGGCGAAGATCGCTTCCGTATTGTGCTGTGCGGCGGGAAGCACGAGGTCAATCTGGATTTTCCCAATCATACCACTGGTTACTGCCCGGCGCTGCTGGCCGAACTGAGGGTCATACCCGGCGTCCAGATCGTTTTCCAGCCGCTGGATGTTCCTGTAGCCGAACCGACCTGAACAAGGGAGATTTTCGCGCACGGCTCAGTTGTGCCATAATAATGAGGGTACGGACGTTTTTATCGCATCAGGAGGGGAATTCTCGTGGAATATCAGATCAAAGGCACCGTGATGCCCTGTCTGGAGATTCGGCTGCGCCAGGGCGAGGCGCTATATACCGAGTCGGGCGGTATGGCGTGGATGAGCGACGGCATCAGCATGAAGACCAGCGGGCGGGGCGGGCTGGGAGCGATGTTGGGCCGGGCGCTGGCGGGCGAATCGTTGTTTCTGACGACCTACACCTGCGACGCGCCGGAAGCGACCATCGTCTTCACGCCGGAAGCGCCCGGGCACATCATCCCGGTGCCGTTGCAGGCGGGCTACTCGATCATCGCACAGAAAGACGCTTTCATGTGTGCCGAAAACTCGGTCACGCTGGAGATGCACTTCCGTCGTCGTCTGGGGACGGGCCTGTTCGGCGGCGAAGGGTTCATCTTGCAGAAGCTGACCGGTCCCGGCACGGCCTTCGTGGAGATTTCCGGCGAGGTGCAGCAGTATCAACTGGGGCCGGGGCAACTGATGAAGGTCGATCCGGGGCATATTGCCATGTACGAGCCGACGGTTGACTACGACATTCAGATGGTCAAGGGCGTGACCAACATGCTGTTTGGTGGTGAGGGGTTGTTCCTGGCGACGCTGCGTGGGCCGGGGCGCGTCTGGCTGCAAACGATGCCGATCTCCAACCTGGCAGGGGCGATCAGCCGCTTTATTCCAAGCAAGGGATGAGAGGCGCGTAGTGGCCCGAAGCGAATGATACGACGCGCTCCGGCCAGGCCGGAGCGCGTCTTTATTGCGGATCAGCGGCCAGCGGGTTTGCGTGGCTTTCCATCGTAATTACGCACGTACAGTTTGCCGAACTGCCCGGCCAGCCAAGTCTGGTAAACCTCGTTGCTGATGTCGAAGATGACACTGGTCCGGCGGCGGCATTTCTGGCAGGCGCAGACCAGTTCGTTGAGGCCCTGCCCGGAGCGGTTGATCTGAGCAGCAACGGTCAGCGCCCCGCCGCAATACGGGCAGGACTGTTGCTCGACATATTCGTATTGGCAGGCGATGTCCTGAGCAATGACGTAACCCTCTGGCGTGAGGGCATAAAGGTCGTCGTTGCGGTCCGGGTTAATGATGGGATGATCTTCGGCCTGCGCCTTGCCGCCGAAAAGCCGCCGTAAAAAGCCCATCGCGCAGTTCCTTCCTCACCTCTGAGAGGGTATCGCACGGGTCGGATACGCCGCTTGGCAGGTGTAGAACTTATTTTAGTGGTTAAGCCGGCTCGCGCGCCACTGCGACGACCCTTGCTCCCAGGACGCGGATCAGCCCTTCGACCGGCACCTTGAGGTTGATGCCGCGCTGTCCGGCGCTGACCAGGATATGCTCGTAGAGCACGGCGCTCTCGTCGAGCAACACGTCCCACCCCTTGTGGGTAAGTGCCAGGGCGCCGATGCCACCGACCTTGAGGCCGGTGAGTCTTTCTGCCTCGTCGTGGGTTGCCATCGCCAGTTTCTTTTCCCCAACGGCCACTGCCAACGCCTTGAGGTCTAGCGTGGCCGGGCCGGGGATCATCACTAGCAAGGGTTTGCCCGCCGGGCGCGTAACCACGAGCGTCTTGAACACGGTTTCGGGCGGCGCGCCAACTGCTGCGGCCAGATCGACGGCGCTGTGAATCTCCGGCGAGAATTCGATCACGGCATACGGGATGCCCTCTTTTTCCAGCAAGCGCATCGCGTTCAGTTTTTTACTGTTGTCGGGCATCGCTACTCTTCATCGATATACGGCGCGCCGAAGTAACCGATCGGTTCGCCCTTTAGGGTGCACAGCGTTTCCCCTTTGACGATCCAGCGCCGTTCGCCGTCCAGCGAATAAATCACGCCGTCGCGCAGGGTGCCGGTCTGATTGTCATCCAGGTCATACAGGGCCAAACCGTCCAGATAGCCGAACTGCTCGCCGTGCCGATCGTAGACTCCGCGTAAGGTGGACATGGCGCTTCTCCTTGTTTCTCAGCCTTGCGGCACAAACGGAAGGGATGCGCATTCTGATTTCAGTATACACACAATTATTGGTAAACGGCTCGCTGAAGTCGATCCAGCAGGCCGGGCAGCAGCGTCGCGGCGAGGATGAAGGCCCAATCTAATGGGCGCAGCACGACGATCCGTTTGCGCCGTGTGGAGGCCCAGGCGATCTTGCGCGCGACGACTTCGGCCTGCATCCGGGGCACTTTGCCCGCGACGCGGCCTTTTTGCCCCAGCCGTGCCTGGGCAAACTCGCTGTGCGTCTGCCCGACTAGGAAGGTTGTCACCCAGATGGGGTCATCCAGCAGTTCATAACGTAGGGCGCGGCCCAGGCCGTTGACGAAACTCTTGCTCGCGCCATAAATTGCCGCGAATGGAGCCGGGGCGACGCCGCTGATCGAGGAGATCAAGAGAATGTGCCCGCCGCGCCCGCTCTGTCGCATGGCCGGGACTGCCGCCCGGATGCTGTGCAGCACACCGTCGATGTTCGTGTGCAGCACGGTTTGCAGGTCATCCCAGGCGGCCTCGACCAGCGGCCCGCGATGGCCGATCCCGGCGTTGGCGACCAGGATGTCCAGCCGTCCCCACTGGTTGAGCGTGTCGTTCACGGCGCGCTGCATATCGGCGGCGTCGGTTACGCTGGCAGTGATCGGCAGCACCTCACCGGGGCAGAGGGTGGCCTCTTCCTTGAGTTCGACCAGGTGGTCCGTGCGGCGGGCGACGGCAGCCACCCGCGCTCCGCGCCGGGCGAATTCCAGGGCGGCGGCGCGCCCGATGCCCGACGACGCGCCGGTGATCAGAACGACACGTTCATCCACAGGACACCTCCAGACAAAGGCGAGTAAGTTGGTATATCGGCTCCCTGGCGGGAATGCCTCTGTCAGAACCAGATCGGGTTAGACCACGCCCGCAGCCCATTGATGTCACGCACGGTGACGCGGCAGAAGGGGCTGTTGAACTTCGCCAGGCTCAGTTCTGCTTCTGTAATGCCGTTGCCGTAGGCATAGACCGATTCCCAGTTCCCTCCGGTGACGAAAATCCGGCTGGCCGGCGAGCAGCGCACCACGACTTTGTCGCCGGGATAGACCCGGATGTCGTAGATTTCCGGGCCGGTGCTGGAATAGAAATGGCCGGCCTTCAGCGCCACCAACAGCGCATCCGGGTCGAGCGCCTCGCTTTTGACCCAGACCCAGCCGCGCATCACATCGTGACGGGCCGGGTTGAAGTGCGCATCATCGGTGGCGCAGGCGAAGTAGCGATGGCCGCGTTCCAGCAGCAGGTCGAGCATGTACCAGCTATCAGCGCGGTCGTTGTGATCGATGGACGTGGCATTAAAGGTCTCGATAGCGTGCACCGGGCCGAGCGAGAGCACGTCTGCCTCGGTGAGGGTGTACCAGCCAGGGTGGGCGGCGGCGACGAAGGCGCCCGTTGCCAGCGCGCGCGCGGCCAGGGCAGGACCGGATTCGTCCGGTTGCGTGGCCGCGAAGTCAAGCGGCAGGCCGACGGCCAGGATATGCCACAGGCTGCTAAATTCAGTGCGCGGCGTGTGCAGTTCCGCGCCGAGCAATGTGGTGAAGTCCGCCGTGCGGAAGGGACGTGTGTCGGCGATGGTGAAGTTGCGGTGATTTTGAAAGTGATCCGTGATGGCGACGAAGTGATAGCCGCCTTCGCGGTACAGACGGCAAACCTGCTCTGGGGTCAGTCGCCCGTCAGAGCAGGTGGAATGGGTGTGCAGGTTGCCGCGCCAGAAGCGGCCCGGCTTGTCGAAAGGCAGATGGTTCATCAGCTAAAGATCGGCTCCTCGTGATTTCAAAGCATATCCGCATATCCGGCTGCGGCAGACCGGTAGGCGCGTGATAAACGGCGCCATTATCCTACCCGGACGCCGTTTTTCCAGCTACGCTCTGCCTGTGTTCTCAGCCCACCTGGTACAGCTCCACCAGCACGCCCTGGGTGCTTTTGGGATGTACGAAGGCGTAGCGCGTCACGCCGTCCGGGCGGAGTTTGGGGGCGTCGTTGATCAGCTCGATCCCGTGCGCGCGCAGGCGAGCCATGACGCCCTCGATGTCTTCCACCTCGACGCAGACGTGATGCATTCCCGCACCTTTTCTGGCGAGATATTTGGCAATGCCGCTGCTTTCGGTGGTAGGCCTGAGCAGTTCGATCTCGCTATCGCCCACCGGCAGGAAAGCGATCTGCACTTCCTCGGTCGGGTTATCCTCGGTTTTCTGCAAGGGCAGGCCCAGGGCGTCACGCCAAAAGTTCAGCGCGGCGTCCATATCTTCGACGACGATAGCGATGTGATTGATGGCCTTCGGAGGCATAGCGTCCCTTTCTGTATTCTGTAGGCCCTGTTCGCGCGGAACAGGCGAAACTTTATCGAACGTGTCTTGAATCGAGTCGGCGCGCTTGGCAAACTGGATTATAATAACTTACAAAACCAACGCCGACTTTTCCGAAGATATTCCTGTCTTTCAGGTGATTTATGAGGGCTGCGGCCATGACGATCAGCCAGGCGCGAACCGAGCCTGATCTTTCGATGACTCCCGAACGACAACAGCAATTGGAAGAGATCGCTGCCGGGCGGGGCGTGCGGCTGTGGCGGCGGGCGCAGAGTGTCCTGCTGGCAGAGCAGGGTCTGCCTGTTGCCGAAATTGCTGCCCAGGTTGGCCTTTCGCCTGACCGGGTGCGCTATTGGTTGCGCCGCTACCGCCGCGAGGGAATGGTGATTTTCGATGCTCCGGCTGCTTCTGCCCCGGCAGCGACGCAAGGCGCGCCGGATGCCGAGCAGAAAGACGCCCTCGCGGTGATGGACCTGTGCAGGCGTTACAGCGTCGATATGGCTCACGCCCGGTATTGCGTGGAGCTGTCGCTCCGGCTCTTCGACGACACCGCCGACATTCACGGCCTGCCGCCGGAGTCGCGCCGCCTGCTGGAAATCGCGGCTCTGCTCCACGACATTGCCTACCAGCTGGATCCGGCTGTTCACCATGCACTGGGCCGGGACATCCTGCTGGAACATCCTATCGTGGGGTTGAGTGACGTTGAGCAGCGCATGGTCGCCTGTGTCACCGGGTTTCACCGTAAAAAGGTTCGCCCGGCCAGGGACCCTGTTTTTGCGACGCTTAAGAAGTCCCGGCGACGGGAGGTGCTGGCGCTGGCGGCGCTGCTGCGATTGGGCGATGCCCTGGATTATAGCCAGGGGCAAACCTGCGCGATTGCCGAAGTCGGCGTTGTCGATGGCGCGCTGGTGATCACCGTCGCAGGCGAGTTTGCCGACTTCAACGCTGCCCGTGCTCAGAAAATGAGCGATCTGTGGGCGGAACTGTACAACATGCCGGTGCGCGTGCAGGCGCGCCGCCCGGTGGAAGTTGCCGACGAGACGGCCTGGCTGATGCTCGATCCGACCCTGAACCTGGCCGAGGCCCTGCGCCTGCTGATGGGGCACTATCTGGCCCGTGTAGAGCGAGACGCCGATCTCTTTCGGGATAACGAGGATAGCCTCGCAGGGGCGCTGGAACAGCAGCTGGCCTATTTGCTGGGCGTGCTGGGGTTGACCGGGACGGCTTTCGATGCGACGGTGGTAGCGGAATTCAAGAAAGATGCGCGCTGGCTGCACGAGCTGGCGAATGAAGCAGTCGCCTGGCAGATGCTTGTGGCGCGAGGGCGGGAGGTATTGGAAACCGACCTCAAGCGGAGCGTTGCCCGTGCTTTGCGCATGGCCCTGCGCCATTGGGAAGACGAGGCCAACAGCGCCCTGCTCCAGTTTCGGGAAGCGCTAGACAGTAAACGCTATCGCCGTTTTCTACGCCAGATGCTTGTTTTCTCTCGCAAGCCGGGTGAGGGGGTATTCCCAGGCCCGCACCTGGAAGTCGGCGTCAAAATCCAGGCCGGGCCGCTGATCGTGCAGGCTGCCGATGGTCTGCACGCTGAGACGGGGGCTGCCGGTGAAGTTTATCCGCAGTGGCAGCGAGTACATCGCCTGGATTGTCTGCTGCACTATTTTCACAGCCTGCTGGGACCGGAGGTCGCCGACTTGCTCGGTCATCTGTCGCCATTGGAAGCACGATTGCACGCTGTGGCGTCTGGTGAAACGGTGTTGGCGCTGGCGTTGCGCTCGGCGGCGGCGATGCGGGAGCGTAGGGGATCGGATCGCAAGAAGGACAAAGCTCAGGATGCGTTGCCCGGCATTGAGGCGTTTGCTGCCGCGCAGCGCGCCTGGCTAGAGGCTGCCCGTGCTGATCTGGACCCCTATTGGGAAGCGGTCGATTCGATCTCCTTCCGGCGGCTGGTGGCTGCGGCGACGGCCTGAACACCTGCACAGGGGGCGGCTCAATGGAGCAGTGGTTACGCACAGCAACACAGGCTTGCGTTAGGGAGGGGGGCATGAAGGCGGTTCTGCTGACGGAACATGGATCGGTGGACAAGTTACAATGGGTGGAGGACTGCCCGACGCCCGAACCCGGCCCCGGCGAGGCGCGTGTGCGTGTTTACGCCGGTTCGCTCAACCGACTGGACCTGTTCGTGCGGCAAGGTTGGCCAGGCCTCAACCTGTCCCTGCCGCATATCTTAGGGGCTGACGCCGCCGGCGTGATTGACGCCCTGGGCGAAGGCATTGCAGGCTGGGCCATCGGCGACCGCGTGGCAGTCGATCCGACGGTCAGTTGTGGTGCATGTGGATCGTGTCTGTCTGGGCAGCATAACCTGTGTGCGCATTTCGGCATCCTGGGCGAGGACGCGCGCGGCACGAATGCCGAGTTTGTCGTTGTGCCGGCGCGCAACCTGATTCGCCTGCCGGAGCATGTCGGCTACGCCGAGGCGGCAGCGGCGGGGTTGGTTTATCTGACGGCCTGGCACTCGTTGATCACGCGCGGAGGGCTGCGGGCGGGGGAGAGCGTGCTGGTCGTTGGGGCGGGCGGCGGCGTGAATACCGCCAGCATCCAGATCGCCAAATTCGCCGGGGCGAAGGTGTACGTCGTGGGCAGCAGCGACGAAAAACTGGAACAGGCGCGCGACCTCGGTGCAGATGTCCTGATCAACCGCGCGAAAGAGGATTGGAGCAAGATCGTTTACAAGCTCACCGATCACCAGGGTGTGGACGTGGTGGTGGATAACGTCGGGCAGGCGACGCTGTTCGGCAGCATCCGCGCCGTGCGCAAAGGCGGGCGCATCCTTATTGTCGGCAATACCAGCGGGCCACAATTTGATCTCGACCTGCGCTACATCTTCAGCAAGCAGATCAGCCTGATCGGCAGCACCATGGCCCCGCATGGGGATTATGTTACGGTGATGACCCTGATCTTCGCGGGCAAAATCAAACCGGTTATCGGCGCGCGCTTGCCACTGGAGGAAATCCGGGAGGCGCATCAGATGCTCGAACGCGGCGATGTGTTCGGCAAGATCGTGTTGCTGTCGTAGGGTGTTTGCGGCGTAGCCGTTACCGTCCGGGCCGGGGTTATCTTGACCGGTTTTTGATGCCGTAAGGAAGGCACATTTGCCAGAGACGCGCAGGCAGCGGGCCAGCACGTTGCGGTTTATCGCCGTGCGAATGGGGTTGCCGGACCTGACGCAGGCCGTCCGTAAGCCGGGGATCAGTGAGGGATTCCGCGTCACGGTGTTGTATCACGATGGGCGGCATCCCAATCAGATCGCTACGCTCTTGTGGGCGCATGACGATGCGGTTTCACTGGAGGTGATCTATCGGGGCGGGCGCAACAACCCCATTCTGCGCTATGCTATCGCCCCGGACCGCTACCGCATGTTTGATCGTGCCCTGCGGCAAACCGGCTTTGACCGCCTGGACGACCAGCCGGATTTGCCGCTGGGTGGCGTGGACCTGTGGCTGGTCGAGCGCGCATCGGGCAGTTTTATCCATGATGTGGTGCTGTCGCCGGACCTGGTTGTTGAACCCTACGCCGGGATTGTGCATGTGGTTCGCGCCCACCTGCGCGAGGCCGTGCGGGCTATTCAGCCGGAATAACGGGCCTCTACCATGTGGGACTGGAATCGGCAGGCGGGCAGTAAAGGTGTGTCGCAAAGAGGTGTAGCGTCGAGTTCAAGCCGACGCTACAATTTCTCTGTAACAAGCCGAGGATGGTTTTAAGGAAAAACGCAATGGCGCATCTCCCTGACGGCGCGCCGCTGCCGGGTAAGCTCTTCATCGTGGAGGGCATCGACGGCAGCGGTAAGAGTACGCAACTGGACATTCTCTACAAGTGGCTGTTAGGCGAAGGACACGTCGTCGTCTTTACGGAATGGAACTCGTCGCCGGTGGTACGGCAAACGACCAAAAAGGGCAAAGACCGCCGTCTGTTGACGCCGATGAGCTTCAGCCTGATTCACGCCGCCGACCTGGCCGACCGCATGGAGCGCCAGATCGTTCCCGCCCTGAAGGCCGGGGCGATTGTGTTGGCCGACCGCTATATCTATACCGCGTTTGCCCGCGACGCGGCGCGCGGCATCGACCGCGCCTGGGTACGCAACCTGTATAAGTTCGCTGTAATCCCGACGGTGGCCTTTTACTTCCAGGTGCCACTAGCCGAGTCGCTGGAGCGTATCCTGACCGGACGGCCCGAACTCAAGTATTATGAGGCGGGTCTCGATGTCGGCCTGTCGCCCGATCCATACGAGTCGTTCCGCCTGTTCCAGGGACGCATTCTGGAAGAATACGAGCACATGATCGACGAATTTAATCTGTGTGTGATCGACGCGACGGACACGTTGGTTTCACAGCAGCAGAAGGTCCGCGCGATTGTTGAGCCGCATCTCACGGGGGTGTTGCAAACCGAGCCAATCGCCTGGCGCGAAGTGCTGGATCGTGAAAGCCTGCATGGGCGCTATTTGAACTTCGGCAGTGGGAGGTAACCACCATGACCAAAATGCAGACCTATGGCTATCCACTGCCGGGAATGCCGGACCACGACCTGCCGGGCAAGCTGATCGTCATCGAAGGCACTGACGGCGTTGGGCGCTCGACGCAGGTGGCTCTGCTGCGGGAATGGCTGGAGCAGAACGGTTACGGCGCAATGCAGACCGGTCTGGCGCGCTCGGCGCTGGCTTCGCGTGGCATCACCAAAGCCAAACAAGGCAATGCGCTCAGCCCGCTGACGATGGACCTGTTTTACGCGACCGACTTCGTGGATCGGCTGGAAAAAGAGATCATCCCGGCGCTGCGGGCGGGGTTTGTGATGCTTACCGACCGCTACATCTACGCGCCGATTGCGCGTGCCCTGGCGCGTGGGGCCGACCCGGAGTGGATTTTCAATGTCTACGGGTTTGCCATCGTGCCGGACGCGGTCTTTTACCTGCGGGCGAGCGTGGGATCGATTATCCCGCGTGTGCTGGCAGCGCGCGCCGAGTTCGACTACTGGGAGAGCGGCACAGACTTTCTGGGCGGCACGGATTTCTTCCAGAACTATCGCACCTACCAGAACAGCGTCATCGAGCAGTTCGATGCCATGAGCCAGCGGTTTAAGTTCCGCATCATCGACGCCAACCGGGAAGTCTACCCGGTGTTTGTCGATCTTAAGGCCCAGATCAGCGAAATTGTAGCCGATATGCGGCCTCGCTGACGCTCGCACGGTCCGGCGGAGGCGCAGATGACCGATCAGGAACGCTATCTGGAAACTGAGGCCAAGCTGTTGGTCGATGAACTGGCGCGTGTCGAATCGCGGCTGGCGGTGATGCGCGCAGCCCTCACACGTCCGCGTATCCTGGAGCGTAACATCCGCTACGACGATGTGGGGCGTGGCCTGATTGCTGCCGGGATCGTGCTGCGGCTGCGCCAGGATGATCGCATCTGGCTGACCTACAAGAGTCAGCCCAGGCAACAGGCGGTGGACGGGATTCAGACGCGCTTCGAGGCTGAAGTCGAGGTCAGTGACTACGGCACGATGGACCTGATTCTGCAAAAGCTGGGCTATGTTCCGGCTATGATCTACGAGAAATATCGTACCCGCTACGAGGTGCACGGGGTTGAGGTGGCATTGGATGAAATGCCCTACGGCAGTTTTGTGGAACTCGAAGGCCCGCCGGAACAGATCGAGGCGGCTATCGCGGCGCTCGGCCTGACGAACTGCACCCGTTTTGAAGACAGTTATGCCCGGCTGTTCGACCATGTGTGTGCGAACCTGGGGCTGACTTTCACCGATCTGACGTTTGAGAATTTCGCGGGCGTTCACGTCCCGCCGGAAGCGTTCTATCCACCCAGGAGTTGAACCATCCCCTCATGAGCGATCTCAGCAAATCCAGACAGGCGTGGGAGACGGGCGTACTGGCCGAAACCCTCAAGCGGTTCCCGGAGCGCCGTGAGAGCTTCAGCACGTCGTCGGGCATCCCGTTGGAGCGGCTCTACACGCCTGAAGATGTGCCGGGCGACTACGAAGCGAGCCAGGGTTATCCCGGCCAGTTTCCCTACACACGCGGCGTGCAGCCGACCATGTATCGGGGCCGCTTCTGGACGATGCGCCAGTACGCAGGCTATGCGACGGCGGAAGAATCCAACGCCCGTTATCGCTACCTGCTCGACGCCGGTCAGACCGGCCTCAGTGTGGCCTTTGACCTGCCCACGCAGATCGGCTACGACGCCGACGACCCGATGGCGCTGGGCGAAGTCGGCAAGGTGGGCGTGAGCATCAGCAGCGTGCAGGACATGGCCCGGCTGTTCGAGGGTATTCCGCTGGACAAAGTCTCCACCTCGATGACGATTAACGCTCCGGCGGCAATCCTGTTGGCGATGTACATCGTCGTGGCGCGGCGGCAGGGCGTGGAGTCCAGGCAGTTGCGTGGCACGGTGCAGAATGACATTCTCAAGGAATACCTGGCGCGCGGGACATACATCTTTCCGCCCAAGCCCAGTATGCGCCTGATCACGGACCTGTTCGCCTTCTGCAAAGACTCCGTGCCGCACTGGAACACGATCAGCATCAGTGGCTACCATATCCGTGAGGCGGGCAGTACTGCCGTGCAGGAAGTCGCCTTCACGCTGGCAGATGCCATTGCTTATGTCCAGGCGGCCATCGACGCGGGGCTGGCGGTGGACGACTTCGCGCCGCAGCTTTCCTTCTTCTTCAATGCGCACAACCAGTTTTTGGAAGAAGTCGCCAAGTTCCGCGCGGCGCGGCGGCTGTGGGCGCACATCATGCGCGACCGCTTCGGCGCGCAAAAGGCCGAAAGCCTGCGCCTGAAGTTCCATGCCCAGACGGGCGGCAGCACGCTTACCGCGCAGCAGCCGGAGAACAACATCGTTCGTGTAACCCTCCAGGCATTGGCGGCAGTGCTGGGCGGGGCGCAGTCGCTCCACACGAACAGTTGGGACGAAGCCCTGGCGCTGCCCTCTGAACAGGCCGTGCAGGTGGCGCTGCGCACGCAGCAGATCATCGCCTACGAAAGCGGTGTGGCGGATACCGTCGATCCGCTCGGCGGCAGTTACGCTGTTGAGGCGCTGACCGAGGAAATCTATCGGCGTGCGCTGGCCTATATCGAGCAGATCGATGCGATGGGTGGCGCGCTGGCGGCGGTGGAAAATGGCTTCATGCAGGGCGAGATTCAGGATGCTGCCTATGCTTACCAGAAAGCGGTGGAAAGCGGCGATCAGACCGTCGTGGGCATGAACCGCTTCACCACCGAGGGCCATCCCCCGGCGAACCTGCTGCGCATTGACCCGGCGGTCGAGCAGCAGCAGCGCGAACGGCTGGCGGCCTTGCGCGCCGGTCGGGATAACGGCAAGGTGGCCGAACTGTTGGGCCGTCTGGAAACGGCGGCGCGCGGCAGCGATCCGCTGATGCCGCTCTTTATCGAATGTGTGGACGCCGACGTGACGCTGGGCGAAATCTGCCGCGTGCTGCGCGGTGTGTTCGGCGAATACCGACCCAGCGCGAACATTTAGCGTTTGTTGCACGAGGTAGCCCGGATGATTGTCGATGCACCAGATGCCATTGCCGAGTTTTTGCGGCGTGACGCGCCGATGGGCTGCCTCCTGTTTCATGGAGACGCTTTAACCACACTGAAAAAATTTCCGGCATTCTCGGTGGACATGGTGATGACCAGCCCGCCATACTGGGGACAGCGCAAGTACTCCGGGGATAGTTCACTTGGGCAGGAAGCGACCTATCCAGAGTACGTGGCTCACCTCCTGGAAATCTTCGCGGAACTGCCGCGCGTCCTCCGGCCTGAAGGCTCTTTCTGGCTGAACCTGGGCGACACGTACCGTGACAAGAATCTATGCGGCATTCCCTGGCGGGTGGCGTTGGGCCTGCAAGATGCAGGCTGGATTTTGCGAAATTCGGTCATCTGGAACAAGGTCAAGGGGAGTCCCTGTAACGCCAAAGATAAGCTGCGGAACATCCACGAGAACCTTTTTCATTTCGTGCGCCAGCGTGAATACTATTACGATGTGGATGCCATTCGTGAACCACCTAAAGCTGCCTATCGCAAAAATGGGCGTGTGACGACGGCAACGGGCGTCAGCGGCAGTAAATACGAGCGGCAAATTCGGCAGAGCGCCGCGCTTACCCCGGAGGAGCGAGAGCAGGCGTTAGCGACTCTCGAAGAGACGTTGGAAAAAGTCGAACGCGGCGAACTCTATGATTTCCGCATGATCATCCGGGGCGAGCAGCGCGCCACCCATTCCGACGAAGCCGAAGTATCGGGCCGGGCGGATGAACTGCAAAAGAAGGGCTTTTACATTCTGCCCTACCATCCTAAAGGACCGAAGCCCGGCGATGTGTGGAATGTCATTCCCGAAGATTCCTGGCGTTCCGACAGCCACTATGCACCTTTCCCCGAACAGCTTTGCGAGATTCCTATCAAAGCAACCTGCCCCCCTGGCGGAATCGTCCTCGATCCCTTTGCAGGTACAGGCACGGCGCTTTATGTCGCGCAGCGTTTGGGGCGGCGGGGCGTTGGGATTGACGTCAGCCGGGAATACCTGGAGGTTGCTGAGAAACGTCTGGCCACTACCCAGGTGATGCTGCTTTGATGCCTGACTACCCAAAACAACCCCTTGAGTTCTATGGCTTCTCAACCGCACAGCCTTCCGATTGGAATGCCGTTTTTGAAACGGAGCACTGCCCCTTTTTGAATCGGCGCTGCACGAAGCAGCGCAAAAGCGATCCTGGGCAAACGATAGGTTCGTGCACTTTAGGATATGCAGGGCAGGCGGTGATCGTGTGCCCACATCGTTTTCTGGCCGGTCAGCAGATTTTTCGGGACGCCGCCTCGCTCTTGACTCGACATGAACCGGGTAGCGCGCTTCATGTTGTGCCCGAAGTGTCGATTCCAGGTGGAAACATCGATTATTTCGTTGTGTCGGTTCATAACGGCTCTATCGTAGATTATGTCGGTCTTGAAATTCAAGGGCTTGATACCACCGCCTCCGGCGGAATCTGGATGGCCCGGCAAGACCTGGAAGCCGGGCGACCTGTAAACGAGCGATACGACTACGGCCTGAACTGGAAAATGTCTGCAAAGACGATTTTGGTCCAACTGCACCACAAAGCCGAAACGTTTGCGCTGCTGGGCAGGCGACTTGCGTTGGTGCTGCAAGACGTGTTTTTGGCGTATATTCAGCAAGCATTTTCGACAGAGCATTTGCACGCTGTCGAGTTACAGGATACCGTTCATTTTCACGTATACCACCTGGACTCGGTGTTCGCTCTGCACCTGGCGCAGCGTTCGAGCACGAGTGTGCAGGGCATTGCAGCCATGCTTGGCCTGAAGGCAGGTGCAGGCATAGACGAGCGTGCTCTCATCCACCGCCTTCAAGCCAAATTGAGCACCCGGACACTTCTTTCGCCGTAGCACGAATCTTTTGGCGTCCGGGCCTGGGGACTATCCCCGCCCCCGCCACGCCCGCAGCAGGTCTGCCTCACGCTCCAGCGCGAGGCCCGCGTCAGGGTTTTGCAGTTGTTAGTATACCATTCCAATCGGCAAGCGGTTTGTTGCCCCTGATCCCCTGCGCTATAATGCCAGATATATGCCTGACAATCCTTCCGCGCGCCCGACCAGACGCCCCGCCAGCCTGATCTGGCTGTGCAGTGGCTTGCTGGTCGTTGGCGTAATTGACCTGGGAAGAGCTATCCGCGCCGTGCAGTTGGCGCCGGAATATGTTGGGCTGGGGGTTTCCTTTTCCGCAACCATCCAGGGGATCGCGGGTTTAGTGTGGGGGAGCGCGCTCGTGTGGGCGGCATGGCGGCTGTGGCGCCTGCGGGCCGGAGCGCCGCGCCGGACGTTGATCCTGGTCGGGGGCTGCGGCCTGTTTGAAGTGATCTGGCAGCGGGCCTTTGCCCGCTCCGATTATGCCGTTGACCGCTGGCCGTTTGTCGTGTTCACAGCGGCGCTGCTGGTGGCCTTTGTTATTTTGTTGTTGAACCGCCCGCGTGTGCGGGCCTTGTTTCGTCAAGAACCGGTGGGTGTATCATCGAAGGAATCCTCATGACCGACGTTGATCCCAAGATCGCGCAACTGCGCGCCAAACGCGAGCAGGGCAGGCTGGGCGGTGGGCCGGACCGCATTGCCCGGCAGCACAAAGATGGCAAGATGACGGCGCGCGAGCGCCTGGAAATTCTGCTCGATCCGGGTAGTTTCCGCGAGACGGATGCCTTCGTCGTCCAGCGCGCACGCGACTTTGGCATGGACGGGGCCGATAAACAGTTCCTGGGTGACAGTGTCGTGACCGGCTGGGGCACGATTGACGGGCGGCTGGTGTATGTCTATTCCCAGGACTTCACCGTTTTGGGCGGCAGCCTGAGCGAGGTTCACGCCGAGAAGATCGTCAAGATCATGGAAATGGCGATGAAGGTCGGTGCGCCGTTGATCGGACTGAACGACAGCGGCGGCGCGCGCATCCAGGAGGGCGTGGTTAGTCTGGGAGGGTATGCCGACATCTTCTTGCGCAACACCCTCGCCAGCGGCGTGATCCCGCAGCTCAGTGCAATCATGGGGCCGTGTGCGGGCGGCGCAGTCTACAGCCCGGCGTTGACCGACTTCATCTTCATGGTTAAGAAGACCAGCTACATGTTTGTCACCGGGCCGGACGTGATCAAGAGCGTCACCCACGAAGACGTGACCAAAGAAGAACTCGGTGGCGCGATGACGCACAGTACGGTCAGCGGCGTGTGCCATGTGGCGGCGGATTCCGAGGAGGATTGCCTGTTCCTGCTGCGCGAACTGCTGGGCTACCTGCCGCAGAACAACATGGAAGACCCGCCGTCGGTGCCGATGAAGGACGATCCGCTGCGCACGGAAGAGGCATTAGATAGCATCGTGCCGGACAACCCCAACAAGCCTTATGACGTTAAAGAAGTCATCCGGCTGGTGGTGGACGACCATCGCTTCTTTGAGATTCATGAGCATTTTGCCACAAACGTTGTGGTCGGGTTTGCCCGCTTGGGTGGACACAGCGTAGGCATCGTTGCCAACCAGCCGGCCGTGCTGGCCGGCGTGCTGGACATCGACGCCAGCGAGAAGGCCGCGCGTTTCATCCGCTTCTGCGACTGCTTCAATATCCCGATCATCACTTTTGAAGACGTGCCGGGCTTTATGCCGGGCGTGGCCCAGGAACACGGCGGCATCATCCGGTCGGGGGCCAAGTTGCTTTATGCCTACTGCGAGGCCACCGTGCCCAAGATTACGGTGATCATGCGCAAGGCTTACGGTGGGGCGTACTGCGTGATGAACAGCAAGCACATTCGCGGCGACCTGAACCTGGCCTGGCCAACGGCGGAAATCGCCGTGATGGGGCCGGAAGGCGCGGTGAATATCGTCTTTCGTCATGCGCTAGACAAGGCCGACGACCGCGAAAAACGCAAAGCCGAGCTGGTGGCCGAATACCGGGAGCGGTTTGCCAATCCTTACGTGGCGGCTGGGCGCGGCTATGTGGACGACATCATCGAGCCGCGCGATACCCGTCCGCGCCTGATCAACGCGCTGGAGATGCTGCAAAACAAGCGTGACAGCAATCCACCGCGCAAACACGGCAACATTCCTCTGTAACGCGGGTTGCAAAGGCAGGTGAGGGTATGAGCGACGACGCTGTTGATCCGGCTGCGGTAGAAACGCAGGTGCTTGCCTTTCTGCGACGCACGTTGCCGGAGACCTGGATTGTGGAGGAGATGCCCGGCGACCCCTACCTGGGGGCGGTGGTCGAACTGACGGCGGCGGGCCAGCCGACCGGACGGCGTTTCGTGGTGCTGGCGCGCAGCCTGATTGCGCCGCACCGGCGCGAGGGCGTGATCACGCTGCCGGGGGTACGTCTTGAGGCGTTGGAGCATGTCGCTGCGTATCCCGATCCGGTGTTGCTGCTACTCTACGACGCCTCGCGTGACGCCGGCTACTGGCTGTGGCTCAAGCCCTGGATCGAGGGCGCCCGCAGCCCGCGCTGGGAGATGGTCCGTTCGGCAGCGGTGTCCATCCCGGAAAGCAATGCCCTCGACTCCGACGCAGTGCGCCGCATCGCTGCCGACCTGGGCGCGCCTGAAAGCGTTCCCATCGATTGGGCGCCGTCTCGGAAAGACATGTTTTCTGTTGCGCCGGCGTGGTTGCGCGAGCCGATTTCGACCGACGATCTGGAAGAACGCCCAGAGGGCGAAGATCGCGCGGTTCTGAAGACGACTGAACTGGAAATGGAGCAGTTTATGGCCGGGCGATGGGCGAATCCGCCCGGCGGGGAAGTGCGGGTGGAGGACTCTACGCCGCCGGCGCCAGCCGCCGAAGTCGTAACGCTTCCCGAAGCGGCAGTATCTGCGCCTGAAGCGTCGATCTCGTTGGTCCGGCCTGTGGTGATGGCGTTACGCTTTTGTGCCGTGCTGCGCGCCGTCGCCGCGCGCAACTATCTGTCCTACGGCACGGCGGGGGTGCGCCGTTATGGGCCGCGCGCCGTCGAAGTCCCTGAGCCGGAAACGTCGCTGCTGGTGGTTGCCCTGGACTGGCTGCACGGTGAAGATGTTATCCTGTCTGTGCCTGAGGTAACGCTCCGGCAGGATGTCATGGACGAGAACCGTGTGGTGTGGGTGGGGCGCAGTCCGGCCTATGGGTTGCAGATCGTCTGGACGTGGGATTTTTTCCGCCTGCTGTCGCATCTGTATCTGGACGTTCGCCTGCCTGCCCGTCTGACCCCAACCCAACAGGTTTTGTTAAATACTCTGGCTTCACTGGGGGAAGGGGATGTCTTACGGGTGCGCGCAGCAGGGCTGGATCAACGTCATGCGGTGACGGCGGAGACCCTGGCCGCGCGGGACAGTGCGCTAGCGTGAGGATGAAAACTGTGCATGGCTGAAACGACGCTGATCAAGAAAATCCTGATCGCCAACCGAGGGGAGATCGCCGTCCGGGTGATTCACGCCTGCCGCGAACTCGGTATCGAGACGGTGGCGGTCTATTCGGAGGCAGACCGCGCGAGTCTGCATGTGCGCTACGCCGACGAGGCGCACTACATCGGGCCGCCCCCGCCGCGCGAGAGTTATCTTGTGATCGAAAAGATCGTCGAGGTGGCCCGCCGGGCCGGGGCAGACGCCGTGCATCCCGGCTACGGCTTTCTCTCGGAACGGGCAGACTTCGCCCAGGCGTGCCTGGATGAAGGGCTGATCTTCATTGGTCCGCGTCCGCACAGCATCAGCGCGATGGGCGATAAACTGGCCGCCCGTGAGACGATGATCCGGGCGGGCATACCCGTTGTCCCCGGAACTGCACCCGGCCTTTCTGACGATGCGTTGCTGATGGCGGCGCCGCAGGTGGGCTTTCCGTTGATGGTCAAGGCGGCGGCAGGTGGCGGCGGCAAGGGTATCCGCATTGTGCGCCAGATAGAAGACCTGCCTGCTGCGCTGGCGCTGGCCCACCGCGAGTCCGAGGCGGCTTTCGGCGACGGCACGGTTTATCTGGAGAAGCTGATCGAGGGCGCACGCCACATTGAAGTGCAAATCCTGGCCGATTCGCATGGCAACACCATTCACCTGGGCGAGCGCGAGTGTTCCATTCAGCGACGGCACCAAAAGCTGGTGGAAGAAGCGCCCAGCATGTTCGTGGATGATGACCTGCGTCGGCAGATGGGCGAGATGGCCGTGCGCGCGGCCCAGGCGGTGGATTATCTCAACGCCGGGACGATTGAGTTCCTGGTGGACCGCGACCGGAACTTCTACTTTTTGGAAATGAACACCCGCATCCAGGTGGAACATGCCGTTACCGAGGCTGTGACCGGCGTGGACCTGGTCAAGGAGCAGATTCGCATCGCGCGCGGACGGCGTATGGGGCCGACGCAGGAATCGCTGATTATCAACGGTTGGGCGGTCGAGTGCCGCATCAATGCTGAAGACCCCTACAATAACTTTCTGCCGTCCATTGGGCAGATTACGGCCAACCAGGTTCCCACCGGGCCGGGCGTGCGTGTGGACAGTGGCGTTTACACCGGCTATGAGGTGACGCCGTATTACGACAGCCTGCTCGCCAAACTGATCTGCTGGGGCGAGACACGCGGTGAGGCTTTGCTGCGGATGCGCCGAGCGCTGGACGAGTACCGCATCATGGGGGTCAACACCAACATCCCGTTTCACCAAAACCTGCTGGATAGCCACCGCTTTCTGGCCGGCAGCTTCGACACCACGTTCGTTGAAGAGCGGTTCGCCCTGAACGAGGACGGGCAGGCGATGCGCCCGGAGATCGCGGCGATCATGGCGACGCTGGTGGCCCACCGTGAACGCCAGCAGGCGGCGCAGATCGTCAGCCGCAACGCGCGCGATACCTCGAACTGGAAGTGGGTTGGGCGCTGGGAACGGCTGCACCGTTAGGGCAGGGGGGACAGGGCATGAAATACGTGGCGACGGTCAATGGACAGCCCTACGAGGTCGATATTCAGCCGGATGGCAGGGTGCTGGTCAACGGCCGGGAACATCGGGTCGATTTTCAGGCGCTCGGCCAGCGGACGTTTTACTCGCTCCTCATCGATAGTGCCTCTTACGAAGGGCTGATCCAGGAGGCCGAGGGCAGTTACCAGGTATTGGTGCGCGGAATCCTCTATACGGTCCAGGTGACCGATGAGCGCGAGCAGCGTCTCGCCAAAGCGCACGCCGTCTTTGCCCCGGATAGCGGCGAGATCGTGCTCCGCGCGCCGATGCCGGGCCTGATCATCGACGTGCTGGTGTCGCCGGGGCAGGAAGTATCCGCCGGGCAAACCCTGGTCATCCTTGAGTCGATGAAGATGCAGAACGAACTCAAGACGCCGCGCGCTGGCCGGGTGCACGCCGTGAGTGTTCGGGCCGGAGATAGCGTCGAGCAAAGCAAGACGCTGGTAACGATTGCATGAGCGGCCAGCCATCAGCAATCAGCCGTCAGCCGTCAGCAGATGACCATCGGCAGGCAGCAGGCAGTCGCCGGGCGCAGCACCGACGGCTGCTTCTGTTCGCCGACGTAGGATGGCTGATGCTGCTGGCCGTTTATGTCCTGGCCGGAACGGCACTCGTGCCCTTTCACGGCGACGAATCTACCCTTCTCATGATGAGTCGTGACTATCATGACGTCTTCTTGCGCGGCGACCTGGAACAGGTTGTGTACTACGATCCCCCGTTAAACGCCGAACGGCAGCACCTGCGCCTGCTGAACGGTACGCTGTCGCCGTACTTGATCGGCCTGTCGTGGCATCTGGCCGGGTACTCGGCGGACGATCTCAACAGCCAGTGGGATTGGGGTGCGGATTGGAACTGGAATGTGATCGACGGCCATATGCCGTCGGCAGGGTTGTTGTTGGCAGCGCGTTGGCCGCTGGCAATCCTGACGGCTTTGAGCGCGCCGGTACTGTTCGTGTTGGCGCTGCGCCTCGGCGGGCGGCGAGCCGCTTATCCGGCCAGTCTGTTGTTGGTATCCCATCCGGCGGTGCTGGTCAACGGGCGGCGGGCCATGTTCGAGGGCGATCTGTTGTTTTTCAGCCTGCTTGCCGTGACTCTGGCGGTCGTATGGGTCGAACGGCTGCGACGTGGTCTGCCGCAAGGTGCGGCTGGCATCCACCGGGCAATCCCTGGGGCGGCGGTATTGGGGATGGGGCTTGCTGCCGGGCTGGCCGTCGCCAGCAAGCATATGGGCGTGGTCCCGGCGGCAGCGGGCTACTTGGCGATCTGTGCCACGATCTTCTGGAAAACGCACGGTGGCGCCCGTCGGCGAGAATTGTTGCGCCTGGCGATCAGTGGTCTGTTGGCGGTGGGCGTTTTTCTGGCGCTGAACCCGGCGTGGTGGAGCGATCCGCTGGCGCGCGCCCGTGCTGTTCTGGACCTGCGTGTGCAGCTTGCGAAAGGGCAGGGCGAGTGGTATACGCAGAGCGTCTATGGGGATTGGGCGGAACGACTGGCGGGCATGATCGCACAGCTTTCTACAGCGCCGACGGCCTACTACGAGGCGGAGGGTTTTGCCGATCCGCTGGCAGACGCCATTGCCGCTTACGAAGCGTCTCCCTGGACGGGCGTCCGCTACGGCGCGAATGCGCTGACGGCGCTGCTGGGGATCGGTGTTTTGCTGCTGGCGGCAGCCGGAACGGTTCGACTGGTTCGCGCCGTCTGGAGCGGGAATGCGGCAGCGCTGGCCGTGATTCTGTGGGCCGGGCTGACCGTGCTGACGATCCTGGCGACGATCCCACTGGCCTGGCAGCGTTACTACCTGCCGCTGTACCCGGTGGAGGCGCTGCTGGCCGGGGTTGCTCTCGGCAAGATGCAAACGGCTGGCCGGCGGTTCACAGCACCGACACCGCCAGGGCCAGGTCCCGGCGAACCTCCGGGCGAGTGAAGCGCGCCCAGGCATCTGGAAACGTCACCAACAGGCGATGTTTTTCGGCAAAACGGCTTGCCATGTACTGGGCCACGCCTTCGATGCTGCCGCGTTCTATCAGCGACGTGGCAGCCTGGGCCTGTTCGTACTCGCCGATGAAGGTGCGCAGCAGGTCGCCGGCCACCTGGGCGTCGTGCAGGTCGCCCAGGTGATCCTGAATAGCTTTGACTTCCTCGATAACCTTTTTCGTTTCCGGGCCGAGCACTTCCAGGAAGAACTCCAGGGCATAGCGCAGCCGCTTGCAGTCGATGCGTAGGGCGTGCAGGGTCTCAATGGGCGCGCGGTCGAGGATCGGTTCGTAGGCGCGTACTGCCTCGTACCGCTCATAAAGCAGGCGCGGGACGACATGCCGTACCAGATAAGCGCCCGGCATGGCCGGGTCGATCTTGCGCGCACCGGCGCCCGCGGTGGTCAAGAACGCCTCGAATTCCTCGACGAAACGGGTGAAATCCGGTCCGTCTAGGTAGGCAATCAGGACAGCGTGGGCCGCTTCGCGCCGTTCGTGCCAGGCATTGACCAGGGGAGCGATGCCACCCTGTTCGCTTTCGGGGAGCGTCTGGCGGTAATGGTCCAGTTTTTCTAAAAAGACGTCCGTGTCGCGCACTGCGCCCAAAATCCGTCCGGCTTGCCGCAGGTCGCGGATCAGCGGGCGCACGACACGCGGACGATAGAACGCCTCGAAGATCACAAAGGCGCTGCGCATCCGGCGGGTGGCGACGCGCATATCGTGCACCGCCTCGATGTCCTCGCCCAGGCGGCTGCCCGGCTCGTGTAGCAGCATCCGCTCGAAGTGGAAGTGCAATACCTTGCGCCCGGCCTCGCTCATGGGCAGGTCCGGCGTTAGACCAGGGCTTTTGAGCAGGCGTAGCGGGCGGCGCGGTTGGTCCGGTGCCGACGAGGGCGAACCTGGCAGGGCGAGCGCGGTTTCGGCTTCTTCTGCGGGCTGTACGGCGAAGATAGCCATCCGGTTTAGGGCAAAGGCGCGTTGCCAGCGCCGCACCTGCCGTTCCGAAAGACCCACCTCGGCGGCGATAGCGGCCTGCGGCACGCCTTCTGCCGAGCGCAGGATCAGCCGGGCGCGGCGTGCTTTGGCCGCATGGTTGCCGCTGGCGAGCGCCCGCAGGGCAGTGGCTTCTTCGGACGAAAGTTTCAGGGGGTGATAGTGCGTCACGTTGCCTGTGCAGTCCTTCCTGCGCCGGAACGCCGGCGTCAATACTCCGGCGGAATATCACCGGGACGCGACGAAGAACACTCGCCCTTCGCGCTCAGGGTCGTCAGTCGGTGTGCTCAAATCCAGTAGCTGGGCAAAGGATGGTGGCTTTGCAATAGGGTGTGTCGCCTTGCGCCGGTATCATGTTCCTGCTCCTTGTTCATTGCCTGAGCGCGGAGGCCAGGCTTCGCGCAGACGGCGGTAGGTATCGAGCAGCAGATCGGGGATCACGCGCGTCTGTCCCACGACAGTCATGTAGTTGGTGTCGCCCGCCCAGCGCGGGACGACGTGCATGTGAAAGTGCTCTGCGATCCCTGCGCCCGCCGCCGCGCCGAGGTTAACGCCGATGTTGAAAGCGTTGGGGTGATAGACGGCCCGCAGCGCGATCACGCCTTCCCTGGCAGTGCGCATCAGATCGGCCAGCACGGCAGGAGAAAGGTCTTCGATGTCCGGCGCGTGCGTATAGGGCACGATCAGCAGGTGGCCGTTGTTGTAAGGAAACAGGTTGAGCGTGGCGTAAACGTGTTCTGAACGGAACACGACATATTCCGGCTCGTCCTCGGCCTGCACCTTGTGGCAAAACACGCAGTGATTGGGCTTGCTCGTTTCGCCTTTGAGGTAGGTCATACGCCAGGGTGTCCAGAGGTGATCCATGCTGAAAATTGTCTCACGATGACCGTTCCAACCTGCCGGATAGCTCTGCGGCAATCAACGGGGCGGTCGAGACGACGGCCAAAAGGCGAATGCAGGCTACCGCTATCGGCAAAATATCCCCGTATGCGGCTTTTATTTATTGTACCGGACCTCGTCCCCACCGATCAACCGCAGGCCGCCGATTGGGGATCGTGGTTGCCGCGCCGCCTGTCGGGGCGCTACAATCGCCCGGTAGTCTTGCTGTGAGGTATTCGACGATGGGATTTGAGCATTTACCCATTCTAGGTGGGCGGCCACACCGCTACTTTGCCCGGATCGGCAGCACTAACGACGCGGCGACGGCCTGGGCACTTTCCGGCGCGCCAGCAGGGGCGGTCGTCCTGGCGGACGAGCAGACCGCCGGGCGGGGCCGGTTGGGGCGGACCTGGACCGCTGCGCCCGGCTCGTCGCTGCTTCTTTCCGTGATTCTGCGCCCGCGCCTCGCGTCGGAGTTCCTGCCCCGCGTCACGCTGATGGGCGCGGTGGCGCTGGCGGAGGCGCTGGCCGTGTGGGGACTGTCGCCGGGAATCAAGTGGCCAAACGACGTGCTGATCGGCGGGCGCAAGACGGCAGGCATCCTTTCGGAGGCGGTCTGGTCCGGCGATGACCTGACTGCCGTCGTACTTGGCATCGGCGTCAATGTGCGGGCAGACGCGCTACCGGACGCGGCGGCGCTCAACGCGACCAGCGTCGAGGCTGCCCTGGGACACGTGCCGGATCGCTGGCGACTCCTGCTTGACCTGCTGGCGCGGATCGACGCCTGGAGCGCTCGACTGGATGACACCGCGCTGTTGGACGCTTGGCGTGCATCCAGCGTCACGTTGGGGCGGCGCGTCACGGCAACGTTGGGTGAGACGGCCTGGGTGGGGATGGCGGAAGCCATCGACGAGGCGGGCGCGCTGCTGCTGCGAACGGATGATGGGCAGCTCCATCGCCTGCTGGCGGGGGACGTGACGTTGCACGGATAGAAGCGGAAACAGCCATGAGCGTCAAACTGGACTGGGAAATCGAAGCGGAGCGGGCGGTCGTTACCGGTATCGGCGAGAGTCCGCAGGAGGTGCGGCGGCGACGCGTTGCCAGCCGCCAGGCGATCCTGGCGGTGGCTCTGATTGTTCTGACCATCCTCGGCGTGATCGGGGTGATCTTCTGGCGGCTATGGACGGTTGACCGCGCTATCGAACAGCAGTTACGAGATGTGGTGGCGGCAGAGACAACAGCGTTGCGTATCGGTGACATCGCCGGCTATCTCGCCATCCAGCGCAGCGATAGCGACGCCTGGCTGTTGGGACAGACCGACCTGTTTTGGAACTACCAGCAGTTGAAGTTGGAGCACACGGTTGATCTGAGTGGGCGTATTCTCGACCTTGCCATTGACGAAAGCCGAGCGCGCGTTATGGTCGAAGAGATCATCGACGGTCGCCCTCACCGCGTGCTGTGGTTTTACTGGCGCTACGCCGATGGCTGGCGGCACGTGCCGATGGACGTGGAATTCTGGGGCGGGGACGCCCTGTCGGAGGGCGAGAACTTCTCCATTGCCTACGGTG
>Ga0209018_1000898_pt1 | contig 26052 bp, 20 predicted proteins | sample YNPBryBLVA2012_FD_185814 | JGI IMG/M metagenome (GOLD analysis project Ga0209018, IMG submission 185814) | Anoxygenic and chlorotrophic microbial mat microbial communities from Yellowstone National Park, USA - YNP Bryant BLVA 2012 (SPAdes)... ...
GTCGTCACGTGCAGGTGAAGCGTCTCGCCCGCGAGGTTTCGCACCATCGAGCGCCCGACATGGGTCTTGCGGTCGCGGAACGTGTCTTGGGCAGGGCACGCATCACACCTCTGGCTGGTTCCCTTGAAGACCTCGTAGCAACGCCGTCCCTGCACGTCGCCGAAGGCCTCGACGACCCGCGCATTGGCGCGGACGATCTGCAGATCCTTGTCGATCAGGATGATGTCGCATGGCACTCGCTCGAACAGCGTTTCGTTCTCACGCCTCATCCGCTCCACGTCGGAGACGTCCGTCGACATCTCCACGAGAAACGGAATCGACCCGTCTGCCGCGCGAATCGGAAACGTGTGCTTGACGTACCAGGTCCGGCGCCCAGCCCTGTCGAACCCGGTCTCCTCGCTCACCCGCGTCTTGCCGTCGCGAAATGTGGCAACAGCCTCGCACCGATCGCACAACGTAGATCGGTCTTTGTACACGTCGTGGCAGCGACGCCCCTCCCACGAGCCGAACAGACGACCGAACGCTTCGTTCGCGTGCACCACGTTCATCTGCTGGTCGATCACCGCCACCGCCATCGGCACGGCGTCGAAGAGCTGTCCGCGAATCCACCCTTCCAGGTCGCGTCCATGCGGGGTCACGTCGGCCCCTCCTCGCCCCCCAGCAGCGTGCGAATCACACGCTCGAACGCCGCCACCGCCACGGGCTTCTCCAAGAACGCCTCGGGAGGCGGGATGCTCGGGTCCGGCACCAACCGACGAAACATGTCGGCAGAGAATTCCTTCTCGTTGCTCATGCCCGTGACCACTACGACGGGGATCTTCCTGAATTCTGGGGACGTACGCAACGCTCGGTACATCGACATGCCCGACCTGCCCGGCATCATGATGTCGAGCACGATCAGGTCCGGCCGTCGAGCTTCGACCTCCTGCAAGATCGGCCCCCCCTCGTACGCGACGGACTCGTACCCGGCGTCCTCCACCGCCGCGCCGAGGTACAGCCTGATGTCCGGCTCGTCGTCAATGACCATGATGCGCTTCTTCATGAACTCTCGTCCGGTCCAGCACCGCCCACCGCACCACCGCCGTCCTTTCGCTGCCTCCTTTGCACCACCAGCAGCAGATGCCCGTCTCCCCTTCCGCCAAGCCGCCGCGCATCGCCCAACACCTGCTAGCGCTCCCGCTCCGTCAGGAACCGCCAGAAGGGAATGAACAGCAGCAGAAAGCCAAACGCCACCACATACGACAGCCCCTTGGTGTGCGTCAGGAAGTCGAACATCGTGTACATCGCCGCCTCCTTCCCCCGCTCAATGCTCGCCCTTGTAGTCTGGGTGCTCGTGCAGGATCGGCATCCGCCTGACCATCCACCGGAACACGACGATCCCCAGCGTCACCAGCGCCGCCGAAACCCACACCTCCATCCAGCTCGGCACGTACCGACGGTCTGCCGGCAGATACCAATGGAAGGCTATCCACGAGACGTTCAGCCGATTCAACACGATGCCGACGACCGTGATGCCTGCCGCAATCCGGACAAGAATAGTCTTTCGCTCGCGCACGCCGACCGCGAACATCAACGCGGGTAGCACCACGAAGCCGATGTTCTCGAACAGGAACCACGCTCCCATGCCAGTGCCGAGGTAGTGCCACTTGTCTTCGACCGTCAGACCGAGCACCCGCACCGCAAGATAGATAAACAGCACCACCGACGCCGCCTTGGCTAGCCCGAGCGTGATCTTCTCGAACTGCTCGTGTCCGACCGTCACCTTGTCGTGGAAGACCTTGTGCGAGATGCTCGATTCCACGATGACCATCGACAGGCCGGCAGCCACGGCCGAGATGAAGAAGAACACAGGAATGTACGATGAGTACCAGAGCGGGTGAAGCTTGGTCGGTGTGATCAGGTACAGCGCCCCCAGCGTGGACTGGTGGAGTGTCGAGAGCACCAAACCGAAGATCGTCAACGCGATCGTCATCGAGTGCACCACCTTGCGCCAGCGCTTCCAGCCCAGCCACTCGAACACCGCCGGCGTGGTTTCGACGAACAGCGTCGTGAGGTACAGCGCCACACAGAGCGACACTTCGAACAGCGCCGACGTCGGCCCGGGTTGCACGACGAACGGGTACGGCAGGCGCCACGGACGCCCGAGGTCCGCCAGCAGCCCAAGCACGACCAGGAAGTAGCCAAGAAAGCCGGTGAGGATGGCCGGTCGCACCACGGGGGTGTACTCTTTCATGCCAAACAGGTAGACAGCCGACGACGTCACGAAACCACCAGCCGCCAACGCGACACCGGTCATGACGTCGAAGCCGATCCACAGGCCCCAAGGGTTGTCGTGCGTGAGGTTGGTGGTGGCGGCGAGGCCCTTGATGAACCTCAGGGCAAGGATACCGAAGCCGCCCACCAGGATGATGCCCGCGATGACATCGAATGTGCCCAACTTCTTGGCCCGCGGGCTGGCGGGAACCTCGTCATGGGATGCCGCCTGGCTCATGGCTTGACCTCCGTCCTTTTGGCCGCTTCCGCCTGCGCCTTGGCGACCGCCTGGGCCACGGCCTTTTCCCGGTCCGCAGCTGCCCGCTTCGCGGCTTCATCCAGCTTGCGCTTGAGTTCCGCCGCCGCCTCGCTGCGCACCGCCTCGACCGCTTCTTCTCTCTCTCGCTCCGCCAGCGCTTCCCTGCGCTTCGTGAACGCGTAGATGCCCGCCAGCAGCCCCGGGTAGATCGTCACGAACAGCGGAACCACCGACAGGTACGACGTGCCTATCTCCGGAAGACTCGTGTGCGTCACCCCTTCGTGAAGCCCGAGGCGCCCGAACGGAATCCCGCCCAACACCAGCCAGCTCGTACCACCGAACTCCTCTTCGCCGAAGATGTGCGGGATGTAGCGCTCCGGCTGCTTGCGAATCCGCTCGCGCGCGAGGTTCAGCAGGTCGTCCCGACGGCCGAACACGATCGCACCCGTGGGACACGCCTCCGCGCACCCGGGCTGCTTGCCCTCCTTGATGCGGTCGTAGCACATCGTGCATCGCCGAACGCGCGGGCTCACCGCATCGTCGTACTCGTAGCTGAGCGCGTCGTACGGGCACGCCATGACGCAATAGCGGCAACCCATGCACACGCTCGGGTCGTACAGCACCGGTCCCTCGGGGGTCTTGCTGAAGGCGTGGACCAGGCATACCGACGCGCAGCACGGCTCGTTGCAATGCATGCACTGGTGCTTGCGGAACACCACCTTGCCATGGTCTGCGTACCGGTTGACGACCGTGAACTGTTCGGGGGTGGTCCTGCGCTCGTGGTCGAACACGCGTGGGTCCGGCGGCGGAGGCGTGGGCGCCGGTAGCTGGTTGACCTGTGCGCAGCCACGCTCGCAGGATCGGCAGCCGACACATAACGTTGTATCATGCAGCAACCCATAGCGCCCCGGGTAGCCGGGGAATCGTTCGACTCCGCCCGCGTGCGCTGCGCTCGCCGCGGTCGCGCCCGCAGTGGCAGCCACACCTGCCAGGAAACCTCTGCGTGACACGCTCATTGCTTGGCCTCCGCCTTCGCGTGGCAGTCCGTGCATCCCACGGCCTGAATGCCCATGCGTTCGTGGCAGTTCACGCACTGCCGGTGATATGCATGCAGCGCCGACGGTTTGTCGCGCCGTTCGTCTTCGTCCCGCCCGTGGCACGAGGCACAACGCGACGCCTTCGCGTCCTGCGCCTCGTGGTGATGGCAGCCTTCGCACAGGGTCGTCGCCCGTCCGTGGAAATGCGAAGCCAGCCGGCTGGCGCGCACGGCCTTGTCGAGCCGGGCGATGATGCGCGGGTGCGGCAGCTTCGCCGCCTGGTACAGGTGCTTCAGATCGCCCAGCTCGAGGTCCTTGTCCGGCAGGTCGGGGCTCCCAGGCAGCGCAGCCAGCTCCTGCCCGGCCACTTCCAGGTTCTCGTCGGTCCTGGCCCGCGCATGGTCCCCGCCCGCGTGGCACCCCTCGCAGCGCCGCCCGCCTCCGCTGGCGGTACCGTCGTGGCAGCCGGCGCATTCCGTGTTTGCAGCCGCCCGCTTCGCGTGGCACCCCACGCAGCTACGCGTCGACGACGGCGAATGCAGCGCCACCTCCAGGGTCACGTTGCCGCCCTCGGGCTTGCCCTCTGCCGCGTGACAGGCTTCACAACGCTGCAACGTTTGATGATGACAGTTCGAGCATGCACTCGACGTTGCTTCGTGCCTGGCATGGTCGAACACCACGGTGTGCGTCGTCGCCCAGGGCGCCCGCATCCAGACCCGCACGGGCTGGCCCCTGTCGAGCCGCGGCACCGGGTCCAGCCTCTTGACAGCCGCCAGCGTCGCCGCGTCGTGGCAGCCCGCACACTCCGTCGGCCCGGCCTTCCTGCCCGCGGCCGCGTCCCTCGCGTGGCAGCCCACGCATGCCCTGTGCGCCGCATGACGCCACGACAGGTTCCGCCCGTCGTCCGCTCTCTTGTGGCAATCGCGGCACCCGCTCTCCTCCCCCTTGCGATAGACCAGCTTCTTGCTCGTATCGTCGAACACGTGGTGGCAGCCGTCGCACTTGTTCCCATGGGCAGCCACGTGCCGCTGGTGCAGCGACAGGTCCATGGCGACCGGCGCCTGCGCGGCTGCGGCCCCGTCGGCGCCCCGGTGGCACTGCCCGCACAACTCCGGCCCCGTCTTCTGACCCGACGCCTGCCGCTGCTGATGGCACCCCATGCACAGCCGGTGAATCTCGTCCGTCCTTGCCGACCGATCGGCCGACTTCACGTCGCGAAGGGCGAAGTCGCCGTCCGACGGTTTGGCATGGCAGGACACGCACGAGTTCGCACCGAGCGTCTCCACGTGCAGGCGGTGTTCGAAGCGGGCGGGGGCTCTTTGCAGGGGAGTCTGGGAGTCGTCCAGACGCAGCTCGAGGCAAGAGGGCGACCCGCAGGGGGAACCCGAATCGTCGTGCGCGCTGCAGGAGGCTGCGAAGAAGCCGAAGAGCAACACCAGGACCGCAGCGACGGGACCGACGATGTCGCGGGGGCGAGGGGACTGCTTGGACATGGGATCCGGGCTCCTCATGACGGCCTCTCGATGGCGGCAACGAGAAGCTCATTGATGAACTTCACGTGCATTCCGAGCTTGTAGTGGCCGATGATGTCTTCGATGCCGCTATGGCAGTTGTGGCAGGGAGTGATGACCACGTGTGCGCGGGTGGCGGCGAGTTGCTCCGCCTTCACACGGATGCTCTTCATGCGCGACAGCTTCCAAGGAGGGCCGCAGTTGATGACACCCCCGCCGGCTGCGCAGCAGTAGTTGTGCTCGTAGCGCGGGTCCACGTCACGGAAATCCTCGCAGAGCTGGCTGACCACCCAGCGCAGCTTCTCATGCAGACCGCGGCCCCGCACGATGTTGCACGGGTCCTGCACCGTGACAGGCTCCTTGATCTTGCGCGCGATCTTGAGCCGCCCGCTCTTGAGAAGCTCGTAGTAGAACTCCACGGCGTGCACCATCGGAATGGGGGGCTCGCTCCACCCCAGCCATCGCGGGCCGTCGTACACCGCACCCCGATAGGCGTGGCCGCACTCGCCCATCACGACCCGGTTGACCCGCAACTGCAATGCGCGCTCCCAGTGCGCGCGCTCCACCCGCCCCATCACCTCGAAGTCCCCCGAGTACATCGCCATGTTCGAGTTGTCCCAGCCGTCGCTGCTCGGCATGGTCCAGTCCACCTTGGCGGCCTTCATGATCACCGCCATGTTGCCGATGAGCTGGGCCAGGATCTTCGGCTCCGGCGCGATCACCGAGTACATGACGTCGGCGCCTTCCTTGTCCAGCGGGATCCCTGCGCCGGGCAGCTCCGCCTTGGCCTCCTCGTCCTGCCACATCAGGGTGTCGATCCAGTCCTCTGGTTGCACCCACATCTGGTTCGACGCCGCGGCGTGGCTGTTCGTGGTGTCCTGAAGGTATTGCGGCACCACCTCCAGCAGCGCGCAAACGCGACGCACGGTCATGATGAGGTACGCGATGTCGATACCGAAGGGACAGTACATGCTGCAGCGGCGGCACGCGCCACACTCGGTGAAGGCGATGCGCGCGGCGTTTCGGATGAACTCCTTGTCCACGTCGCCGTCACGTCGAACCATCTCCCACAGGGTATTCTTCACCTTCGCCACCGGGGCGAAGGCGGGATCCCTGTCCCGCGACAGATAGGTGTGGCAGGCGTCGGAGCAGAGCCCGCAGCGCACGCATGTTTCCAGGTATACCTTCAGGCGTGCAGCGCTCTCCTCGTTGATCACGCGCCGGATGACCCGCTGGATCCTCTCGGGCGTAAGCTTCTCGACACCTTCGTCGATCCCGCGGTCCCGCACCTGTGCTTCGATGGGTTGCGTCATGCCGAATATCCTTGCCAAGCTTGCCGGATTGCCACGCAGCGGCGCGTCACCAATCACGCGCGTGGCGAACAGCACCGAACTCGCTGCCCATGTAGGCTCGAGAGAAGACGAACCAGAGCATGTGAGACAATCGTGTGAAGGGGATGGCCAGCAGCCAGATCACACCGGTCACCACGTGAAGCGTGATCGTGAGTTCGTAGCCGAGCCACCGCTGCTTGGCGACCAAAGCCGTGGCGAAGGGTGCGATGACGACCAGAAGAACAACGAAATCGCGCCACGAGCTGACGTAACGCACTTCTGGGAGCACCAGCCGGCGCACGAAGAAGGACACGCCTCCGCCCAGCACCACCAGGGTCATCAGGTCGACCAGCCAGCCGGGAAGGCTGGGCCAGGGCAGGTGCCACGCCTGACGCCACAACATCGCATGCCCTGCCGCCAGCAGCGGCGTGAGCAGCAGGCATGCGTGAAACGCGAAGGACAGCAGCGTGAACAGCGGGTGCAACCGCATGCTGCGCGCGCCCCATGGGGTCAGCCAGTGCGCCACGGATCGGGCGCCAAAGCGGGCGTCGATCGTGGGATAGACCACCTTGTCCTTGCGCGCCAGAAGCGCCATCGAGGTCAGCTTGTACCCGGCACCGAGCAGGAACCCTACGATCGCAATCCAGGCGAGCTCGTTCCACGCATGCAGCATGTTTCCTCCGATTGCAACCTTTCCGTCAGCTCCCGAGGTCTGAAAGTGCCACGACCTCGCGCACGTGGTGCCGGTCCGCAATACCCCGAATCAGTACCCGCTTGCCGTCCGGGCTCGCGATCGGCTCCCACAACCAATCCCAGTTCGACCCGACCACGCGCCCGTCCCGCGCGAGACGATACTTTCCATCGACCTCGACGCGAGCGACCACCGACCCGCCCACGAAAACCGGATCCCCGATCCTGTCGAAGCAAGCGCTCCACGGCGCCCCGTCGACAACCATGGTCCACTTTCCGCCGTGCCGAGCCGCCGCAGCCACGCGGGCGCCGTCCGGCGAGAACCGCGGAGCCAGCACCACCGACTCGAATGTGCACGGCCAGGGCACACCGTCGACCGCCACGGTCCATCGCCCGAACTGCGGCGCCACCACGGCGGCAATGCGCTTGTCGTCGGGGCCGACACATACGTGCCAGAGCTGCACGAAGCGATTGCCCCACAATGGCTTTCCGTTCTCCGCGAGGACCCACGCCCCCTGCGTGCGCACCGGCGCCACGACCGCCCCCGACCCCCTGCGATACTGGGGAGACCAGACGCACCCGAAGCGGTCGGACCACGGCTTGCCGTCTTCGGCAATCGTGTACTCAAACGCCGCCGTGCGCACCTGCACGGCCACATGCGCGCCATCGTGGCTGAAGTGCGGGTCGTAGGCGTTCACGAAACGCGGTGCCCACAGGACACCGTCGACCACCACGCTCCAGGTGCCGTCCATGAACTTGGTGATGTCCGCTTCCGCCAGTTCCTCGACCTGCACCGCCGCGGCTGCGTGGCGGCCGTCTTCGCTGAGCACATAGTCGCGACAGGAAAGGAAGTCTACTTCCCACGCGACACCGTCGATCGCAAGGGTATGCCGCGCGTCGCGCTTGACTTGGGCCGCGATCACCGCGCCATCGACGCTGAACTTGGTGTTCCAAACGAAATCGAAGCGCTCCGGCCACTCGTGGCCGTCCACCGCAACCGTCCATTGGTCGTCGAGGCGGACGAGCGCCGTCAGCCGACCATCTGGGCTGTAGGCCAAGTGCCAAGCCTTCTCGTAGACCGGCTCCCAGACCGTACCATCGACACAGACCTGCTGACCGTCGTCACAATCGACTGGTGCGGCGACATGCTCACCGTCGGGACTGACCGTCCATTGGCCTACGACGGAGAATTGCTCATCGACTTTGCTCAGGTCGGTAAGTACGCGCCGGCCACTGTCCCAGTCGAAGGAGTCGCGTGCATCCGAGTTCGGAGACGCCCCTGGGGCGGTGCGAGGCAGATCGTCGGGCAGGGCGGAGGGAGAGACGGTCACGGGGCTTGCTCCTTGCTGGTGCTTTGGCGGCGAGCAGCGTCGAAGTGGCAATGGGCACAGGCTGGGGCGCGCAGCGTGCCCCCCGGGAGGAACGGCCGAAGCTCGTGGCAAAGGGACGCACCAGATCGGAAGACGGGGCAATCGGCGCAGCCGTCGGCGAGCACCGGGGCCGCACCACGCACCGACGCGCTGAAGAACTCCCAGCAGACCGAGGTCTGGCCCACGTCGCAATCGAGCCGCGCGGTGCTCATGCCGTGGCGCTGCATGAACGCGCGCAGGTCGGTGACGAGAATCCGGTTCTGCCCACCGATCGTGCGCTGCGCCGGGAGCTGGCCGTCGGCAATCCAATTCAGGATGGCGCCGGGAGACACGAAGCAGTAGCGCGCCGCCTGGCCGGTCGAAACCGCACCACGTTGAAGCGCCGACACGGCGTGGCGGCGTCGTGCTCCGGCCGATTTGGAGGTTGTGCTGTGTTCCTCCGTTTTGTGGGATCTGTCGGCCATCGCGGTTCCTATACGCAGCCTTCGTGCCATCAGGCTAGACGCGTTGCGTAGGCGACATTCCCATTGCATCCGCCCACGGTACCTGTTGCGAAACTGTTGCGTCGTCGCGCTACACTGTTGCGAATAGCAGCACTTGTGCTACACTCCCGCCATGAGCGTCGCCCTCGACCACCGGTACTTCCCCCTCGTCCTGGATGTGCTGGATCAAGGCGTTTTCACGGTAGACGAAAAGAGCCAGATCACCTCCTTCAACCGCGCTGCCGAACTGATCACCGGCTACGCGGCCGACGATGTCATCGGCGTGCGATGCGCGGACGTCTTCCGCACAAGGCTGTGCAGCGGGGTATGCCCCTTGCGACAGAGCATCCAGTCGGGCAGCCCCACGCGCAACCGGCAGGTGGACATCCAGACCAAGGACGGCCGCACCGTTCCCATCTCGCTCTCCACGGCACCGCTGGTCACGCGCAACGGGCATCTGCTCGGCGGAGTCGAGGTCTTCCGGGACATGTCGCAGATCGCCGATCTGAAACGCCGTCTCGGGGCGCGCCACCGCCTCGCCGACATCGTCGGCAAGAGCCCCTTGATGCAGCAAATCTTCGAGCTGTTGCCGCTGGTCGCCGCCAGCGACGCAACAGCCCTGATCACCGGCCCCTCCGGCACCGGAAAAGAACTCATCGCCAGGACGATCCACGCGCTGGGCCCACGCAGAAGGGGCCCGTTCGTCGCTATCAACTGCGCCGCCATTCCCGAAACCCTGCTCGAGTCTGAACTGTTCGGCCACACCAAGGGCGCGTTCACCGACGCACGCCATGCCCGCCCGGGGCGTATCGCCGCCGCCGAAGGCGGTACCCTCCTGCTCGACGAAATCGGTGACCTACCCAAGCCCATGCAGGTCAAGGTATTGCGCTTCTTGCAGGACCGCGAGTACAGCCCGGTTGGCTCCGACCGCACCTTGCGCGCCAACGTGCGCGTCATCGCAGCCACCAACCGCGACCTGCTCGCCATGGTGCGCGACAAGCTCTTCCGCGAGGACCTCTACTTCCGCCTCAACGTCGTGCAGATCGACATCCCTCCCCTCGCCCGCCGCGCCGAAGACATCCCCCTGCTCGTACACCACTACATCAAGGTCTTCCGCGAGCACACCGGCAAGCCCATCGAAGGCATCGAAGACGACGCCCTGGCGGCGCTGATGGCCTACCCCTTCCCCGGCAACGTGCGCGAACTCGAAAACATCGTCGAGCGTGGTTTCATCCTCTGCCAGGGAGGACGTCTCGCCCGCGACCATCTCCCGCCCTGCGTGCTGGCCGCCTCCGAGTTGTCGTCCGTTGTCAGCACCGGGCACGGACGCAGCGCCACCATGGCTGCGGCGATTCGCCTCGCACTGGAGCAAAACGGCGGAAACCGCACCAGGGCCGCGGCCCAACTCGGCATCCATCGTATCACCCTGCTTCGTCGCATGCAGCGCCTCGGCATCGGTTGAACGACGGTGGCACCAAACTTGCTTCCTCCACCCCGCGGAGGTGTCCCCATGTCGCCCGTTGCCGAGTTCGCTTGCTGTCTCCCCGTCCTGCTGCTCTGGCTCGGTCCCGTTGCCTTCGTCGCCGTCTGCGGCGTGTCCGGCGGCTGCTCCCGGGTCGCGCGGTACCTCCGACGCCCCCAGCTCCACGGCTGACCGACCGGAACCACGGCGCATGGCTCGCCGCCCATCCGGCCCGCTCATCGCCCCTCGCAGGGCGCCGCGAACTCCGCTCGAGGGCACGCCGTCCCTGCCCTCACGACACCGGCCGCACAGGCGGTTCTGACGTCGGAAACTCTACCGGCTCCGTATCCACCACCGTCGCATCCGGCGGCATCGACCGTGCCAGCCGTCGAATCACCGGCGCTACAGCAGGGGTCGACTCGAGCATTGCCCGCCCCGAGCCGGGCAGGATCGAAGCCCCCGCGAGCAGTCGTGGCACCTGCGCCCGCTCGTGATCCGCAGCGACCCACGCCGCCTCCCAGGCAATCCACGTGATCGGCTGATGCCTGTACAAGAAACGCCGCGTGTCCAGCACCCGCGGCGGCAGGTCTCCCGGCAAGCCGCTGACCACCGGCGCGACCGTCGTCGGGTTGTGCAGGTCGAACGCGTACACATGCTCCGTGCGGAAGTCGCCTCCCGGCCAGAGCACCAGCCCCGCCTCCGCAATCTCGTACTGGGTGTTGTCCGGGATCTCCGCCTCGATCTGTTCTCGCACGAAGTCCACCTCCGCGCGGTGGTAGAACCCCGCCAGCGCGTTCTCGAACAGCAGCGTCCCCAGCGGCGACGCCCGCTGCAGCGTGTGGACGAACCCCGCACGCGAGATCCCGGCGACCACTGCCCCACCCTGCTGCTCGATCGTCACCTCGCAGACGCCGCCGTCCAGGGTATCGCTCTCAATGCGCAGGCGAATCCGGTTCGAACTCAGGTCCACGCCCTGCACCGACAGCCTCCCGTGCGCCCACCGCTTGCATCCGTGCAACGTGGCGATCAACTCTCTCTCCGCAAATCTCTGCACGGCAGTCTCCACCTCCCGGATCCCCGCACGGAATCGAGCCAGACCGCTCCCGCCCATCGACGTACCGGGCATTCTCTTCCGCCGCGCCAGGTCGTCGTCACGCTGCGCCGCCCGTCGCAGCCGCTCGTAGAGCTTCGGCACCGTGCCGGAGTGCACCCCCGCGACCAGCAGCCCCCTCATGGTCTCACCGTGAAGCCCCAGCCGCATAGGCGTCAGTCGATCCGGACGCGCGTTGCGGTAGAGTCGGTAGTTCTCCTTGAGTTCCCACATCAAGAACCCGCTCGCGCTCGGGATAAGGTACGCTGTGATGGCCGCCATCGCGCCGCCGATGAACGGCCCCAACGGCGAGAAAATCGCCGAAGTGAACGCGAAGATCTCCACCGTGTACTTGATGAGCATCTTCTGCGCCACGGTCACGACCGGAAAGTGCTTGATGGGATTGATCTCGGGCTCCACGAACAGGGTGACGTACACGCGGATCACGTACGCCACCACGGCCCACACAGCCCCTGCGCCCGCTTGCATGACAAGCAACATCCGACTGTCACCCCGGTGGAACCGCAACAGCTCGTCGACCCGATAAATGCCTCGCTCGAGCAGATCCATCATCTTGGCAAAGAAACCGGATACCAGGCGTAAAATTCCTGGAATCCACTGCCGGCTCATCACCTGCCAGGTTGGCACGAGTTGCTCCACCACCAAGTCCTCGACCCATGTGCCCAGCCGCGTCCCCATCAGACCGCTGACCACGGCGAACGCACCGAGCGACACTGCAACACCCAGGTAGATGTCCTCCGCGCGAAGAGGCGTCAGGTAGTACACAGCGCCGCCGACCACCAGGGGCAACAGAACGCGCCGCAGCGCGAGCCGCACGCCGGGCAGAGCGAAGAACTGCTGGACCGCAGGCGTCGTCAGAACCGCCCGCGGAATCCGGAAAAAGATCCACGCCAGGACGATCCCAATCACGGTCAACACCTGCCGGAAGAACATACGGAAAGGCTCACTGTGGATGAGTCCCAGCGCCACCAGCGAGGTCACGAGAAACGACGTGACCGACAGGATCTCCACCGAAGCAAAGCCCGCAAGGCCCAGCAGAGGATTGACGATGTGCCCAACTCCCTCGAGCACCGCAAACGACGCCATCATCGGGAGGACCAGATACAGGAACACCGCCCGGCCGATCCTCGTGCCGAACGGAATGCTGCTGGCCCTCTGCAGAGCGCGCAGGTACACGTCGCTTCGCTGGTAGATGCCGTCGAGCTCGATCGATAGCAGCTTGTCCGCCACGATCAGCGGATCCCCGGACAGGAATTCGCGGGGGCTGCGCAGGTCGTCGAGCTTGAGTTCGTTTCGCGAGAGCGCATCGCGCAGATGAGGAAACGACACGAACCCGTCGCGCAGCACCTGGTCGACGAGCTCGCCAACGAGCTTGTCGCGAGCGAGGCGTTCAGGGGCATTGCGCGGCGCAAGCCCGACCCGCTCGAGCACGACTCGAATGCGCGGCTCCAGGGTATGGCGCACGATGGACTCGGCGCGTGCCACGGCCCGCCGCAGCGCCGCGCCGAGCACCGCCTTGTCGTGGGAGTCGAGACGGGTCTGGTGGACGGTCTGCAGAGCAACGGCGAGCTGGCGCGCCACGATCAGCGGCCGGGTGGCATCCGCCGGCCGCACGATGGGACGCTTGCCTAACGACAGAATCCATGTGGGCACGTCCACGATACGCCGGGGCCGCTCGTGGGCCACGCATGCCCGCTGAAGCCTGTAGAGCAGCCTGCCCTCGACTCCGTAACGCAGTCGCGTCCGCTCCGCTCCGGCGCGCCGCGCCAGGGGAAGAATCGCGTCAGCCCAATCCGGACAATCCGGCACATCCGTACCACATCCGAGCGCTCCGTCGATACGCGCGGCCAGCCCCGCCATCGCACCGCGCAGCGCCTCTTCCGCCTCCTTGTGCACGACCGGATCCACGGCCGTGGCCGCGCGGGCATACAGCAGCATCGCGCGAACGTCGTTCCCCTCCGCCCGGGCATTCTGGCCTCGCCCAAGCAGGGCTCTGGCCTCCCTGGGGCGCACCGGGTCAACGTTCACTTCGGGCGTGCGCATCGACGCAGGTCCGAATGCGCTCGCCGTCGCTGTGGCCGAAGACGGCAAAGCCAGGTCTGGGGCGTACGTCACCACGCCGCCGGGGCGCCCCTGCTCGAGCAGGGGCGTCGCGTCCACATCGAGCGAGAGCGTCTGGTCGACACGGAATGCGTCCGACAGCCCCGGAAAGGTCGGCACGACCAGCGCCGGAGAGAAGTACCGCAGCTCAAGAAACGTCGCAGCGAACTCGATGTACACTTCCCGGTCGTCGTAGGGCGGCAGCACCGCGTCGTCGTGCCGCAAAATGCCCCGCACCTCGTCGAACTCGGTCGGACCGATGTACTCGATTCGCTCGCGTACTGCAGCGTCGTCCAGCTTGCCTTCCCTTGCCAGGGCCTCGAGCACCACATGCACACGAGCGTGGAACACTGCGCGCCAAAGCTGCGTGACGTTCTCGCTATCCGTTCTACCCCGCAGCTCCGACGGGGTCGGGCGCGCCAGCAGGATCACCTCGCGAGGGATGTCCGCGAGCGGAACGCGAAGCATCTCGAAGTCTGCGATGTCCAGAAGCGCTTCCCGCGACAGGGCATAGCAGCGACCGTGGGGCACCAGCCCGTGCACCTTCCGATGATGCTTGATCACCCTGCGCACCACCAGCGGCTCGGTGACGATCACGCCGGCAGTGTGCAGCAAATGCTTCTCGATCGCGGTCCAGTCCATCGTCCAGCGGGGCGCTCTGCAAGGTGCGCCGCAGCGTATCATGGAACATGCGACGTCGTCGCACCGTGTTTTTGCGGCCCTCTGGTTCGCCGCCTGCCCCCCTTGCCAATCCTATTCCGTGTCGGCGACAGGCGGCCACGCCGCTGCACCCTCGTAGACCTCACGCCAGGTGGCGTCGTCGAGATTCTTCTTCAGCTCGTCTTCGAGTTCGCGCCGGTCCCGTCCACCGTCGGTCCAACCCGCAGCGTCGTCGACACGCGGCAACGGCATCCTGCGCAGGGCTTTCATCAACTCGAGGGCGTTCGTTTTCGTGTTGCCGTCGCGCGCCGCCTCGGCGCACGACAACGCAATGAGCCCCTTCAACACAGCCATGGCGCCAACGTGGAGCAGCGCCACGCCGGGTGCGCCGCCCGGACCGGCCCGTCGCGGATCGACCGGTGCGCGGGTGTCGTGCGCAAGCTTCGAGGCCAACGCCACGCCTGCAGGGGTGGGTGGGCTGGCAGCCATCGCGTCGAACGTTCGTTCGAGGGTGGCCGACGCGGCAGCGGGCATGGCGGCCACACGCGTGGCAATATCCTCCAAGGATTCCCCCGGGTTGGTACGGCTTGCCGATGCGATGACCCGCCATCGCGGCACAGGGGTCGAAACGGACGCAGCAGAGCGCGTGCCTTGGGGCGGCGGCCCGCCGTCCTTCACGGGCTGACGTTGGGAGGGCCCGCCGTACTTGTCCGTAGGCGCAATGTCGCCGCACTTGCATCCCAACGCCCGCGTCGCCATCGCGCTCGCGCCTACCGCTATGAGGGTGAGCCATGATCTTCTCGATGTCGCCACGGAACGTCGCTCCTTGCCGGCCATCCTATCACATCGCGCGGCCGCCCCGTCGCATCGGGGCAGCGCCGCACGAGCAGCACCGCAACGACGGTGCCGGCACGGCTTGCCCTTCGCGAGCAACCGCGCCACATTGCAAAGCTATGGTCCCGCGTTCGGTGTCCTGGCATGCTTCCCCCTGGGCCCGCGACAGCGCGGCGCAGACGGACGGACGAACCGAGTTCCGGAGGCGGGTATGAACTCGGGTCGAACCGCGCAATGCCCGTGGTGTGGCGCAGATCATGGGGTTGGATCGCAGCCCTGCCAACGGGCCGGTCAGGCCACGACCCCAGGCACGCCGCAGGTCGCTGCGGAACAACCGCCTTCGGCCCCGGGCGGCCGGACCTCCCCTGACCAGGCTGGCGACGATGCCTCCAGCGCCATGCTGCGCAAGCGCTATCGCAAAGTCCGCGCGATCGGGTCGGGTGCCGCCGCCACGGTCTATGAGGTAGAGCAGGTCGACAATGGGCGAACGCTCGCCCTCAAGGTGCTGGCTCGCGCCGTGTCCGAAAGCGGACCGTGGTACGCACGTTTCCAGCGCGAAGTGCGGATCACCGCGTCCCTCAGCCATCCGAACATCTGCCGCCTGCACGACTGCGGCACGCTGGACGACGGCCGCCCATACTACGTGATGGATCTGCTCGATGGCGAGCCGCTTTCCGCCCGCATCCAGGCGCTCGGAAAGCTCGACCCGCCCGAGGCGGTCGACATGATCATCCAGCTTCTTGCCGGCCTTCGCGCCGCGCACGCCGCGGGGGTCGTCCACCGCGACATCAAGCCCGAGAATGTGTTCCTTCACAAAGGCGCCGACGGACGCGAAACCGTCAAGCTCCTCGACTTCGGCGCATGCACCGACGCGGCGCCGGCCGAGTCGCTGGAAGACACCACGCGCATCACCCGCGTGCATGCTTTTCTCGGCAGCCCGTTCTACATGGCCCCCGAGCAGATCCAGAACGCGGGCGCGGTCGACCCGCGCGCGGACCTGTGGTCGGTCGGCGTTGTGCTGTATGAAGCCTTGTGCGGAAAGCGGCCTTTCACCGCCACCAGCCTGCCCATGTTGCTCGTCCGAATCGCCACCGAACAACCGCCCCGGTTGATCGATGCCTGTCCAGGGCTCAGACCGGAGATGCAGCGTATCGTCGACAAGGCCCTCGCCAAGGATCGCCATCGACGCTATCAGAATGCAACAGCATTCCTGCGCGACCTGATCGAGATCCGTCCCTCGCTCCGGTAATCGCCCCTCATCGTGGCATGTCACCGTCGGGCTACGACGGAAGCCGACCAAGCTTTTCCGCCCGCTCGCCACGCGGCGTTCAGGCCGGCCCTTCTCAGAAGTGGTCCGCAGCCCCTTCGCGCGACCCCTCGGACACCTGCCCCAGGGCCCGAGCAGCTTGAGCGCTGGCGTGTCATCGGGCAAAGAGCGTGTCGCGGCTCGCCAGGATCGCCGCACAGTCGGTGGCTTCGTCGACTCGTGTCGACCGGAACCAGCTCGCCGACGCATCCGGATCCTTCACCGACGACGTCTGCATGTCGAGCACCGGATTGTCCGAGCCGAGCACCACCTGATCGATGGACCAGTCGGTCAGGCCGTCGATTCGGTCTGCCTGCACGACCCCCTCCAGCGAGTGGATGTCGCGCTGGACGAGGTATACCTCACCGTCCGTCAACCCCGTTATCCGCACGGTCACGCCCGGGTGGTTGTCCTGGTCCTGGTCCCAGACGCGCGGGTCCGCATCGTCGGTTGGCAGGGGGTCCGTCTCGGGTTGGTCCAGGTGAACCCCGCGGAGCTGAAGCTTGCGATCCTGCAGGAACCGCCACGTTCCCGCATCGCGCTCGAGATGCCCGCTGCGGTCGGTGATGCCGAGCGACCGCAGGAACGCGTCGGGAATGATGGTATTGACCACATTCGTGCCATTGTCGATCTCGATTGCGCACGGCTCCGCGGTCATTGCGATCGACGTGCCTGTCCGCTGCACCACCAGGCGCTGGATGGTCGTGGTGGTGCCGTTCATCTGGCCTACGGCCGGGATGTCGTTGATGGCCGCGTAGACCAGCTTCTGCGCCCACACCCCCTCGATGGGCGGAACGGCGGAGTCATCGGCTTCGACGTACACATCCGCGCTTGCGCCTCCTGCACCGTACCCGGCGGCGCCGTCAGGACCATCGCCGGACGCTCCCGCGGCGTCGCTCCCTCCGACCGTGCATCCGGCGCACAGCAGCGACGCCAGGCCTGCTCGCATCATTGTTTTCAATGTTGTTTCCCTGGATCCGCCACGAGCTCTCAGGTCATCTAGCGGACCGTTGATACCGTTCATCGTTCCTCCATCGGCAGCTCAAAGCAAGACAGCGAGGGACACCCCCGCAGCGAGCAACCAGCCCTGCGTGTCGTATCCGGGATAGCCCGGGTTGTTCGTCTGGAGCCCGTGCGACGCCTCGATGGGCTGTCCGGTCCGCGCGTCGACAGCGTCGGGGAACTCGTCGATCACCGGATGGGCTGCGGACCAGGACTTCGTCTCGCTTCGCGGCAGCAACCGGTGGATCTGCAACTGAGCTCCGGCTTCGAAGCGGGTCGAGCCGAGGTGGAATCGCCCCGCATAGCCCGCCGCAGCGCCCAAGCGATCGCTGTCGACATAGTTGGATCTACCGCTTTGTCGCGGCACGGGCGACGGCTGGTACGTCGCATCCAGGCCGAGCCGGTGGTCGTGCCATCGCGCCGAGCCCCCCAACGACGCCGAGAAGGTATCGAGCCAGGGGTCCTCCGGCACGGCGTGGTGGCGATCGCGATAGTGGGACCATTGGGCCCAGACCACCGTTGCGGCCGCCTCGAACCCGATCGTGCCGCGGGGCTTGGGCCGCCAGCCCGCACCAAGCGCAGCCGTAAGGGGGCTGGCGTGGGAAACATAGTCGAACCCTTGCAGGAACGAGGTCTGCCCCGGCGGGTACTCGTAATTCCAAAGCTGTAAATCGTTCGTGCCCACGGTATCGTTGGAGTAAGGCAGATGCAGCGTGGCCACGACATGCAGGGGCTGGAACGGGTCGACGTCGACTCCCATGTAAGGCCGGAAGCGGGTATGAACCTCAACCGAGGTGTTCATGACGATCACGCTCTGGTCGGATGCGTCGGGCACGAAGGCCTGGTTGGTCGCGCGCCCTTCGTTGGAGGCCGTGGCGCCCAGTCCCACCGTGAGTCCGTCGAAGGGCCGGACCGCTGCCGCCAGCGAAATGAGGTTGGCCTCCAAACGATCTCCGTACAGCTCGTAGTGGAGCGAGTTCGAGAAGTACTGCTCTCGCTCGTCGGCGAATGCCGACCTCTGCGTCTGAAAAGATCGCGTCGGCAACAGCGTGTGCATGCCGATGGCAAGCCTGTCCGGGATGACATGAACGACCGTTCCGATGGTCAGGTACAAGCCTGTTTGTGACGGATCCACAGATCCTCGCGGGGTACGCAGGGATGCCGTGGGCAGCGGGCGATAGGCGAGACGCCTCGTGCTTCCGTCGGGATTGACCGCGCGAGCATCGTAGATCGACGGTGCGATGTCTGCCCCATCGGGACGCGCCCGCAAGGCGATGTCGAAGGACTGGCGGATGGCGAACACACCGGCTTCGATGCGCGGGTCCACGTCGAGCAGGAGGCCCGGGTTGAACCAGGCGGCGTCGGCGCCCGATGGCAGCACGCGAGCATTGAAGGGGTTGGGGCCCGAGGGAGAGCCGAACGTGCCGAGAAGGGGTGTGGCCGCCGCGGGCCTCGCGATCACCGTGCCGATCATCGGCAGCAGGATCGCGGCGCGAGCGATCGTTCGCTGGGACATCGAACGGTCCGATGCTCTGCAGGTCGCGCCGGTGGCGCTTGAACGTGCCGGCAGTGTCATCCCAATCGCCGTCTCGACAAAAGGCTGGCGCAGCCTAGCGGACTCTGGGATCATGTCAACGGCTTGCGAAGATGGAGCAGGACGGATGACGGCACGATGGAGGACCACGATGGGAGCGGGCGCGGCCTTGTTGCTGGCCGCGACGGCTGCCCTGGCGCTGCCCAGGGCGGGATCGCAGGCGCCCGTGGCACGCGCGACCACGGTCGACGGCAAGGTGCTGGTGCCCAGGGCGCTCGTAGGCAAAATCGCGCTCATCTTCTACGAGGACAAGGACACGGCCAACCAGAACAAGGCGCTGAAGGACGCGATCAAGGAGCAGGGCAGGACGACGGGCCACAAGGACAACGTGGTCATCTACGCCGTAGCGGACGTGAGCAGCTACGACTACTGGCCGGCCCGCGGGTTCGTCAAGAGCGCCATTCAGGAGGAAGAGGCGAAGTCCGGGACGCCGATCTACCTGGATTGGAGCGGGGCGTTCCGCAAGGCGTTCGACTTCCAGGCAGGTTCCAGCAACATTGTGCTGCTCGGGCCAGACAACAAGGTCAAGCTCGCGCATGTGGGCGTGGTTCCCGCCGCGCTCCGCGCCACCATTCTCCGGGAAATCGGCAAATAGGGCGCGGTCGGCGTGTCATCCACCGAGCACCACGCGCCGGATGCGCCGCAAGGGCGAAGGGCCAACGAGCGGCCAGCGATCGCGCTGCAACGCCTCGAGCATGGACTGCATCGCGCGCTCCACTTCCTCATAGCGACGTGCCAGCACCGACGGATCGTCTGCGTCGCGTGCGCCGGTCGAATCCCAGTGGATGGGTTCCCCGAAGCACAGCGTGGTCTGCGCAGGCAGCGGTAGATACGGAAAGAATCCGCTGGTCAGCCCCCACGGCAGCGCCAGCACCACAGGGAACGCCTCGCAACGCAACCGCTGCTTGAGCCCGAGCCGCCGGGCAATCCGCTGGCCACTCGTCAGCACGTAGAGCTGCTCATGGGTACCCGCCGACACCACGGGCACAAGAGGGATCCGCTCCCGCACGGCGAGCCGGATGAACCCCGTTCGCCCCGCAAGCTGAACGCGGAAGCGATCGCGGAAGGGCCGCCAGGAGTCCAGATCCGAGCCGGGGTAGACGATCACGATGTGCCCGGCCCGGATCGCCTTCGCCGCCGACTCGTGCGAGGCCCGAAGGATGCCGAACTTCGACGCAAGCCGTCTGCCTACCGGGTCGAAGGCAAGCAGGTCGTGCCCCAGCAGGTAGACCGCGCGCGATGGACCGAAACGATCGCGCAACGCCAGGACTGTAAGCACCGTGTCCACTGGCATCACGCCTCCGTTGTGATTGCCCACCAGCAACACCGGCCCGCTGGCCGGAACGCGGTCCACCCCTCGGACCTCGAATCGAAACCAATACCGTCCGATCACTCTCGCAGCGTCGAGCACCAGCTCCACGAATTCTTCGTCCCGCGCCCCAAGGTCGTCGTCGAGATCGGTCAGACGATCCCGCTGCCCGCCGAATCTGCTGACCGTCTGCCACACCCCGAGAGGACCGAAGTGCAACAGATCCTTCGCGCTGACGTGGGTCCGTGCGCGCCTGGACCAGTCTCGAAGCCGCTCAGCCAGCGCTCGAACAGAGTCGCTACCGTGCGGGATTGCGTTCGCCCGACCTTCCATGCAGGGTAGATTCGTGTGCCACGGGATGGGCCGGGAGACAAGTGGCAGCCGAGGTCACGCAGCCATGGCGCTGACGATGCGATCCCGAAGCCAGGATCCTCCGCTCACGGGAAGCGGCTCCACCGCTGGGCGGGATCCGGACCGGGACGGCAGGTGGTCGCGAAGGAACGTGAAGGTGTCGGCCCACAGGCGCCGGGTCGCTGCCCTCCAGGGCATCATGTGAAACGCATGCAGCTCGCCCGGGTAGACGCGGTGCTCCGCTACGGCGCCTAACCGACGCAGGGATCGAGCCATGCGCATCGTGTCATCGACCAGGATGTCCGATCCGCCCACGGGCAGGAAGAATGGAGGAAGCGGACGATCGGGCCGGATGCCTTCTTCTAGCACCAGAAGGGGATCGGCAAGACGCAGCCGGGGCGGTGTCCGTGTGAAGCTGCCCCCGAGATAGGTGTCTCGCATGTCGGCAAGCCAGTCCGTGATGATGCCCGGCAAGGGGTTGTCGCGGTACAGGCGTTCGACGTCGCTCACCTGGAAGATCCCGCACGCCGCCATCACCGCCTGAGGCTGGACACCACGATCGAACAGCTCCTGCGCGAAGGGCTCGGAACGCTTGTACGAAGTCTCGATCGCAAGGGATGAGACGAGATTGGCGCCGGCTGACTCGCCTGCCACCACGATTCGGCTGGTGTCGCCGCCGAACCGATGGGCGTTGTCGAGGATCCAAAGCCACGCGCGGTTGACATCCTCGAGGGCCGCGGGGAAAGCATGCCTGGGCGCAAGCCGGTAGTCGATGTTGAAGACCAGATAGCCGCGCCTGGCAAACGCCACCGCCATCATCCAGTGCGACGCCTTCGACAGCAGGCGGAAGCCCCCACCGTGCACGTACAGCACGATGGGCATGCGCTGGCCCGGTTTCACCGCGGGCATGTACACGTCGAGAACATGCTCGGGAACGTCGGGCCGCCCATAGCGCAGATCGCGCTTCACACGGACTCCGTAGAGCGCAGGATTCGCGCCCGGGTGCTTGTAGCTGAGCTTGGAGATCATCCCCACCACGCCGTCGAAAACCGAGGCGCTGACCCGTTGCCGGATGGAGTCGCGTTGGTGCCGGAACGCGGCCAGCGGGCGGAAGGAAGGCGACGATTCGACGAGCTGTGCGGCGGTTCGGGTCATTGGTAGCTCCGCGGTCCTTTTGTTCGATGTATGTCTTAGACAATAAATATTCATCAGCAAACGTCAAGCTGAACATAAGATCAGCTCATCGCCTTTCCCTGCGCCGGGACCCCAAGGCAGCCCGCTCGGCCACGCTCCGCCAATCTGCGTTCGCCCCAAAGAAAACTGCGCCGATCGCGCAGCCTCGCGACCACAGCACCCCAGGATACCGTCGGCCTCCCCGCCGCGAAGGTGGCCCTCACACCCCAGCCGGAGAAGCCCGTTCGGGTCCGACGAAAGCGCCGACCCCATCCGGCCGCACTCGAGGTGATGAAACCGATGCCGATACGAATCACAGGTCTCGCACGACCGGCCTTGCTGCTCGGTGCAGCGGTGCTCTCCGGCTGCCTGTCCGACCCGCCCGGATTGCTGGCTCCGTCCCACGCCGGGTCGGGCCCCACGGTACGTTTCGACGTGTTCCATAAACCATTCGCGGAGATCCCCCTGCCCAACGACTTCGCGACGCGCTACGACGCGTCCTCACCGACAGGCAGGCGCTTGAACGCGAGTATCCTTGCTGGTCCAACGGCTTGGGAGCAAGCGACCAGGGAGGAACTGGACAAGCTCTCCGGGTGGGGCACGCTCGCGCCGATCACGGTCAGCTTCGACGCTCCCATCGACCCGGAGGTGATCGTGGCCCGCCACTGGGGCGACAACTTCGAGTATCGCGACGACGCCGTGCTGGTGATCGACGTTTCGCCCGGGTCACCCGGGCTATGCGAGGCGGTTCCCATCGACTTCGGACAGGGCAACTACCCTCAGGTGCTGGCGCAAACCGAGATCTACGAATCGGACCCCCGGGCTGGACTGCAGACGCTGCTATTCGAAGAGCGGGAGGAAGACCTCGACGGCAACGGCAAACTCGATCCTGGCGAGGATACCGACATGGACGGCGTGCTCGATCACCCCAACACACGCGACGGCACGCCTGGGTCCAACCTCCTCGAGTTCTATGAGAGGGAGTCCAACACGCTCATTCTGAAGCCGGTGATGCCCATGCGGGAGGCGACGACCTACGCGGTAGTGCTGACGCGCAGGCTGACCTCGCTCTCCGGTGAGCCCGTCCGGTCTCCCTTCGAAGGCATCAACCACGCGGCGCAGACCTCCGCGCTGGCGCCTTTGCCGGGCTGTCTCGGCAGGTACGGCCTGGCGCTGTCCGACGTGGCCTTCGCCTGGACGTTCACGACGCAGAGCGTGACGCACGATTATCGTGTAGTTCGAGACGGCCTTTATGGAACGGGTCCGCTCGCACACCTGGGCGCCGACTTCCCGGCGACCTTGTCGAGGCTGGACGACATCCTCGACGCCGCGCCGGGCGTGACCAACACGAAGGTCGTGCCGATGCGCGACTTCATGCCATTGGCTCTCCAACTGCTCGAGCTCACGGGTGCGTCGGACTCCGAGAAGCAGGTCTTCGAGGCGACGATGTCCACGGTGGACTTCGTGGTCGCCGGTGCGGTCCGGTCGCCCCAGCTATTCCCGCGCACGGACGCTGCCGGGCAGATGCTGCCGCTGTACCGGCAGGTGTGGCGCCTCGACGCACCACCGCGCGGCGAAGACGTCCCATTCTGGATGTTCGTGCCGAAGAACCGCACCGGCAGCGCCCCGGTGGCGATCTTCATCCACGGCCACGGGGGCAGCAAGTTCGACGCCCTGCCCTTCGCAGGCGTGCTCGCCAGCTACGGAGTCGCCACCATGGGAATCGACGCCCCCGGCCACGGGGTTGGCCTGTCGAGCGTGCAGCTCTCGCTGGTGCGGTCGTTCTTCCAGCAGGCAGGGCTCGGTGGCCTCGGCGAGTCGCTGCTCAACGGCCGCGCCGTGGACTGGACCGCCGACGGCAACGTGGACTCGGGGGACGATTTCTGGAGCGCATACGTATTCCACACCCGCGACATGGTGCGTCAGACCATGGTCGACACGATGCAGGTGATCCGCACGTTGCGCACATTCGACGGCAAGACGACCTGGGACTACGATCCGGCAGGCCACGGGACGCGGGGGCTCGCAGGAGACTTCGACGGCGACGGTACCGTGGATGTGGGGGGAAGCAGGCCACTGCATGTGCTTGGCGGATCGCTCGGCGGCATCACCAGCGCGGTGCTCGCAGGGCTGGAGCCGCAGATCGACGACGTGGTTTCGATCGTGCCGGGCGGGATGCTCAGCGAGATCGGCACGCGCACGACGCTGGGCGGGGTCCGCGATGCCATGGTGTTGCGGGCCTTGGGTCCCATTCTCTACGCCAGCAGCGGCGAGCTGCGGGTGCGCGCCAACAACGGGCAGACGGACGACGTATCGCTTCACCTGCACGACCTTCCCGCGCTGACGCCGGGAGACACGGTGGTGCTCGACAACCTCGATACGGGCGAATACCGTTGCGCAGCAGTGCAGCCTTCTGGCACCTTCCGCATCGCCGTGTCGTCCGATGCGGGGGACCGGCTCGAGCTGCGAGTCTTCCACGGTGTGCTCCCGCCCCGCGCTCCCGAGGGCTGTGTGGTGCCGGACGATACGCCCTATGCGGATATCACGACACTGGACAGCGAGATTTCGCTGGCAGGCACGACCTGGGAAGCCGGTTCGCCCCTCGTTGCGCCTTGCGACGGATTCGGGTTGCGGCGCGCGACGCCGGACCTGCGTCGCTTCCTCGGGCTGTCCCAGATCGCGCTCGACGCAGCCGACCCGATGAATTTCGCTCCCTTCTGGGACGGCACCCGCACTATGGCTTATGCCACAGGCGAGACGGTACACACGAACGTGATGCTCATCCCGTCGATTGGCGACCCGGGCGTGATGATCGCCGACGGTGTCGCGTTGGCCCGGGCAGCGGGCTACGTAGAATACGACCGGGACGACTCGCGCTACGGAACGTCGCAGAATCAGGTACTGATCGACACGCACACCATCGAGGGCACCTACCGGCTCGGGCGCTACCACGACAGTCAGGGCAACCCCGTGCTCATGGATGTGGACCACCTTGCGGGAGTCGTGCCGGTCGACGACGGGCTCGACGTACCGCGCCTCGATCCGCCACTGCGCCTGATGCGACAGCGCGACGACGCGCACCGGGGCGTTATCTTCATGATGCTCAGCGCGCAAGGCAAGCATGGTTTCGCGAGTCCGGACCCCACCAAGCCTTTCGACCTCGGCACGTACCTGCTCAACATCATCGGACGCTACATCCAGAGCTCGGGCCGGCAGTTCGACTATGACAAGTGCCAGGTCAAGTCGGCCTGCCCCTGGCCCACCCTCCCGCTCGAGTAGAGGCCATGACCAGCCATTCGATCCGCATTTTGTACACGTGTCTTTACGCTGCGGCGTGGACCGTGGCGGTCCCTGCCTACGGGGCTGACCCTTCGCCGACCCGCGACCCATGCGCCGCCTCGGCCACCGCCGACCCGACGCCGCGCGGATCCGCTGCGCGGCTCGCGGGAGACCAGACCGAATATCGCCCTGTGGCCGCAACCGCCTTCGGCCGGCGGTGCATGACGCTCGAGGCTCCGATCTCGATGACCGGGCGGGTCGAAGACGTCAGTCGCTTCGCCGTGGACCGCTACGGCAATACGTTCGGCGGCGTGAGCCTGAGCCCTCAGGTCCGGCTCGGCGCGCGCTTCTTCAGCGGATTGGAGTGGTCTCCGATCGCCGTGCTCGCGGAGGCGGAGCTCGACGCACCGACGGGATATGTGCGCCAGGATCCCGATCTGCCGGGAGACGGTTTTCCTGCGGACGGGGGCCTCGAGCTTCAGCTACGCAAGCTGCACGTGCGCGGCTCGCTGCGCCGCACCGTGCACCTCGACCTCGGCGTGCAGACGAGCCACTTTGGCATGGGCCTGGTGGCGAATGACGGGGCGCACGGCTGGGAGCCGGGCAGCGCCTCGTTCGGCGACCCGCGTGGCGGAGACCGCGTATTGCGGGCCCAGATCTCGACAGGCCCGCACACAGCGCTGTCGCTCGCCGTGTCGCTCGGGGCCGACCAAGTGCTCGGCGATGACGTGCTGCTGGAGCACGACAGCGCACACCAGGTCTTCGGGGCGATCCTCGCCGGCGTCGGAAAACCCTTCTCCGGGGGCGCCTACGTCGCGAGAAGGCACCAGGAGAGCGCCGCCGGGAGCGCGACGGACGTGACCATCCTGGATCTGACGTCGAAGAGCCGCACGGCTGTGTCGGGGGCGGTGTTGTCTCTGGAAACGGAATGGGCCCTC
>Ga0209018_1000901_pt1 | contig 26024 bp, 18 predicted proteins | sample YNPBryBLVA2012_FD_185814 | JGI IMG/M metagenome (GOLD analysis project Ga0209018, IMG submission 185814) | Anoxygenic and chlorotrophic microbial mat microbial communities from Yellowstone National Park, USA - YNP Bryant BLVA 2012 (SPAdes)... ...
GCGCGAGCGGGCAGAGCAGGAACGCGAGGCGGAGCGAAGGGAGCGCGAGCGGGCAGAGCAGGAACGCGAGGCGGAGCGAAGGGAGCGCGAGCGGGCAGAACGAGAGCGCGACGAAGCGCTCCGCAAGCTCGCCGATCTCGAAGCGGTGTTGGCCAGGCTCACGGGGCGTTGACTTTCAAGAGCGCGTCCACACTACGCAACCCGTCGACCAGAGCGGCTTCCGCGCGGTGTGTCCGGCCCTGGTCGTGGACAGCCAGACCTCCCGATCGCTCGCGTGCATTCGGTCGATACGGTACGCTCACCAAGCAGGCACCCCACGTCACGTGGCGGTCTGCACCGAAATCGGTCCGGTTCCGCCCACGGGTGTCTGGGTTCTACGTAGCCCCTCTGCTCTTTTGCCGAGACGGCCTGGCCTCGACCCAGAGCGCTGCACCTCGATACGAGCATGGTGCATGACGAAGCGTTAGCCAGTCCGGCTCGCACGCTCCCCTCTCTCTGTGTGGTCAGGCCACTTGGCTCTTGCCTTCCGGTAGTGTGCAGGGGGAACGCCAACGCCGTCGGTGCCACCATGGTCAGGACCGAACCCGACGTGACCGACGCCGACATCGACATAGCTGACGGTTCGTTGCGTCGGGCATGACCGTGGAGTAGGCGGCCACCGTTCCGAAGCTTGCGGTCGCGTTCGTTCAGGCGGCCGTGGGCGAGGGGGCTAGCCGGGCCGGGATGGCATCCGATGGGGCTTTTGGAGGCCACCAGCCGGTCCGCCCTCTCTCGCACACCACACCCTCGTGCGTCGCTTGTCATCAGCCAGCACTCGCGCCGCCCTGCGCCTTGCTCGACGGTGGTTCGTCGACCGCAACGGACGGCTCGGCAGACGGTTCGCCGTGCGGGGCCAAGAACGGCTTCGTCTCGGGCCGCACCGCCACGGTCACGACGAAGGTCGCGCCGCCGCCTGGCGTTGGCTCGACCCACGCCTGGCCTCCGTGGCTGCGCGCGATGTGCCGCACCAGCGCGAGCCCGATACCGCTGCCCCGGACCCGTCGGTCCCTCGCGTTACGCCCTCGAACGAACCGCTCGAACACGCGCCTGCGCTCGTCCGGCGGAATGCCCGGACCGTGATCCATGACTCGCAGCTCGATCGTCCTGGTACCGCGCGGCGCCACCCGAACCTCGAGCCGCTTGCCGTCCTTCGCGTACTTCACGCCATTGTCGAGCAGGTTCAGCAGCGCCAGCTCGATGGCCCTGCCGTCGTGCCGCGTGGGGGGCAACTCGGGCGCGACCACCACCGCCAGCTCGACGCCTTCACGCTCGGCGCGATACCGGTACGCCTCTACTGCTCTCGTCACCGTGTCCCCCAGATCGTCGTCCGAAAACTCATATGCCGCCTTGCCCCGCTCCACCCGCGCAAAGTCGAGCACGTTCTCGATCAGCGCAGAGAGCCGCTCGCTCTCCCGCAGAATGATGGATAGGTACTGCTTGCGCTTGGCATCGTCACGTACCCGGTCCGTCGCGAGCAGCTCGGAGAACATCCGAACCAGCGCCAACGGCGTCTTGAGCTCGTGGCTCACGTTCGCCACAAACTCGCTCTTGAGCGCGGCCAACCTGCGCTCGCGCTCCGCGGCGACCACCACGATCACCACCCCCGCCACCACCACCAGGAACGACACGCCGACCATCACCATCTCGAGCTCGCGCTTTCGCTCCACGTTGGCCCCATACTCCGCCGCCGTGGTCAGCGTTGCGTGGAGCCGCCACCCGTACAACGTCGTCTGGAACGGCCTGCCCACCGTCAGCTCTCCGCCGCGCATCGGTTCGCCGTACACGGTCCGCCCTTCTTCGTCGGCCACGTACATGCGCGCATGCCCCGTGGCGTCCTCGAGCAAACGAGGCAGCAGGTAGTGCACGATCTGCGGCACGTCGTGCCATGCCACCACCAGGTACCGCTTGCCGTCCAGCTCGCGCTGCCAGTAGCTGATCAAGTACGACTGGTCGTCCACCGAACCGTGCAGATGACGCAACTCCTCGATGGGCGGACGCGCAAGCTCGAGTTGTGGCAGCAGCCGGTAGATCAGAAGTCTGCGAAAGTCGTCGTCATCGGGCCCAGGCTTTCTGGACGCGTAGTCCAGCACCTCGTGGTCGCCGTCGGCGTCCAGGATCAACACGGCCCGGATGGTCGGCGTTTCACGCGCTGCCGTGGGCAGCCACTTGCGGGCCAGCTTTCCGATCGTCGCCACATCCGCCACGGCGACCACGACGTTGTCCTGCTCGATGATGCGCTTGTCGACACGGTCCGCCTTCTCGTTCGCGACCGACAGCGTGGCCTCCATGACCGAACGCTCGCGCAACTTCTCGATCTGGAACGTCGTGCGGTACGTGATGACCGCCAGCACCACGACCGCCAGCACCACCGCAGGGGTGAGCAAAAAGGTCAGGAGCTGCTCTCGTCGGGTGCGCTCGGTCACTGCCGCCGGAGCCTACCTCGCCTCGGCAGCGCTGGCACGACCTCAGCGTATCGGCGAAAGATCACCGCTGAACAGGATGCCCCGCGCAGCCAGGAACTCGCTGAACGCATCGGCGATGTACGCCATGCCGTCGATGTGTTGCTTGACGTAGGTGCGCCCAGGCTCGCACCCCACCTCCAGCACGCCCAGAAACCTGCCGCTCTGAGCAACGGCAGCCGCAAGGACCAGCGCCGGATCCGCGCCGAGCGCAGCCCACCGCCCCACCCGTATCCGCGGATCGGCAGCGAAATCGACGACAAACGGCATGTGGCGTTGCATCACCTCGGTCAGCAACGGATCGCGCTCCGCCGTTCTCCCCCCAACCGTGGAGGCAGCTTGCGGTCCGGCAGCCCGCACGACGACGAACTCACGACGGTTGATGTCGTAGATCTGCACGATCCCGTACTGACTCTGAAGCTTCTCGAGAGCCAGCGACAACACGAACTCCGACCCCTCCGCGACATCGCGCAGGAAGTGCAAGTCGTGCATGACCTCGAACAGGTCGGCCACGACGTCCATCCCGCCGCCCGGCGCGGGCTTCCGCACTCCCGGCTGCGGCGCAGGCCCCGCCGGAATTGCCGGTGCGGGCGCCGCAGACGCAGGAGGCGCCGAGCCGAGACGCGCCGTCGTCGGCCCCGTGGGCGCGGGCACGAACGCAGCGGCCAACGCCTGAGGTGTTCCCCGGCGGATCGCGATCGGGGTCGACGCAGGCGTCGGGATGTCATCGCGCGACAAGGCCCTTGCGCTGACAGGCGGTGCCGACGCAGGCGAAGCGGCAAGCGCCTGCGGAGGACGAGATGGCACCCCCAGCGAGGGAGGCGGCATGGACGACCCCGGGCGCATGGGGAACCGAATCTCTGGCTCCGGGTTCTTCCAGTCCTTCCACACGAGCGTCACAAGCGGCGGCCGCAACGGCTTCTTCTCGAAAACGTGATCGAAGACGGCAAGGTTGACCAGCTTGCCCGGCGGGGCCAGCACGAGCTCGTTACGAACTTGCGCGAACTGGTTGCGAATGAACTGCTCCGCTGTCGCTTCCGTCGCGTCGTTCAGCAGCGCGAAGGCCATCTCGCGATACGTGATAGGCGACGCGGCCGTGGGCTCCTGCGAACGCTCCGTCAGCACGCGGTACGCAGGAAGCGACGACGGCCCTGGTGGCACGGACCCGCCTGCTTTTGGCGGCGGCGTCGAGGGCTGGGTTGCCGGTAGCGGGGTGGACTCGACGGCGGGTGGCGGCACCGACGGCGCCACAGCGGGCGGCGGCACCGACGGCGCCACGGCGGGCGGCGGCACCGATGGCGCCACGGCGGGCGGCGGCACCGATGGCACCCTGGCGGGCGGCGGCACCGACGGCGCCACGGCGGGCGGCGGTGCGGAGGGCACAGCAGCAGCAGGTGGAATGGGCGGCGCGGAAGGCTCGGTGGGACCCGACTCCGCGTGCGGCGACGACCCGCGCGCAAGCGTCTGCCGGAAGCTTGCCGCGCCGGAAGACCCGAACATCATGGTCTGGGCGAGCGGGCGACGGCCAGCGGGCGCGGGTGCCGACACGCCCGGGGACGGAGGCGGTGTCGACGGTGCGAGGCTCGGCGAGTTCGTGGGCGTGCCGGCTTGCCCGAGCGTGACGGGTGCATCGTTCGGTGCCCGCTTCAGCGAGTAGCGGAGTCGAACGGTGGGATCCACCGCGCGCACACCATCGTCGAGGACCTCGATCGAGAAATTGCGCAAGGTCTCGTCGTGGCCGGCATGCTTGCGGACCTCCGCCAATGCCTTCTGCCACTGCGCGGCTTCGACGCAGTGAGACTCGGACGGTGCCTCGGACTTGCCAAGAGGACTGACTTCGACGAACCAGCGCATGGGTGTCGGTTGGCCTCGAGGGGCAAGGTGTAGCCAGGCTGACCGGGCGGGTCAACGAAGTACGTCACTCGTGGCTCTCATTGCCTTCGGCACCCCGTTCCGTTTGCCTCGATTTGCGTCTATGCATGGGCCGCGCAGATCCCATGCTTCGCCGGATCCTTGCCCTGCTGCGAGCGGTACCCCGAAAAGGGGTGCATGACATCGCCTACGCTCTGTTCGCCTGCCTTTGCATCCTGGTCATGGCCCGTCTGTTTTACGGCGAGATGATGGCACAGACGGGAGGCGAGTGGTCCGCACCGCTCGACGACGTGTTCATCCACTTCGACTACGCGCGTGCAACCGCGCGGGGCTACCCTTTCCAGTGGTCGGAGGGCAACGGGTATTCGACCGGAAACACGAGCCTGACCTATCCCTTCGCGCTGGCTCTCGGCTACTGGGTCGGCTTCCGGGGCCCTGCGCTGATGCTCTGGGCGGCGATCGTCGCGTGCTGCTGCGTGCTCGCCTACCTGCTCGCCGTGCGACGCCTCGCCGTGTCGTTGCCCCGGCCGGCTGCCTTGGTGCTCCCTGTCGCCGTGCTGTCCGTCGGCGCCCTTTGCTGGTCGCTGTTCAGCGGCATGGAGGTAGCCTTCTTTCTCGGCGTCTGGGCTGTCGGCTTGAGCGGAACTCTCGACTTCCGCTACCGGTCCCTGGCCTCTGCCTCGCGCCGCGCATGGTTCCTCGGTCTCGCCGGCGCCCTCCTCGTCGCCACGCGCCCCGAAGGCGCAACCTCCGTCGCCGTCCTCGGCTTCGCCGCCGGCTGGTTCGTCTGGCGCCGCTCCCGATCGCGTTCCCTCGCCGTGGCCACCATCGCTCGGGTAGGAGTCCCCGGCATCGTGTTCCTGCTCCTGCAAGCCCTCGCCAACAAGCTGCTCACCGGCACCGCGTCCGCAGCCGGCGCCGTCGTCAAGCTGGCCATCAACAACCCCTTCATGACCGCGCAGGAAATGTGGAACGAGTACAAGTTCCTGATCAAGTACTGCGTCCTGCGCAACCTGGAGCATCACTTCACCTCGCCCGATGGCTCTCCCTACGGGTGGATTCCCGTCATCCTTGCAACCGTGGCGCTTCTTTCCCGTCGCACCCGCGCCGCAGCCGCCCTCTTGCTCGCCTCCGCCATCGCCTTCCTCCTGCTCGTCGCGCTCAACGGGCAGGTGCGCTGGCAGAACGAGCGATACACGATGCCTGCCGTGGCCTGGCTGCTGACGGCCGCAGGGCTCGGTCTGGGCGTGCTTCTCACGCGTGCCAGGCATGACGTGCTGTCGCGCAAGACGTGGATCCCCCGCGCGACGGCCGGTATTGCGCTCGTCGTGGCGTTCGCGATTCACCAGCTCCCCAACATGAAGGACCAGATCTGGTTCTTCGGACGCGCATCCCGCAACATCCGGGACCAGCACACGATCGCAGGACGCATCCTGCGTAACGAGCTGGTCCCGACCCCCCACCGCGTGCTGGTCGGCGATGCGGGCGCCTTGATGTACGCCTCGGACCTGCCAGGTCTCGACATCATCGGACTGGGAGGCTACAAGCGCCTGCCCTTCGCACGCGCTTCGGTGCACGGGCTCGGCGCGACCATCGAGCTCATCGAGCGCATGCCACCCGAGGACCGGCCCGACGTCATGGCGATCTTCCCGACCTGGTGGGGCATCCTCCCCGTCTGGTTCGGCCATCTGATCACGTCGGTTTGGGTCGACGGCAACGTGATCTGCGGCGGCGCCGAGAAGGCCATCTACCGCGCAGATTGGCGCCTGCTCGGCACCGGCGCAACGCCCGCCACCCTTCGCAAGACGGAGCGGATCGTCGACGAGCTCGATGTCGCCGACCTGGTCAGCGAAGACGACCATGCGTATCGCTTCCCCCGTCCCCAGGCCGGGTTCGTCGACATGCGGATCCTCGCCGACCCGGTGAACCCGTCGCGTGACGTGTTCGACGCCGGGCGGCGCATCCCAGAAGGACGCAGCGAATCGTTCGAGCTGGTGGTCGACGACAGGGAGGTTCACGCTGCTCGGCTGATTGTCCGGACCGCGCCGGTGCGGACGGGACACGTCGAGGTCCAGGTCGACGACCGGGTGCTCGGCACGATCGATCTCGCGCCTTCTCAGGGCTTCGTGGAGCTGTCCATCGATGTGCCCGCTCTACCGGACCCGCGTCGTCCCTTGAAGTTCCGCCTCACCCCGCGAGACACGGTGGATTGGGTGAACTACCACGTCTGGCTCGTAGCGAGGCCCTGATGCCGCCTGGCGTGGTCCCGTTCGCAGCGTGGCCTTCGGAACCGGCCGCCTGGATCGCCTTGGCCCTGGCACTCATCGCGCTCGTAGGCTTTCCCCTCGCCTTTCGCAAAGGCGCGGCGTGGCCCGTGCGCTGGTGGCTGGTGGTGCTCGCCGCCGTGGCGTGTGCGCTGTCCGCGCTCTACGTTCACTTCTATCTGCGCGGCGGTCCCCGCATCATCGACGCCACCAGCTACCTGCTCGAAGCCAGGGCCCTGTCGCACGGGTCGCTGACGTGGCACGTCCCGGAGCCGACAGCGAGCTTTCGCGGGCGGTTCCTGCTGGCTCGCTGGCCGGGACCGGGCGCCGAAACCGGCGTGATCTTTCCACCCGGATATCCTGCCGTGCTCGCCCTGGGTGTGCTCCTGCACGCACCCATGGCCGTGGGCCCCGTGATCGGCGCGCTGCTCGTGACAGCCACCGCGTGGCTCGCCTTGGCCGTCTCCGGTCGCCGCGACGCCGCGATGCTCGCCGCCCTGATGTCCACGCTCTGCGCCGCGCTCCGCTACCACACCGCGGACACCATGTCGCACGGCGTGGCCGCGCTCGCGCTGACCACTGCGGTCGCACTCGCGCTCCACGCGCGGGACGCCGCGACCCCGCGACGGCGCGCCGCGTTTCACGTGGGCGCCGGGCTGGCCCTGGGCTGGCTCGCCGCAACCAGGCCGGTTTCCGCTGCTGCCGCGATCACCGTGGGCGTCATCTTCCTGTCGACCCGACGCGGTCGAAGCGCGCTGCATGACCTACCATGGATCGCCGCCGGCGCGGTCGGGCCCGTCCTGTTGCTCGCAGCTCATCAGTTCGCGTGCACGCACTCCCTGCTCGCCTCGTCGCAACGAGCTTACTACGCCCTGGCCGACGGCCCGCCCGGATGCTTCCGGTACGGCTTCGGTCGCGGCGTCGGCTGCCTGGTCGAGCATGGAACCTACGTGCAACAACTGCTTCCGGACGGCTACGGGCTGGCCGAAGCGGTTCGTGTCACGGCACGCCGCCTGGTGCTGCACGTCGAAGACGTGTTGAACCTGCCCATGGCCGTCGCGCTGGTGCCCATCGGTGCCTGGGTCGCCCGCGGGCGCCGACGCGTGCGTCTGGTGACCAGTATGGTGGCGGCGCTCGTGCTGGCGTACACGCCGTTCTACTTCGACGGCAACTACCCAGGCGCTGGCGCGCGCTTGATGGCGGAGGCGATCCCGCTCGAGCATGTGCTCGCGTCGCTCGCCCTCTGCTGGTGGGCCGATCGACTTCGCTCACCGGCCCGCATGGGATGGGCCGCGGGCGCGACCACCTGCGCGATGTTCCTGGGCTTCGCCCTGTTCAACGCCCCCAAGCACGCCGCTCTGCGAGAACGCGACGGCGGACGGCCGTTCTTCGTACCCGAGGTCGTCGCCGCCGCGGGCGTCGATCGCGGGTTGCTCTTCATCGATTCCGACCACGGCTTCAATGCAGCGTTTCAGCCGTCGGTCCTCTCCCCCGACGCAGGCCTCGTCGTGGCTCGCGCCCGGCACGACGACCACGACCGTCTGCTGTGGGAATCGCTCGGGCGACCGCCTGCGTGGGTGTACCGGTGGAACCCGTGGGAGGCCTCCCCCGCGCCCCCGCGCATGGACCGGTGGACGTCGCCGACCGTGTCGCAAGACGAGTGGGTGTTCGAGTCCGAAGCCGAATGGCCGCCGCTGGGCCAATCCGGAGGCTATGCCGCCCCCACCTGGCTGGCTCCAGGTAGCTGCGTTTCGTCCGGCCTTGCTCTCGCCATCCACCGCACGGACCACGAGCAAGCCTGCGTGACCGTCGAAGTGCCGTTGCCCGGACCGGACCCCTGGGTGGTCACCCCGTCGGTCATCCTGGACGGGCAATCATCGGTGCATGTGGAAGCAGAAGGCAACGGGGAGCATGTGCGGTGGGCACTGCCCGATCGGTTGGATCCCGCGAGATGGCGAGGTGCAGAGCGAAGTGTCCTGGATGGACGGTGGTGCGTGCCGCTTGGTGGGCAAGTGGTGGGGACCACAGCCGGTAGGCGGCGGGTGATGACGGTATGCACGACGGCGCGATGGTTGGCGTTGGACAAGGTGGTCCTGCGCAGGCTCCCCGGGACCACAGGAGATCATTGACTTTTCTTGTAACCGTGCGACCCTTGGGAGGACGTCCGGTGGGCATGTCATGACGAAGAGCGAGCTGATCGACGCAATCGCGGCGCGTGCCGAGCTGAGCAAGGCACGTGCGGAGCTGGTGGTCAACTGCGTGTTCGACGCGATGACGGAGGCGCTTCGAAACGAGGAGGGCGTGGAGATCCGGGGGTTCGGCAGCCTCAAGGCGCGGGCGCACAAGCCGTATCGAGGGCGCAACCCGCGCACAGGCAAGACGGTCGACGTTCCGCCCAAGCTGCGGCCGTTCTTCAAGGTTGGCAAGGAGCTGAGAGAGCTGGTCAACGAGAGCCGCTTGCACGGGGCCATCACCGACGGACGCGACGAGTAGGCGCCGGTTGAACCCGCGGCGTGTGTTGGTCTTGCAGCTCGCCCAGCTCGCAGGCTGGCTATGGCTTTCGGCGTGCGTGGATCGGGCGCAGCGACCTGCAACCGTGCCAGTGCCCGCGCCGGAACCGATCGTGGTGCCGCCGCTGCCTGACCTGTTTGCGGCAGCAGGCTTGACGTGGATGGTCATCGCGAAGCCGCAGGCGTTCACCGCCATCCCGGGCATCGACGCCGGCCTGGCGCGCCTCGTGCCCCCGGTCAGGCGTCGCCTGTTCGAGCGCGCCACCGGCATTCGCATCGACTCGATTCGCAATCTGGTCGCTGCGGGCTACCGGGACGGGATCGTGTTTGCGGTCGACGGTGTGCCGGACCCGCTGGCCTCAGAACGGCTGTATCGCGACCGCCTGATGACGGACATCGGGCGGTCGGCACGCCGGCACGACGTGGTCATCACCCGGGGCAAGACGTCCAGCGGCGAGAAGCGAGCGCTGGTGGCGATGGGCAGCGAGACGGTGGTGGTCGAGAGCGGGAGCTGGCTTCACACGCGCGTGGCAGCGCTGTACGCGGAAGGCAAGCTGCGGCGTGCGCCTCGCGCGCTCGACCTTCCGGACGTTCGCATGCTGCTCCGGGAAGCGGGGGCTCCGCCGCTGGTGGCGGTGGCGCCAGGGCCGTTCGAGGGGCCATGGCACGATGCGCTGCACGGGCTGCTGGGCGTGTGCACGGCCGGCGTGGCAGGTGTCCAGCCAGACCGGGCAGGGATCCTTCGCTGCCAGTTCCTCCTCGCCGGCGCGTGGGACAAGGACGAAGCGCGCGCGACCGAACGGTTGATCCAGAGCTGGAACGACATCGCTCGAAGCCCATTCGGCGCGGTGACCGGTCTGAACGAACCGCAGGAGCCGCCCACGACGCGTGCCGGCGCCCGGATCCTGTCGCTCTCGGTCGCCCTGAACGGTGCCAGGTTCTCTCAGGGGCTGTACGATGCTGTCAGCGCCGAGGCCCGCGACCTTCTGCGGCCGTAACGCATCGCAGCCGGGAGCTCCCATGAAGATCTATACGCGAACCGGGGATGATGGCACGACGAGTCTGTACGGTGGGCGGCGCGTGTCCAAGGCCGAGCTGCGCGTCTGCGCCTATGGAACCATCGACGAAGCCAACTCGAGCATTGGCCTGGCGCGAGCGTACGGCCTGCCGCCCGAGGTCGATCGCGTTCTCGACACCGTGCAGCGCGATCTGTTCGTCATCGGTGCGGAGCTGGCGAGTGGGCACAACGCCGAAGCGAAGCTGGGGATGGCCCTGGTCGACGCGCGCGATGTCGAGCGGCTGGAGCAAGCCATCGACGCGGCGGAGCAGGGGCTGGCGCCGCTTCGCACGTTCATCCTGCCAGGAGGCAGCCTAGGCGCCTCCGCGCTGCACCTGGCCCGCACGGTGGCCCGGCGCGCCGAGCGGGAGCTCGTTCGGCTTCGCGAGCAAGCACCGGTGCGCCCGGAAGTCGTCGCCTATGTGAACCGTCTGAGCGACCTGCTGTTCGTGCTGGCGCGGCGAGCAAACAGCGCGCAAGGCGTCTCCGATGTGCCCTGGGTGGCCGCGCGTCGATGATGCCTGCCCCGGCGAGGGCGTGCTAGGCTGGCGCCGTGGCCCCCGGCGCGACGAAAAAAAAGAACCGGGCACGGTTCCGTCTTCGTGAGCAGCCCTCCGTGGTCGAGTTTCCCGACGACATGGGGATGCCCGAGACACGCAGGCATTACGAGATCCGAACCGAGCTGTTCCAGATCATGAAGCTTGCCTATGCCGACAAGTGCTCGCTGGGGTCGTCGCAGTTCGTGTACTGGAACGCGGCCGACCCTGCCCGGTGCATCGCGCCGGACCTGTTCGTCCGCGTGGGGGAACCGGACAGCCTCTTCGCGTGCTGGAAGACCTGGGAGCGAGGCGCCCCCGACATCGCCGTCGAGATCATCGGCGATTCGGACTCGACCGAGCTGGCGTGGAACGAGAAGCTCGGTGCGTATCTGGAGCTCGGCGTCACGGAGGTCGTGCGCTTCGACCCGGTCGCACCGGCGGACTTCCTCCGGCTCTGGCTGCGAACTGACGGCGATCTGGTCGAACGGGAACTCGACGACCCGCGCCTCGCGGAATCCGCGGTTCTGGACTTCACCTGGGTGGTGGTCAAGGATCCACGCCTTGGACGGATGCTCCGCATCGCGGAAGACTCCCAGGGCCTCCGGTTGCTGCCGACGCCGGTAGAGCGCGAGGTCGAGCGGCGAATGGCGCTGGAGCGTCGCGTCCGGGAACTCGAAGAGCAGATTGCGAAGCGCGGGTGAGATCACGCTGCTTTGCGTGACAGGGGCGACGGACCGATCGCTTCGGCGAGAAGCTTGCGTGCACGGTGAAGCCGCGACATCACGGTGCCCACCGGCACACCAAGCTGGTCGGCCGCATCCTTGTACGACAGATCCTGGATGTCCACGAGCACGAGCGTGGCGCGAAAGGGTGGAGGGAGACGCTGGATCGCGCGCCACGTCGCGCGGGACAGGTCGCCGCTGGCGGTGGTCCACGGATCCGGCGCGGTCCATGCGCACGGGTCGGTGGCCAACACCTCGAGCGCGCGCCCTTCGCGCCGTCGACGGCGGCAGCGGGTGATGTAGACGTTGACGAGGATCTGGTGCACCCAGGCGCGCAGGTTCGTGCCCCGTTCGAAGCGGTCCTCGAAGCGAAGCGCCCGCTCGATGGTATCCTGCACGAGGTCTTCGGCGAGCGTGTCGTTGCGAGCGAGGCGAAGCGCGTGGGCAAAGAGCTCGCGACGCATCCGCGTGAGATCGATTCCGATGGAGTGGGGATCGGCAAGAGAAGGATTTCGGTCGACGGTAGGGCAAGCGCATCGGTCCATGTGAGTTCCTCGCGAAGCGCAAGGAGCAAGGCCGGTGCCACGACAGTCTGTGCGTGTTTTCGGCCGCGGCAGCGCGGGCCTCGTGGTCGAAGGGACGCACCCCGTGGGCAAGGAGCCTCGGCGGACGGTGCAAGCGCACGAGCCCGGCTGGTCACCGCGGCGGTGAGCGTCGAAAAACGCCCGACGAGACCGGGCGATCCTCAGCCTCCACTTCGGATGCCGGATGCCCGTGCGCCATGCCATGCTCTGCGGACCATCGACCAGGCGGACCGCAGGACGGGCTCTTCGCTGCCCAGACCAGGAAGTCGCTTGCTCCGAACGACCGGAGGTCCAGGTCGCGTCGGGTGGCATGCCGATCGCGAATACGCTAGATACCGGCGGCCATGACGCTTACCGGAAAGCAGCGACGTCATCTTCGCGCACTCGGCCACCACCTGCAGCCCGTGGTGATCCTGGGCAGGCAGGGCCTCACGGAGGGTGTCAACCGTGCAGTGCAGGAAGCGCTCGACCAGCACGAGCTGGTGAAGGTCAAAGTCGGAGGAGAATGTCCTGACGACCGGGAAGCGGTTCAGCAGTGGGCCGAGCAGACCGTGCAGTGTGAGGTAGCCCAGGTGCTGGGCAATACGCTGCTGCTGTATCGGCGACACCCTACGAAGCCGGTCATCGAGCTACCTTGAACTCGACGCAGCCCGCCAGGCTCGACAACCGCTCCCCTGCCGCGGGGCCGTCGGCCCGCATCCACCCCGGCTTCGTCGGGCACAGCGCCCCCGTCCGCGCTCTGCCCCTTGCGCCCGCCCGTGCATCCCTCTCCTTTCCGGGGCTTGCGGTCCTGGTCGTGCCCACAGCATCGAGACGCAGTGCGGGCCCCAACTCCAGGCGCCTGGAGTCCGGGCTTCAGGCGGCTGGAGTCCGAGACCCCTTCCTTTCAAGGCACCCGGTGATTCGTCGCTGGCGGGCACTGCCCTGTTTGGTTTGCGAGCAGGCCGACTTCGACATGCGGCGTGACAGGGATGCAGAAAGCGCGGGCCGCGTTCCCTGGTCGGCAGGGTTCGACCGGCCGCGCTCGCCCTCCGCATGAAGCGGCGCGGCGCCAGGTCGAAACGCAATTGGGAAACCAACGCCAGGATCGAGTCTGCATGCGCCGCACGCCTCACGCTGCGTTCGGTTCCAGGGTAGCGGCGCGCTGGTTGCCTACTTCTTCGGCACCGGAAACCCACGCTCCCTCATCAGGGCGTCGATCCTCGCATCCCGCCCACGGAATCGCCGGTACCCCTCTTCCGGGTCGATCGTGTTCCCTACCGAGAACACACTGTCCAGTAGCCGCTTCGCCACCGCTCTGTCCCAGGGCCCGCCCGCCTCCCGGAATGCATCGTAGGCGTCCGCCGTGAGAACGTCCGCCCACAAGTAGCTGTAGTATCCTGCCGAGTAGCCGTCATCACCGAAAATGTGCTGGAAATGCGGCGTGCGGTGACGCATCACCATCTCCCGCGGCATGCCCAAAACCTTCAGCGTATCGCGCTCGAATGCGTCGGGATCGACCTTCCCATCGCGGACCAGGTGCAGCTTCATGTCGAGGATGGCGCTCGCCAGATACTCCACCGTGTCGAATCCCTTGTTGAAGGTCGACGCACGCTCGATGCGCGCCACCAGGTCCTTCGGGATGGGCTCGCCCGTCTGGTAGTGGACCGCAAAACGTTGCAACACCTCCGGCGTCGACAGCCAGTGTTCCATGAGCTGGGAGGGGAATTCCACGTAGTCGCGGAACACCGCCGTGCCCGCGAGCGACGGGTAGGCCACGTTCGAGGACAACCCGTGCAACGCATGGCCGAATTCGTGGAACATCGTCTCGGCGTCGTCCCACGAGATCAGGACCGGATCGCCGGGTTTTCCTTTCACGAAGTTCGCGTTGTTCGATACGATCGGCGTGACCTCGCCGTCGAACCGTTCCTGGGCGCGATATGCATTCATCCACGCACCGGACCGCTTGGTCTCTCGCGCGTAAGGGTCGAAGTACCACAAGCCGACCTCACGGCCTGATGCCTTGTCCGTGACGAGCCACACGCGCACGTCCGGGTGGAACACAGGGACGTCGGTGACCTGCCGGAACTGGAAGCCGAACAGCTCCCCGGCCACCCAGAAGAGGGCTTCGCGCAGCTTCTCGAGCTGCAGGTATGGCTTGATTGCGTTCTCGTCGAGTTCGTACTTCTCCTTGCGGACCTTCTCCGCGTAGTAGCGATAGTCCCAGGGCTCGATCTTGATACGCGCCTTGTTCCTGTCCGCCACGGCCTGCATGTCGGCCACTTCCTGGCGCACACGCGCCACCGCGGGCTTCCACACCTGCTCGAGGAGCTGCATCGCACGCTCCGGCGTCTTCGCCATCGAGTTCTCCAGACGCCAGTGAGCGTGCGTGGGATACCCAAGCAGCTTCGCGCGCTCCGCGCGCAGCGCCAGGATCTCCGTAATGATTGCGTTGTTGTCCGTCGCGCCCCCATTGTCCCCACGATTGACGAACATGCGCCACGCCCGCTCGCGCAGGTCACGTCGGTCGGACCAGGTCAGAAACGGCACCACGGACGACCTCGTGTTCGTGATGACCCACTTGCCATGCAGGTTCCTCGCATCGGCAGCCGCAGCGGCAGCGTCTCGGAGCGACGCCGGCAGGCCCGCCAGGTCGGCTTCGGACTCGAGCACGAGCGTCTGGTTCTCGTCGGCCAACACGTGCTGGTTGAACTGGGTGAACAGCCCGGCCAGCTTCTGGTTGATCTCGGACAGCCTGGCCTTGGCAGGTGCGTCGAGCCGGGCGCCCTGCCGGACGAAATCGGTGTATACTTTCCAGACCAGGCGTTTCTGCTCCGCATTCAATCCGGCGTTGTCGCGGCTTTCGTACACGGCACGGATGCGGTCAAACAGCCTGGCGTTCTGCGTGATCTGGTCCTGATACGCCGCGAGCTTCGGCTCCATCTCCAGCTCGACCTGCTGAAACGCGGGCGTCTTGTTCCCGCCACTCCATACCCCGTAGATCTCGAGCGCGCGCTCCAGCGGGCGTCCCGCCCGTTCCATGGCGGCAATCGTGTTGTCGAACGTGGGCGGCTGCGGATTCGACGCAATGCGCTCGATTTCCGCGAGCCCGTCGGCCATGCCCTTCTCCAGGGCCGGCTTGAAGTGCTCGACCCGCACGCGGTCGAAGGGCGGAACTCCGCCGTACGGGCCAGCCCACGCCTCGAGCAGCGGGTTGGCCGCTGCCGTATCGGACACCGGGGAGCCGGACGACGACGCAGCGGGCGGCGTGGACGACGGTGTGGGGGCTGGCATCGAGGGCGCGGGCGGCGAGCCGCAGCCCACGAAGACCGAGGCGACAATGCAGGCCATGGCGGCGGGCGGTACGTTTTGCATGGTTCGCCCGCATACCACGACGCGCCGTGGTCGTCAGCCGCTCGCAAGACACGGGTATCGCGCTTCCAACTACCTGGGTCATGGCCGCTCGCCGGCGCCCTCCCATCCGCACCGCCGCACGCAACGGACGCGCGTCGTGGACGTGGACCAGGCACACCCCAGACCACGACACCATGTGCAGATGGGCGACGGCCGACGCGAGCCGTTGGTGCCGGTCGACCATCACACCCACGGACCGCGGCCCACCGCCGGCCCCGCTGCATGCACCCGTGGCGAGCATGCGCGTGCGAGGGAGAGGATACACCCTTGCACCGGGCACCGCGACCTGCGATCCTTCGTCAATTCCACCTGCGGGACCATCGCAGACTGCAACTTGCGTGGAGGCCCCATGTCGCGCCGTTTCGTTGCTGTTCTGGTGTCGGGTTGCGTCACCTGGACCGTTGGCTGCTCCAGCGACGACACCACCGTCTCGCCTGTCGATCCCTGCAAGGGCATCTTCGATCGCTGGTCCGTTGGCAAGATCGTCGATACCGAGGGCTGCGGACTGCTTGCCCAGGTGGACGCCTCGGAGACGCCCTGGGGGGGCCCGTTCTACATCGTACGCGTGCAGGGAACCCACTACGAGATGGGCTACCAGCATGGACGGCTCGTAGGTCCGCGTGTCATCGAGTTGTGGTGGACATACATGCAGGCCATCGCGAACGAGGCCGGGATGGGGTCACCCTACGCGCTCGACGGCTTGCTTGGGGGCCTGCTCGACGCGATCTGGGACGACTGGTACGCCGCGAACACGCCGCAGATGTTCCACGACGAGTTGCAGGGATTCGCCGATGGCATGGCTGCCGCAGGCGTGGAGTATGGCTCGGGCCCGGAGACGATCATCAAGTTGCCCAGGCGTGTCATCACGCTCATCGACCTTGCGATGTCGTCGCAGCTCGACGCGTTCGACCTCGGCAGAATCGACCAGTTCATCGAGAACGGCTACACGGACGCGCTACTTGCGTACTACAACGCAACGCCCAAGGAGCTGAGGGCATCGCTGGCAAGCATGGGGCGCGCGTTCGGCGGGATGAACCGGTCGCCCCAGGCAGAGCGCGGACCGCTGTTGCAATGCTCGTACTTCGCGGCGTGGGGAGACAGGACCGACGACGGCGGCCTGTACATGACCCGCAACATGGACTTCACCGAGGACACCGGCATCGGCGTGAACGCCGCGATGGTCGTCTACGTGCCCGACCAGGGGTCGGCATACGCAAGCATCTCCTGGCTCGGCGCCGCGCTCGGCGTGCTCGCAGGCGTGAGCCGCGAAGGCATCGCCATCGGTGCGGTGGGGTCGTCGAGCCCCTACGAACGGCTGAACACGGAACCTGCCCTGCTGCGCGCCCGCGAAGCGCTCGAGAAGGCCCGCAACCTCGACGATGCGATGCCGTTCTTCATGAACGCGGTCGGTGACGGTCTCACCCGGGCTCCCACCATCGGGTTCAACGCCATCGTGAGTTGGGGTGACCCCAGGCAGCAAGGCGCGGGCGCCCAGGTCATCGTGGTCGAGAACAACGGCCTGGAGGCGGCCCTTTTCCACCACCACACCGACTGCTCAGTCGAGGAATCGCTCATCCGTTATGACCTGCAGGGCAACGCCACCCTGTGGACGCATACCCAGAACCCCGACGTCGTGAATACGGAAGCCGAAGCCAAGGAGATCGACGCGTCGGGCAAGGTGAGGCAGTTCCAGGCGGACGCCCAGGGCAACCTCGTGCTCGACGACAACGGAGATCCAATCGAGGTCGACTCGGGCGGGGTGCCGATCCAGACGGGCTATCCTCTGCCTTGCGCGGCATACCGCGGTGACGAGGCCATGGCCTATGGGGTACGCGTGCACCAGACGGCTGCCAACGGCCCGGCGGACGGCGGCAAGGGGCTGATGACGAAGTCGGGCTCGTGGACGCGCCGGTACTGGCCGATGTACCAGATGACGAAGGCGTATGAGACGGGCTCCGCAATGCAGTGGGACGGTGCCGAGCTCATCCCCGACCACGGCGGCACGCCGGTCCCGATCGGGCTGGACGAAACCGAGCTGATCTCGCGCACCGCCGCGATGAACAGCAATGTCTGGGACGTGGTCTTCGACTGCACGGACCTCGTCATCCGCGTCAGCTTCGAGAGCGGCACCGGCGATACATGGAAGCGCGCCGCCGATCAGCCCGGCTACTACGAGATAGACCTGACCAAGGTATTCCTCACCGATTGATCGGGACCGCGGCGACACGGATGACCAGTGCGCCGCCGCACCCCGCGCGAACGAGTTCGGGCAAGCTTGCTTGTGCCCCCAACTTTCTCCGAGGCGTCACTTTTTCTTCCAGCCTACCCAGGTCATGAACGGCAGTCCTTCGCCGGGGCGGGTCTCGATCCAGGCACCGTCACCGCTCACCACCGCTTCGCCGATGACCTCGAACGAGCCTTCGCCCAGCTCCGTGCCATCCCAGCGCATGCTGGCGGCACCGCCCAGCCCCCACACCTGCACGACCGTGCCCGGCGCAAGCGACGCGGTGTTCGGAAACGCGATGTGCGCGGCGTCGTGCGAGGCCACCTCGACCTCGGGCACGAACGCCACGAGCCCCTCCGGCGGGCTCGCCGGATCGACGAAGCAAGGCCACCCCCAGGCGGAAGCGTCCCAGCGCACCATGCGGATATCCTCGTAAGCGAAGTCGAACAGGAGCAGGTCGGCCGGAATGACGGTCAACCGAGCACCTCCCGGTTCGCTGATGACATGCGGGTCCGCAGGGTTTCCGAGGGGGTCACGGATGGGCGCGGGCGCATGCACGAGTCGATCGGGCGCCGGGATGACCACGTTTCCACCGTCGCCCAGATCCACCGGGCAGTACACCGAGGAAAGCGTCAGGTCGTCGCCGGACAGAAGATGATACGCTGCCCGGTCCAGACACTGCTTGGACGACGGCACCTGGAAAGTGAAGATGCCGGCGCTGTTGGACTTGACCGGATCCAGGCAGCTGGCCGCCCCAGTCGGGAGATACACGCACATCACCCCGAGGATGCCAGCCAGGGGCTCTCCCTGCTGGCCCACCGTGCTCCCCTGAACCGACTGCACCACGGCCGTGCACGACGGCCCGTCGACCGTGGGAGCGTCGTTGTCCACCACGTCGTCGTTCACCGCGTCGTGTGCGCTGTCCATCGCGGTGTCTTGCGGCGCATCCGGTGCGGCCCCATCGATGGCGGCGGCATCCTCCTCGGTCGCGTCCCGACCGGCGTCCGGTCCGGCAGGCGCCACAGACGACGTGTCGTCGGAGCCACAGCCACCGGCCGCCATCGGCACGCAGGACCAAAGCACGGGCAGGATCGCCTGCAACAAGGCGAACGGCTGCTGCAAGGGAAGGGGATGGCTGGACACGGCGGGCGCCTCACTGGTTGTTCGCGGTGGCGATGGCGATGTAGTCGAGGTACTCGGTGTCGGACTGCTCGTGGGTGAGCTTCATGTCGCTCATGCGCACGGCGGCGGCCCATGGGATGCCGGCGTACATCTGGCTGTGGTAGATGACACGGAATCCGGCGGTGTTGTCCGTGTCCGAAATGCGATAGCCGCCCTGGCAGCCGTAGCCGTTGACCTTGGCGTTGGCAAAGACGTTGGTCGCGGGGGTGCCCGGTACGTTGTTGTCGATGATCACGTACAGGATCTCGGCATGGAGGGCGTGGAGCTGCTCCTCGAGGCCGCCAGCCTTGCAGAACGTGTTGGTGAAGAAGTCCTTGCAGGCCGAGCACCACCCCGCGCCCACCATGATGAACAGCGTCTTGACCTCAGGATGGTCGCACCTGAATTGCGCGAGGTCGAAGCCGGTGGGCAGCCCCCCAAAAAAAGCGCCCGGCCAGCCCATGGGTGGAACGGTCTGCGGCTCGACCGACGTATCGCCGGGCTCCGGGCCGAGAAAGTAGTACGGCGGCGCGGGATACTCGCAAGACAGCCCGGTGGGCTGCGGCATGTCCACGAACGCCGGATCCACCAGCGTCCCCGACGCATTCACGTCGTCGAGACACCAGGTGTCGCCCCCGGCTACGGGCGTTGTCGCGTAGGTGTCCGGGTCGATCGTGACTTCCTGCAGTTCCATGTGCTCGATGTCGACATCGAGCGTCGATCCGAACGAGACGCCTACGTTGTGGATGGTGTAGGTGCTTCCGACTCGGGGCATCAAGACCTTGTCGCACTGGAGCATGCCGAGGTTCCGCCGGCAGCCCGTGTGGAACAAGAAGCAATTCCCGCAGCTCTTGTAGCTCGTGTCCTTGGCCGTGATCGTGTACGTTCCAGGGCTCGTGTTGGGGTGGGACCCTTCGTAGAACTGCACCGAAAACGCCTCGAACGGCGATGTGTCGCCGTCGGTCGCGTCGTACAGCCACACCCGGTCCCCATTCGAGTCCTTCACCAGCTCGGCGCGCACGCTGGTCGCCGTGAATCCATCGTTCAGGCAGATGAATGGCGCGGCGTCCGCGTCTTCCCCTGCGTCGGGACCGCTGTCCGGCGTGTCACCGTCGTCAAGCACGGTGTCGGGCTGACCGACATCGGCGCCCGCATCCTCGGGTCCGCTCCCGTCCGGCAGGCCGGTGTCGGGCTGCGTCGTCCCGCCCGTCGCGTCGAGCCCTGCATCCTCGCCCCCCACGCCCGTGCCACCACCGCCGCCCGTGCCACCACCGTCACCCGTGCCGCCATCGCTTCCGCCTCCGCCATTGCCATCACCACCGCTGCCATCGGAGCCGCAAGCCAAGGGGCAGAGCGCAAGCGCCACCGCGATGGGGGCCATCCATCGGTGAAACAGATTCGTTGGGGACATCAAAAGCTCCTTGCTATGTCCGCGCATGCCGGTCCGCATCAGCGCGTGGTGAGCAGCACCCGGGAACGCTAGCCTCACGGCGTCGGTTCGTCCACCCGCCGGTGCGCGCGACACACGATTGCCGTCCCCTCTCGTGCCGGGAAGGGTCGATCCGATGCGCAGGTTCCGGCCGTGCACTGCGACGGTCGCCTCACCGCCGGGTTTCGCACGACCGCCGTCGCGCCGGGTCGCCTGCCTACGCGAGCCGTCCCCACACGCTCTTCGCGGCCGCCAGAACCCTGCGCCGCAACGCTTCCTCGTCGATGCCGCGCAACTCGCCCCGGTCCATGCGCACCACACCGTCCGATACCGTCGCCATCACCGGCGCCTCGGTGATCCCGAAGGTGAAGTGGCCGTCGAACGTGGATGCATCGAGCGGCGTCGGCGGGTCGTAGTCGACGACGCACAGGTCCGCGGGCGCACCAGGCACCAGCGAACCGATGAGAGGATCGCGGAACAGGTCCCGGGCAAGCCGCACGTTGGCGTCGAACAACAAGCGACGCGGCAGATCGAAGCCCACGGTGGGATCGCGTCGCCCGTGTCGGAGCATCAGGTACGCGGACTTCGCGGCACGCAGCATGTTGCTCGCCATACCGTCGGTTCCCAGGGCGACCTGGACGCCGAGGTCCATCGCGTGGAGCGGGTCGAAACGGCCGACCGCGTTGTTGGCGTTCGATTCCGGGTTGTGCACGATCCACGCGCCGGACGCTGCCACGCGGCGCAGATCGTCGTCGGTGAGGTAAATACCGTGCACCAGGAGGCTGCCTGGGCGCAGCAAGCCGGCACGGTCGAGGCGGTCGAGGATCGTGCTTCGATACAGATCCCGGGTCCGCGTCACGTCCGCGATGTCCTCGGCTGCGTGGACGTGCACCGGCAGGTGGGCAGGCACGGCCCGGGCAGCCTGCTCGAGGGTGGCGTCGTGGACGGTGAACGACGCATGCAATCCAAGCATCGGTCGGATCCGCGGAGAAGCAGCGTGCGCTGCGGCAAACGTGGCGTTCTCCTGGATGCCGAGCCGGGCTCCATCAGCGCCGTTCCGGTCGGTGATCTCGTAGCAGAGCGAAGCACGCAGGCCGGCCGCGAGGCACACTCGCTCGATCGCGGTGAGGGAACCGAGGATGGCGTTGGGGGAAGCATGGTGGTCGACGATCGTCGTGGTTCCGGCGCGCAGGCAGTCCAGCACCGGAGGCCATGCGCCTGCTTCCACGGCTTCCAGGTCCAGGGCGCGGTCGAGACGCCACCAGATGCCTTCCAGGATGTGCGGGAAGTCGTGAAGGTCGGTGCCGGGAGGGATGGGCATGCCCCGCGCGAAGGTCGAGTACAGATGGTGGTGCGCATTGATCAACCCTGGCAGCACCAACCGTCCACGGGCATGCAGTTTCTCGGCATGAGGGTGTTCGCCGGTCAGCCTCGCGTAGGGCCCCGTCTCCACCACCCGCCCGCCTTCGCACAAGACGCCTGCGTCATGGATGATCCAGTCCGGACCGTGGTTGGTGAATACGGTTGCAGGACCGATCAACAAGGCTGGTGTCGTCATCAGCAGGCTCCGCAGGCGACGGCGAGCATACGCCGGCGCCTCTCCGGGCACCAGATCGGCCGCGTCGGGAACACTGAGCCAGCGTCAACGCACCGTCATGTCATCCGGCTGACGATACACCGTCACCCCCGGCGAGTGCGTGCGTCGAGCCAGCTCAACACGCTTTCGAACTGCACTCCGTCGTCGTCGAGCAGCTCGACAAAACCTTGGACAGAAGGCAGCGGAGGGATCTCCACGCAGGCAAGGCGCGACGCGGCCATCTCGGTGGGGGCCCGGCCGATGGGTTCGATCCCGGGTTCCGACATCTCGGCACACGCGTCGCTACCTGCCATGGATGGGACGCCGGGCGAAGGCGCGGGGTCGGTGTCCGCATTCGGCTCGCCGGCAGGTTCCCCCAAAACGGGCACGGCCATGGTGGACCGCGCGCGCGCCACCACGCCGGAAACGAGCGCCGGAGCGTCAGCGCCTTCTCCAGTCGCCGAGGGCGAGAGCGGACCTGGACCGTCCGACAGGAAGCGAGCGTCGTCAGGTTCGAGCCACGGGAGTTCTCGGGCAGCCATGTTGGGATCGAAGGCAGCAATGCTCATGCCACCCGACGGAGAACATCGCTGACATGGGCACTCGCCGCGGGCTGCACCGCAGCGAGCACGGACACGTGGAGCATCGGTGCCCCCAATCGCGTGGGGGCCGCCGTGGCGGCGCACAGCCGCCGCGTCTTCGAAATACCGGCGCAAGACCGACTCTGCGGGAACAGGCGTCGGCCCATCGGCGCATGGTTCGAAATCCGCGGGTGCGCGCGACAATCTGCTTGACGATCGTGCCGGGCGGAGGTTCGCTGCGCGCTGCACCAACACGATGACCAGAGGGGTCCACCATGGCCGCCGAGCTTCTCGACCGCATCCGTTTCCAGCCCGAGAAGACCTTGTTCGACGAAATCTTCGAGCGCTACGGTCTCGAAGACATCCTCCGTCACCATGCGGAATCCGGCGCCATCGCCGACTCCTACGACTTCGTCCTGAGCACGCAACTCCGGCTCACGCCGATTCTCGCGCCGCGGCTGTGCTCGTTGTTGGCCGAGGTGCGCGAGAGGCTTGCCTTCGCTGACCCCGTGGACCTGTTCGTCGCTGCCGACGCCTCCGTCAACGCGTTTGCGATGTACTCGCTCGGCGAGGGCAGGCCTCACGTGTTGAGCCTCACCAGCGGGTTGGTCGAGCGGATGACGGACAACGAGCTTCGCTTCGTGCTCGGCCACGAGATCGGACACCTCGCTTACCGTCACGACAAGGCGGGGCAGGTGTTCCAGGCACTTCGGCCGGACCCGGAGACCGGTGCGAATCCGATGCCTCCGATGCTCGCGTCGCGCCTCGACACCTGGAGCCGGATCGCGGAACTCAGCTCCGATCGGGCCGGGCTCGCGGCCGTGGGTGGCAGCCTCGAGCCGAGCGTGGCCACGTTCTTCAAGCTCGCCAGCGGCCTCGGCCCCGAGCACCTCAAGTTCGACATCCACGCCATCCTCACGCAGCTCGAGGATCTGCAGAAGGCCGAACGCCGCCAGTTTCTCAGTGTCTTCAGCCATCCCGTCATTCCGATCCGCGTCAAGGCCTTGCAGGTCTACGGCGAGGCGGGCGGCAAGGACGCTCCGGCCGACAAGCTCGCTGCGGTCGACGAGCAGGTGGCCGCCATCGCACGCTTGATGGAGTTCGAGGTGACCAAGCCGCTCGACGTCCACGCGCGGGATTTCCTCCTGGCTGGAGGGCTCCTCGCGGCGCATGCGGACAAGGACGACATCGCCGAGGACCAGTGGACCATGCTGCTCGAGTGGCTGCTGCCGCTGTGCGCCGACCCGGAGGCAGAGGTCGCCAAGATCGTGTCGTTCGACCAGGCCCGAGAGCTTCTCACCACCAGCACGGCCTGGCTCCGGGACAACGCCGGCGAGGAGCGCTTCGCCTTGTTCCGGCAACTCGCTCACATGGTGGCCATCGACGGCCACCTGTCGTCCGGCGAGCAGCAGTTCATGAAACAGGTTGCGGAAATGCTGGGCATCCCGCCCAAAGGCGCGGTCGACACGCTCTACGAGGTCCTATCTGGCTACCTGCAGACCAAGGCGACACGCCGATCGCCGCTGGTGAAAGGCAAGTAGCCCGCCCCCTGTCGCCGGTCGCCGAACGCGACGCTTCCGGGCGCAACCGACGCTTGACCACACTATCGCACAGCGGCATCGTAATCGTTCGATATTGGTGCGGAGCGTCCATCATGGTCCATCGTCTTGCTCTTCGTCTCACCCGGGTTTCCCTTCCGGCCCTGGCTGCCGCGCTGGCTGCCTGCAGCAGCGGTGATGGCGCCGACGACGCTTCGCTGCAGGAGGGCACCGAACTGCCCGACGAAGATCTGCCCCCCGGCGACCTGAGCACCGACGACATGAAGGCGGACGGTGCATGGGGGCATGCCACGGAATGCAAACCGATCCCGGACCTGCCGCGGCTGGTCAGCCCGAGGATCGTCATTTCGCTCAACGGGTTGACCCTGCACCTGACCGACCCGTCCTCGGGCTACGACAAGGTCTTCCCCATCGGACCCGGAGCGATCAACCACAATTCGGGAGAACTCTCGTACAAGGAGTCGCTGAGCTACTACCCGATCCTGGCGACGGGCGGGCAGGACTTCGAGATCAAACCGTCGACCTCGACGGCCTGCAAGATCTGGTGGACCGACAAGGCCACCGGGGAAAGGTTGCCGGTGTTTGCGGGGCTTCCGTTCATGTCCTGGTATGGTGCCTACGCGATTCACGGCCCGGTCGACAACTATCGCGCAGCCGATGGTGGCACGCTGCGCCGCGGCTTCGTATCGCACGGATGCATTCGGATGCGAGGTGCCGACGTGCTGGAGGTCTACGCGCGGATCCGCGGAATCCCGAAGGTGCCCGTGCACGTCCAGCGCGAGCCGGAGCGCTTGCCCGACGGCACCCGGGTCGAGGTTCCCGACCCGTGGTTCGGTGCGGAGTGCGAGCAAGACAGCGATTGCCCGTACGCCGGTGGCGTGTGCAAGCAAAACCGGTTCAGCGGTCGCGGCTATTGCACCCAGAGCTGCACCCAGTATTGCCCTGACAAGGTGGGGTATCCCACGTCGTACTGCGTGGCAGATCCCGACGACGGCACCAGGGGCATCTGCGTGTTGAAGGAGATGCCGTACAACGATGGGTGCCGTCCGCAGGACCACTTCGTCCCGCAGACCCGTTCGCGCTTCAACTCGACCACGTCGACGGCGACCGTGTGCATGCCCGGCTCGCCCGGGTGGGTGGGCGACCATTGCTTCGTCGACGGCGACTGTCAGGCGGGCAACCACTGCGCAGGCGCCACGGGTCAGCAGCCGGGGATCTGCACGCAGGGATGCTCGGCGTACTGCCCCGACCAACCGGGATTCCCGACCACCGCCTGCATCAATGAGGCTTCCCTGGGTGGCGCGACCTGCCTGAGACAGTGCACGCCGTCATCGAATGCCAGCGAATGCCCCACCGGTTACGTCTGTGAGCAGCGCAACCGAAACGGGAGCACGTCCACGCGCAACGTGTGTGTGCCCGAATAGTCGCCTTCCCATCCTCCGCCGGGCCCGCTGCGCTGCGGCGGGCGGGCGTCTCTCCAGCAACCCGCCAAGTCGCCCGACAACCAGTATCCCGCGACGGACGGGCCTCGCTCCAGCACGACGAATCATGAGCAAGCCGGCAAGGGCGTCGGCTCGCGGGCCAGCGCAGCCCCGCGACGACCGGCAACAGGGCACCGACCACGGGCACTTGACCTCGGTGTCGGTCTTGTTCTGCAGCGTGTCGAGCATCCCCGAGACACCGTCGACCTCGGCGAGCGGTCGGTTGACGTGCTCGTCGGCGTTGAACGACGCAAACGGGGTAGCGGTGCGGATTCGCGGTGGCGCGTGGGGGGGTGGCGGGCGCCCCATTCGGGTGGCGGACCGCCAGGGCGCGTCCATCGCACTGGTTTGGTTCGGCTTTTCTGGGGTGCTGGGGGCCGGATCGGCGAAATGGGGTGGCGGACCGCCACCTGGGCGGGGAGCACAGCGACGAGAAAAAAGCTGAGATTCGGTTGGCACAGGGCGTGCTGTAGAAGAGGGCATGGAGGCGGAGGCGGGGGTGGAACCTCGCTCCTGCATCCTTCCACAAGCTCGACGGTGACGTGTGCACGCCAGGCTTCGGCGATGAGCCGAG
>Ga0209018_1000902_pt1 | contig 25973 bp, 18 predicted proteins | sample YNPBryBLVA2012_FD_185814 | JGI IMG/M metagenome (GOLD analysis project Ga0209018, IMG submission 185814) | Anoxygenic and chlorotrophic microbial mat microbial communities from Yellowstone National Park, USA - YNP Bryant BLVA 2012 (SPAdes)... ...
ATAGTTGTTCGAGGCCATACGGGTTTCGATGCGAATGCCGGCTTCGGCGGCGGCGTCGGCGGGGATCAACTCGTCCACATTGATGATGGGGATGCCCGCTGCGGTGGCCTGAGCCAGAGCAGAGTTGAGGTTGAGCGGGGTGATGGGCGAGACGAGCAGCGCATCGAAGTTGCGGCTCAGCCAGGATTCAACCAGGGCCAACTGTTGCGCGGTATCAGCTTCGGTAGGCACCGAACCGATCTCGATCTCGACGCCGTAGCGGGCGGCGGCGAAGCGATAGCCTTCGGCCATCGCCTGCCAGTACTCGTTGGCTTCGGTCTTGATAATCGCGCCGAAGCGCAGCGGCGTATCCTGGGCGGCGACGCTGGCCGGCCCAAGTGCGGCAACCAGCAGAATCAGGATCAACGCCAAACTAAGGAATTTCGAGCGGTTCATTTTTCTCCTCCCTTAAGCAAAACGACCTGTGTGGACGATGTTGTAAATGCTGGGAGCTGCCAATTCTGACAAGTTTTTCCGGTCTTTCTCCTTTCTTCTCTTCTCGCCGGGACGAAGGCTAACGTTTGCGCGCCCGGTCGATCACCACCGCCAGCACAATCACGGCCCCGATGACGACCTGTTGCCAGTAAGCCTGCACGTTGAAGATATTCATGCCGTTGCGTACCAGGCTGGTGAACAGTGCGCCGATCACCGTGCCCAGGATATTGCCCTCGCCGCCGGACAGGCTCGTGCCGCCCATCACGGTCGCGGCGATAGCGTCCAACTCGAAGCCGTTTCCGGCAATCGGTTCGGCAGCGCTCATGCGGGCTGTCAGCACCACCGCTGCCAGGCCGCACAGCGCGCCGCTGATGCTGTAGACGATCAGCTTGTAGCGCTGCACGTTGATGCCCGACAGCCGGGCGGTCTCCTCGTTGCCGCCGATGGCGACGGTGTATTCACCTACTTTGGTGCGCACGAAGATGAACCCGAAGATCACCGCCGTGATCAGCGCCACGATCACCGGGATGGGGATCGGGCCGATCTGCCCGGCGAAGGCGCGGATGAACTCTTGCGGCAGGCCGTAGATGGGCCGCCCTTCGCTGATGATCAGCGCCAGGCCGCGAAAAATGCCCATCGTGCCCAGTGTGGCGATGAAGGGCGGCAGATTGGCGCGCGTGATCAGCAGGCCGTTGACTATGCCGCACAGGATGCCCACCCCGATGCCGACCAGCAGCGCCGTGAACGGCGTGCCGCCGTTCTTGAGCAGGTTTGCCACGACGATCCCACCCAACGCGACCGTCGAGCCAACCGACAGGTCGATGCCGCCGGTGGTGATGACGTAGGTCATGCCGACGGCGATAATGGCGTTAATCGCTGCCTGGAGCGCCACCTGGATCAGGTTGCGTGTGTCGAGAAAATACTGCTGGCCCAGCACGAGCGGTGACAGGATGCTGAACACCGTTGCCAGAAGAATCAGCACCAGCAGCAGCCCGAAGCGGGAGATCATTTGCAGGGCGCTGCTGCGGCGCGTCGGCTGCGGTCCTGATGTGGGCAGGGCAGTGGTAGGGGCGGATTCGGTCGTCATGCCTTTGCTTCCTCAAATTCACCCATCGCGTAGCGCAGAATTTCCTGTTTGGTGTCGGGCGGCCAGTCGCCGTCGGCCTGGCGGCGGAACTCAGCGACCAGGCGGCCCGTGCGCATCACCAGCACGCGGTCGCTCATGCCCATGATCTCCGGCAGTTCGGAAGAGATCATCAGGATAAACGCGCCGGCCTGGACCAGCTTGTTCATCAACTGGTAGATTTCCACCTTTGCGCCTACGTCTACGCCGCGCGTCGGCTCATCGAAGATCAGGATGCGCGCCTGGCTGAACAGCCACTTGGCAAGCACCACTTTTTGCTGATTGCCGCCGCTGAGCGTGCGGACTGTGCGGCGGATGTCTGGCGGGCGGATGCGCAGGTCTTCCACCGAGCGTCGGGCGGCCTCAGCGCGCCTGCCGAAGTCGATCACACCCCAGCGGGTGAGGGCGCTCAGGTTTGCCAGGCTGATGTTGTTCTGCACCGCCAGCGGCAATACCAACCCTTGCGTCTTGCGGTCCGCTGTCAAAAAGCCTACCCCCCGACGGATGGCATCCTGCGGTGAGCGCAGGTGGGCGGGTTCTCCTGCGATGAAGATTGCCCCTTGGGCCTCTGGCGCACAGCCGAACACTGCCCAGCCGATGTCGGTACGCCCTGCGCCGATCAGCCCGGCTAGCCCGACAATCTCTCCGGCGTGGCCCGTCAGTGACACGTCTTCCACGACGCCGGGGATGGTGAGGTGTTCCACGCGCAGCAGTTCATCTCCACGCCGGGCGAATTGCTTGGGGAACATGTCCTTGACCTCGCGGCCCACCATCATGCGGATCACGTCGTCCGGGCGCACGGCGGCCCGTTCGACCGTGCCGACAGCGCGACCATCGCGCAGCACGGTGATGCGGTCGGCGATCTCGAAGACTTCCTCCAGGCGGTGCGAGATGAAGACGATGGACACGCCCTGCGCCGTGAGGCTGCGCAGCGCGCGGAACAGGTCGTGGATTTCCTTGTCGGTCAGGGAGGAGGTCGGCTCGTCCATCACTAGCACATCGGCCTTCAGCGACAGGGCTTTGGCGATCTCGATCATCTGGCGCTGGGCAATGCTGAGCCTGCGCACCGGCACGGTCGTGTCCAGGTGGGCGTCCAGTTGGGCCAGCAGGCGTTCGGTCTCGGTGCGCATAGCCGCGCGGTCCATCACCTGCCCTAAGGGATCAACGGACGGCTCGCGGCCCAGGGCGATATTCTGCACGGCTGTCATCTGTGGCACCAGGTTCAATTCCTGGTGCACCATGCTGACGCCGGCCCGCTGGGCGTCGGCAGGGCTGCGGATTTCGACCTCATGGCCCTTGATGCGAATAACGCCGGAGTCTTTCGGGATCGCGCCGAAGAGGATTTTCATCAGCGTGGACTTGCCCGCGCCGTTTTCGCCGATCAGGGCGTGGATTTCGCCTGCCTGCACGGCAAAGTCCACCTGGTCGAGGGCCTGGACCCCCGGAAACTGCTTGGAAATCCCGATCATCTCCAGAGCCAGCGGAACATTCATGACACTTCCTACCTTAGCTGGTGTGAACGGTGTGGTCGTCGCCGGGTATCGAAGTCCTCCGGCGCAGGAAGTTAATCGCCAGCGCTCTTTCGTTGGCGCTGGACGGGCGGGGCAGTGGAGTTACGCACAACCAGGGAGACCTCCAGCACGCGGCGCACGGGCGGGCCGTCTTCGCCCCGGATGCGGCGCAGCAACAGGTCCGCCGCCTGACGGCCCATCTCGTACTTGGGCTGGGCGACGGTGGTCAGGGCAGGTGACACGAAGCGTGCCAGACGCACGTCGTCGAAGCCGACAACGGAGAGCTGCGCCGGCACGGCCAGGCCCGTCTCAGTGGCGTAGTGCATGAAGCCGATAGCCATCAGGTCGTTGAAGCTGAGCACGGCGGTGGGGGGGTCGGGCAGGCTGAGCAGGGCCGGGGCAGCGGTGAAGCCGGTCTCGAAGCGGGCGTCGCCGCTGTTGTAGAGCAGGACCGGATCGGGCGTGATGCCACGCTCGGTCAGGGCGTCCCGATAGCCCGCCAGCCGTTGCGTGATGGTGGTGCGGAAGGTCGGGCCGCTCAGACAGGCGATACGGCGGTGTCCCAGGTCGAGCAGGTGGCGCGTGGCCTGATAGGCCCCGCCGTGATTGTCCGCCAGGATCACGTCCGTCGCCACGTCGGGCAGCTCGCGGTCTACCTGGACCACCGGTACCTTCCGTTCGATCAGCAGTTGCAGCGCGTCGCTGCCCTGACCGGTGGTGATGAAGATCACCCCTGCTGCTTGCTGGCTGATTAACGACTGGCAGTAGTGGTATTCCTTGTCGGGGTTTTCGTCGGAGTTGCACAGGAAGACGCGATAGCCTTCCTGGAAGCACACATCCTCGACGCCGCGTGCGATCTCGGCGAAGAAGGAATTGCTGTTGTCCGGCACGATCAGGCCGATGCTGGTGGTTTCGCTGCGCCGCAAGTTGCGGGCGACGGCGCTGGGCAGGTAGCCGAGTGCCTCAACGGCCTCCATGACGCTCTCGACCTTGTCGGGGCTGACGTAGCCGGTTTTGTTGAGCACCCGCGATACCGTCGCTACCGAAACCCTGGCTCGCCGGGCGACCTGCTCAATCGTGACCATCGGCCCTTCCCGCAGCGGCATAAAACGGATGTGTAATCGTTTACATGAGCTTGCACCTATTGTATGATCGTTTTTAGATATTGTAAACAGGGATTTTTTCCGAAAGGCGCTGCCCGAATCCGTTCAGGCGCGCAGCAAGGCAACCGCTTGATCCAGCATCTCCAACCAGGTGTCTTGTGGCGGGATGATCGGCGGCAGCGCGCCCAACGGCGCCCAGAACAGGGTATAGACCTGGTTTTCGGTAGAGACACTCCAGGGTTCGTCCGGCGTCCAGGACTGTGGCCTGAGCAGAAAGAAGTGCCGCACACGCTTATAGGCCAGCACATCGCCGGGGACCCAGCCCAGGATGCTCAGCGTCACGTATTCCGGGTCGGGCGTGCGGTTGAATTCCTCATATTTCACCTGGTTAAATCCTTCGGCCCGGCGCAACACATTCACCGACAGCCCGCGCCGCAGGTATGCCCAATCGGCGCTGGTGGGATCGGGCCGCGTGTAAACCTGCGTCCGTTCGGCCACGACGGCCTGACCCGGCGGCATTTTCTCTTCCCAATTGCCCAGGTATTGCCACACGCTCAGCCCCGGCAGACCGGTTTCTTCGGCGGCTTCGCGCAAAACCGCGCTCTCCGCCTTCTCGCCGTCTTCGACCGTGCCCGCCGGAATCTGGGTGCCCCCATTGGGATGGCGGAACAGCAGCAGGTCATGCCCGCCGCGCTTGGCCGGGCGGATGATAAAAGCGGTCACTTTTTCCACAACTTGAGACATCGCAAAAACACCTTTCAGGCGGTTATGAAGAGCACGTTGCTTAAACTCACGCTATCAAAAGGCCGGATGATCCTTATCCAGAAGCGCGGATGTGCACGCTGCCCCGGCGTGGGACGCCAGCAAAGCGGTGAGATCGTCCAGGGCAGCCTGCACGTCGGTGCGGGCTGCGGCGTGGTGAGCCTCGACCGTGATGATCGCTTCGGTCGTGCCGTTGCGCGCCGCACTGTGATCGCTCTGCCGCCAGCACCAACGCCGCGCGGCGACCTGTTTCGCCGCATCCGAAAAGATGACCTCGCCCGGTTCCGGGTATTCGGCTTCCGCCTGGTCCAGTGGGACGAACGGCTCTGTGCCGTCGGCGAAGTGGACGGTGATCGCGCCCTGGATGGCCCGCGTGTCGAATACAGCCACAGGCAGCGCGTAGCGAATGCTGACCAGGTTGCCGATGTCCACCAACGTGTTGATGCCCGGAATGTCGCCCTTCTTGGTCAGACGGCGCAGCAGGGCTTCCGCCGCGCTGCGGTACTGCGTGGGATCGACGTTGAACTTGCGGAAGGCTGCCCGCCACGCCGCCAGCGACGGGATTTCACTGAGCGGAGTCGCGCCGATGCGCCGGACGACGGCCTGCTGCTCCTGGGTGTAAAGCCCGGCCAGAGCGTCGGGAGTGGGGCCGCTGCGCGTGTTCGCGGCCAGGATCACCCCGCCGACGAGCGCCGGGAACGTGGCGAGAATATCGGGATGGTACTGAAAGCGGACCATGAGCAAATTTCCTTTTCGAGAGATGTGGTTGGGGGCTATAACCCACCCAGGTCCGTCACAAAATGAAATCCGTCGAGAGGAAGTTCGACTTGTGCTCGCGCACGATGTCGATGATGATGGCCTTGTTGATGTCGGTTTCCTTCGCCGCGACCAGCGTGCGGATCGAAAAGGCGCGCAGCGCGTCGCTGACCGAGAGCGTGCCTTCTGCCGAGTCCTTGCGCCCGGTAAACGGGAAGGTATCCGGCCCGCGCTGGCACTGGCTGTTGACGTTCACGCGGCACACCTGGTTCACCAGCGGGTCGATCAGGTCGGCGATCACGTCCGGGTCGCAGCCGAAGATGCTTACCTGCTGGCCATAGTTCGACTCGACAATGTAGCGGATCGGCTGTTCGATGTCGTCGAACGGGGCAACCGGAATCACCGGGCCGAACTGCTCCTCGTCCCACAGGCGCATCCCCTGCCGTATCGGGTAGACTACCGCCGGGTAGAAGAACGTCCCGCTCCACGCGCCGCCGTTCGCGTTGACCACGTGCGCGCCCTGCTGCTGCGCATCCTCGACCAGCGCGGTGAGGTACTGCGGCTTGTTCTTTTCCGGCAGCGGCGTGATGTTCACACCGTCTTCCCAGGGCATCCCGCACTTGAGCGCGTTCACCGCCGCGCTGAAGCGGGCCAGGAAGTCATCGGCTATCGAAGAGTGCACGAACAGGATTTTCAGCGCCGTGCAGCGCTGGCCGTTGAAGGACAACGTCCCCAGCACACACTCCTTTACCGCCAGGTCCAGGTCGGCGTCCGGCAGGATGATGGCCGGGTTTTTGGCTTCCAGGCCCAGGATCGAACGCAGGCGATGCGGCTTGGGATGGGCCTTTTCCAGCGAGTCGGCAGCCCGGCTCGTGCCGATGAAGCCCAGCGCGGCGATCTGGCCGGAGGCCATCAGCGGCGGCGTGATGGTGCGGCCCTCGCCGTAGATCGCGTTGACCACGCCGGGCGGCAGGGCTTCGCGGAAGGCGTTCAGCAGTGGGCGGTGCAGTAGCACGCCGAAGCGCGGCGGCTTGAATACCACCGTGTTGCCCATGATCAACGCCGGGATAAGCAGGGTGAAGGTCTCGTTCAGCGGATAGTTGAACGGTCCCATGCACAGCACCACGCCCAACGGCGCGCGGCGGATCTGCCCGATGATGCCCTGCTCGATGGTGAAGCGTGACGATACCCGGTCCAGGTCCTTGAGCGCGTCGATGGTGTCCTCGATGTAGGCTATGGTGCGGTCGAATTCCTTCTCCGAATCGGCGAAGGACTTGCCGATCTCCCACATCAGCAGGGTAACGACTTCGCGCTTGCACGCCTTCATGCGGTAGACGAAGTCCTGGACGTGCGTAATGCGTTCGGCAATCGACATGGTGGGCCAGCGGCCCCGCCCGCTGGCGTAGGCGCGCGCGGCGGCGTCGAGAGCCTCCAGTGCCTCCTGTTCCGTCAGCAGGGGATAGCTGCCGATCCGCTGCTGCACGAGGCCGGAGTCTGTGTGCACACACACCGGCGAGAATACGTCCTGCCGGGGGCCGTCCCAGTGGCGCAGTTCGCCGTCTACGAGGTATTCTGTCTGCTCGACCGGCTCGGCCAGCCGGAACGCCGTTGGGATGTCGGCCTCGGCGGGGAAAAAGGCGCGAATCGGGTCTGTGGTGGGCATGGCAACCGTCCTTTCGTAGGCCGGATTTCATTATAGGCGCGGATCGGCAGGACGGCTATAGCGATGTGTCAGGAAAAAGCGCTGCACGCCGAACGGCAGGGCAGTCAGGCAGGCATTGTACAAACGTAGTACAAACGTCATGTTTTTAAGATAGAACGTATACTAAAATCAAGGTATCACATGGGGATTCAGGGATAACCGTGCGTGCAGGAGTGTATTGGAATATGCGTCGTATTACGTTCATCGTCGCCGCCTTTGTGCTGTTTGTCGGTGCCTTCTGGCCGGGCGTCGCCCCGGTGAGTGCCGACACCGGGAGCAACTGGACCGGCGAATACTTCAACAACCGTTACCTGTCCGGCACGGCGATCTTCGTCCGGCTGGATAGCGCCATCGCCTTCGATTGGGGCGGGGGCAGTCCTGTGCCGGGCATTGTCCCGGCGGACAACTTCTCCGTCCGTTGGACCGGCCCGCAGTCGTTCGCCAGCGGCGGGACGTATCGCTTCACCGCCACCACCGACGACGGCGTGCGCGTCTACGTCGATGATCGGCTGGTGATTGACGCCTGGCGCGACCAGCTTCGCACCACCGTGACCGGCGACATCACCCTGACGGCGGGGCAACACTGGGTGCGTGTGGAATATTACGAGGCGGGCGACCAGGCCGTGATCTACGTCAGTTGGGCGCTGGCCGGGGCGCAGACGGCGTCGGGCGGCTGGGCGGCGGAATATTACAACAACACCACCCTGACCGCCCCTCAGGCAGGCGGGCGGTTGGAGCAGAGCGTCGATTACAACTGGGGCCTGGGATCGCCCATCCCCGGTGTGGTCAATGCCGATAACTTCAGCGCGCGCTGGTGGGGCTTTCCGCAACTTGAGGCTGGGACCTATACCTTCGTTGCTGGGGCAGACGACGGCGTGCGCGTGTGGGCCGACGGCACGCTGGTCGTGGACAACTGGAACGCGGGCATCTACCGCGAGACGCGCGGCAACATTTACCTGAGCGCGGGGCAACACACCATCCGCGTGGAGTACTTCGAGTTGAGCGGCAACGCGCAGATCAGCGTCTATTGGTTCCGGCAGGCGGCGGCGACTGCGGTTCCGCCCACCCAGGCGGTGCAAGGGCTATTCGCGCGGGCCAACGTGACCGTGCGCGTGCGCAGCGGCCCCGGCACGAATTACAGCCGCGTGGGGGCGCTGCCCGGCGGGCAGAGCGCCCAGGTGATCGGGCGCAACCCCGACTCGTCCTGGCTGGAAGTCACGCTGAGCGGCGGCGGGCGCGGCTGGATTTCGGCAGCTTATGTGACCCTGGTCGGCACGACGCCGCTGAGCAGCATCCCGATCACCATCGGTGTGCCGTCTTCGCCCACAACGCCGCCCGTGACTGCTGCCTGTCCTGGCACGTTGCCCTCGCGCCTGACGGTGGGCGGGCGGGGGCGCGTGACGCCCGGCGACCCGAACAATTTGCGCATCCAGCCGACCACCAGCAGCGTCGCCATCGGCCTGATCCCTGCCGGGGGCACGTTCACGGTGCTTGCCGGCCCGGTCTGCGCGAACGGCTTTGCATGGTGGCAGGTGAATTACAACGGCCTCGTCGGTTGGACGCCGGAGGCGGGCGGGGTGTACTGGCTGGAACCGGCCTACTAGCGCCCGATCCGTAACCCGATCTCAGGGCGAGATCGCCATCGAACTGTTGACGCCAGGAACGCCAGATTGCCGATGTTGTTTCCGTCCCGTCTGGCGAACCTGGCGTCTTGGCGGTTGGGACAGCGTTCGCATGATCAGACCTGCGTCTGATCCCCATCGTGCAGCTGCGGGTGTTTTTGCGCGTGACGTTGTGCCCGGCAGCGTGTTTCAGCGGATGTAGGCTCTTTGATTTGATTTTCCGATCTCGAAAGCGTTTTTCTGATGCTCCCATCTGCGCCCCGCCGCGTGCGGCTGACCGGTCCCTGGCAGGTCTACCCGCTTCCGCTCGATGCTGAATTCTCGCCCGGTCCTGTCCCCGAACGCGAAGCCTTCGACGTGCCGGCGTGCGCCCACTTACAGCCTTTTCTCTACCCTGCTCAACCTTACTGGGGCAACCCTCTGCGCGCGATCAACGCGCAGGCGTGGATTTACTGCCGGACCTTCGCCGCGCCGGACGTGCCCTTCAAGCGGGCGCGGCTGCGCTTTGAGGGCGTGGACTATTTCGCGGAGGTGTGGGTCAACGGCAGCTTCGTCGGTCGGCACGAGGGCCACAACACCCCCTTTACCCTGGATGTGACCGGCCTGGTCCGCCCTGGCGCGATCCATACATTGGTGGTGCGTGTGACCTCGCCCTGGGACCCGCCGAACCCGAAAGGCAGCTATCCGGTGGATCACGTGATCCGGGGGCTGGTAAAGGGCCTGTACGAGCATGGCGAAGGCGTAATTCCACCGAACGTGAATCCCATCGGCATCTGGCGGCCCGCCTGGCTGTTGCTGGATAACGGCGTGAGTCTGGATCGCGTCCGCATCCGGGCGGGGATCGACGGTGTGGTAAACGTGCGCCTCCTGGCGACCAACGCCGGGGAGCAGCCCTGGTCCGGCGCGCTGACGCTGCGGGCTTTCGCGGAGAATCACGATGGCCCCGGCGCGGACCTCGTGCTGCCGCTGGAACTCGAGCCGGGCGAGAACGCCGTCGAGCACACCCTGCATCTCCCCGATCCGCGCCTGTGGTGGCCCTGGGATCACGGGCGGCCCGATCTGTACACCCTGACGGCCCTGCTGCGCGGCGAATCGGGGCGCCTGGAAAGCGCGCTGCGGGAAACGTTCGGCCTGCGCACGGTGGAATTGGAGCGCAGCCCGGACCGCTTCACCTACGTGATCAACGGGCGGCCCGTGTTCGTGCGCGGCTCCGGCTACATGCCCGGCCTGTACCTCTCCCAGCGCGACCGGGATGATTTCGTCCGCGACGTGAGCCTGGCGCGCACGGCCAATCTGAACCTGCTGCGCGTGCACGTGCATGTTTCGCCGCCGGACCTGTACGATGTGTGCGACCGCGCCGGGATGTTGATCTGGCAGGACTTCGAGTTGAACTGGATGCACCTCTTCACGCCGGAATTCGAGGCGCGCGCCCTGGCTGCCCAGCGGGAATTGATCGCCTTGCTCGGCAATCACCCGGCGATCATCACCTGGGCCTGCCACAACGAGCCGACGATGGTCTTTGCCCACCGCGAAAACGTGGAACAGCGGCCCGATCCGGCCCTCTATGCCGACGCCCAGGCGCAGGACCCAACGCGCCCGGTCTTCATCTGTTCCGGCCAGATGGAGGAGGACTGGCGGCGCTCCGGTGATGCGCATACCTATTACGGCGCGCTGTGGACCGAACGTTACACCGACGTGTATCGCCGTCATTGCAAGCTGAACACCGAGTTCGGCGTGGAGACGCCCGCCGCTGCTCCCACGCTGAAGGCTTATCCCTTTGCCTGGGAGCGGCTTAAGCACCTGGAAGGGCGGATCGAGGTGTTGTGGCAGTATCAGGCCGAACTGATCCGCTACCATGTCGAACACTTCCGCCGTCTGCGCGCGGCAGGCAGCGCCGGCTACGTGCACTTCTGGCTGGTGGACCTGGTGCCGCAGGTGGGCTGCGGTGTGTTGGACTACCTGCGCCAGCCTAAAGGCGGCTACGAGGCCCTGCGTCGCGCGTCCCAGCCGTTACTGGTGATGCTGGAACACGATGGTCGCCGCCCGCGCGCCCTGTGGGTGTGCAACGATACGCTGCGCGCCTATCCCGGCGCCAGTGTCCACTGGCAGGTGTACGATGGAGAAGATCGCTTGCTGTTGCAGGGAGAAACCCCCTGCGACGTGATCGCCAACGCCGCGCAGCGCGTCGCCGATGCCGACTGGCGGATCGCTCCGGCGGAGTGCGCCCGCGTGGAACTGGCCTTGCGCGACCCGGATGGTTTGCTGCTGGCGGGCAATACCTATCACCGGCCCTTCCGGCCTATGCCGCGCCCGCGCGGCTATCCCTGGAAGTTCGACCCTGACCTGGGGACGAAGGTGTTCGACCGCCCCGGCGCGCCCAGCCTGGCCAACCAGAGCAGCAACCACCTGATCAAACTGATTCCCCTGCGCTTGCGGGAAACAGGAGCGGAATGGGCCATGCGCCAGCAGCTTCCCCTGTGGGTGCTGTCGCTGGTGGCGCGGCTGACGGCGTTCCTGGTGCGCTAGGGAACGCGCTTCGGTTTCGCCGTTCCCGGTTCGCCGCTATAATTCGCTGGCAGGGGCGGCGTGGTTCGCCCCGACTTCTGGCTTGGGCGCAGCAGGGAGCGAGATTCCGGCATGGCCGAAACCGAGTCGCTCGCCGGAACGCAATTCGGCGGCTACCAGCTTCTGGAGGAAATCGGACGCGGCGGTATGGCCGTCGTCTACCGTGCCGTTCAGATTTCCATGAGCCGCCCGGTTGCCGTCAAGGTGCTGCCGCGTCAGTTCATCCACGACAAGACTTTCCGTGAACGCTTCAAGCGTGAGGCGTCCATCGTCGCCAAGCTGGAACACCGTGCCATCGTCCCCGTGTACGACTACGGCGAAGAGAACGAAACGCCCTACATCGTCATGCGCTACATGGACGCGGGCAGCGTAGACGATCTGCTGGATCGCGGTCCGCTGCCGCTGGAGCAGGTCGAGCGGATCGCCCGGCAGGTGGGCGCGGCGCTGGACTACGCCCACAGTAAGGGCGTGCTGCACCGCGATCTCAAACCGAGCAACATCCTGCTGGACCGGGAAGGCGACGCCTACCTGACCGACTTCGGCATCGCGCGCATGACCGGCAGCAGCACGATCACCACATCCGGCGTTGTCGGCACGCCGTCGTACATGAGTCCTGAACAGGCGCAGGGCCTCAAGCTGGACGGGCGTAGCGACGTGTACGGGCTGGCGGTGGTGCTCTACGAGATGTTGAGCGGGCGGCGGCCTTACGAGAGTGACACGCCCTATTCGGTTGCCGTGATGCACGTCACCGCGCCGATCCCGTCGATCCGCGCCATCGACCCCTCGATCTCGCCGGCCATTGATCGGGTGTTGCAAAAGGGCCTGGAGAAGAACCGCGAACGGCGCTATCAAACGGCAACGGCGCTGGCGTTGGCACTCAGCGCGGCCATCAAGGGTGAGGAATCGGACCCCAGCCGTATTCCGACCAAACCGATTGTCTTGCCCCGGCCCGACGCGCTGCTGACCGAGCCGGAAGCGCCGCCGACGATCCCACCGGTTTATACCGAGGGGCAGGCCGTGTCGCGTGCCCAGCAGCCCACGCCGCCCAGCAGCAAGCGCGTGCGCGCGTCCTCGGTGCGACGGCGGGCCGCGCGACCGCCCCGGCAACAACGCTGGTGGGTCAATGTGGCGCTTGGCGCGCTGGCAGGCTGTCTGCTGTTCGCCCTGTTGATCGCCCTGGCGCTGCTGGCGATGGGGATCGGGGCCTGGTCGCCGCTGCCCCCGGCAGAAACGTCCACACCGACCGTTGCCCCGTCCGGCGGTGCAGAAATCACCGTGATCCCGCCATCCGGTGTGCTGCCGCCCTGGATTCCGGTCCTTACGGAGACGGCGGCGGCACAGCGCACCCAGGTTGGGCCTGACGATGCGGTTGCGACTACGCCGTCGGCGCTCGATCCGGTGGAAGTACTCCGGCAGGTCAGTGGGCGGATCGTCTTTTACGCCGGGCGGGACGGCGACACCGAGTTGTTTCTGCTAGACCTGGCAAGCGGTGTAGAACTGCAACTGACCGACAATGCTGCCGGCGACCGCTATCCGGCCATTTCACCGGACGGTGCGCGCATCGCTTTCGTCAGCGACCGGGACGGTGATGACGACATTTACGTGATGGACATTGACGGTGCGAATGTCCTTCAGATCACCCACAACAACATCGAGGACGGCCCTCCGGCTTGGTCGCCGGATGGTCAGGCGCTCTATTTTGCCTCAGATGTGCGCTTTGACGGCGGTCATGACCTGTACCGCATCGGTGCGGACGGGGCCGACCTGTTTCGCCTGACCGATAGCGCCGCCAAAGACATGCACCCCTCACCCTCGCCGGATGGCCGCTACCTGGTCTACAGTTCGGGGCAGCGGACCGACCCGGAAACGTGGGAGATTTATCGCCTGGACCTGCGCACGGGCGACTCGCTGGCTCTGACGGACAACGATGAGAACGACTGGTCGCCTGCCTATAGCCCTGATGGCAGCCGCATTTCCTTTCTGCGGCGCGGTGTGGGTCGTTCGGCCCTGTGGACGATGTCTGCCGACGGGCGGAATCAGACGCTGGTTTACGACGGCGACGGCTATGAATGGGGCAACTGCTGGAGTCCCGACGGTCGCCTGCTGGCTTTTACATCGGGCGAGGAGAACGGCGCGCCGGAAATTTACCTGCTGGCGCTGGGCGGCAGCGAGGCGCGCAAGATCACCAGCGAGGGTGGGGCATATCCTGCCTGGACGAGCGGACCTTTGCGATAACTCAACGGCTAGGGCGACGATGGCGGCGGCAGATGCACGGTGAAGACGCTGCCCTGCCCGACCACGCTCTCGACCGTGATCGTGCCGCCGTGCGCTTCCACAATCTCTTTGGCAATCGTCAGCCCCAGACCGGTGCCGCGTGCGGTGTTTTGATGCGCGCGGAAGAACGGCTCGAATATCCTGCCCAGCAGGTCCGGCGGGATGCCCACGCCCGTGTCTTCGACCCGCAGTGTGATGTCCGGCCTTGTGGACAGCCGCACCATCACCTGGCCACCGCCCGGCGTGTAATTGAGTGCGTTGACGACCAGGTTGGTGATCACTTGCGCGATGCGGTTGGCGTCCACGCGGACCAGCAGCGGCGCCAGCGGCAGATCGCTGCACAGACGGATGTTCTTTTCCTCGGCCCATGGCTGTTGGGCGGTCAGCACCTCGGCGATCAGGTCCTGGAGAATGATTTCCTGCCGTTGCAATGGGATGATGCCGCGCTCAAAGCGCGAGACGTCCAGCAGGTCTTCGACCAGCAGTTTCATGCGCTCCGTCGTCTGTTCCAGTACGTGCAAATGGTCCACCGCGCGTTCCGGCTGGCGGCGCAGCAGGTAGAGATACGTTTTGAGGGTGGTTACGGGGGCGCGCAATTCGTGCGATGCGCTGGCGATGAAGCGGTCGCGCTGCGCCTGGAGCGCCTTGTGCTGGCTGATGTCCCGGAGCATTGCCACGCCGCCGATGGACTGTCCGTTAGGGCGGCGCACGCCGGTAATCGTGATCTCAACTTCAAGCGTGCTGCCATCCTTGCGCCGGATGCAGAGTTCGTCTTTCCAGATGCTCCCCTTTGTGAGGGCGGCGCTGATCGAATCGACGATCTCGCCGCCGTCTTCGTCGCTTTGCACGACGGTGATGTATTCGCGGACCGGACGGGCCTGTATGTCTTCGATAGTGTAACCGGTGAGATCGGTGAACGCCCGGTTCACGTAGCGGACCTGTTCCCAGTTCATGTATAGCACACCCTCATCCATGCTGTCCAGGATGGCCCCCAGTTCCGCCGTGCGTTCTTCCACCCGCTGATTGAGTTCGGCGTTCAGCCGCTGCAGTTCCTCTTCCATCCGTTTGCGCTCGGTGATGTCGCGTGTGACAGATAGGATGCACGGCTCACCGTTAATGTCGATAATCCGGGCCGACATCAGGCCGGTCCCGACATCGCCATTTTTGCGCCGGAACAGGGCTTCCAGGTCTTGCACGTAACCGTTCTGACGCAGCCCGGCCACCAGGCGGGCGCGGTCATCGGGGTTGACCCAGATGCCGATTTCCAGGGACGATCTGCCGATCACATCGTCGGTAGTATAGCCGGTCAAGGCAGTAAAGCCGGCGTTGATCTCAAGGTACAGCCCGTCGCTGAGACGATTAAGGTTGATGGAGTCGGGGGAGGTGTGAAACGCTTTGGAAAATTTCTCTTCTGATACGCGCAAGGCTTCTTCAGCCTGCACCCGCTGGGTGACGTCCTCAACGGTGGCAACCATACCGCCGATTGCGCCGCTCTCATCCGACAAGGGAGCCGCATTGATCGACAGCAGCACGCGCTGCCCATCTGACCACTCGATGGCATGGCGCACGTCCCGGACGGGCTGGCCGGTGGACATGACGCGGTGGAAAGGCAGGTCTTCATCGGCAAAGGGGCTGCTATTGTAGGCTGTGATGTGCCAGGATGGGGCGTTGTAGGTCTGTTGGGTCAAGACGCTGCGCTCCAGCCCCAGGATTTGTTCGGCGCGGGCGTTAGCGAACGTGATCTGCCCGCTGCGGTCCACCACCGTGATCCCAACCGGACTGGTCTCCATGACGCGGTTAAGCAGATTGAGGGTATGCTCACGCTGGCTTTGGGTCCGCAGCGCCGTGAGGCCGTAGCCCAGATCGCCTGCCAGTTCTTCCAGCAGGTGGACCTCGGTATCATCGAAGGCATCCGGCACGGCAGCCAGAATGTTCAGCGCGCCTATCACCTGCCTGTCCACACGCAGCGGCAGGGCTACCAGGGAAGCAAAACCGCGCTTGAGCGCCTCGTCGGGTATGCGGAAGGTGTAGTCCTCCGCGATACGCCGACAGATGACCGTCTGCGCCGTTCGGATGGCCGTGCCCGTCGGGCCGCGGCCATATGCGTCGTTGCCCCAGGTCAGGTTAAGCAGCTCCAGATAGCCATCGTTGTGCCCGGCCCAGGCTGCCGGGCGCACCGAACGCCGCTCGTCTTGTTCGGCCAGGCCGACCCAGGCCAGCCGGTAGCCGCCGGTCCCGACGATTACCTGGCAGATATTTTGTAGCAGGCCGGCCTCGTCTTGGGCGCGGACCAGTGCCTGGTTGGCATTGCTCAGGGTCTGGTAAAGTCGCGTTATCCGGCGCAGTTCCTCACTGGCGTTCTGCTGTCGATGGCGACCCCGGATGAGGAAGTAGAGTAGTGTGGCAGTGGCGAGGATGAACAGAATGCCCTTGATGCTTTGTAAAAGGGCCAGGGCGGATGGGTCGGCAGGCAGGATGGCCAGCAGGAGGCGGTCGCTGAGTAAAATCCACAGCGCCCCAACGATCAGGTAAACGGCGGCAATGCCCAGGGGTGACCACTGCTTTGGCGCCGTTCCTCTAAGCGGGGAACCAAGAGGCATGGTACACGCTCCGGTTTGCGGCTCGCGCTGCGACCTGCATGAGCCAGGATATTTATTTCTATTTTCGACCAAATTAATAAATTGTCAACCGTGCAGCGCGGCCTCGTGGTCAGGCCGCCGGGATTCGCTTACCCTTTCACCGCGCCCAGGGTCAGGCCGCGAATGAAGTAGCGTTGGAAGAAGATAAAGATGATCAGCGTTGGCACGCTGGCGATCACCGCCATCGCGCCCTGCACCCCCCAGGCCACCGAGTACTGTCCGCGCAGCGTCACCAGCCCGACCATGATCGTGCGCATGTTATCCGACTGGGTGAAGATCAGCGGCCACAGGAAATCGTTCCATATCCACGTGAATTGCAGGGTCGCCAGCACCGCCAGGGCAGGCAGGCTGAGGGGTAACATCACCAGCAGCAGGATTTGCCCTTCGTTCGCCCCGTCGATGATCGCTGCCTCGCGGATGGCCGTCGGGACGGTCGAGAAGAAATTGCGCATCAGCAGCGTGCAGATCGGCAGGCCAAAAGCCACATGCACGATGATCATCGGCCACAGGGTGTCGTACAGGCCAACAGTGTTAAACAGGCGGAACAGGGGGATCAGCACGATCTGGGGCGGGAAGAACATCCCCGCCACGATGAAGATGAACAACGCCTCGCTGCCCCGGAACGGCAGCTTGCTGAACACATACCCGGTCAGCACGCCCAGCGCAATCGAGAAGAGCGTTGCGGGGATTGTCACCAGGAACGAGTTCACGGTGTACGTGTGCACGTTGCCCTCGACCCAGGCTTCCTCGTAGTTAGTAAAGCGCAGTTCGCCGGGCATGGACCACAGGCCGCCCCTGGAAATTTCGGCGTTCGTTTTGAACGAAGTCAGGATAACACCCAGGCCGGGCAGCGAATAGACGAAAACCAGGGCGGTCAAAAAGATATACAGCAGCGCCCGCGCGGTACGCTGTCGCCATTGTTCACGCGCCCGTTCGCGTTCCAGGGTTGCGTTGCCCACAGCCAGCGAGACATTAGTCATAGAGATGCTCCAGCGCCCGTACCTGACGGAAGTAGAAGGCAATGACCACCAGCGCGATGGCGAACAGCACCACCGAGATCGCGCTGCCGTAGCCCATGTAGTATTTGCGGAACGATTCGTCGTACATGAACGTCGCCAGCGTGTCCGACGAGTTGAACGGCCCGCCGCGTGTCATGATGTAGACGATGTCGAAGCTCTTGAGCGAGTTAATCACCGCCAGCGCTACCACCACTACCGTCGAGGGGCGCAGCAGGGGGATGACCACATGGCGCAGCGACTGCCAGTAGTTCGCCCCGTCGATCTGCGCCGCTTCCGTGAGTTCTACCGGGACGGAGGTCAGCCCGGCCAGGAAGATCACCATGCCCAGGCCAATTTGCTGCCAGCACCAGGCAACGATGACCGAGAGCAGGGCCGTGTCGGGATCGGCCAGCCAGGCGCGCGTCAGGTCGCCCAGCCCGATCCCGTTCAGGGTCAGGTTGAGCAGCCCCCAGCGCGGCTGGTAAATCCAGAACCAGACCTGCCCGATCACCGCCAGCGACAGGCAGATCGGCAGGTAGAAGAGCGATTTGTAAATATTGGCGCCGCGCACCCGCTCATGCAGGATCAGCGCCAGCCCCAACCCACACGTCACCGGGACGAGGATGGCGATGATCATCCAGATCACCGTGTTCCTGATAGCGTTGCCGAACAGCGGATCGCTGAACACGCGCTGGAAGTTTGCCAGCCCCACGAAGTTGAAGTCGAAGCTGAAGCCGTTCCAGTCCGTGAGGCTGAAGAAGAAGGAATACAACAGCGGGCCGACGACGATCACCAGGTACAGCGCCAGCGGGATCGCCAGGAAACCGATGGTCCACATTCGCCGGGAACGAGTCACTGCCAAACCTCTACTCTTTGTGCCGAAGAATCGGTGTAGGGGCAGCCGGTAACGGTTGCCCCTACCGTAGGACCCTCATGTTGGAGGGCTACGAACCCCCGAACACCTCGTCGGCGACGGCCTGTGTCGCGGCAAGGTAGTCCATGTAGCCGGATGGGTCATTCATGAATTGTGCGAACATGTCCAGGCCGCCCTCGGCCATCGGTGGGGTGGTCGCCAGGTCATAGTTGAAGTTGAACCCCTCCGCCGCCGCTACCTGGTCCGCTGCCTTCTGCATCACGACGTTGTAGATGGCCGGATCGACGTTGACGTTCGGCGACAGCGCGCCCTGCCCCTGCGCCCAGATGGCCTGCGCGTCCAGATTGGTAATCAGGTAGGCCATCAGCGCGCGGGCGCTGTTGGGATGGGCCGCGTTGGCCGACATCACGAAGCCGTCCACCGGGCCGAGCGCCACGTTGGGCACGCCTTCGTCAATCGCCGGGAAGGGGAAGAAGTCGTAGTTTTCGCCGGGGATCAGCCCGTTGCTGTTCCAGTAGCCCGTGATCCAGGTGCCCATCAGGGTCATGGCGGCCTCGCCGTTGGCGACCTGGTCGGCGGCGTCGGTCCAGTCATAGGCGTTGGCGTCCGGCACAAAGTACTCGGCGTCCACCAGCCCCTTCCACAGCTCCATCACACGCACCACTTCGGGATCGGTGTAGGAGGCTTCGCCGGCCATCAAACGGGCGCGGTATTCCGGCCCGGCGGTGCGCAGCAGCAAATAGTCGAACCAGAACTGCGCGGGCCAGCGATTGAGCGAGCCAAGCGCGATAGGCGTCACGCCTGCCGCTTTGAGCGTGTCGCATAGGGCAATAAAGCCGTCCCAGGTGGTGGGGAACTCGGTCACGCCGGCCTGGGCCATCACTGCCGGGTTATAGAACATGCCGACATAGTGATAGCCGAACGGGATCAGGTAGCGTTGCCCATTGTAAATCGTGGCGCCTTCGGCAATCGAGGCCGGCACGACATCGCTCAGGTTATTGGCGTCCCACATGTCGTCGATGGGAGCCAGTGCGCCGCTATCGACCACGAACTGCACGCGCGCGCCTGCCCAGTAAGAGAACATATCCGGCAGGTCGCCGCCTGCCGCCATCACCAGGATGGTCGTCTTGAAGTCCTCGTGGCCGATGGGGTTATCGAAGACCGTCAGGCCGCTTTCCTCCTGGAAGGCGGTGAAGATGTCGTTCAGCGCGGCCCGGCCCAGTTCGCCGGTGAAGTAGTGCATGACGGTGACGAATGTCTCCTCCCCCTGCGCCAGAGCCGGAACAACCAGGCCGACCAGCAGGAGCAGGACCAGCAAAATTGAGAAGCGCTTCATAACTCAACTCCTTATGGTTTGAAAAACGTGCGGCACTGAGTGGGCGAAACGACAAAACAGGGGCGTTTCGTTGAGCGTCCCTGCGATCCTCTTGCAGAGCGCCTCCAGCAGGGCGGACACGGGTCATTGGGAAAAATATATCAGGCCAATCGGGTACAACCACCAGCATCGTTGCTTATCATACAACCATGTTTCTTATTTGTCAACTACTCCGGGGATATTTGACATCCCTCGTGGGTCGTTGTACAATACCCAACAAGATGACCCGTACACGGGGAGGATCAAACCGAGTTGACCGAGATTCAGTCGTTGGCGCGGGGACTTAAGGCGCTGGACCTGCTGGCCGAGTCTGAGGATGGTCTGGGCATCACCGAGATCGCCCGGCAGTTGGAGGTGGATAAGAGCAGCGCTTCTCGTCTGATGCAGACACTGGCCGGTTATGGCTATGCCGAGCAGGACGGCGAAACCCGCCGCTATCACTTAGGTCCGCAAATCGTCACGCTCAGCCGTCGTCTGCTGACACGTATGCCATTGCGCGACCAGGCCAAACCGTTTCTGCGCCAACTGATGGAGCGCACCGGTGAGTGCGCCCATCTGGCGATCCTGGCTCAGGGGCAGGCCATGTATATCGACCAGGTAGAATCGCCCGCCACCCTGCGAGCCACGACGGGTGTGGGCACGCTGGCCCCCCTCTACTGCACGGCGCTGGGCAAATGCCTGCTGGCTTTTGGGGCTGCGCCGCTGCCCACCCCGGCAGAGATGCGCGCTTTTACGCCCCGCACCCTCACCAACCCAGAGACGCTACGCCTGCACTTGGAGCAGACCCGCCGCCAGGGGTATGCCGTCGATGACGAGGAATACGAGTACGGTGTGCGCTGTGTGGCCGCCCCGCTGTTTGACTATCGCGGCAAGGTCGTGGGGGCCATCGGTATCTCCGGCCCGGCAGGCCGGGTCAGCCTGGAACGTATCCCGGCGCTGTCGGCCATTGTTCTGGAAGTGAGTCGGGCGCTTTCGGATCGCCTGAGCTTCAAACGCGCGTAGGAACTGTTGAGGGAGGATTACCTCCCTCCTTTTTGTTGGCTTTTCTTCGCAACATAGTTGCGTATTAAGCAACAGGAGGCGCTATGGATGAGTTAAGAGTCGGCTTCATCGGTGCAGGGCGCATCTCGGACTTGCACGCGCTGGAGTATCTTGCCAATCCCCGTGCCCGCATCGTGGCCGTGTGCGACATCGACCCGGAGATCGCGGGGCGGCAAGGACGCGCCTGGGGGCTGCCAGAGGACCGTGTGTTCACTGATTACCACGACCTGCTGGCCCTGCCGGACGTGGACCTGGTGGAAATTCTGCTGCCGCATCACCTGCATTACCGCGCTACCCTGGATGCGGCGGCGGCGGGCAAGCACATCTCCCTGCAAAAGCCGATGGCCCTGACGGTGGCCGAAGCGGACGAGATGATCGCCGCTGCTAAAAATGCGGGTGTGATCTTTAAGGTGTTCGAGAACTTCATCTTCTACCCGCCGGTGATGCGCGCCAAAGCGTTGATCGAGGCGGGCGAGATCGGCGACCCGCTGACCATCCGTATCAAGAGCAATGCCGCCACCAGCCCGAATGCCTGGCATGTCCCGGCAGCGGCGCAGCAATGGCGCTTTACGCCTCAAGAATGCGGCGGCGGCCCGCTGGTCTTTGACGACGGCCATCACAAGTTCTCGCTGGCCTGGTTCTTTATGGGCAGTGTGGCGGAGGAATGCCACGCCTGGATCGGCCGGACCGAGATCGCCCCCGGCTACGTGCTGGACTCCCCCGCTATCGTCTCGTGGAAGTTCCCCGGCAACCGCTACGGCTCGTTGGAAGTGGTCTGGTCGCCGGACCTGGTGCTGGATACCAATCACTACGCCCAGGATGACCGCATCGAGATCACCGGCACGAAGGGGGTGATCTGGGTCACGCGCGGGCACGGCAAGATGATGGACGTTCCCCCGGTAGTCCTTTATCGTGACCGGGGCACGCGCACCTTCTCGGATATGCCCGTCGGCTGGGAGCACAGTTTTATTCAATCGACGCGCCACTTCATCGAGGCGTACTTCAAGGGCGAGCCGCCCAGCCTCACCGGTGAGCAGGGCCGCGAAATCCTGCGTTTCGCCCTATCCGCCCAGGAATCGGCGCGGACCGGGCAGGCGATCAGACTCTAGGACAAGGATAGGGCCATGAAATTCACAGGCTCACAAATCGTGGTGGAGATGCTGGCGCGGGAAGGCGTGCCTTACGCCATCGGCATTCCGGGGCATGGCAATCTGGCGCTGATGGATGCCCTGCGCTGTTGCCAGGATCGCATTAAGGTGATCATGCCGCGCCATGAACAGGCCGCCGTCCACATGGCCGACGGCTACTTCCGCGCCAGGGGCGAACCGTTGGCTGTGTTCACGTCCATTGGTGCGGGCGCGGCCAACACCGCCATCGGCCTGGCAACGGCCTATGTGGACTCGATCCCGCTGCTGCTGCTGATCGGCGAGACGCACACCTACATGCGCGGCGTCGGCGTGTTGCAGGAGATCGAGCGCCAACGTTGGTCCGACTTCCCGCGTCTGCTGGAGCCGGTGGTCAAGCGCATTTGGCACATTGACGACGCGGCGCAGCTTCCCCGCGCGGTGGGACAGGCGTTCAACGTCATGCGCACCGGGCGGCCCGGCCCGGCGCTGATCACCCTACCGATGGACGTGCAGGCCGACTCGGTCGAACTGGACACGCTGCCCGATCCGCAGTCCCGCCGCCCTCACGACCGGCCTGCCGGAGATGCGGCGGAAATCTTGCGCGCGGCGCGGCTGCTGCTGAACGCCGAGCGCCCGGTGATTGTGGCCGGAGGTGGGGTGCTGCTCTCCGGTGCGGAAGCCGAACTGCTGGCCCTGGCCGAACACCTGGGGGCGTGCGTCGTGACGACCATGCAGGGCAAGAGCGCTTTCCCGGAGGACCATCCACTCTACGCCTGGCATATGGGCGCCAACGGCACCACCTGTGGCAACCACATGACCGTCAACGCCGACGTGATCCTGGCGGTAGGGGTGCGCTTCGCCGACAAGGCCACCTCGTCCTACCGGCCCGGCGCGTCGTTTAGCATCCCGCCCACGAAGTTGATCCACATTGACATCGACCCGTTCGAGATCGGCAAGAACTATCCCGTCGAGATCGGCATCGTTGGCGATGCGCAGGCGGTGCTGACCGGGCTGCTTTCCGCCGTGCGCGGCCTGTCTGAGCCGCGCCCCTGGCAGGACGCGCCTTATACCCAGGAAATTGCCGGGCAGGTGAATATCTGGTTCAGGCATGGGCAGCAAACGCGCGAGTCGGACGGCGTGCCGGTGACGATGGGCCGCGCCATCGCCGAGATTCGCCGCGTGCTGCCGCCGGAGGGCCTGGTTTTCACCTCGTCGGGCAACATTCAGGCGCAGGTGTTCCAGGAAATGCCGTTCACCAGGCCGCGCACGTACCTGTCGGCGGGAGGCTTCAGCACGATGGGTTGGTCCTACCCGGCGGCGCTGGGTGCGAGTCTGGCAAAACCGGAGACGCCCGTCGTGGCGCTGGTGGGCGACGGCGACTTCCTGATGACCTTCCAGGAGATCGCTACCGCCGTGCAGTACGACCTGCCCGCCGTCGCGGTGATCTTCAACAACCAGGGCTGGCAGGCCATCCGTGACCTGCAAACCATCGCCTACGGCGAGGAGACGGTCTACGCCACCATGTTCGAGCGCGGCGGGCAGCCGGTCACGCCCCACCTCGCGGACGCTGCCAGGGCGTTTGGGGCGCACGCCGTGCGCATCTCTCGCCCGGACGAGGTCGCGCCTGCCCTGGAAGAGGCTCTGCGGCTGCACAGGCCTGCCGTCGTGGAGATCATGATCGACATGACTTTCGGTACTTCCGGCGGCATTGCCCCCGGCTGGTGGGACGTGCCCGTGCCGGGCTACTTCGCGCAGCGCCGCGCCGTCTACGAAAAAGAGAGAGCCGAGGAGCGCATTTAGCATGAGTGACACCATCCGAATTGCATCCCACCTGGGGCCGTTCAGCCCTAACGCTGACCGTTACAACCCGAAGGGCTACCATGCTCCGCGCACGCCGGAAGAGCGCATCCGCGCCGCCGCACAGATCGAGGGATTGAACGGCGTGGAACTCAATTTCCGGGGACTGGTTAATGAGGATACCGCTCCGGCCATCCGCGCCCTGCTGGACGAGGTTGGGCTGGCGTGCGCCAACGTCTCGATGAACGTGTGGGGCGACGGCAAGTGGGCGCTTGGCTCGCTGAGCAATCCCAACCCGGCCATTCGCCGGGACGCCGCCGCCGTGATCACCCAGGGCATGAAGACGGCAAAGGTGCTCGGTTGCCAGCTCGTTAGCCTGTGGCCGGGACAGGACGGCTTCGATTATCCCTTCGAGGTGGACTACGTCCGGCAGATCGACGGGTTCGTGGAAGGCTTGCAGGCCTGCGCCGACGCCGTGCCGGATGTGCGCATCTGTATCGAGTACAAGCCCAAAGAGCCGCGCACGCATTTGCTGTTCGACAACGCCGCGCGCACGATGTGGCTGTTGGCGAAAGTCGCGCGCCCGAACGTGGGCGTGCTGCTGGATGTGGGGCACGGCCTGTTTGCCTATGAGAATGTGGCTCAGACGGCGGCGCTTTTGCAGCGCGAGGGCTGGCTGGACCTGATCCACTTCAACGACAACTACGGCGAGTGGGACTGGGACATGATCCCCGGCACGCTGCGCTTCTGGGAGATGCTTGAACTGGTCTTCTGGCTGCGCGAGGTGAATTACACCGGCTGGTATTCCATCGACATCATCTCCCCGCGCGGCGACCCGGTTCAGGCCGTTCAACAGAGCGTGACCAACATCCGGCGCTATGTCGCCCTGGCGGAAAAGCTGGACCGGGCAGGCATCCTGGCAAATCTGAATGGCACCGATCCGATGGCGAACCTCAAACTGCTGTCGGACCGGGTCTTCGCGGCGTTGGGCGTGTGAGTTTGCAACAGTCGGGGCACCGTATCCGTCGCCCCGACTGTCGATTGGACAAGGGAGCAGCATCTATGCACCAACATAGTGAGGCGCTGATCGCGCAGTTACAGGAGGAGGCCCGCCAGATACGTCTGGGCGTGCTGGACATGGTGTACCGGCGCAAGGCCGGGCACCCCGGCGGGTCGTTTTCGGCGGCGGAAATACTGGCTGCGCTGTACTTTCACCACCTCAAGATCGATCCTGCCGATCCGCAATGGCCGGAGCGCGACCGCTTTCTGCTAAGCAAGGGCCACGCGGCGGCGGCGCTCTACGTGGCGCTGGCGCGGCGTGGCTTTTTCCCGGTGGACGACCTTAAACAGTGGGGCCACCTGGGCGCGCATTTACAGGGCCACCCGGACCGCATCAAGACGCCGGGTGTGGAAATGTCCTCCGGCTTCCTGGGGCACGGCCTGTCGGTCGCGGTGGGGATGGCGCTGGCGCAGCGGCTCGGCGGCCCGCGCTATCACATCTACGTGATGATGAGCGACGGCGATATGCAGTCAGGCGTTGCCTGGGAGGGCGCCATGACGGCTGCCAAGTACCGCACCAGCGAAGTAACCGTGCTCATGGATTATAACGATGTGCAGTTGGACGGCGCGGCACACGACATCATGCCGCTGGAACCGCTCGTGGACAAGTGGAAGGCGTTCGGCTTTGCCGTGATCGAGATCAACGGCCACGACCTGCGCCAGGTGCTCGACGCTCTGGACGCCGCGCAGGAAATTCACAGCCTGCCGGTGGTGATCTTGGCGCATACCACCAAAGGCAAAGGCGTATCTTTTATGGAGAACACGGCCAAATGGCACGGCGCGGTCCCGAACGAACAGGAATATGCCCAGGCGCGGGCCGAACTGCTGGAAGGGAGGGCGTAGCGATGGCTCAAAAACCGCAGCGGCAGGCGTTTGGGGAAGCCCTGGCCGCTTACGGCGGGGTCAATCCCGACGTGGTGGTGTTGGACGCCGATGTGTCTTCATCTACGCTGACCAGCTTTTTCGCCAGACGCTACCCGGATCGCTTTTTTAACATGGGTGTCACGGAAGCCTCGATGGTCAACGTCGGGGTGGGGATGGCGTTGGGCGGCAAAATCCCGTTCGTCAGCACGTTCGCCGCCCTGCTCACGCTGCGCGCCTGTGAGCAGATTCGCACCTGTGTGGCCTACGCCGGCGCGAACGTCAAGCTGATCGGCGGCTACGCGGGCGT
>Ga0209018_1000903_pt1 | contig 25960 bp, 21 predicted proteins | sample YNPBryBLVA2012_FD_185814 | JGI IMG/M metagenome (GOLD analysis project Ga0209018, IMG submission 185814) | Anoxygenic and chlorotrophic microbial mat microbial communities from Yellowstone National Park, USA - YNP Bryant BLVA 2012 (SPAdes)... ...
CTTCGACCACCGTGGCGGAGTTCACCAAGCCGAGTAAATAGCTGGCGTAACTGTTTCCCGTGGAGGTGAGCAGGGTGCCCCGGCTGTCGAAGCCGGCCGTCTGCGTGTTGCTGAAACTCCAGGTGGCCAGGCTGCCGTAGCGGCGGTCTTTGATGTTGACCCGCATGCGCTGCGTCTGGAAACCGATGGTCAGGGCGTGACGGCCGCGAGTCCATTGCAGGTTGTCCTGGAAGGTGTACGTGTTGTGCGTCTCTTCATTAGCCCTGGAGTTGGCGCCCCGCCAGCCGGTGGGAGCGTTCGGGCCGCCGAAGGTGACCTCCGGGAAGGAGGAATCGGCCTCGCCCGGCGGCAAGCCCTTCAGCCCCGCCCTTTGAGGATACTTGCCGTCCATGGTGACGTTCTCGATGGTCCCCACGAAGCGGGCCAGCCCGAAACTCATCTGGTTCACCAGGTTGGCGGTCGGCACATAGGTGTGGCGGAGTTGCGCGCTCCAGGGGATTTCATGGACCTTACGGGCGTCGGCATAAGGCAGGGGCAGAGTCCCGTAGCGGTAGGGCGTGGCTTGCCGGCGATGGCCGCGGGTGTAAAAGCCGTAAAGCTGCTGCCGTTCGCTGAGGTTGGAATCGAGCTTGCCGGTGGCGCTGTCGTTGTTGTAGCCGTAAGGCGCCGAACCCAGATAGTTGTTCTGGAGGTTGTTGTTGGTGGTGGGCGGCAAAAACGACTGGAAGAAATCCGAGATGGGCGAGATCCGGCCGGCCGGAATGCGGTTGCCCGGAAAGGCCGCGCGGGTGCAAGGGCCGCGCGAGCAGTCCGTGGACTGGGGGTCGTAAATGCCGCCGGGGAAGGCGCTGAAATCCCCGCGGCGGGCCGCTTCGGTGGGGATGGAGTAAAACGTGGGGCGGCTCTCGGTGCGGTAGCGGTAGCCGTCGTAGTTGCCGAAGAAGAACAGGCGGTTGGGCAGGATCGGTCCCCCCACGCTGGCGCCGTACTCGTTCTGATGTTCGGTGGGGCGCGCCACCGCGAAGAAGCCGCGGGCGTCCAGCAGCGTGTTCCGGAGGTACTCGAACAGCGCGCCGTGGAACTGGTTACCGCCGGATTTCAGCACGAAGTTGGTGGCGCCCTGGCCGCCGTATTGCACGGGCGCGCCGGCGGTCTCCAGTTGGAACTGGTCAATGGCCTCGACCGAGACGCCGAGCGAGAGGTCTGGATGGCGCCCGTGCCCCCGATCTGGCCGAAACAGGCGGCGCCCAGCGCCAGCCAGGCGCAAAAAAAAACTTCCCGCATCCGTCGCCATCATGACCTCCCTGTACGGCGAGATTCGCCCCCGAGAGCTACATTGTAACCCCAGCGGGCCGGAGCTCAATCTCCGGCTGGGGGCGTTTGGGCGTTCGGCAGTTGGGATCCGAGGGACTGGCTGGTGCGGAGAGGGGGACTTGAACCCCCACGGGATTGCTCCCGCTAGCACCTCAAGCTAGTGCGTCTGCCAATTCCGCCATCTCCGCAACGACGATCATGAGCCTACTTCCCGGCCGGCGCGGGCTGCTGCGGCGCGGGCTGTTGCGGCGCCGGTTGCCCTGGTCCGGGCGGCGGGGGCAGCGGCAGCGGCATCGTGCTCACCGGCCGGCCTTGCTCGTCGTACAGCGTCACGCTCGGTTTGCCGCCCGGCGTGGCCGGAGCGGCCGGGGCCGTGGGCGCAGGCGCCGTCTTCACGGGCTGCCGTTCCAGCACCGTCGAACCCGCGCCCGAGGCGCGCGTGGCGATGATGGCCAGCGTCAGCGAGGTGGCCATAAAAACGCAGGCCGCCACCGTGGTGGCCTTCGACAGCAAGGTGGCCGAACCGCGCGGGCCGAAGGCGGTCTGCGAGCCCATCCCGCCGAAGGCGCCGGCCAGATCCGCCGCCTTGCCGCTTTGCAGCAGCACGACGATGATCAGGAACGCGCAAACCAGGATATGAACGAGATAAAGCAGCGTGATCAGAACCGCCATGGGAACCCTGGCGAACCGGCGCCCGCGCCGCCCGATTCGCTTCCTTCAGTATAGGCAAGCCGGCAGCGAGGGGTCAAACCGCCCCGCAGCCGCGCCGGCCGGCTCTCAGCCGCTCATGGCGGCCAGGAACTCGGCGTTCGAGCGGGTCTTGGAGAGCTTGTCCAAGAGCAGCTCCATGGCCTCGACCGGCGACAGCGGCGCCAGCACCTTGCGCAGCACCCAAACGCGGTTGAGCTCCTCCTTGGGCTGGAGCAGCTCCTCCTTGCGCGTGCCGCTCTTGTTGATGTCAATGGCCGGGAAGATGCGCTTGTCCACCAGCCGGCGGTCCAGATGGATCTCCATGTTGCCGGTGCCCTTGAACTCCTCGAAGATCACGTCGTCCATCCGGCTGCCGGTGTCAATCAAGGCGGTGGCGATGATGGTGAGCGAGCCGCCCTCCTCGATGTTGCGGGCGGCGCCGAAGAAGCGCTTGGGCCGCTGCAAAGCGTTGGAGTCCACGCCGCCCGAGAGCACCTTGCCGGAAGGAGGCACGATGGTGTTGTAGGCCCGGGCCAGGCGCGTGATCGAGTCCAGCAGGATGACCACGTCGCGCTTGTGCTCGACCAGCCGCTTGGCCTTCTCGATCACCATCTCGGCCACCTGCACGTGGCGGGAGGCGGGCTCGTCGAAAGTCGAGGAAATCACCTCGCCCCGCACCGAGCGCTGCATGTCGGTGACCTCCTCGGGCCGCTCGTCAATCAGCAGCACGATCAGCACGATCTCGGGGTGGTTGGCGGTGATCGAGTTGGCGATGGATTGCAGCAGCATGGTCTTGCCGGTGCGCGGCGGCGAGACGATCAGGCCGCGCTGCCCCTTGCCGATGGGCGTCAGCAGGTCCATGATCCGGCCCGAGTAATTCTCGCGCGTGGTCTCCAGGCGGATGCGCTGGTTGGGGTAAAGCGGCGTCAGGTTGTCGAAGAAGATCTTGGTGCGCGCCTCTTCGGGCGGCTCGAAATTGATGGCGTCCACCTTGATGAGAGCGAAGTAGCGTTCGCCCTCCTTGGGCGGCCGGATCTGGCCCGAGATGGTGTCGCCGGTGCGCAGGTCGAAGCGGCGGATCTGCGAGGGCGAGACGTAGACGTCGTCCGGCCCGGGCAGGTAGTTGTACTCCGGGGCGCGCAGGAAGCCGAAGCCGTCGGGCAGGCATTCCAGCACGCCTTCCGAGAAGATCAGGCCGCTTTTCTCGGCCTGGGCCTGAAGGATCTTGAAGATCAGCTCCTGCTTGCGCATGCCGGCGGCGCCGCTGAGGCCCAGATCCTTGGCGATCTGGTTGAGTTGCTGGATGCTCATGTCCTTGAGCGCCACCAGATCCAGGGTCGGAGCGCCGTTCTTGTTAGCAGGCCGTTCGCCGTGCTTCTTGCGGGCGGGAGGCGCGGTCGGGGCGCTCTCCTGGGCCTTGGTTTCCTGCGCGCCGGGCGGGGCCGGCTTGCCCTCCTGCCCGGCGGGCGGATGAGGCCTGGCCTCTTGGGCCGTGGTGGGATTGGCCTTGGTTTCGCGGTTTTCGGTTTCGTTTGCCAACTTCTTTACTCCTCGGGCGGGCGCGGGGCCCGCCTTCCACGACGATGCGGCTTCAGTGCAGTTGTTCCTCGCCGGCTTGGGCCACCATCGGCATGGGCGCCGGGGCCGGCAAGGGCAAAACCGGCAGTTCCCTCTCCAGGACGATCTTGAGCACCTCGTCCATGGACTCGACGAAGTGCAGCTTCATCTGCTGGCGGATGTTCTCCGGGATGTCGGGCAGATCCTTCTGGTTGTCCTTGGGCAGCACGGCCTCGAAGATGCCGTGGCGGTGGGCGGCCAGCAGCTTCTCCTTCAGCCCGCCGATGGGCAGGACCTTGCCGCGCAGGGTGATCTCGCCGGTCATCGCCACGTCGGCCCGCACGGGCACTTTGGAGAGGGCGCTGACGATGGCGGCGGCGATGGTGATGCCGGCCGAGGGCCCGTCCTTGGGGATGGCGCCTTCGGGCACGTGCACGTGGATGTCAATGTGCCGGTAGAAGTCCCGGGGCAGGCCCAGCATCTGGGCCCGGGAGCGGATGTAGCTCATGGCCGCCTGGGCCGACTCCTGCATCACGTCGCCCAGCTTGCCGGTGGTGATCAGCTTGCCCTTGCCGTCCATGATGGTGGCCTCGGTGGTGAGGATCTGGCCTCCCACCTCGGTCCAGGCCAGCCCGGTGGCGGCGCCGATCTCGTTGCGCTTCTCGGCCTCCAGATCGCGGAATTTGGCCGGCCCCAGCAGCCGGGCTACGGCCTCCGGCTCGACCACCAGCTTGGCGGGCGGCGTGCGCTCCTTGCTTCCCCGGGCGTTGACTACGGCGCGGGCCACCTTGCGGCAGATGTTGCCGATCTCCCGCTCCAGGTTGCGCACCCCTGCCTCGCGAGTGTAGCTGCGGATCAACGTCAGCAGGCCCTCGTCGGTGAACTCGACCATGGCGCCGGTCAGTCCGGTCTGCTTCATCTGCTTGGGAACCAGGAAGCGCTTGGCGATCTCCAGCTTTTCCGGCTCGGTGTAGCCGGACAAACGGATCACCTCCATGCGGTCCTGGAGGGCGGGCGGCACGGTATGCAGCACGTTGGCCGTGCAAATGAAGAAGACCTGGCTGAGATCGTACTCGACGTCCAGGTAGTGATCCATGAACATGTAGTTCTGCTCCGGATCGAGCACCTCCAGCAGGGCGGCCGAAGGGTCCCCCCGGAAGTCCATGGACATCTTGTCCACCTCATCCAGCATGAAGACCGGATTGCGCGTGCCCGCCTTGCGCATCATTTGGACGATCTGCCCGGGCAGGGCCCCGATGTAGGTCCGGCGGTGCCCCCGGATCTCAGCCTCGTCGCGCACGCCGCCCAGCGACAGGCGCACGAATTTGCGTCCGGTGGCCCGGGCGATGGACATGCCCAGGGAGGTCTTGCCCACCCCCGGCGGCCCAACGAAGCACAGGATGGAGCCCTTGGGTTGCTTGACCAGGCGGCGAACGGCCAGAAACTCCAGGATCCGCTCCTTGACTTTCTCCAAGCCGTAGTGGTCCGCCTCCAGCACCTGCTCGGCGTATTTCAAATCCCGGATCTCGCGCGTGCGCTGCTTCCAGGGCACCGCCAGGAGCCACTCCAGGTAGTTGCGCGAGACGGTGGATTCGGCCGACATGGGCGGCATGTTCTCCAGCCGCCGCAGCTCGGCCATCGCCTTCTCGTAGGCGTCCTTGCTCATGCCGGCGGTTTCGATCTTCTTTTTCAGCTCGTCAATCTCGCTCTTCTCGCCCCGGCCCAACTCCTTTTGGATGGCCTTGATCTTCTCGTTGAGGTAATACTCCTTCTGGGCCCGCTCCATCTGGCGCTTCACCCGGCCCTGGATGGTGCGGTCCACGTTGAGCTTTTCGATCTCGATGTCCAGCATCTCGGCCACTCGGGTCAGCCGGTCAATCGGATCGAAGATCTCCAGCAGCTCCTGCTTCTCCTCGATGGTGAGGGGGAGGTTGGCGGCCACCGTGTCGGCCAGCTTGCCCGGATCGTCCCCCCGCACGGCGGCCACCATGGTTTCGTAGTTCAGGTTCTGGCTCAGCTTGACGTACTGCTCGAACAGCGAGGTGACCCGGGCGATCAGGGCGTCGAGCTGCGGCCCCGGCTCCACCTTGAACTGGAAGGTCCGCACCACGGCCCGGAAGAAGCCCTCCTCGTCGCTCACCGAGACGATCTTGGCCCGCTCGATGCCCTCCACCAGTACTTTGATGTTGCCGTCCGGCAGGCGCAGGCTCTGCACGATGTTGACGATCGTGCCCACCTGGTAGATTTCCTCCGGGCGGGGTTCGTCCACCGTGGCGTCGTGCTGGGTGGCCAGGAAGATCTTCTTGTCCCCCGCCAGAGCTTCCTCCAGGGCCCGCACGCTGGACTCGCGCCCCACGACGAAGGGGGTCATCATGTGCGGGAAGATCACCACGTCGCGCACCGGCATCATCGGCAGGCGGCGGCTTTCGGATTTCTCTTTCGAGGCAAGCATGCTCGCCACTTTCCGCCCGCCCGGCGGGCGCCGCCCCTCGGGGCGACCGCAGGGGAGCTTGTATTTGCTTTCCTTCGGGCCGTGATTGCCGGGGGCCGCGGGGCGGATCCCGGTGGCAACCGGCGGCGAAGCGCCCTGGGCCGGGCCGGCTGCTAACCCGCTTTCTCCAACAGCGCCAGGTTGATCTTGCGGGCCATCACCATCTCCTTGGTGACCAGAAACTCCCGAACCTTCCGGTAGGAGGGGAGATAGTACATCAGGTCCAGCATCAGATCTTCCAGGATCATCCGCAGGCCCCGCGCCCCCACTTTCCGCTCCAGGGCCAGCACGGCGATGGCCTCCAGCGCATCGTCGCTAAATCTCAGTCTAACATTTTCGAACTCGAAAAGCTTCTGGTACTGGCGGATGATGGCGTTCTTGGGCTTGGTCAGGATCTGGATCAGGGCCTCTTTGTCCAGCTCCTCCAGGACCGCCACCACGGGCAGCCGCCCGATGAACTCGGGGATGAAGCCGAACTTGATCAGGTCCACCGGCTGCACCTGGGCCAGCAAATCAGTGTCCCGGTGCCCGCCCGGGCGGGCCCCGTCGCGCTCCTCCGGGCTGAGGAACCCCATGGTTTTCTTGCCCACCCGCCGGCTGATCACCTTCTCCAGGCCCACGAAGGCCCCGCCGCAGATGAACAGGATGTTGGTGGTGTCCACCGGCGTGAATTCCTGGTGGGGATGCTTGCGCCCGCCCTGCGGCGGCACGTTGGCCACCGTGCCCTCCAGGATCTTCAGCAGGGCTTGTTGAACGCCTTCTCCCGAGACGTCCCGGGTGATCGAAGGGTTCTCGTCCTTGCGGCTGATCTTGTCAATCTCGTCAATGTAAATGATGCCCTGCTGGCAGCGCTGCACGTCCCAGTCGGAATTTTGCAGCAGCCGCAGGATGATGTTCTCGACGTCCTCGCCCACGTAGCCCGCCTCGGTCAGGGTGGTGGCGTCCACGATGGCGAAGGGCACGTCCAGAATCCGGGCCAGGGTTTGCGCCAGCAAGGTCTTGCCCGAACCGGTGGGGCCGATCAGCAGAATGTTGGATTTCGACAGCTCGACGTCGGAGCTGCGCTGGCGGCTCATGTGGATGCGCTTGTAGTGGTTGTAAACCGCCACCGCCAGCTTTTTCTTGGTGGCCTCCTGCCCGATGACGTACTGATCCAGGTATTCCTTCAGCTCCAGCGGCTTGGGCAGCTTATGGGGCGCTGCGGAGGCGCTTTCCTGCCGGTCGTCCTCCAGGATGGAATTGCAGACCGCGATGCATTCGTCGCAGATGTAGACCCGGGGGTATTCGCTGGGCGAGGAGATCAGCTTGCCGACCACGTCCTGGCTCTTATGGCAAAAGGAACAGCGCAACGGCTCGTCGGAACCTATGCGTTTCACGGCTGGGCTCCCGGGCCGTTGGGTTTGAGGGTCGGCGCCCGCATGGCTGGTCTGCTTCTATTATCCCCGGAACCGGGGCGGGAGGCAATGCGCTTGCCGCCGGGTCCGGCTCAATGCCCGTGGGCGGAAGGGGCCGGCGCGGCCGCCGGGGCCGGGGCGGCGGGGGCCGCGGGCGCCGGCTCGACCTCGAAGCCCAGCCGGTTCAGAATCACCACATCCACTCTGCGGTTGCGCGCCCGCCCCTCCTCGGTGTCGTTGGACTCCACCGGGAGCGTGTCGGCGTAGCCCACCACCGCCAGCCGCCCGGCCTCCACCCCGAAGCGCGTGGTCAGCAGGTTCAGCATGGCGATGGCGCGGGCGGCGGAAAGCTCCCAGTTGCTGCGGAAGCGGGCGTTGTGAATGGGTACCGAATCGGTGTGTCCTTCCAGGCGCACGGGGTTAGGCAGCTTGCGCACGGCGGCGGCGATCTTCTCGATGCTGGGATAGGTGGCCGGGTCTATGGTGTCCTCCCCGCTGGGAAAGAAGGCCGCCTCGCTGAGGCTGACCACCAGGCCGCGCGGCTCGAGCTTGACGCTCAACTTGCCGGCCGCGATCTCGCTTTGCAGTTCCTGGGTGAGCAACTGAAGGGAGGGCACCAAATCGGCCCAGAACAGATTCTTCTCCTTGCTGGTGGGCTCGGTCTTGGTTCCCCCGGGGCCTTTCAACATGGCGTTGCCCTTGCCCTTCTCGCCCACCGCCCCGCCCAGGATGCCGGCGATCGCGCTGGCGAGCTGGTTTTCCTCCAGGGCCCGGCGCACCGATTCGGAAACCTGCTGGGCCTTGCCCCGGTCGGTCTGCGAGGAGGCGAACATCACCACGAAGAAAGCGAACATCAAGGTGATGAAATCGGCGTAGGAGACCAGCCAGCGCTCCAGGTTCTCGTGGGCGGCGTGCTTGCTGCGGCGAGCCATCCTTGCCCCTCACCGAGCCGGGGCCGCGCTGGGTGCGGCCTTGGCCTCCTTGGCGTTCTTGCCGGCTTTGGCCTTCTTGCCCTGCGCTTGCGCCCCCACCTGGGCGTAGGCCTCCAGCTTGCTGCGGATCAGCTTCGGGTTGAGGCCCTCGACGATGCCGGCCACCCCCTCGAGCATCAGCTCCTTGATCTGGAGGGCGGCGTGGGCCCGGGCCCGGATCTTGTTGGCTGCCGGAATGAAGAAAATGTTGGCCGATCCCACCCCGTAGATGGTGGCCACGAAGGCCACTGCGATGCCCTTGCCTACCTCCTCGATATTGGCCAGGTGCTTCATCACTTGGATCAGGCCCATCACCGCGCCGATGATGCCGATGGTGGGCGCGTAGCCGCCGGCTTGCTCGAAGACCTTGGCCTCGGCTTCGGCGTGGTGTTCCTCCAGGCCGATCTCCAGCTCCATCATCTTGCGGATTTCCTGCATGTCGGTCCCGTCCACGGCCAGGTTGAGGGCCTTGCGCAGGAAGGGGTCGGCGATGGCCTCGGCCTCCTGTTCCAGCGAGACGATGCCGTTCTTGCGCGCCTTGGTGGCGTAACCGATGATCTCCTCGATGACGGCCTGCGGCTGCTGCTGCCGCTCGAAAAACACCGACAGGAGCTGGCGCACCGCGCCCAGGGCGACCCGCAGCGGCGAAGAGACCAGCACGGCCCCGATCGTGCCGCCGAAGACGATCATGGCGGCGGTGGGCTGCATGACCTCGGCGATGGTGCCGCCCTCCAGCACCAGGCCGCCCAGGATGCCCCCCAGGGCCAGCACCAGGCCGCCCAGCGTGGCCACGTCGGGCCGCCCGCCGGATTCCTTTTTGGCCGGCTTGGCCGCCTTGGCGGGCTGGGTTGGTTGCGGCTGCTCCGCCATGGTCCTCGCGTCCGCTCAGCGCTCCGCCGCCGCTTGTGGCTCGGCGGGTGGCTTCTGGGATTGCTCCTCGAGCTGCCGCAGCGTGGGGCACTGGCACATCCGCTCATAGATCGCCCGGCGGAACGCGATGACCCGGTTGCGCACCTCGTCGGCAGATTCCAACACCATGAAGGTGTGACCGGTGGTCAAGGTCACCACGGTGTCGGGCGTCACCTCGACGTGCTCGATCAGATCCGAGTTCAGCATCACCGGGACATGGTTCAGGCGCGTCAGGCAGATCATAGACGGAACCTTCTCAGGGGCTTATCGGACGCCCGGGCGGGATTTCCAGCGGCCCGCTCAAAGGCCGCGCCGGCCATCCGATAAGGCTCGCTGGGAGGAGTCCGGTGCGCGCTTCGGCCTGCACGGGTGATTCGGCTGAGTCGGCCCGCAGAATTCTGGACGCCCTTCGGGCGGCGGACCTTCCGGCGCTGGACGACGCCTTGCGGCGCTCGGCCGAACTCCTCCCGCCACCGCCCGGGCTGCCGGCCGGGGAAGCCGAACGGCGCGAACTGCTGGCCGCGGTCAGCCAGCAGTTCCGCCGGAGCCTGAGCCGCGTGCGCCGCCGGGTGAGCCGCCGCCTGGAGGAAATCGAAGTCCTGCCGGCTTTGCTCGCTCACCTGGCGCGCAGGCCGCCGCACCCCATCCCCCTGCGCGTCCGTTAAGGGCGCCGCCCGCCGGCAGCGGGGCGGCTACTTCAGCATCTCGGCCAGAGCGGCCAGCTCGGAGCGGATTTGGCGCAAGAGGCTCTCCGGGTCGGCGAAAAGACGTTGCTGCACGGGCGGCGGGGCGGCGCTCCGGCGCCGGCGGGCCTGCTGGGCCAGCCAGCGCCGCGCTCCCGCGATCGTGAACTTCTGCTCGTAGAGCAAGTGCTTGATCAGCAGCAGCTTCTCGAGGTCCTTCCGCCGGTAGAGGCGCTGGCCCCCTTCCGACTTGCGGGGCGCCAGCGCGGGAAACTCCGTCTCCCAGTAGCGCAGCACGTGTGCGGGTACGCCCAGCAGGCGGCTGGCCTCCCCGATGCGGAAGTAAAGCTTCTCGGGCAGGGCCGCCGCCTGGCCCGGCGGTTTCGCGGTCCCCGGCGGGGCCGTCCCCTCAGGCGCCTCTGGCTGGGAGCGGGGTTTCACGGCTCCAAGCCCGGTCGGCGCACCGGCACATCCAGCCGCAGCTCCTTCATGAAGCGCCCGCGCATCCATCCCAGCCACTTGTCCGCATAGCGGCGGTTCAGATCCAGCGTGGCCACGGCAGCCTGACCCCGTTCGGCGGCCGCGGCCAGCGTTTGCCCGTCCGGATCCAGGATGTAAGTCGGGTGATCGTAGCCGGAGGCGGCCAGAAAGACTTGGTTTTCGATGGCGCGCGCTTTGGGCAGAGCGGTATTGCCGCCCCAGATGGGCAGCAGGATCAACTCGGCGCCGCGCAAGGCCAGATTGCGGGCCGGGTCGGCGTATTGCAAGTCCCAGCAAATCATCAGGCCCACTCTGCCGAAGTCGGTTTGGAAGACCGGGTAGTCGTTGCCCGGGGTCAGGCCGCCCTCGATTTCCTCGCGCGGCAAGTACACCTTACGGTACTTGCCGGCCACCCGGCCCTGGCGGTCCAGCAGCACGGCGGTGTTATAAATGGCGGCCCCTTCCCGCTCATAGAGGCCGGCGGCGATCCAGAGGTTGCGCCGCCGGGCATATTCGCCCAGGCGGGCGGTCGTAGGGCCCGGAACCGGCTCGGCCACCTCGGCGTAGGTCTTCCCCGTGCCTACCAGAGTCACGCCTTCGGGCAGCAACAACAGGTCCGCCTTGCCCGGCACGGCCTGATCGGCCGCTTGCAAGAAGCGGTTGACGTTTTCCTCCGCGGAAGCGCTTTTGGCGGGCCGATAGTTGAGAGCCGCCACCCTGACCGGTCGCGGGCCGGGCGGCGGGATCTCTTCCAGCGCGATGTCGTCCCACCATAGGGTCGCCTGCGGGGCGTGAGCCAGGTAAAGCTGGATGGCGACTGCGGCCGACTTCTCGGGGGCGGGCGCCTCCAGGGTCAGCCGGCGCCAATCGCCCTCACGGCTGAGCTGATAAGCGTAGTCGGGCTGTCCAGCCCGGCGGCCGTCGGCCGCGCGCCAATCCAGGCGCGCCACCACCTGGAGCGGCTCGTAACTAAGGCCTTCGGCGCGGTACCAGACGGCAAGCCGGTACCAGCTCCCCGGCCGGATTCCGCAGAGATGGTATTCCCAGCCGCCGTAAGCGGCGGCGTTGGAGGCGCCCGAGATCGCCAGCGAACCGGGCTCGCCACGGGAGTGCACCTCGTCTACGTAGGTCCTGGGGGCGATCTCCTGGCGCGGCGCCCAGCTCCGCCATCCCGGCGGCGCGCCGCCCGGACCGGGCACGAAGCCGGACTGGCGGAAGGGCGTGGCGGCCGGGGCGAGCAAGGCCAGGGCCTGCGCCAAGGCCCAGGGCAAGGGATGACGCACCATGGCCTTAGTCTAACGCCGCTGCCGGAGCCTCACGGCCGGGGAAACTTGGGGTCGGCTTTGACTTCGTTGATCTGGGCGACGTGCCGCTCGGTGTGGCCGGCCATCAGGATGAGCAACTGGTAAGCGTCGAGCGCCTCCGGTGCGGGGCCCGTGAAATGCGCGCGCAGGGGATCCTGGGTGGACTCGACGTAGGCGATCGTGCGGTCGCGGCGCTGGCGGAACTGAGCGGCCAGTTCCTCGGGCGACCTCCAACGGCCTTGGGGCAGGATGGCCGGCTCGCTGGCCTGAACCTTGCGGCTGCGATCTACGGCGGTCTCGTACACTTTGGCGTCCTCCTGGGCGGCTTTGCGATCGGGTTGGGCGGGGGAGTGCAAGGCGCGGCGGAGCCGCTCGAAGAGGAAGTCCTCGGTGAGCAGGATATGTTCGGCGCACTCGGCGATGGACCAGCGCTCGGGGGAGGGCTTGAAGCGAAACTGGGCGTCGCTGAGTCCGGCCAGGGCGTCGAGGAACATTTTGCGGGTGGCGTGCAACTGGCTCATGGCGTAGTCGCGCTCGCCGCGGGAGAGGGATTGAGGCCATAAGGGGGTGAGGCCCAGCAGCAAACAGGGGAGCAGGCGTCGCATACCAACTAAAATTCTGAAGCAATTCGGCCGATAAAGCAAAGGGCGCGCCGGGGGCGCAGCGGCGGGCAGGCCGCGCGAGGGCGCCCGGCAAGGCCGGCGACGGCCTTCGCTCTGCGCCCGGGGCGGGAGACCCCTAATGCGTAGCGCCAAGCTTGCAGCCCAGCCGACCGACTGGACCAAGTCCTGGCCCGCAGCCTTCCAAACCCAGCCCCCCACCATCCTCATCGCCGATCCTCATGAAATCAACCGCCGCCTGTTGCGCTCCATCCTCCGCTCGGAACCTTACCGCATTCTCGAGGCCGCCAGCCCTGAGGAGGCCTTCGCCCTGCTGGCCGGCGAAAAGATTGACCTGCTCGTGCTCGACCTGATGTGGCCCGATCTCAGCGGGCCGGAGTTCTGCCGGCGCGTCAAGGCCGATCGGCGCACCCGCCTGATCCCCATCCTGGTCATGACCAGCGTGCAGGGAGTGGAAAACGAGATCGCAGGCATCGAATCGGGCGCCGATGAATTTCTCTCCAAGCCGCTGCATCCGGCGGTGGTGCGCACGCGCATCGCCGCCATGCTCCGCCAGAAGGCGGCCGTGGACTCGCTGGAGGAGGCCGAGGGAATCCTGTTCGCCCTGGCCCGCGCCATCGAACAGCGCGACAATTACACCGGCTTGCACTGCGAGCGACTGGCCCTGATCAGCGTCCAGTTGGGTCGCGCCCTCGAGCTGTCCCAGGTCGAGCTGCTGGCGCTGTACCGAGGCGGCTTCCTGCACGACATCGGCAAGATCAGCGTGCCCGACGCCATCCTGGGAAAACCCGGGCCGCTGACCGAACAGGAATGGGAGATCATGCGGGCCCACACGCTGCGGGGCGAGGAGATTTGCCGGCCGCTGAAGACCCTGGCCCCCGTGTTGCCCATCATCCGCAACCATCACGAGCGCTGGGACGGCTCCGGTTACCCGGACGGGCTGCGCGGGCAACAGATTCCGCTGCTGGCCCGCATTCTTCAGATCGCCGATATCTTCGACGCGCTGACTTCGGCGCGACCGTACAAGCCGGCGCTGCCCTGGGCGGAAGCCCTGCGCGTGCTGGAGGAGGAAGCCCGGCAGGGCTGGCGCGATCCGTCCCTGGTGGCGCTGTTCCGCCGCTTGTGCGAAGGCCGCACCGCAGCCGGCGCTCCCGAGTGCCTCGAGCTGCCGCCCGACGCCATTCACGCCTCGCTCGAAAACATGCGCCGGGCGCTGCTGCAATGAGCCCGCCGGGCGCCGGGCAGGCGTGAGGGCGCACCGGGCGGCTTCCCCGCTCAGGCCTTAGCCAGCTCGGCGGCGTAGGCCTGGATCTTGCGGATCGCCTCGGCGATCTGCTCCATGTCGCGGCGGGCGCCGAGCAGCATGGTCTGGGTGAACCAGACCGCCTCCTCGCACAGCCGGTCGTTCTCCGGGCAGTGGTTGCGCTCCTCCCACTGGCGCAGGCGCTCGGGCGGGCAAACCGCCCGGAAGGCGCGCGAGCTCAGAGTCTGCTTGAGAAACGGCTCCTTGTTGAGCGGCCGGTAGCCGTCGGAGGCCGGGATGCCCTCAGCCCGCAGCGCCTTGAGGAATTTGGCCCGGGGCAGACCGGCGAAGTGTTCCTTCTGGTAGCGCATCATGTAGAGGTGATAGGCGTTGCGCGTGCATCCCGGGTAGGTCCGCGCCGGGCGGATGCCCGGGATTTCCCGCAGCAGGCTGGTCAGGTACTCGCCGTTCTGGTCGCGCGTGCGGGCCTGTTGCTCCAGGCGCGTCATCTGGGCCATCAGCAGGGCGGCCTGGAATTCGGTCATGCGCAGGTTGTGGCCGCTGGAGTGATAGCTGAAGTCGTAGCTGGTCAGCCGCCGCCCGCGCCCGTTGTTGTGGAAGGCGTAACAGCGCTCGATCAGCTCGTCGCTGGCGGTGAGGATGGCGCCGCCTTCACCCGAGTTGAGGTTCTTGGAGGCTTGGAAGCTGAAGCAACCCGTATCGCCCAGCGAGCCCAGCTTGCGCCCCCGCCACTCGCCCAGATGGGCCTGGCAGGCGTCCTCGATCACGGGCAGCTTGTGCTTGCGGGCCAGCGGCAGGATCGAGTCCAGGTCCGCGGCCGAGCCGCCGATGTGCACCGGAATGATGGCCGTCGTGCGATCGGTGATGGCGGCCTCGATCTTGCGCGGGTCAATCTGGAAGGTTTCCGGATCCGTGTCCACGAAGACGGGAATGGCGTGCATCAGCAGGACCACGTTGACGGTGGCGATGAAGGTGTAAGGCGGCACGATCACCTCATCGCCCGGCGCCACGCCCAGGGCGTTCAGGGAAATGAACAGCGCGCTGGTGCCGTTGGCGGTGGCCAGGCAATGCCTGGCCCCGGTGAGCCGGGCGTAGGCCTGCTCAAAGCGGTCTACTTGCTGCCCGTAGCCCCGGAACCACTTCCCACTGCGCAAGACCTCCATCCAGGCCTTCTCCTCCACCGAGTTGATCACCGGCCAGGAGGGGAAGCGCTCGGTGCGCACGGGCTTGCCGCCCAGCAAGGCGGGCTTCTCGGCGACCTGTACGGCGCCCGCCGCCCCGGCGGTCGAGGCGGCCAGGAAATTCCGACGACTCAATCGCTGGCTCATCTTGCTCCTCGCTTTCCCGGCCGCGGCCGGGCGTCCGGCCGGGCCTTTTCGCGCGACAATTAGAATATTACTCCGATCGGAAGCGCCGCGCCAGATGCCTGCGCCGGAAGCCGCTTTGCTCTCCCTGCAACAGGAGGTGGTCGCCTGCCGCCGTTGTCCGCGGCTGCGGGCTTGGTGCACCCGCGTGGCGGCCCTCAAGCGGGCCGCCTTTCGCGACTGGGATTATTGGGGCAAACCCATTCCCTCGTTCGGGGATCCCCGCGCCCGCCTGCTGGTCATCGGGCTGGCGCCCGCCGCCCACGGCGCCAACCGCACCGGGCGGATCTTCACGGGCGACCGCTCAGGCGATTTCCTCTACCGCGTGCTGTACCAGACCGGCTTCGCCTCCCAGCCCGAGAGCCGCGCTCCCGGAGACGGTTTGCGCCTGCGTGACGTCTGGATCACCGCCGCCGTGCGCTGTGCCCCGCCCGCCAACAAACCCCGGCCCGAAGAATTCCGCCGCTGCCGGCGGTTCCTGGCCCGCGAACTCGAGCTGCTGCGGAACTTGCGGGTGGTGGTGGCCCTGGGCCGCCTGGCTTTCCAGGCCTACCTGGACCTGCTCTGCGAGCAGGGCGCTATCGCCTCGCGCTCGGCCTTCCCGTTCGCACACGACCGCGCTCACCGCCTGGGTCCCGGCCTGCCTTTGCTGATCAGCTCGTACCACCCCAGCCAACAGAACACCCTGACCGGGCGGCTGACCGAGGCCATGCTGCGCCGCGTCTTCCAGCGCGCCCGCCGCCATCTGGAGGCCGCCCGCCCGTGAGCGCTTCGGCCCGCCTGAGGGCCGCGCCTTCCGGCTCGGCTATCATGAAGGGACCGCTCCCGGGAGGGCGGAGCCATGGCCTTTCAAGTCTTCCTGAACGGCACGGTGGTGCTCGAAGACGGCCTGCTGGCCGACGGCATGATCACGGCGCGCGACGGGCGGATCGAGTATGTGGGGCCGCGGCGGGAGGAACGGATTCCGCCCGGCGCTGAACGGGTGGACGCCGAAGGCCTCTATCTGGGCCCGGGCTTCATTGACCTTCACGTGCACGGGGGCGGGGGCAGCGATTTCATGGACGCCACGCCCGAGGACGTGGAGGCGGCGATCGCCTTTCACGCCGCGCACGGCACGACCGCGCTGTGCCCCTCGACGGCCACCGCGCCGCTGGAGGAAATCCTGGCGGCGGTGGAAGCCGTCGAGCGCTATCGCCGGGGCGAGCAGCGGCTGGGGAGGGTGCTGGGGGTGCACGTCGAGGGTCCCTATCTAGCGCCTTCCAAGCGGGGCTGCCATCTGCCGGAGTATGTGCGGGCGCCGGAGGAATGGGAGTGGCGCCGAATCCTGGAGCGCGGCCTGATCGCCAGCATGACCCTGGCCCCGGAATTGCCCGGCGCCGAGCCGCTCATCCGGGAGCTGGCGGCGCGCGGAGCCCTGGCCAGCGCCGGCCATTCCGAGGCCCTCTATCACGAGATCGAGCAAGCGGTCGAGTGGGGTGTTCGTCACGTGACTCATCTTTACTGCGCCATGACCGATGCGATGAGCAACCGCTGGCGCGGCACGCCCCATCCGCGCTCGGGGGGGATCCTCGAAGCGGTCTATCTGGACGAGCGGCTCAGCTCGGAGCTGATCGCCGACGGCAAGCACCTCTCGGGGGAGATCCTGCGCCTGGCCCTGCGCGTGAAGGGCTACGAGAAGCTGGCCCTGGTGACCGACGCCATGCGCGCCGCGGGGCTGCCGGACGGCGACTACACCTTCGGCCCGCGGCACGGGATGCGGACCGTGGTGCGCAACCGGGAATCGCGCCTGCCCGACGGGACCGCCTTGGCCTCCTCGGTGTTTGCGCTGAACGAGATCATCCAGGTGTTTCGCCAGGCGACGGGCTGCCCGCTCTGGCAGGCGGTCCGCATGGCTTCCCTCACGCCCGCCACGATTCTGGGCCGGCAAGACGAACTGGGCAGCCTCGGCGCGGGCAAGCGCGCCGATGTGGTCATCTTCGATGAGCAGATCCAGGTGAGGGCCGTGTACCTGGACGGCCGCCGGCTGGCCGGCTGGGGCGCCCGCGCCTAGGGACTTCGCACCGCGTCGCCCACCTTGGGCGCGCCCGCGCCGGTGAAGGTCCCTACGGCGGAGACCTCGTCCACCTCAGTGATGACCACCTCGCCGATCTTGTCTTCGATGGCCCGGATCACTCGGCCGGTGGCCGGGTCGCGCACCTCGCGGATCTTGCGGCGGACTTGCAGCCGGTCGCCCACCTTGAGGCCGATGCGGCTGCCCACGTTGAGGATCACGGTGTTGCCGCTGACGTCGGCCACCAGGCCGTTGATCCGAACGGCGCGGGCGGGCAACTTGGCGGCGTTGCCTTCCAGCTCCTGGCTGAGCTGGGCGACTGCCTTGTGGACCGCCTCGCCGAGCAGGGTGGCGGCGAAATTCTTACTGGTCATGTCGTAAGCGCCGCCGCCGGCGGCCGTCGAGCTGCCGCCCGCTCCGAGCAGGGAAGTGCCCGAGCGGGTGGATTCTCCCGCGCCATGCCCCACGCCCAGCACCTCGGCGGTGTCGGTCGAGATCATGCGCGCGGTGACTTCCACCACCGCCTTGGCCTCGCGGCGCTGCACGCCGCCCAGGCCGTAGCGGCTGGTGATCCGTCCGAAACCGCCCAGGGTGGTGGCTTTGTCATCCCGCCCGAACTGCGTGATGCTGCCCAGGATGATGGCGTCCACCCCCAGGATGCGGCCGATCTTGGCGGCTGTGTTGGGGTCGGCCCGGTCGCTGTTGGAAAAGTTCTGCTCGGCGAGAACCTTGTCCAGGGCCTTGCGTTCGATCACCGAGTAGGTGCCGCTTTGCACCAGTTTTTCCACCAGCAGGTCGGCGATGCCTTTGCCGACGTCCCGATCGGTGCCCCAGATGGCGGCCACGCTGCTGCGCACCGTGGCGTAATCGAAATCCAGCACGGCCACGCGCTTCTTCTGGGCGCACAGAGCGCCGGCGCCCAGCAGCGCCACGACCGTCAAAAAACTGACTCGTCGCATGAGCGGACCTCTGTTAGCCTAGTCTACCGCCGCGGGCCGGTCTCGCAAGGGGCGGCTCCTGAGGGCTGTCATCGGCCGGGCTTGGCCCCCCGCGCCTGGAGCACACCCGCCAGCCTCCGGCGCAGATCGCTCTTCAGGCCGCCCGCCTGGGGCGAAGAGGCCAGATTGATCAGCTCGCGCGGGTCCCGCTGGTAATCGTAAAGCTCTTCGCCCAGCCGGCCCTCGTCCCACCAGGTGTAGCGGTGGCGTTCGGTGCGGATCGTGTAACCCATCACCGCCTTCTCGCCCGTCCCGCGCCGCACCTGCGTCACGGCCGGTTTGCGCCATCCGGCCTCCGGATTCTTGAGCAAGGGGCCGAGACTCTGCCCGTGGAGCCGGCCGGGAGCCTCCCGCAGGCCGCACAGCTCGATCAGGGTCGGGTACAGGTCCAGCAGTTCGACCGTCCGGCGGCAGGCGCGCCCGCGCGCGCCGGCGCCCGGCCCGCAGAGGATCAGGGGGACCCGGGCCGCGGCTTCGAACAAGGTTTGCTTCATCCACTGGCCGTGCTCGCCGAGCTGGTAGCCGTGATCGCTCCAGAACACGATCAGGGTATCCTCCTGTAGCCGGAGCCGTTCCAGCGCTTCCAGCAACTTGCCCACCTGGGCGTCCATGAAGGAAATCGAGGCGTAGTAGGCGCGCATGGCGTCCCGCCGCTGCCGCTCGTTCATGCCCCAGTGCGCCGGCCGGGTGAAGTAAGCCAGCTCGGGAGCGATGCGCATTTCATCCTCCCGGAAAGGAATCAACTCGACGCGCTCCAGCGGGTACTGATCGAAGTATTTGACAGGCGCGATCCAGGGCACGTGAGGGCGGTAGAAGCCGGCCGCCAGAAACCACGGCTGGTTGCGGTGCTCTTCCATCAAGCGGATGGTCTCCAGAGCCACCATGCCGTCGGTGTGGTCCTCCTCCCGCGCCGGGGAGGCGTAGAAGCACACCGCCGAACCCAAACCGCGCTGCGGCGTGTAGTTGGTCAGCAGGGCTTCCTCCTTGGTGTGGTCCACGCCGCAGGGATTCAGGGCCCGGTTCCAGGTGGGCTTGTCGTCCAGACCGTCGGTGCCGATCTGGCTGGGCACGCCGTAGTGGAAGATCTTGCCCACCCGAGCGCTGAAGTAGCCGTTCTTCTGGAAGAGCTGCCCGAGCGTGACCACATCGGGGATCGCCTGGCGGAAATGGCGGCTGTTTTCGTACACGGTGGTCGTATCGGGCCCCAAGCCCGTCATCAGGGAGGCCCGGGAGGGGTTGCAGAGCGGGTACTGGCAGTACGCCCGCTCGAAGCGGACGCCGCGCGCTGCGATGCGGTCCAAATGGGGCGTGCGCACCAGCGGGTGGCCGTAACAGCTCAGGCAGGTATTCAGATCGTCGGAGGCGATGAACAGGACGTTGGGCGGACGCGGCGCGGCGCGCAGGATCGGCTCGAGCAGGGCGGCCCCGGCCGAGCCCAGCCATTGACGGCGCGAAAGCCGTGAGTCGGTGGGCATGGAAGCACTCTCCCGGCGGTGTATTCTACCTGAGCCCGGAGGACCCCTGGTGCGGCCGGCTAGCGGCCGGTCCTTCCGGCGCCCTCCCCGTGCCCGGGCTTCGGAGTTCGTCCCGGAGCGGATAGGCTATGCTGAAGGTTCGAAGAGGATCCCTGTGGGACGAATCCTGCTGGCCATTCGAGCTTTCATCTCGATCCTGACGGCGGGCCGGCTGCCGGCGCCGCTGGCCGAGGCGCTCGGCTTGACGGCCAAGGGCGCGCCGCCTGAGCCGGCGCCCGCCGCCCCGCCCCGGGAGAGTGCGGCGGATGGGGCGCTGCAACTGCTGGGCATTCTCCAGCGGGACGCGCGGCTGCTGGACTTCCTGATGGAGGACATCTCCGCTTACCCCGACGAGCAGGTGGGCGCGGCGGTGCGGACGCTGCACCAGCAATGCCGGGAGTCGCTGGAGCGTTATCTGCGCCTGGCCCCGGTGATTGACGGTGTGGAAGGCACGTACACGCGGCTGGCGGCCGCGCCCGCGCCGGCCGCCGTCAAGCTGATCGGCAAGGTGCCCCCGGGGGAGACGCCGGCCGGGGGTGTGCTTCGTCACAAGGGCTGGCGCGCGGCGCGCCTGGAGCTGCCGCCGGCGGCGGGTGAGGACTTGACGCTGATCGCCCCGGCGGAAATCGAGATCGAGTGAGCCGGGCCGGAGTCCCGGGCAAGCCGTCCATGAAGGTGGGCATTGATCTGGGAACGACCAACTCGGCCGTAGCCTTCATAGATCCGCGGGAGGCGCCGCAGGCCGAGTTTCCCGCCGTCCGCATTCTGCCTATTCCCCAATACGTGGCGCCGGGCCTGATCGAGCCCCGGCGCACGCTGCCCTCGTTTTTGTACCTGGGCGAGCAAGAGTACGTAGGCGCCTATGCGCGCGACCAGGGCGTGCTGGTTCCCACCCGCCTGGTGCACTCGGCGAAATCCTGGCTGTCGAATCCCGAGGTGGACCGCACGGCCAAGATCCTGCCCTGGGATTCCCCCGAGACCGGGCGGATCCTTTCCCCGGTGGAGGTTTCAGCGCGCTACCTGGCTCACCTGCGGGAGGCTTGGGAACGCGCGCACTCGCTGCCGCTGGGCGAGCAGGATCTGGTGCTGACCGTGCCCGCCTCCTTCGACGAGGAGGCGCGCGAGTTGACCGTCGAGGCGGCGGCTCAGGCCGGATTGCAAAAGCTGACGCTGCTCGAGGAGCCGGCGGCCGCTTTCTACGCCTGGATCGTGAATCACCTGGCTGAGTCGCGGCGGGCCTTGCGCGACGGCATGACGGTGCTGGTGGTGGACGTGGGGGGAGGGACCTCGGACTTCACGCTGATTCGAGTGAACCGCGAGGGGGAGCGGATCGAGTTCACGCGCACGGCGGTGGGCCGGCATCTGCTTTTGGGGGGCGACAATCTGGATTTGACGCTGGCCTGGCTGGTGGAGCACAAGCTGGGGGTTCCGCTTTCCCTGCGGCAGCGCAACGCGGTGCGGCGGCAGTGCACGGCGGCCAAGGAGCGGCTGCTGAGCGAACCCAACCTGGAGAAAGTGGAGATCACGGTGGTGGGGGCGGGCCGCTCGCTGGTGGGGGGAGCGCGCAAGACCGAGATTCTGCGCGAGGAGGCGCTGGAGCTGACCCTGGAGGGCTTCCTGCCGTTCTGCCGGCTGTGGGAGCGGCCCAAACAAGAAAAGGGAAGTCTGTTCCGAGAGGCCGGCCTGCCCTACGTCTCCGATCCCGCCGTCACACGGCACCTGGCGGCCTTCCTCTCCGATTCCGCCGAGCACGCCCCCGAGGGCGTGGACGCCCTGCTGTTCAACGGCGGCTTCTTCATTCCCGAGGTCTGCCGCCGGCGCGTGGCCGAGGTGGTGGAGCGCTGGTACGGGCGGCGGCCGCTGGTGCTGGAGAACCGGGACCTGGATCTGGCCGTGGCGGTGGGCGCCGCCTACTATGCCTACGTGCGGACGACAGGCTCGGGCCTGCTGGTGCGGGGCGGCCTGCCGCGGGCCTACTACCTGGAGGTGGGCGGAGAGGGCCAGCGGCGCCGCGCGGTCTGTCTGGTCCCCCGCGGGGCCGAGGAAGGCAGCACGCTGGAAGTCGAACTGGAAGGCCTGCAACTGGTGGCCAATCGCCCGGTGTCCTTCCGCCTGTACAGCTCGCTGACTCGTACGGCGGACGAGCTGGGGCAGATCGTCCAGTTCGCCGAGCAGGATTTGGACGGGGCGTTTCAACGCCACGCGCCGCTCCATGCGGTGATCCGTTTCGGCGGGCGCCAGGAGCGCTTGATCCCGGTCAAACTGGGCGTGCGGCTGACCGAAGTGGGCACGCTCGAGATCTGGTGCCAGTCCACGATCAGCGACCACCGCTGGCGGCTGGGCTTCGAGTTGCGCAAGGCGGCCGAACAGGCGGAGGCGCCGCGGCGGCCGGCGGCGGTGGTCAGCCAGGAGGCCCTCGAGCGAGCCGGGGATTTGATCCGGGAAGTCTTCCGGCAGGGGGGCGGCGCCTTGAGTCCCGAGCAGTTGCCCGGCCGGCTGGAGGAGGCGCTCTCGCTGGGGAGGAATTCCTGGCCCTTGAGCGCCATCCGCCATCTGGGCGACGTGTTGCTCGAGCTCTCGGAGGCCCGCCGCCTGGCTCCCGCTTTCGAGCAGCGCTGGCTGAACCTCACCGGCTTCTGCCTGCGTCCGGGCTTCGGCTTTCCGGGCGACGACTGGCGGATCGAGCGCGCCCGGCGGGTCTGGACGGCCGGGCCGGCCTTCCCTAACCAGACGCAGAACCAGATCGAATGGTGGATCTTCTGGGGCCGTCTGGCGGGCGGATTGAACCGCACGCAGCAGATCGAACTCTATCAGCGGTTGGCGGAGACGCTGTTCCCGCGCGGCCCCAAGAGGGTTCGCGTCAATCCCAGCCTGTGGCGCGAGATGTGGCGTACCGCGGCCGCCCTCGAGCTGCTGCCGCTCCAAACCAAGATTCAGCTCGGCGAGGCGCTGCTGGAGCCGACGCAAGAGTTGCCCGCTGCGACGCGCTTCTGGTGTCTGGCCCGCCTGGGGGCGCGGCAACTGTTTTCGGGTCCGGCCGATCAGGTCCTGCCGCCGGCTGTGGTGGGACGCTGGGTGACCGCCCTGCTGGCCGAGGAGGGGGCCGCCGAAGCCCTGGCCTCGATGGCGCGGCGCACCGGGGACGCGGCGCGCGATTTGAACCCCGCGTTGCTGGAGCAGGTGCGGCGGGTGCTGGCGGCGCGGCCGGATGCCGAGCGCCTGCTGGCGGTCCTGGAGGGCGAGCAGGAGCTGGATGCCCGCACCCTGGACCGTTTGTTCGGCGAAGAGCTGCCCGCCGGCTTGCTGCTAGGCGGAGAGGCTTGAGGGCCGATGAACGAAGCCGCCCTGCTGAAGCAGATTCGGGCCGGGGCAGGCCGCCGGCCTGCCTCGGGCGTGGTGCTGGGCATCGGCGACGACTGCGCCGTGTACCGCCCGCGCGGCGCCGCTGAAGACTTGCTGCTGACAACGGACTGGCTGATCGAAGAAGTGCATTTCCGGCGGGCGACCCATCCGGCCTCGGCGGTGGGCTGGAAAGCGCTGGCTCGGGGCCTCAGTGACATTGCGGCCATGGGAGGCGAGCCTCGCTTGTGCCTGTTGTCGCTGGCCCTGGCCGCTTGGACGACGCGCCGGTGGGTGGAGGCGTTCTTCCGCGGCTTTCGCTCGCTGGCGCGCGCGGCCGGGGTGGAACTGGTGGGGGGCGATCTGGCGCGCGCGGACCGGCTGGCCTGCGACATCGTGGTGCTGGGAACCGTTCCGCGCGGCGAGGCGTTGCGCCGGGACGGAGCCCGGCCGGGCGACGAGATTTACGTTTCCGGCCGGCTGGGCGGCTCGGCCCTCGGCCTGGCGAGGGGACGGGGCCTGGCTTGGCGCCGTCACCTGAAGCCGGAACCGCGCCTGGCGCTCGGGCGCTTCCTGCGCCGGCGGTTGCGCGCCACGGCGGCCATGGACCTCAGCGACGGCCTTTCCCTGGACTTGCACCGGTTGTGCCTGGCCTCGGGAGCGGCGGCGGAGCTGGAAGGCACGCTGCCGGTGTTTCCCGGGGCGACGCCGGAGCAGGCGCTGCATGGAGGGGAGGACTACGAGCTGCTGTTCACCGTGCCGGCCGGCGCGCGCGTGCCGCGCCGTTACGCCGATCTGCCGCTGACCCGGATCGGCCGGATCGTCCGGGGCCGCGCCGGAAGCGTCCTGCTGGCCGGCGAGCCGTTGAAAGCCCTCGGCTGGGACCATTTCCGTTCCGGGGGTTGAGGCCGCCGCAGCGGCCGCTCGCCGGCCGTTTTGCAGTATATTCTCAGGACGGGCAGGAGGGCTCACATGCACGCTTCCCGTCGCACTTTTCTCAGCGCCGCCACAGCCGCTTCCTACGCGCGCGTGCTCGGCGCCAACGACCGCATCGGCGTGGGCTTCATCGGTTGCGGTCTGATCGGCCTGCGACACATCCAGGACTTCAAGAAGCAGAAGGACGCCGACCTGGCGGCCGTTTGCGACGTGCACCAGCCCCGGCTCGAGCAAGCGCAAGCCGATTGCGGCGGCCGGGCCCGAACCTATCGCGATTTTCGCCGGCTGCTGGAAGACAAGGACGTCCAGGCGGTTTGCATCTCGACTCCCGACCACTGGCACGCCCTCCAGACGATCCTGGCTTGTGCGGCGGGCAAGGATGTCTACGTCGAAAAGCCCATGACCCTGTTCGTGCGCGAGGGCGCCTGGATGATCCGGGCGGCCCGGCGCTACCAGCGCGTGGTCCAGGTAGGCACCCAGGGACGCAGCGGGGCCCATATCCCGGAGGTCCGGCGACTGGTCGGCGCGAACCATGTGGGCAAGATTCACACGGTGCGCATCGGCGCCTTCCGCAACATTATGCCAGGCTTCGGCAAGCCGCCCGACGCCGCGCCGCCCACCGATTTGGATTACGAGATGTGGCTCGGCCCGGCGCCCAAGCGCCCTTACAACCCGCACCGCGCGCTCTATCATTTCCGCTGGTTCTGGGATTACTCGGGCGGGCAGATGACGAACCTGGGCAGCCACGACCTGGATTTCGTACACCTGTTGATGAAAGTCAAGGGGCCGCTGACGGTGTACTCGATCGGCGGCCGCTACGCCCTGGAAGACGACGGCGAGACGCCCGACTTGCAGGACGCCCTCTATGAGTATCCCGGCTTCACCGTGCTGGTTTCGCTGCGCGAAGCCGGCCTGGGCCGGCGGCAGGGCGGCGGGGTGGAGTTCTTCGGGACCAAAGGCAGCCTGGTGGTTTCGCGGGGCGGCTTCGAGGTGTTCCCGGATACGCGCATCGCGCCCGAACGGGCCATTCCGCCCTGGTCCAAGCCGATCGGCCATCCGCAGCCGGCCGACATCAAGCCGGAGCCCTGGACCGAGGCCCGCAAGGCCGGTGTGATGACTGAGGAGCCCATGGACCGCCACGTGCGGAACTTCCTGGATTGCGTCAAGAGCCGGCAGCGCCCGGCCGCCGACGTCGAGGACGGGCATCAGGTCTCGGTGGCCTGCCACTTGGCCAATATTTCGCTGCGCTTGGGAGGCCGCCGCATCCGCTGGGATCCCGACAAGGAGGAAATCCTCGGCGACCGGGAAGCGGCCGCCCACCTGGTGCGGCCTTACCGCAAGCCGTGGGACGAAGTGCTTCGGAGCCTGAAACTATGACGCGGCGGACCTTCCTTGCCGTGGCGGCGGCAGGCGCCCGGGCCCAGACGCCGCCCCGCAGCTCGATGGGGCTGAACCCCTACTCGTTCGGGCTGAGCCGGCGCTCGGGCGAGGCGCTGGAGTTTCTGGAGTTCGCCCACTCGCTCGGCGCGGGCGGCGTGCAGGCGGTCTTGAAATCCTTCGAGCCGGACTATCTCAAGCAGGTTCGGGAGCGGGCCGGCCGCTTAGGCATGTACCTGGAAGTGATCGGCAGCCTGCCCAAGGACGATGCGGCGCCTTTCGAGGCGCTGGTGCGGGCGGCGCGCGAGGCCGGCGCGCTCTGCCTCCGGGCGGTCTGTCTGAGCGGCAGGCGTTACGAGACCTTCTCCAGCCTGGAGGAATGGAAACGCTTCGTAGCGGAATCCAGGGCGCGCCTGGCGCGGGCGGTTCCCGTGCTGGAAAAGCACCGTCTGGGGCTGGGCCTGGAAAACCACAAGGACTGGACGCTGGAAGAGATGGTGCGGCTGCTCGGGAGTTACTCCAGCGAGTATCTGGGCGCTTGCATTGATTTCGGCAATAACATCGCGCTGCTGGATGACCCCATGGAGGTGGTCGAAGGGCTGGCCCCCTTCGCCCTCAGCGCCCACATCAAGGACATGGCGGCGGAGGAGTACGCCGAGGGCTTTCTGCTGGCCGAAGTCGCCTTGGGACGGGGCCTGCTGGATC
>Ga0209018_1000904_pt1 | contig 25959 bp, 16 predicted proteins | sample YNPBryBLVA2012_FD_185814 | JGI IMG/M metagenome (GOLD analysis project Ga0209018, IMG submission 185814) | Anoxygenic and chlorotrophic microbial mat microbial communities from Yellowstone National Park, USA - YNP Bryant BLVA 2012 (SPAdes)... ...
ACGGACCCGGATCCGAAGCTCGTCTACAGCCGGAACTACCGCACCAACATCAGCGGGCGCAACCCGCGGCGGCAGGAGGTGTTCCGCATCGACTACAACGTCACGCCGACTCTGCGCGCCTATTTCCGCGGGATTCGCGACAACGATGACGAAGAGTGGCCGTACGGGTCGTGGGTCGCGGGCAGCATCAACTATGACCTGACCAACACGCTGCGCCCGCAGCGGGGACGCGGCGGCGTCATCAATCTGACCAAGGTCTTCAGCCCGACCATGGTGAACGACTTCACCTTCGGCGCCACCAACCGCAGCCAGACGTTCAACCCGGTGGAACCGGAGAAGGTGGCGCGGAGCCGGATGGGCAACATCGGGCAGTGGTATCCGCAGTCGAACGAATCGAAGGCGGTGCCCAACGTGACCTTCGGCGGCGTGCCGAACTATATCAACAACTCGCTCGGCAACATCCCGTACACGAACCGCAACCCGGTGTTCACGATCTCGGACAACCTGAGCAAGCTGATCGGGCGGCACTCGCTCAAGGCGGGCCTCTACTTCGAGCGGATGCGGAAGGACGAAGTCGGCAACCCGAACACACGCGGCGCGTTCGATTTCGGCCGCAACGCGAACAATCCGCTTGACGCCAACTGGGCGTTCGCCAACGCCCTGCTGGGCAATTTCAACAGCTACGCGGAAGGCACGTTCCGGCCGTATTCGCACTACCGCTATTCGCAACTGGAATGGTATGCGCAGGACTCCTGGCGCGTGCTGCCGCGCCTGACGGTGGACTTCGGCGTCCGCGCCTACTATGCGCCGTCGGCGCACGACGACCGGTTTGCGATCACGACGTTCGATCCGTCGCTGTATGACCGCAGCAAGGTAGCGACGATCATCGTGCCGGGAAAGAACGCGGCAGGCAAGCGCGTTGGCGTGGATCCGCGCACGGGGACTGTATATCCGCTGCCCTATATCGGGCTGTTTGTCCCGAACAGCGGCGACACTGCGCCCGGGATGGTGGTGGGCGGCAAGAACTATGTGGGCACGCTGTACACCACCCGCACCTTCTCCTTTGGCCCGCGTTTCGGCATCGCTTACGACTTGACCGGCGACGGCAAGACGGCGATCCGGGCGGGCTGGGGCCTCTTTTTCGACCGCCCGCAGGGCAACGTGTACTCAGGCACGAACGGGCAGCCGCCGGTCGCCTATAGACCGACTCTGTACTTCGGCACGCTGGACACGTTCCTGCAGTCGCAGGGGACGTACGGACCGAGCAGCGTGAACGCGCCGCAGGTGGGCGAGCAGCCGCTGCCGCGCGTGATGAACTTCAGCTTCGGCATTCAGCGCGAGGTGGGCTTCGGCACGGTGATCGACGCATCCTATGTCGGGGGCCTGGGGCGGAATCTGCTTTTCGTCAGGGACATGAATCCGATTCCGATGTATGCGCGCTTTGATCCGGCCAACAAGGACTGGACCACGGGCAGCCCGCTGCCGGACAACTTCCTCCGGCCGTATTACGGGCTGGGAAGTATCAACGTGCGCGGCTTCGGCGCGACGTCGAACTACCACTCCTTCCAGCTCACCGCCAACCGCCGCATGAAGAACGGCCTGCAGTACGGAGTGGCGTACACGTTCTCCAAGGCGCTGGGCGTGGGCGCCGGCGACTTTGACGGCGTGAGCCCGTATTTCTCCATGCGCCGGCGGAACTACGGGTTGTTGAGCTATGACGCCACGCACGCGCTGGTCATCAACTACACCTACGAGCTGCCAAACCTCGCGGCGAGATGGAAGAACGGATTCCTCAACCAGGTGTTCGGCTACTGGCAGCTTTCCGGCATCACGACCTTCCAGTCGGGCTTCCCGTTTACGCCGAGCTTTTCCACTTCGGACACCGTGGACCTGACCGGGTCGAACGAGGGCGCCCGCATCACGGTGGTCGACGATCCGAAGCTGCCGAGGAGCGAGTGGAGGTTCGACCGGACGTTCCGCACGGAGGTATTCCGGCGCACAGCCCCGCGCGATTTCGGCAACGCGGGCATCGGCCTGTTGCGCGGCCCGGGAATCGAGAACTACGACATGAGCGTCACCAAGCGGTTCCCGGTGACCGAGCAGCGGTACTTCTGGTTCCGGGCGGAGTTCTTCAACGCCTTCAACCACACGCAGTTCTCCGGCATCTCGACCGCGGCGCGGTTCGATCCTGCCGGCAACCAGATCAACCTGAACTTCGGCGCCTACACAAGCGCGCGCGATCCGCGGCGGATCCAGCTTTCGCTGCGGTTCATGTTCTGAGACAAGCAAGGCTGCGGCGGCCTGCCTGCGGGCGGGCCGCCGTTTGTTTGAGCGGTGAGAGGGAGGGGGGTGGACCGCCTTCGGCGCCTCAGACGCGGTAGTGGTCGGGGCGCCAGTTCCTGATCGCGCGCTTGATGGCGTCCGGCTCCAGGTTTTCTTCGGCGGCGCGGCGCGCCAGATCCACGAACTCTTCGTCGGAGGCGAAGCGCAGGGCGACGATCTGTTTCACGCCGAGGCGCGGATCGAGCAGGCTTCCGGCGAGAACAAAGTGGCGGAGGTTTTCTTCGGCGCGGATGGCGCGGTCCTGCGCCTTCAGCGCGTAAATGCGCGCGTAGCCCGCAATGAAGAGCGCGCAGAAGGAGAGCACGACGATCAAGGAGGCGCTGTAGAGGCGCTGGTGATCGCCAAGCGACTTCCAGAGGTTGACGAGCGAGCCGATGCAGGTGAGCATCAGAATCGGCGAGAGGAGGAAATGGAAGCCGGGGTCGAGCCGGGCGTGGTTGGCATAGGACTGTGCTTTCATGCTGCGTCTCCTGTGTTGGCACCGATCAGAATCAGGCTTTGGCAAGGCCATTGTCTCTCATGGGCCCCGGGGCGCGGTTGTGGGGCCCGGCCGCGCGCCGGAGGCGGCGCCCCGGACGTTGCGCAACTGAGGCGAGAGATGGGAGCAGCAGCTGTCCGGCCGCTCCGGCGAGCCGGGGCGGCCGGAATGGAATGCCCGTTGCGGGGAGTGGGCGGCTGAGCCTTCAGGCGTTCCGGCCGGTTGCGATTGGCAGGGGCGCCTCAAGAACCGGCTTCCGCAGGGGCGCCGTGGTAGCGCGGATGGGCGCGCGTGAGGTGGCGTTTCATGGCGCGGGCGGCGGCGTCCGGATCGTGGTTCTCAATGGCCTTGAGGATCGCGGCATGTTCCTTGATTGTCAGGTCCTCGACATTCGGCGCGCGGAGCAGGCGCGGGAAGAGTCCGAAGATCCAGCCCAGCATGGCCTCGCTCAGGGCGGAATAGAGCGGATTGCCAGTCAGGGAGGCGATGGTGACGTGGAAGCGGATGTCGGCGGTCATGAAGCGGACGGCGTCTCCGCGGGCGGCCTTTTGGGCCTCCAGTGCATTCCGCAACTGCCCGATTCCTTCCTTGTTCGCCCGCCGGGCCGCTTCCCGGACGAGGAACTGTTCGAACTCCTGCCGCGCTTGCCGCAGGGCGTCGCGCATATCCGGGGAGGAGGTCAGCAGGTGGCGCACGGAGGCATCCATGCGCCGAAGCACGCGGCTGGCGTCCAGCCGGATGACGCGCGCCCGCTCGCCATGCTGGATCTCGATGAGGCCCATTCTCTCCAGCGTCTGCAGGGCCTCGCGGACCGCAGGCCGTCCGACGCCGAAACGCTGCATCAGGGCACGCTCCCCGGGCAGACGGCTTCCGGGCGGCAGTTCGCCGCGCTCGATGAGGGCCAGAAGACGGTCGAGCACCTGGTCGGCCAGTTTCTTGCGAACCAGTTTCTCGCTGTCATCCCATGAAAATTCCATGTCCTCATCATACTGGAGGCATACACAGGATGCCTGCCAGAGTTCAGGTTGTATGATCAGTCGAATTCCGGAGAGCCGCCGAGCAACCCGTGCGGGCCCGGAAGCGTCAGGCCTGCCCGGGACAAATGGGGCACGGCGGCGGTTCCGGCGGAGTCAGGCGCGCGGTTTCACCGGCCAGAATTCGCTCTCGGTGCGGGCTTCCTGCATGAGCCGCGCAATGGAGGCGACGATTTGCGGTTTGTCCGCTGCGAGGTTGCGCCGTTCGCCGAGGTCGTCGTCAAGGTTGTAGAGTTCGATGGGGCCATCGAGTCCCTTCCGGATTCCCTTCCACGGCCCCATGCGCACCGCCTGCGAGAAGCCGCCCTCGTGGAACTCCCAGTAGAAGTACTCATGCGGCTTCTGGGACTGTCCGAGAAGCGTGGGAACCACGGACATGCCGTCCAGTCCCGCAGGCGCCTTCGCGCCGGCGAGTTCAGCGAAGGTCGGGAAGATGTCCCAGAAGGCCCACGGGAAGCTGCTGGTCTGGCCCGCGCGGATGCGGGCCGGCCAGCGGGCCAGCATCGGCACCCGGATTCCGCCTTCCGTGAGGTCGCGCTTGATGCCGCGCAAGGGGCCGGAGGACTCGAAGAACTTCGGATCGTGCCCGCCTTCCTTGTGGGGGCCGTTGTCCGAGGTGAAGAGGACCAGCGTGTTGTCGTCCAGCCCTCTCCGCTTCAACGTTTCGAGGATGCGGCCGATGTCGGCGTCCATGCGCGAGATCATGGCGGCGAAGCCCTTCTCGGGCCGGGGCCACGGCAGGTTCGCGTAGGGCCCGTAGGAGGGGACTTCCATCCCGTCGCCGGAATCGCGCCCCATTTCGTTGTTGGCGTGAGGCGCCGTGTAGCAGAGGTGGAGAAAGAACGGATTCGAGCCGTCCTGTTTTTCGAGGAATTGCAAGGCGCGCGCGGTGAACAGATCCGGCGCGTAGTCTTTGCGCTGAAGTCCCATGTTGCCGCGGCACAGCCAGGCCGTCTCGCCGTCCATCAGGTGCTCGGGATAGTAATTGTGGGCGTGTACCTGCGAGAAGAACCCGAACCACTCGTCGAAGCCCTTGCGCGTGGGGTAGCCCGTGGAGCCGAGCTCGCCCAGGCTCCACTTGCCGAACAGCGCGGTGCGGTATCCGGCGCGTTTGAGGATTTCGGCGAAGGTGATGTCCTCCGGGCGCAGCGGGAGGTCGGGAGACCGGTTGCCGCGCGTGCGCGCGTGGCCGGTGTGCAGGCCGGTCATCAGCGAGCAGCGGCTCGGAGCGCAGACGGTGGAGCCGGCGTAGGCGGAGGTGAAGCGGATGCCTTCAGCCGACATACGGTCGAGGTTGGGCGTGTGGATGCGCGGCTGGCCGTAGCAGCCGAGGTCGCCGTAGCCGAGGTCGTCGGCGAGGATCAGGATCATGTTCGGGCGCCCCGGGGCGGGCGCCGGCTGGAAGGGGGCGGCGGCGGCAGCTGCGGCCGCGAGGAATTGCCTTCTGTTCACCATCTTCGTGCCCATTCTTGCATGCTCTCCTTGAGTGCCACGGCCGTCTGCGCGTGCAGTTCCACGGTGTCCTGCGTGGAGCGGGCGTAGCCGCCTGCCAGCACAGCGGCGACAGGAATATGCTTCCGCAAAGCGAGGTCAAAGACAAGGCGGTCTCGCTCGTACAGGCCGTCGCGGGTCAGCGAGAGGCCGCCGAGCTGGTCATCGTGATAGGGATCGACGCCGGCGACGTGGATGACGATCTCGGGACGGAAGCCGAGCACAGCGGCTTCATAGGCGGGGCGGAGCCGGGAGAGGTATTCGGCGTCGCCGGCGCCGTCTTCCAGATGAATGTCGATCGTGGAGGGGGGCTTGACGGCGGGGTAGTTGTTGAAGTGGTGGATGGAGAGCGTGAAGACGCCGGGGTCGCCGCCGAAGATTGCGGCGGTGCCATTGCCGTGATGGACGTCGGTATCCACGATCAGAGCCTTGCGCAGGAGGCCTTCGTGCTGGAGGGCGCGCACGGCCACGGCCACGTCGTTGACGGCGCAGAAGCCCTCGCCGTGGCCGGGGAAGGCGTGATGGAAGCCGCCGCCGATGTTGAAGCAGGCGCCGCCGGACAGGGCGCGCCGGGCCGCCATGAGGGTGCCGCCGACGGCGAGAAAGACGCCCTCGACCATGCGCCGCGAATAGGGGATCTCCAGCTTCAGCACCTCGTGGTAGCTGAGCTTGCCACGCTCGAGTTTCCCGATCCACTCCGGCGTGTGCACGCGGAGAAGCTGCTCGCGGGTGGCGGGCTCCGGTTCGAGGAAGTCCTCGGGGGAGGCGATGCCGCGCTCGACCAGCAGCGCGCGGATCAGGCGGTATTTCTGGGCAGGGAAGATGTGCGAGCCGAGGTGCAGGTCGTAGCGCTCATGATAGATGAGTTTGAACGGGAGCACGGTGCGCCCTATTCGCCTGCCTGGAGGGCGGTGAGGATTCCGAGGCGGTAGATGTCTTCGGCCGAGCAGCCGCGCGAGAGGTCGTTGGCTGGTTTGGCGAAACCCTGGAACAGCGGCCCGGTGCAGACCGCGCCGCCGAGCCGCTCCACCAATTTGACGCCGATGTTGGCGCTGCCGACATCGGGAAAGATCAGCGTGTTGGCCTTTCCGGCCACGGTGGAGCCGGGGGCTTTGGAGCGACCCACGCTTTCCACCAGGGCGGCATCGGCCTGGAGTTCTCCGTCCACGTGCAGATCGGGGCGGCGGGCTTCGACGATGCGCCGCGCCTCGATGACCCGGGAGGCCAGCGGGTGGCGGGCGCTTCCCTTGGTGGAGAACGAGAGGAGAGCGACCGCGGGCTCCACGCCCATCACGTTTTTTACCGTGTCCGCCGTGGCGATGGCGATATCGGCCAGCTGGGAAGGAGTAGGCTCGATGACCAGAGCGGGGTCCGCCATGGCGAGGACGCCGCCGGCGCCGCATTCTTCGGCGTGGGTGCAGACGATCATGACGCCGGAAGCGGTCTTGATGTCGGGCCGCATGCCGATGGTGCGGTGGGCGGCGCGGAAGGTGTCGGCGGTGGTAGTGGCCGCGCCGCCGACAAAGCCGTCGGCGTCGCCGGCGGCCACCATCAGTCCGGCGAAGACCAGAGGATCGAGGGCCATGCGGCGGGCTTCCATCTCCGTGATGCCGCGCGAACGGCGCTTCTCGTAAAGCAGGCGGGCGTAGTCGTTGAGCCTCGGATTGTTTTCGGGCTGTTCGACCACGACACAGGAAGCGACCTGTCCGCTGGGGCGCCCCATGAGGATGGGGATGGCCAGCTCTTCGGTGCACAGGCGGTTGGCTGCGGCAATGACTCTGGGATCCTCGCCCTCGGGAAAGGCGATGCGTTTTTTCCGGATCTGGCGCTGGAGCCTTGCGGTCTGCTGGTCGAAAAAGCGCCTTGCGGATTCAGGGGCCTGCATGAACCCTCCATTCTATCGCCGGGCTGTGCGGGGTGATGCCCCGGGGCGGGCAGCCGGGTCTACAATCGAAGAGGACTGCCCGCCGCGCGGCGGGCCTGCCGCAGTCCCGTTCAAGTTCTGGAAGGAAGGTCCTGATATGCGGAAGAAAATCACGGTTGTAGGCGGTGGCAACGTCGGCGCGAATTGCGCGCTGCGCATTGCCGGCAAGGAACTGGCCGACGTGGTGCTGGTGGACATTGTCGAGGGCATGCCGCAGGGCAAGGCGCTCGACATCCTTCAGTCCGGTCCGGTCGAGGGATACGACGTCATGGTGACCGGCGCGAACGACTATGAGCCGACGGCCGGGTCCGACATTGTGATCATCACCGCAGGCTTCCCGCGCAAGCCGGGCATGAGCCGCGACGACCTGCTGATGGCCAACTACGAGATCGTGAAGAAGGCCACCGAGGAGGCGGTGCGCTATTCGCCAAATGCGTTTCTGATTCTGGTCACCAACCCGCTGGATGCGATGTGCTGGGTGGCGCACCAGATTTCGAAGTTCAGCCGGAACCGTGTCATGGGCATGGCCGGGGTGCTCGATACGGCTCGCTACCGGACATTCCTTTCCATGGAGCTGGGGGTTTCCGTGGAGAGCATTTCGGCGCTGGTGCTGGGCGGGCACGGCGACACGATGGTGCCGCTGCCGCGGCTGACGACGGTGGGCGGCATTCCGCTGCCCGAACTGCTGCCGAAAGAGCGGATCGACGCCATCGTGCAGCGCACGCGCGACGGCGGCGCGGAGATCGTGAAGCTGCTGAAGACAGGCAGCGCCTATTACGCGCCGTCGGCCGCGGCGGTGGAGATGGCGGAGTCGATCCTGAAGGACAAGAAGAAGGTCCTGCCGTGCGCCGCCTACCTGGAAGGGGAGTACGGGCTGGAAGGGATCTTCGTGGGCGTGCCGGTGAAGATCGGGGCCGGCGGGATCGAGAAGATTTACGAGTTCTCGCTGAGCGACGAGGAGAAGGCGCAGCTGGCGAAGAGCGCGGCCGCGGTGAAAGAGCTGATTGATGTGTTGAAAGAGAAGGCCGGCCTGTAGGCGGCGCGCCGCGGGGCGAAGCGCCGCCCGCCCGGGGCGGGCGGCTGCCTCGCCGCGGCAGCCACCGAGAGGGCCGCCACTGCCGCGGCCGGCAGGTTACAATACAAGCTCGCGCGGAGAATCTGCCGTGGACGAGCAGGCAATGCGGATCATCAGCGGCGTGCTGGCGGCGCTGTGTTTCGTGCTGCTCCTGCGGCGGCGGGCCCGGCGCAAGTCCAGACGAGATCCCGAGTCCTGAAGCCCGCCCGCGGCCGGTTGCGCCGGCGAGGCAGGGCCGGAGCGGAGCGGGCGCGTGCGTATGCCACGAGACCACCAGAAGACTGAAACAACTCCCCGAATTTCTGAAAAACATGCGTGTTTCCGGCTTTCGGTCCGGCCGTCACCCATTCACCGCTGGGGCGTATTTGCCGAGGAATTCATTCCGAAAGGCCGGAAAGTGATCGAGTATACCGGCGAAAAAATCAGCCGCCGCGAGACGGCGCGGCGGGCGCAGCGCCGGTACAATTATCTGTTCACGCTGGACAATTACTGGACCATCGACGGCAGCGTGGGCGGCAGCGGGGCCGAGTTCATCAACCACTGCTGCGATCCGAACTGCGTGGCCCGTATCTGCAAGGGGCACATCCTGTACTTCGCCGCGCGGGACATTCAGCCGGGCGAGGAGCTGACCGTGGATTACCGCTTCGATCCTGACGTGGAGGAGGTGAAGTGCCGCTGCGGCGCGCCGGGGTGCCGGGGCACAATCAATCTGCGAAAAGAGCGCAGGCGGAGCGCGGCCGCGCGGAGGGATGCGCCCGCGCGGAAGGACGGGAAGAGCCGCCGCCGCACGGACAAGCCGCAGCGGGCGGCCTGAAACGGGGGCGCGCCGCCGATGGGACGCCGGCGCCGGAGAATTCACAACGGGGGGTGGCACTTATTCTTCAGAAGAGGCGCAGGCAAACCCTGCCGGAGGCAGGGCGCCGGGCTCGTCCGCCGGGTCCACTCCTCCGCGGCGCCGGCCGCGGACCGGGGGGCGGGCTTGCAGACTGCCTGTGCGTCCGACGTCGGCTGACGAAATGCCGGGCGGGGGCGCGGCGCACCTCACTCGCCGCCCCCGGCCACGGCTTCCAGGTGGGTGGAGGAGGGATGCGCCGGAGCGATCCGGGCGCAGGCAGGCGGTTCGCAGGGAGCGATTGGAGAGGCACGGAGGGCAGTGGCCGTGCCCGAGTGACGGGATCGCGCCGCCGCCCCCGTTTCCAGGGACGCGAAGGGCAGAGAAGGACGGCGAAAGCTATTTGCGGAACAGCGAGAGGATGCCGGACAGCCCGCCGCCGGACTTGACGGCAGTCTCGGCCTCTTCGGCGCTCTTTCCGGCCAGCTTCTCGGCGATCTGCAGGAAGGCTTTTCCCGCCGGCGAGCTGGTTGGCGCCGGCTTGCCCTCCACCAGGGCCTGCTGAACCTCGTCGTGGCACTCCGGCACCACGTGAAAGACCTCCAGGTGCAGCGCCGCCTCCACGAGTTCTTTCTGGAGACCGATGTCTTTCCGGAAGCGGTTCAGCACCAGCCGCACCTTGCCGGGATCGACGCGATGCCGTTCCAGATGAGAGAGAGCCCTCTGGGCGGCGTGGAGGGACGGCAGTTCGTTGGTGGTCACCAGGAGGAGTTCATCGCACAGCCGGGCCAGGCTCACGTTCCAGTTCCCGTAAGGGCCGCCTGAATCCAGGATCACGACGTCATAGATCGATCGCATGAAATCGAGCAGCGCCGCGGGATTGGCGTCATGGTCGATGCCGTGGGCGGGCTGTTCGGGCGCGGCCAGAACATCCACGCCGCCCTTGCCGGAGACCAGCCCCTTCCAGATGTCCTCGTCGAGTTCGCTGGTGCGGGTGAGGGCGTCGAGAAACGAGTAAGTCTGCCGGACCTTGGCCAGAAAGGCCAGAGTTCCGGCCAGGGGATCGAGGTCGGCGAGCGCGATGCGGGACTGCGTGATCTTTCTCCATTGCAGGCCCACGTTGTAGGCGAGCGATGAGGCGCCGCACGCCCCCTTGACGGGCATGACGCAAAGCACGCGGGCGTTGACGCCGCCCCGGGCGCGGTGCGTGGCAGCCAAGCGCTCCATGACGGCGAAGAACTGGTCTTCGGTGAGCGGCGCGCAGAGAAACTCGGTGGCTCCCTGGCGGAGGGACTTCAGGATCAGCTGCGGCTCATTGGAGGCGTGGAGCGCCACCACGGGCAACTTGGGATTGAGCAGGGCCAAGTCGCTCAGCAGAGCCAAGGCCCATTCCGGGCGCGAGGTGGTGTCGACAAAGCAGAGATTCGCGCCCTGGCTGGCGAAGACGTCCTCCAGGACAGCGCGTGTCGGATATTCTTCCAAGGTCAGCACGGGGCTGAAGGGCAGCCACTCGGCCAGCACGGGCGCCAGACCGGCACGGAGCTGCTCGTCAGGGCAGATGAGGAGGATCTTCCACTGGCCGAAGTTGCGGCTTGCGTTGGACATGGGCTTCTGCTTGGACGGGCTCTCGCCCTCCTTTGCCGTCTAGTAGCGCTATCGTCTTTTTCGGGCAAAAACTTGAGAGTCCTGGCAAGGCCGGACGACTATTCCATGGGCAGGGGCGCTACATACGTCCCTGACCCGGAATGGAATCCGGCGAACCATGAATCAGAGCGCCACGCACGCAAGGAAATTCAAGGTCGGCCTTTGCGAGTCGCAGCCTGCCACGGCGGAAGGGCTCCGGTCGCTGCTGGAGAGCACGGACCATCTGGAATGCGTCTGGGCGGCGCCCCAGCCGGCCGTGGCGATGCAGCTCACCCGGCAGTTGCAGGTAGATGTGCTGCTGCTGGACAAGCACACCGGCCAGCAAGCGGTGATCCGGTGCCTGGAACAATTGAGGAGCCAGAGTCCGCCGACCGCCGCCGTGGTCTGGGGAGCGAGCCTGAGCGAGGCGGAAGGGCTGCTGTACTTGCAGGCGGGGGCGCGGGGCCTGTTGAAGAAAACGGCGGGCCTCCCGCTCATTGTGCAATGTCTGACAGCTGTCGCGCGCGGGGGGGTGTGGATCGACGAGAACGTTGCTCCGGGCGAGGAGAAACCGGCCGAGAGCCTGCATCAATTGACGCCCCGGGAGCAGCAGGTGCTCGAACTGGTGCGGCAGGGACTGCGGAACCGTGAGATCGCCGCCGCGCTGGGCATCCGTCCCGGCACGGTGAAGATCCATCTCCGGCACATCTTCGAGAAGACCGGGATCCACGGCAGGTATACCTTGGCGTTGAATCTTCTGGCGGCCCAGCCGGCAGAGCGGACGCGGCGGGCGGAAGTCGCCTGAGAACGGGACGAGGCGCCGCCACTGGTGGCTGGTGGCCTGGCCGCGCCGGCTGTCGGGGCGGGATAGGAACCACGGGGCGCCAGAGATGCGGGACGTTCCCGGGGGCAAGGGGTGGCGCCGCTGCCCAAGGGCGAGGACGGCGGTGGCACGGCCGAGTCCGAGTGGCACTGCGGGGCTGCTCTGCTATTCTGACAACGTGCTTCGAACCCGGCCTTCCGGACTGCTGGCGGCCCTGCTGCTGGCGGCCGCCGCTGCCTGGGCGCGCGCGGGCGCTGCCGCGCAGCCGACCCCTGCCGAGCCACCACTGGTGAGGATTCTTGCCGCCGAGCTGGCCCGAAACTTCACTGTGCTGCGGGAAAAGGCTGATCCGCCACCCTATTTCATCAGCTACCGGGTGACGGATTCCGAGGGTGGCACGCTGAGTGCCGCCCTGGGCGCGCTCACGCAGAAGTCGCAGGGCCGGCGCCGCGTGCTGGATGTTTCGGTCCGCACCGGAGACCGGCGGCTGGACAACTTCCATTTGCTGAAGGGGGAACGGCCGCGATTCACGGCTTCCGCCCTGCTGCCGGTGGAGGATTCGCCGGCGGCGATCGCCCGGCTGGCGTGGCGGGAAACCGACCGCGCATGGCGCGCGGCGGCGCAGCGCCTGACGCAAATCCGTTCGGAGGTCAAGATGCGCGCGGCGGATCCGGCCACGGCCAACTTGCCGGATTTTTCCGAAGAGGAGGCTGCAACGGCGATTCTGGATGTCCCGTCGCACTCTTTTGCGGCGGAAGAATGGGCCGCGAGGCTCCGGAAATGGTCGGCGCAATTTGCAGAATACAGAAGCCTGATTTCGTCCAATATCAGCCTGCAATGGCAACGGGAAATCCGCACGTTGGTGACCACCGAGGGGACGCGAATCCAGCACGGCAGGAATTTCTACAGGCTCACGGTGAGCGCCACGGCGAAGGGGTATGACGGCAACGACTACAGCGCGTATGAGAGTTTCGACGCAGAAGAGCCGGCGCGGCTGCCGCGCGATGCGGCCGTCGCCGCGGCCATCCGCAAGGTGGGAGAACAGCTGACGGCGCTGTTGCGCGCGCCGGCGGCGGAGCCGTATGTGGGTCCGGCGATCCTGTCCGGCAGGGCGGCGGGCGTGTTCTTCCATGAGATCTTCGGCCACCGCATCGAAGGCCACAGGATGCGGGACGAAACCGAGGGGCAGACCTTTGCCGGGAGCGTGGGCAAGCCGGTGCTGCCCGAATTCCTCTCAGTGGCCTCGGATCCTTCGCTGCGGTCCGCGGGGGGCGTGGATCTCAACGGTTGGTATGCATTCGACGACGAGGGCGTTGCGGCGCGGCGCGTCCCGGTGGTGGAGAACGGGGTGCTGCGCAACTTCCTCGTCTCGCGGCTGCCGGTTCCCGGCTTCGAGCGGTCAAACGCGCACGGGCGGGCGCAGCCGGGCCTGGAGCCGCTTTCCCGCCAGTCGAACCTGGTGGTGGAATCCTCGAAGAAGGTTCCCGGGGAAGAGCTGCGGCGGCTTCTCCAGGCCGAGATCCGGAGGCAGAACAAGCCCTACGGGCTGTACTTCGAGCAGGTGACGGGAGGCTTCACGACGACGCGCCGGGGCGGGCTGCAGGCGTTCACCGTGATCCCGCTGGTGGTGTACCGCGTCTTTGCCGACGGCCGGCCCGACGAGCTGATCCGCGGCGCCGACATCGTGGGCACGCCGCTGGCGAGTTTCGCCAAGATCCTGGCGACATCGGACATGCCGGAGGTGTTCAACGGTTACTGCGGAGCGGAATCCGGCAATGTGCCGGTGTCGGCCGTGTCCCCGGCCCTATTGGTGGAGGAGATCGAAATTCAGCGCAAGCCAGAATCGAAGGACATCCCGCCCATTCTGCCGAGGCCGGAAGTGGAGGAGCGTCCGTGAAGGCTGCCGCCGTTCTGATGGTCCTTTGCGCCGGCGGCGCGGCCGCGCAGGCGCCCACGGCCAGCAGGGATGCGGCGCTGGTGCAGAAAGTCAACGCTGCCCTGAATTCGGACCCCGTCCTGCGCGCCCTGGCCGAAGAACTCGGCCGCGCAAAGAACCTTCGCGCTCTGGGCGAGGCGGTCTACTTCGCAGAGATTGCGGCGGACGACGCCGAGACTTTCTCCGTAGCGGCCACGCTGGGCGCGGCGTTCGCGCCGCAGCGCAACATCCTCCGCCCGGTGCGCCCGCTGCTTCGGGTCGGCTCTCCCCGGTTCGACAACACGGGCTCCATCTTTTCCGATTTCTATCCGGGCGCGCGCTACGATTCCGGCGCTCTGCCGCTGGACAACCATCTGCCCGCACTGCGCCACTCCCTGTGGCTGGCTTTCGACCGCGCCTACAAGACCGCCTATGGAGCGCTGGGCCGAAAGGCGGCAGCGCTGCGCGGGGTGACGCAAGCCGAAGAGCTGCCCGATTTCTGGCCGGCCGTGCCGGTAGTGGTGCTGGAGACTCCCGCGCGCACGCGGATCGAGGAAGCGGACTGGGCGCAGCGCGTGAAGCGGCTGTCGGCGGTCTTTGCGGCGTACCCGGCCATCGCGGCCTCAAGCGTGGATCTGCAGGTTTCCCAAGGCGCCACGTACTACCTGAACACGGAGGGCACGCTGGTTCGCACGGGAGACCGGATCGCTTTTGTGCAGGCGCGGGGTTCGTTGCAAGCGCCGGACGGAATGGTGCTCTATGACGGCGACGTGATCGAGTCGCTGGATCCGGCCCGCCTGCCCGCGGAGTCCGAGCTGCGGAAGGCGGTGGAGGCAGTGGCCCGGAACCTGGACGCGTTGGCGCGGGCGCCGGTGGGGGAGAGTTATACGGGGCCCGTTCTTTTCGAGGGAGCGGCTGCGGCGCAGGCGTTCGCGGAGGTGTTCGGGGCCAACCTCGGCGTCACGCGGCGTCCGGTGGCGGAGCCCGGACGGCAGCTTCCCTGGCAGGGGAGCGAACTCGAGAACCGCCTCGGGCTGCGGGTGCTGCCGGAGTGGATCGACCTGGTGGATGATCCGTCGGCGCGAGAATTCCAGGGGCGGGCGCTGCTCGGGTCCTATCTGGTGGATCAAGAGGGAGTGCGGCCTTCGCGGCTGACGCTGGTCGAGAAAGGGGTGCTGAAGGCGCTTCTGACCACGAGGCAGCCCGTGCGCGGGATGGATGGCCCCAATGGCAGAGCCCGGCTGCCGGGGGCTTTCGGCCTGAAGATTCCGCGGATCTCGAACCTCTTCGTGCAGGCGGCGCAGGCGGAGAGCGAGCCAGCGTTGCGGCAGAGGCTGCTGGATCTGGCCCGGCGAATGGGGCGGCGATATGCCATCGTGATCCGGAAGATGGATTTCCCGTCGAGCGGGTCGCTGCAAGATCTCCGCCAGCGCGCGGCGCAAGCGGGGCGGGCGGGCGCGGGCGGGCGCCCGGTGTCGGCGCCGGTGCTGGCCTACCGCGTGTACCCCGACGGGCGGGAGGAGCTTGTGAGGGGTCTGCGATTGCGCGCCTTCGGTACGCGGCAGTTCCGCGACATTCTGGCCGCAGGCGACCGGATGCACCAGTTTGACTATCTCGACAACGGGGCTCCTCTGGCGCTGTCCGGCGCGGGCAATTACGTGGTGGGTTGTACGGTGGTAGCGCCTTCGGTGCTGTTTGAGGAACTGGAGCTGGAGCCGGTGACGGAGGATTTGCCCAAGCCGCCTGTGGTGCCGCCTCCCCAATAGGAGGAGGGCGCGGCTGCTCGGGGGAGCGGCTCCGCCGCCGTGGTCGGGCGGCGGATTGCTAAGCTCGAATCGGGAAGCCTGTGGGACTGCTTTCGCGCGCCATCTTCGCCGAGATTGCCGGCAGCGCCTTTCTGGGCGCCGCGCTGTTCGTATTCGTGCTGATGCTGCAGCGGGCCGCGCAACTGTTCTCCATCCTGGTCTCAACGTCCGCGGGGGCGGGCACGGTGGGCTACCTGTTCCTGCTGCTGCTGCCCGCCACAATGCCGCTGACGGTTCCGCTGGGTGTGCTGGCAGGCATCCTGATCACGTTGAACCGGCTGTCGAGCGACGGTGAAGTGACGGCGATGCGCGCCGCCGGGATGCCGGCGTGGCGGCTGCTTCTCCCCGTGGCGGGCTTTGCCTTGCTGGCTGCGGGTGTGACGGCCGCCTGTTCGCTTTACCTGACGCCGAGAAGCAACGCCGAGCTGATCCGCGTGATCAACCAGCTGGGCGCAGCGCAGCTTTCTTCGGAGATCCAGCCCCGGGTCTTTGAAGAGAGCTTCCCGAACAAGGTGCTCTACGTAGGAGACCTGATCCTTGGCGACCCGGTTGTTTGGCGCAACGTGTTCATCGCCGATCTCTCGCCGCCGGAAGAGCGCAAGAGCGCGTCGCCGCGCAGGGGCGACTGGCCGGCGATCACGGTGGCGGCCGAGGCGGTCGTGCTTCCGGACGCAAACCACAACCGGCTTCAGCTGTCTTTACGGAACGGCGCGACCTACGAGGCTGCGCCCGATCCTGCCGAGTATCACCGGATCAGCTTCCCGCGCGGAGAACAAGCGCTGGAGGCGCGGCAAAGGGAAGAGATCCGCGCCAAGCTTTTCACGGCGACGCCCACTTCGGAACTGCTGCCCGAGCTGCCGCGGAGCGTCGAGGCGCGGATCGAGTTTCATCAGCGGTTTGCTCTTCCCATGGCGTGCCTGCTGCTGGGGCTGGCAGCCTTTCCGCTCGGCGTCAGCGCGCGCCGCGGCGGCAAGAGCGGCGCGTTTGTGATCACCGTCGGCTTCGCCCTGCTCTACTACACGGCGCTGGTCAGCCTGATCGGACTGGCCCGCGAGGGCAGAATTCCCGCCGGGCTGGCGGCATGGCTGCCGGATGCCTTCTTCGCGCTGCTGGCTGCCGTGCTGCTGATCCGGCTCGAGCGCCCTGGCGAGAGGGACTGGCTGGCATCCGTGCGAGGGAGAGCCGCGGAGCTGTTGGCACGGCTGCGGGACCTGCCCCGGCCTCCCCTGGCGCTGCCCGGCCTCCGCCGGCCGGACTCCGGCACGGCGCGCCTCTTCCTGCTGCCGCAAATCATCGACTTCTACATTCTTTCCAGTTTTCTTTTTTACTTTCTGGTGCTTCTTTTCACATTCGTGGCGCTTACGGAAGTCTTCAATTTCTTCGAACTGTTGGGCGATGTGTTCCGCAACCGGATCCCCATCGCGGAACTGTTCCGCTACCTGTTTTTCCTGGCGCCGAAGCTGATTTATGACGCCGCCCCGGTCAGCGTCCTGGTGGCCACTCTGGTGGCCTTCGGCATTCTGGCCAAGCACAACGAGGTCACGGCGCTGAAGGCGTGCGGCGTCAGCCTCCACCGCCTCAGCCTGCCGGTGCTGTTCGCCGGCGCCGCGCTGAGCGCCGGCCTGTTCGCCTTCGATCATTCTGTCGCAACCGGGGCGAACGTCATCCAGGAGCGGCTACGCAACCGAATTAAAGGCCGTCCCGTTCAAACGTATTTGCGGCCACAAAGCCCGTGGATTTTCGGGCGCGGGCCACGGATTTACTACTACCGCTACATGAACGAGAGCGAGGGCGTGCTGGGCGGCGTGAGCGTCTATGAGCTGGACTCTTCCCGCTTCCGCCTGGCGCGGCACATTTACGCGGAACGGGCACGCTGGGAGCCGGCGCTGCGAACGTGGGTCTTCCAGAACGGATGGGTTCGCGATTTCAGCGGCGGCGACGGTTTCCGCATGTTCGCGGGCGAGGCGGCGGCGTTTCCCGAACTGGACGAGACGCCATCGTGGTTCATCAAGGAAGTGAAGACCTACAAGCAGATGACCGCCGGGCAGCTGGGCGACTACATTGCCGAAATGCGGCAGTCCGGCTTCAACACGATCCCGCTCCAGGTGCAGTACCACAAGAAGTTTTCGACGCCGCTGTTCGCCCTTGTCATGGCGCTTCTCAGCGTGCCCTTCGCGTTTCTCACTGGCGCCCGCGGCGCGCTTACCGGGGTTGGCGCGAGCCTGGGGATCGGCATCGCCTACTTCGCGCTGAACTACCTTTTCGAGCAGCTCGGCAATGCGGGGCAGCTGCCGCCGCACCTGGCGGCGTGGTCGCCGAACGCGCTGTTTGCGCTGGCGGGACTGTATCTGATGTCGAGGATGCGCACATGAAGGGCCCGATGGACCGCCGCTCCGTGCTGCTGGCGTTTTGCGTCTCGCGGATTCCGGCTGCGCCCGGCGGGGACGACTGGCAGCAGTGGAACGACAGGAAAGTGCTCCAGATGCTCACCGGATCGCCGTGGGCGCGGCGCCGGCGCGTGCGGCTGGAATGGTTCCGGCGCGAGCCGGCTCCGCCGCGGGCCGAGGACATTCCGGGCGCGACGGGGCCCAACATGCGCCGGCCCGACGGCGGCAACCCGATCGGCGGGATCGGCGTGCCGCGCACGTCGCTGCCGCTGGAGGCGGACCTGATCGTGCGCTGGGTGTCGGCGCTGCCGGTCCGCCAGGCGCGCGCGTTGTATCTTTACCGCGCGCAGTCGAACTCCGTGCGGACTCTGGCGGAACTGCTGGAGGAAGAGCCGGCGGATGCGATTCTGGAGATCCACGGCCTGCCTGCGCAGATCGCCCACAAGGGCGCGGGATCGGTGGAGCTGGCCGCCATGCAGGGAGTCCGCGTGCTTCTGGCCCGGGGCCAGGCGCTGGCGCCGCGGAAGGCCCGTGCCGATCTCACGGGCCTGACGCTGGACCTTTACCTGCACTTCGACAGGGCCGCTCTGGTGGCGGCGAAGGGGGACATCGAGGTGCGCGCAGACCTCCAGATTGCGCGGTTCAAGGAGAGGTTCCGGGTCTCGCAGATGTTTTATTCCGGGCGCTTCGAGATCTGAGGCGGCCGTGCAGGCGGCCCGCAGGTTGCGATAGTCTCTTGGATCATTGCCAGGCCGGGTCCGGCCAGTGGTCCGAATGGAGGGAACTCACGCGATGCGATTCGCAACCGCCGCCGCCTTGTTTTGCCTGATGGGCGCGCCAGCCGTCTCCCAGCCCCGGATGCCTTTCCGGACGGTGATCTTCGGCCGCTATTCGGATTCGCTTCAAAGCTTCGAGTCCTTTGCGGCGAGAGCGAAACAGTCCGGGGCCACGCACATTGTGATCACGGCGGAAGACCTGCCGTGGGCGCTGTGGCAGCTCGACACCCCGGGCGACCCGTATCCGGCGTGGGCCATGTCGAACGTCGGCATCCTGAAGATCGCCGTGCCGGACGCGCTCAGGAACTACCTCCCGCAGGACTATGCGGACCAGGTGATGGGGATTCTGAAGGCGCGGTGCGAGGTGCTGCGCCGGCTGGGGCTGAAGGCTGCGTTCACGACGTTCGAGCCGCAGATCCTGCCGGAAGCCGTGTACCGGGACCGCCCGCTGTGGCGCGGGCCGCAGGTCGACCACCCCCTGCGCTCGCGCGTGCCGAGGTTCGCCCCGAACATAGACAACCCGGAGGTGCTGGCGCTGTACCGAGAGTCGTTCCGCAAGCTCTGCACGGCCTGCCCGGAGGTGGAGATCCTCTCGCTGCACACCAACGACTCGGGTTCGGGCATGAGCTGGAGCCCCGGGCTCTATCAGGGGCCCAACGGCAGCGCGCTGACGCGGGAGCGCAAGATGTACGAGCGCTACCGGGAGTTCTTCGGCGCGATGCGGCAGGGCGCGCAGGACGCGCGGCCCGGCCCGCTGGAGATCGACGCCGAGTGGGTGCGGGAGGCAGTGCCGGAGCTGTTGGCCACGCGGCTGGAGCCTGGCATGGCCATCGCCAACCTGGAGGGGCCGAAGGCGACGCCATACAAGGCCGTGGCCGGATTCCTGCTCGACTATTTCTATCCGTTCTATCCCGCGCTCGGCATCCCGCTTCCTGTGCGTATGCTGGAGGAGCTCGAAAAGGCCTCGCAAAGCGGCGCGCCGCGGCTCTTTTATCTGATCGGCGACCGCTACAACACCGATCTTTATTTTGATATTTACGATCAATTCCGGAAAAAACCGACGAGCGACGATGTTTCGCGCATGCAGCTGTTGCGCTCGCTGGCGGCCGCCCGCGCGGGGGAGGCGGGAGCGGGCGCGCTGACGGGCGCATGGATGGCCATCCACCGCGCCGGCAGGGACGTTGACATCCTGAACTTCGGCGGAACGCTGTTCTACATCGGCGGAGTACACCAGCGGTGGCTGACCCGCCCGTTCGTTCCGTTTCCCGAGGAATTGCTCTCGCAGGAACGGGAATATTACCGGAAATTCCAATTCCAGGCGCGCGGGGAGGACCGGGCCCGGGATCTCGGCGACATCCAGGGCACGCGCCAGTACCAGGGCCTTGGAGGCACGGCCGTGTCAGGGCAGCTCCTCGTTCGCATGAAAGGCGACATCGCGCAGGCGCGGGAGCTGATCCGCAAAGCCGCCGCTTCGGCGGCGGCAGGCCGAAAGGCAGAGATGGAACTGCTGGACAAGCGGCTCCGCGTGTTCGACATTCTGATCGACAACTGCCGCGACGGGCTCGAGTATCAATACCTGCTCGACTTCATGAAGGGCGGGCGCCTGCGCCGGCCCATCGAGTTCCAGGAGCACCTCACCGACATCACCGAGTGGCGGCAGATCAAGGACATCGCACGCCGCGAAATGGACAACAGCATCGTTCTGGCCGGGCTGCTCGAGTCCACAAAGGACGTGTTGCTGGACCTGGCAAAGACCAAGTCGGAGGAAAACATCCGCGTTCTGGGGCCGGATCTCGCGAAGCAACTCAGGCGGCGTGTCGAGATCATGGCCCGCACCTGGGAGGACTACGAGCGGCTGTTTGACGAAGAGAAGCCGTTGCCGGGCGAGGCTGCGCGGCAGTAAGCCCGGCAGTTCAGCGATCCATCGCGCGGATCCGGTCAGCCAGCCGCCGCGACGCGGCCTCGTCGCCCTTGCGGCGGGCCGACTCAAGCGCCTTCCTGGCGGCGGCGAGCGCATCGCCGCTGCGGCCGGCTTCGGAATAGAGTTCCGCCAGGCGCTCGAGGATGAGCGGTTCCTCTCCGCGGCTGAGCTGAGCGGCCTTCTCGACGTGCGTCAAACCGTTGCGCAGATCACCGGAAGCGGCGAGGGCCCGGCCGAGATTGAAGTGGAGAGCGGCGGAATTCGGCTCCAGCTCCAGCGCTTTCCGGAAGTGCGGGAGCGAGTCGGCGTACCTGCCCGCGCGCGCCAGCGCGCCGGCGTAGTTGTTGAGCGCGTCCGGGTTGTCCGGCGTCAGTTCCAGAGCCACGCGCAGATGGACGAGCGCCTTGTCCGTGTCGCCGGTTTCCACCAGCATCCCGCCATAGGCGCTGCGCGCCTGCGCGTCGGCGGGGCGCAGCTCCAGGGCGCGTTCGAAGTGGCGCGCCGCTTCGAGGTATTTTTTCGTGCGGGCCAGAGCGATGCCCACATTGGTGTGGGCCCGCACGTTGTCGGGATCGATCTCCAGCGCCCGCGCGAACTCGCGCGCCGCCTCCTCCAGCCTGCCGGCGCCGTGCAGCGCCGCGCCCAGGTTGCTGATGGCGGCGGCGTCCTGCGGGTCCAGTTCCAGCGCCTTGCGCCACTGGGCGGCCGATTCTTCGAACCTGCCTTGCCGGTAGAGGGCGAGGGCGCGATCCGAGATGCGGTAGAACTCCGTGGCAGGGGCGTCGATCTTGAGCCACTCGTCGACGCCGATGTTGACGAATTCGGGGATGTTTACGGCGCGGTTGGCCGCAGTTGCGTTTTCTATGAGGACCGGCGGCGAGTCGTTGCCTTCCTCGTCGATATGGGTGAGGAACATCTGTGTGTAGGGCGAACGGCTCTTGGAGGAGAACACGAGCCAGCGCCCGTTGGGCGAGAAGCTGTGCCAGGAGTTCATCAGCGGCGTGTTGCAGTTCATCCGGCGCGGCGCGCCGCCCTCGAACGGCACGATGTAGAGCTGGCTGTCGGGGCGCATCAGCAGGCCGTTGCGCGCCTGGACGAAGACGATCCATTTGCCGTCGGGCGAGACCTTCGGAAAGCTGTTGCTCATCCCGTTCCGCGAGGCGCCGCGGACCGGCTCCGGCGTGCCGCCGCGGCCGTTGTTGAACGGGATGCGATAGAGGTCATACTGGATCTGCGTCTCTTTGGGGTCGTTGGCGCGTTCGGCCAGCTGCGCGCCCGGCGGGTAGGCGTCCCGCGCCCGGGCGCGGGCGAAGACGATCCACTTGCCGTCGGGGCTCCAGGTGGCGTTGGTCTGGACGTAATCCAGATCGTCCGCGCCCGGAAGGGGCTTCAGCTGCCGGCTCTCGCGGTCGTACCAGGCGAGGATGCCGCGCGTCGGGTAGAAGACCTGCAGAAAGCGGTAGTCGCGGAAGTTGGCGACATAGAAGTTGCCCTGCACGTCCTGGGGCAGCTCCGGGGCGATGCCCGCGCCGCGAGCCGGCTGCGAGCGGTCGAACTCGGATCCGTTCACCATGGTTACGACTGTCTGCCCGTCCGGGGAGACCTGGGACATGAAGCCCACGCGGATCCTGCCGCCCAGCTTTCCGCGGAAGTTGCTCCATGCGATCACGTCGCGGTTGTGGATCACGGTCTCTTTGCGGACCGGAACGAGCGCGTAGAGCCCCTTGTCGTTCTGCGGTCCGTCGACATCGAGCCCGAGCGTCCCGCCGTCTCTCGAGAACGAGTGGCAGTTCATGCACACGGGCAGATCGTCGATCAGCAGGCGGCTGGAGTCCTCGTGCACATAGCGGAGTCGCCAGGCGACGAGAGGGAGCGCAGAAGGCGGCAGCGGCTTGATGACGCCGCGCTCGAGCTGCGCGGGCATCAGCGGGACATCGCGAAAGAAGATGGGCGCCCCGACGGGGTCTTTCGAGGTGCGGATAGTCACGCTGCCGGTGGAGACGGCGCGGGACGGATCGAGAGACTGGAAGCCTTCCAAAGTGATCGTGGCGGGGCGATCCACGGAGCGCCGCTTGATCTCCTCCCAGACCGCGCGCGGCGGGCGCCACGCGCGGGTCGAGGCCTTTTCGGCGGGGACGCGGGGCAGTTCGTTGGTGTCCGCGATGGCGCGGTAGTCGATCTCGCCGGGCTCCAGCCAGCGTGCGTCCACATCCATTTGCAGCGGCGCGCCGCCGTCGCCGAAGCGCACCACCATGCGCCACGCCGTGTTCGAACCGGAGGAATCGCGGAAGAGAAACGTGGGCGCGGCGAAATCGGGAGGAAACAGCGAGCCCTCGAGCGGATACTCGATCGTGATCCGCCCCTGCGGCTGCGCCGCGGCAGCGGCGCACAGGACAAGCGCGGCCAGGAGTTTCATCGAAAGCCCCGTGCCTCGATCATACCGGACCGTGCGGCTCTCCGGTTCGCCGGTTCCTGATAACCTTGTTGGTTTGACTCTGCCGCCGCGGCGGGGAGCCGTGCCGGCGGCGCCAGGAGAGAATCAACGCCATGAGCCAGCCGCGCGAGCGCATGTTCATCACCGAGGACGGGCGCAATGTGGCCTTCGTCTTCGCCCTTGTCAGCTCGCTCTTCCTGTTGTGGGGCTTCCTGAACGGGATGATCGACGTGATGGACAAGCACTTCCAGGACGAACTGGGCCTGACGAAGGCGCAATCGGCGTGGGTGCAGTTCGCGCACTACCTGGGCTACTTTCTGATGGCTGTTCCGGCGGGCTGGCTGGCATCCAAGCACGGCTACAAGGCGGGCATAGTCGCAGGGCTGCTAATGGTGGCGGTGGGAGGCTTCTGGTTCCTGCCCGCGACCGAGGTGCATTTCATGGTGAAGGAGGGCAGGTTCGGGCCGAACATCGCATTCCTTGCCTTTCTGGTCGGCGTCTGCACCATCGCCGGGGGGCTGACGTTTCTGGAGACGGTGGCGAACCCGTACACGACCGTGCTCGGCCACCCGAAGTTCGCGGCCACGCGCATCAATCTCGCGCAGTCGATGAACGGCTTCGGATGGATCTTCGGCCCCATGGTGGGCAGCGTGTATTTCTACTCGAGGGACGCTGCGGGACGGAGCACAGGCAGCGAGACGCTTTACATCCCGTATGTCGCCAGCGCCATAGGCGTCCTTGTTCTTGCCCTGATCTTCGTCCTGACGAAGATGCCGGACATCAAGACCGCCGACGTCTACCACATGGACAACGGCACCGCGGGCGTCTCGCATTCCATCTGGTCGCACCCGCATTTCACGCTGGCCGTTGTGGCGCAGTTTCTGTACGTGGCGGCGCAGGCGGGCATCTTCAGCTTCTTCATCAACTACATGGTGGAGGAGCCGCCTTCGATCGGCGCCCGCTGGAACGATGCGATGCAGGCGCTCACCGCGCGCGCGGGAATTCTGAGCGGCTGGCTGAGCGGGTGGCTTGAGCCGGTGTCAGGCGGCATGTTCCGCATCACGGAGAAGGGCGCGGCGAACCTGGCGTCTGTGGCGTTCCTGTTCTTTCTGACGGGGCGGTTTTCCGGGGCGGCGATCCTGCGCCGCTTCGCCGCGCACCGCGTGCTCGGAACCTATGGGTTGATGAATGTCCTGGCCACGCTCCTTGTGTTCCTGAGGCTCGGCTGGTTCTCCGTGGCGTGGCTGTTTCTGAGCTACTTCTTCATGTCGATCATGTTTCCCACGATCTTCGCTCTCGGGATTCACGGGCTGGGCGCGCGCGCCAAGAAGGCGTCTTCGTTTATCGTGATGGCGATCATGGGCGGGGCGCTGCTGCCGAAGCTGATGGGCTACGTGGCTGACCACTCGAACATGTCGCGCGGCTTCATCGTGCCTCTGTTCTGCTTCCTCTTCGTGGCGTGGTACGGCTTCCAGTGGCCGAGGTTCAGCAAGGCGGAGTCCCTGACGGCCGCGCCCCGGACCGGCGGGCACTGAGGCGCGGCCGCATGCGGCAGGCAGGCGTTCCGGGAGGGCCTACTTCTCGAGTTCCGCGGTCATTTTCGCGCCGCCCATCTGGGGCAGCACGGCTTCCATCTTCACCGGGCGGCGCTCCTTCTTTGCCACAAAGAGGGTTTGTTTGCCGGGCGAGCCGTCGGCCGGCTCCAGCTCCACGCGCCAGCACTCGAAGGCGCCCGCCGGGACGGTGACGGTCTCCGAACCGGCTACCTTCAGCGTGAAGAGCCTGGTCTTCCGGGTCTGGATGTCCAGCACGCGGTAGGCAGTGGTGAAGCCTTCGGCGAGAGGCAGCGCCGCCAGCAGGATCGTCGAACCGGCGCCGTCGGCGAACAGCGGCCCCTCGAGAGCGATCTCGAACGGGCGCGGCTGCCCGCCCATCTGCATCGTGCCGGCAGCCTTGCCTCCGGAGACCTCATATTCGATTTGCACCGGCCCCTGCTTCAGCGTGCGCTTGCGGGTCTCGAAAGTGCCGGGATCCAGAAGAGTGGTATCGGACACCTCGCCCATCGGCGTCTTCATCGTGTCCGTCGCCCGCCAGGCTTCCGGCGTTTTCTCGATCACGGAGCGGGTCTCGAGCGCGATGCTCTGCGCGCCCGCTTCGATCTTCGCCTTGAACACATGGGGCAGCGTGGAAGGAGGCGCCGCAAGAGCGGGCAGCGAAGCCGACGGCACGGGCATCATGGGCAGCTTCACGGTGGCTGGATCCACCGTCAGCTCCTTCAGCCGCTTCTCCACCTCCGGAGTCATGGTCTCCTGATAGCGCCCGCCGAGGTACTTGGCGAGGAATTTCTCCACCGCCGCGATCATGGCGAGGTTGTTGACCGGGCGGGCGAAGCCGTGGCCCTCGTCATCTGCCACCAGGTATTCGACCGGGAACTTGCGGTCGCGCAGCGCGATGACGATCTGGTCGGACTCGCGCTTCTTGACGCGTGGATCATTGGCGCCCTGCACCACCATGAGCGGTGTGCGGATCTTCTGCGCTGAAAACAGCGGCGACTGGCGCTCGAGCTGCGCCTTGCCCTCCGGTTTGGTGGGATCGCCCATGCGCTCGTAGAACATTTTCCGGACCGGCTCCCAGTAGGGAGGGATCGAGTCGAGCAGCGTGATCAGGTTGGAAGGGGCGACGATGGCCACCGCAGCCGCGTAGAGGTCGGGAGTGAAAGCCACGCCGGCCAGCGTGGCGTAGCCGCCGTAGCTGCCGCCCATGATAGCGACGCGCTTCGGATCCGCAATGCCCTCCGACACCAGATGCTTTACACCCCATGTGATGTCATCCTGCATTTTGTCGCCCCACTGGCGGTTGCCCGCGTTGAGGAAGTTCTTGCCATAGCCGGTGGAGCCCCGGAAATTCATGGAGAGCACGGCATAGCCGCGATTGGCGAGAAACTGGTGCAGCGTGGAGTAGCCCCACGCGTCCCGCGCCCATGGACCGCCGTGCGGCACGACGACCAGCGGGAGGTTCTTCGCCGGAACGCCCTTCGGCAGTGTGAGGAACGCGGGGATCTCCAGTCCATCGGAGGACTTGTACCGGACGGGCTTCAT
>Ga0209018_1000906_pt1 | contig 25926 bp, 22 predicted proteins | sample YNPBryBLVA2012_FD_185814 | JGI IMG/M metagenome (GOLD analysis project Ga0209018, IMG submission 185814) | Anoxygenic and chlorotrophic microbial mat microbial communities from Yellowstone National Park, USA - YNP Bryant BLVA 2012 (SPAdes)... ...
AGATCGCAGCCGTCAGCGTGGTCTTGCCGTGGTCGATGTGGCCGATGGTGCCGACGTTCACGTGCGGCTTGGTCCTTACGAACTTCTCCTTCGCCATGAGAGTTTCTCCAAGAGATTCGTATGCGTCGCTGTTGACTGTCTGCTTGCGGTGAAGTCGGTTCGATGTTGAGCCCACCACCGGATTCGAACCGGTGACCTCCTCCTTACCAAGGAGGTGCTCTACCTACTGAGCTAGGTGGGCATGAAACGGACGGCTGGGAGCGGGAGACGGGGTTCGAACCCGCGACGTTCAGCTTGGAAGGCTGACGCTCTACCAACTGAGCTACTCCCGCTTGTCGTGTCTGATTACCTCCGTGGAGGCGTCGAGACGAGCCGGCGTGTGCCGGGTGGTGGGTGATGGATTCGAACCATCGTAGGCAAATGCCGGCGGATTTACAGTCCGCTCCCTTTGGCCGCTCGGGCAACCCACCGCTACTGCGAAGTGTCGCCACCTACCTTCTGTCTCGCTGCTGTCTCGACTTCCTCCGTCGAACCGTCTCCTCGCAGAGCTGGCGAGGGGACTTGAACCCCTAACATCCGGTTTACAAAACCGGTGCTCTGCCGATTGAGCTACGCCAGCATCGGCTGAGCCCAACGTGCGAGCGCGCGGAGTGTAGTCTTTGCTCCGCGACGCGCAACAAGAATCTTCGACCCTCACGCCCAAACCTTTCCGCTGGCCCCCCTTTCGGACGGCTCCACCATGGCTCAAGTGCGAGGGAGGCGAATCCGTAGCGCCAAGCAAGAGCCGTGTCAACCTGGTTTGTGCTTGACCTCTGCATTTTTTACGCCCCGGCCCGCAATCGCCCTGCGACCAGCCCGGGCCTGTCCCAGCTCCCTCCCCACACTCGATCGCGTCCCCCAACGCTCAGCTCATCGCCCTCGCGCCCAACCTTGCAGGTCGCCTCCTACGCTACCACGATCCGCGCAGCTTCACACCCCCGAGAACCGGAGTCGAGCCCTCATGCCTCACCCCCACGCCGCGCGCCCCGCTGCCCTGAAACCCTTCCACCCCGACGTCGTTCCTACCCCGCGACTCGTCTTCTGGGAGACCACCGGGGACTGCAACCTCCGGTGCGTGCACTGCCGCCGCGAGTGGGATGCCGCCCCTCCCAACGAGCTGTCCACCAGCGAAGCCCGCAACCTCATCGACCAGATCGCCGACAACCGCTGGGGCTCCATCCTCGTGTTCTCCGGCGGCGAACCCTTGATGCGCCGTGACCTGTTCGACCTGCTCGCGTACGCCAAGGACCGCGGAGTCACCTCCGCGCTCGCTACCAACGCCACGCGGGTCGACGATGCCGTCGCAGCCCACCTCGCCGCGCTCGCTGTCTCCCGCGTGAGCGTCAGCCTCGACGGGCCGGACGCTTCGACGCACGACAAGTTCCGCGGCTTGCCGGGGTCGTTCGACGACGCAATCCGAGGCATCCGCGCCCTGCGCAAGGCCGGGATCGAGGTCCAGATCAACGTGACCTTTACCAAGGCCAATCGCGACCTCGCGGAGCCGATGCTCGACCTCGTCACGCGACTCGACGCCTGCGCCCTGCATGTGTTTCTGCTGGTTCCCGTCGGCTGCGGTGTGGACTTGCCCGAAGCCATCCGGCTCGAACCCGCCGAGGTTGAGCAGTTGCTGACCTACTTCGACGACCAGGCCACCACGCGCGACATGGAGATCCGCGCAACCTGTGCGCCTCAAGCCCAGCGCATCCGCCAGCAACGGGCGCGCGCACGGGAGCGCAAAGGACTGCCCCCCGGACGTGGGCTCGCCTGGTCGTCGAAGGGTTGCCTCGCCGGGGGCGGCATCGTGTTCATCGATGCCGTGGGCAAGGTGTTCCCTTGCGGCTATCTTCCGATCGAGGTCGGCGATCTCCGCAAGCAGCCGCTCAACCAGATCCTGACCGACTCGCAACTGCTCGCCTCGCTGCGAAACACCGACCTGCTCGAAGGCAGGTGCGCTCGATGCGAGTTCGCACCAACCTGCGGAGGGTGTCGCGCCCGAGCCTGGGGCACCGTCGGCAACCTGTTCGGGCAAGAGCCGTCGTGCCCGATGTGATGAACGTCGTGCGTACACTTCCTACACCGCCGGGACGCACCACCGCACGGCCGCGCAATCGACCTCGCGCTCCGTTGCCGCCGCCGGCTTCCCATCGGTCCCATCATGGTCCCGACGAGGGCTCGTCTGCTTTCCTCCCAGCAAGCCCGTCGAGCGCTCGCTGCAAGTCAGCCTCCGCGTAGGGGAGCTTCGCCAGCGCTTCCCGGGCAGCGATGAGCGCCTGCTCGATGTCGCGCTTGGCCTCGCGCGCACGGTGCACCCACGGCGAGTTCTCGCCGGTCGCGACCGCCATCTCGAGGGTCTTGTCCATCATCTTCAGGCCCTTCTCGAGAAGCACGCGGTAGCGAAGCTGCATCGCACCTTCGAAAAGTTGACGTTGCCGGTCTGTCTTCGCTGTCGCCGGCGGCGCAATCGCCATGACGTCACGGTGGAGCTGCTGGTAGAGCTGGCCCACGCGATACCCCGCCATCGCAGCCCAGTGCGGATCGTGCGCGCGCATCGCTTCGGCATAGGCGTCCTGCGCGTCGAGCAGCATCTGGCAACGCTGCTCCAGAACTTCCACGAAGTTGGGGGGCATCGGCGAGAACACGATGCGCTCACCCCTGGACCGACGGATCTCCCCGAGTGCGAAGAACACCTGGGCCGCCGCCACGGGAGGCTGCGCCGCACCCCCCCAACCCTGCTCCTCGATCACCGTGCGTGCCTTGCTCACCGATGTCGCCGCACCCTCGACATCGCCCTGCTCCACGAGACCAAGCGCACGGGCGCCATGGGCTTCGACCTGCTCGATCGGGGAAAGGTCGCTGCGAGCCAACAGCATGTCGGCGTACTGCACGAGTTGCTTCCAATCCTCGGTCCAGGAAAGAATCCGCGTGGCGCGAATCAGCGCGCTCCGCGCTTCGGCCCCCGCCGGAAACCTCTTGACCACGTCGCGGTACCGCTCGAGCGCCAGCTTCCGGTCCTCCGCTTGCTCCCAGGCGAATCCAGCGTTGAACGCGGCTGCCGCAGCCAGCGCCCCCCAAGGTTCCAGCTCCACGACCTTGTCGAACGCAGCCGCAGCGTCCTTGAACTTCGCGTCCCGCAACAACCCAGTCGCCGCGTCGAAACGCGCCTGAATCGTACCGGCGTCCGTCGGCGTGACGTATGTCGTGGGCAGGTGCATCGTGGTGCCGTGCCGCGTAGGAGCCGCAGGCTCAGCCTGAACCCCCGGACCAGCGCATGCCGTCACGGACACACCGACCGCCCACAGGGCGGCAAACCATGCGAGAAAATGCAGACGGATACGGGTCATGGCGACGCTCCTGGTGACGACCTGGACATGGACCGACGACGGCCCTCCAGGTTCCGAGGATTCCATTGGACGTACCACACGGACGGCGCGATCCTTCGGTGGTAGCGCTGCCCCGCGGGGCAGGTTCGGAGGTGTCGATGAGGAAAGCAGCGGCATGCGGTGTCCGGGATCTGGAAGCGCTGAAGGCGGAGCACAGGGCCCTGGACGAGAAAGTTCGAGCGCTTGGACGCCGCGCATACCTGACCCCGACCGAAGAGCAGGAACTCAGCCGCTTGAAAAAGCTCAAGCTCGCCAAGAAGGACCTCATCGCGGACATGCAGCGCGCATCGGGCTAGCACGCACGCAGCCTCGCGTGCGACAGCGCCGCTGGATCCCCGCGCCGCTGTCAGGGCTCGTCGTCCGCGTTCTTCTTCCGGCGCTTCGGCTTGTCGCTGTCGCCGCTCGAATCCGATTCGGACGATTCGCCTTCGGACGCGCGGGTGTCCTCGTTGCTGCGCTTGGCGTCGTCCGCAGCGCCCGACTCCTGCGGCTCGTCGGGGAACACGCCCACACCGTAGACGTCCTGGTTGAGGTCGCGTAGGGCCTCCTCGAGGCGTTGCTTCCACTCAGCGCTCAGGCTGCCCGGTTGCTCACGTTCGACAGCCTTCGCAAACGCCAGCCAGTGACGCGCGTCGGCCCGAAACGCCGCGCCCAGACGGTAGTCGTTCAAGCCGCGCAGGTAGGCGTATCGGGCCTGGTCCGCTCTGCTCAACGAGTCGATGTCCGGCTCCAACACACGGAACAACGCCAGCGCACGCTCGTGCTCGTTCGCCTTGTAATGCGCCTCGGCGCGGTTCAAGTCGTCGAGGTACGTCGCGCATGCCGGGATGGTCAGCGCGGTAACGCAAGCCACGAGTGCGATGGTCGTCCGCATGGGAGCCAAAGCCTAACGAACAAGGCCAGCGGGAATCAAGTCGGGTGCGAGCCTGGGGGCCCGTTCCCCGGGGCCAGCCCGGGATGCACAGGTGTGCCCCGCAGACCTCACCGTCCTGGCCGGACCCCTTCGCACCCCCAAACGGCTGCGCAGGCGACAAGGTGTGCCCCCATGTACCCCAACACCCGCAGCCCGCGGTCGAAGCGTCGCGTCATGGCGTATGCTATGGGTCTGGATGATGACTTCCGCTTCGGCTGGTCCGCAGCGGGGTGATCCGGCGAGCCGGTTGCGCGACGCTACCGATCGGGTCAAGCAAACGGCCGCGCCGCTTCCGTGAGAACGCGCGAGGCAGCAGGAGCAGCAATGTCTCAAGGGTCGATTCCAGATGGCAGCCGATACGCTCAGCTCGGCGTCGCTGACGGATTGCCCAAGCGGTTCGGCAAGTACACGCTCCTGCACAAGCTCGCCACAGGCGGCATGGCCGAGCTGTTCCTGGCGCTGCATCGGTCCGTCGCTGGCTTCGAAAAGCTCGTCGTCATCAAACGCATCCTGCCATCGATGAACCAGGACCAGGCGTTCATCGACATGCTGCTGCACGAGGCCCGCATCGCCGCCACGTTGTCGCATCCGAACGTGGTCCAGATCTTCGACGTCGGCTTCCACGAAGGCACCTACTACATCGCGATGGAGCACATCCACGGCGAAGACCTCCGCGGAATCGTGCGTCAGATGAAGCGCCGCGGGATGACCGACTTCCCGCTGGAGCACGCCCTCGGCATCATCAGCGGCGTCTGCGCCGGGCTGGACTACGCTCACGACCGCCGCGCACTGGACAACACGCCGCTGAACATCGTGCATCGCGACATCTCGCCGCAAAACATCCTCGTGACCTTCGAAGGCGACGTGAAGGTGGTGGACTTCGGTATCGCCAAGAGCGGCACGAGCGTTGGAGAAGACACCAAGTCCGGCCGGCTCAAGGGCAAAGTGCCCTACATGTCGCCGGAGCAGGCCAGGGGCGAGGAGATCGACTGGCGCAGCGACATCTTCTCGACCGGCATCGTGCTGTTCGAGCTGACCACCGGCAAACGTCTGTTCAAGGGGGCCAACGAACTCGAAACGCTCCGCCTCATCTGCGACCGCGACTACCCCTACCCGAGCCAGGTCCGCCCCGGATATCCCGCGCGTCTCGAGTCCATTGTGATGCGTGCCCTCGCCAAGGACCGTCAGCAACGCTACCAGCGCGCCCGCGACATGCAGGCCGACCTCGAGGCCTACATCCGCGACGAGCGCATCGCCGTCTCCAACCTCGAGATGAGCCGCTGGATGCAGACCCTCTTCGCCGACCGTCTCTCCCAGCAGAACGCAGCATTGCAGGACATCAAGCAGCTTGCCGACGTCATCGCAGCCCAGACCAGCCGCGAGTTGGGCGCTTTCGATTCCATCGATCTGACCAGCCATAGCGGACTGTCCACCGCACCCTCTGTTCCAGGCTCGAGTCATACCCTCCCCCAGCCCACATCCTCACGGGCTCGTCCCTTCCTAATCGCGCTCGCCGTCGGGCTCGGCATGAGCTTGGTCGGTGCAGGGTCGTACCTCGCCGTCCGGATGACGCGAGAACCCAACCCCCCTGCCGCCGCAAGTGCGTCGAGCACGGCGCCAGCGCAGCCTGTCCTTGGATCGGTGCGCATCGTCACCAGGCCGGACGACGCCTCCATCTGGATCAACGGCGCACTTCGCGCCGAGAAGACGCCTGCAACGATCGAGAAGCTGCCACTCGACGCACAGCTGTCCATCGAGATCACCAAGCAGGGCTTCGCCCCGGTCCGTCGTACGATAACCCTGACGAACAGCCGACCCGACGAGCTGATCGATGCAGACATGCCCAGGGGCGGGGTGACGCTCGAAGTGGTGACGACAACCCCTGGCGCAAGGCTCTTCGTCGACAACAAGGCCATGCAGGGCCTGCGCGTCGAGGGCCTGGCGCCGAACGAAGAGCATCGTGTGGTGCTCGCCGCCAACGGCTACGTTGCGAAAACCGCCGTGTTCACTGCGAGCGCGAACGAAACCAGAACGCTGACACTCGAGCTCGACAAGGATGCGGAGGGAGGCAAGGGCGAACCGCCGCCCGAAGCGAAGACCGCGAAGACCGCGGAGCCTCCGCCAAGCGCCACGCCGCCACCCGATCCGCCGAAGACCGGATCGGGCAAGCTCAACGTGGCCTCCCGAGGTGGCTTCTGCAATGTCTCGGTCGACGGCAAGTCGTACGGCCCCACGCCCGTGGGCGGCATCGTGCTACCCGCAGGCAACCACTCGGTGACGTGCAAGCCCGACAGCGGGGCCATCAAGACGTCGGGCGTGCGGATCGAGCCTGACCAAACTGCGAGGATCTCGTTCGACCTGACGAAATGACGTGGACGGTCAGTCCAGGTCCGGCGGGATCGGGTCGTGCGCCTTGCTGCGCCTGTAGGCGCGAATCAGGTCGACGGCGATCTCGATAACCTCGACGCGCGTGGAGAGGGCCAGGTACTCTTCTGCGCTGACGGCCGGCAGCTCGGACAGCCGCGCTGCCACCAGATCCCGCTCCTCCTCCTTGAATTGCATCACGTCCAGATCGGCATCCGCATCTTCTCCCACGATCGCGACGTGGGCCATCGCCACCGGGTATACCGTCATCACCTCGTCGTCGAAGTCCAGGAACCAGCCCATCGGGTCGTCGTCGTCCTGGTTCCAATGGCATGCGTGGCGTTGGCGGATGACCTCCCCGAGGTAGACGCCGGCGGCGGCTGTGAGAAGCGGCAGCGATTCAGGGCGCTGAGCGGAAAGGTCGCGTGCCTGGCGCAGGTAGTGGTCCAACACGGGGAGTGTCTCAGGCGTGAAATCCAGGGTCACGCCGACCGCCTTCTCGACGAACCGGACACATGAGCGGGCAAAATCCTCGAGGGAAGGGGACTGAGTCATGGGAAGCTCCAGGGGCACAATGGGCCCCGCAGGTCGAATCCGCAACGCCCGACCACGCGCGGGCCGGGCGACTTGCCGATCGACGCGGCTTTCAAACACAACCGCCGCGCTTGTGATAGGATGGCCACCCCGTTCTGTCGATGCGCATCGCTATTTTTTCCGACGTCCACGCCAACTACGAGGCACTCAGTGCGGTCATCGAGGCCTACAAGCACGAGTCCATCGATGTCTATTACTGTCTCGGTGACACCGTCGGCTACGGTGGCTCGCCGAACGACTGCGCCGAACTCGTGCGCGAGGTGGCTGCCAAGACGATTCTCGGCAACCACGACGCTGCCGTGGCCGGGCGCATGGACTACTCGTACTACTACGAGGCCGCCCGCCACGCGCTCGACACCCACGCCTCGATGTTGACCGACGCCAGCATGGCGTGGCTCAAGAGCCTGCCTTACATCGAGCAGATGCCGGAACACGACCTGCAACTCTGCCATGGCTCGCCCATCCGCCTCGAGGAGTTCGAGTATATCTTCGCGCCCGAGCAGGCACGGGAGTGCTTGACGATCTGGGACGAGCTCCCTTCGCTGACCCTCATCGGTCACTCGCATCTGTGCAAGGTGTTCGCGCTCGACGCCGATGCAGTCGAAGAGCTGCCTGCCGCCGACCTCACGCTCGAACCGGGACGCAAGTACGTGATCAGCGTCGGTTCGGTCGGCCAGCCACGAGATTACGACAACCGCGCGTCGTACACGGTCTTCGACCCGCAGACACGTCGCTTCGAGTTCAAGCGTGTGGAGTACGACATCGAAACCGCTGCGGAGAAGGTCCTGCGCGCCGACCTCGAACGCAACTTCGCGCATCGGTTGTACATCGGCGTGTAGCCTCTTCCATCCGACTCGTGCTCACCCCCGAGCACCGCGCGATGCCGTCCAACTCGCGGAGAGAGTGGGATTCGAACCCACGGTACCTTTCGGTACACACGATTTCCAATCGTGCACCTTCGACCACTCGGTCATCTCTCCATCGGGACCAGGAACGCCTGTCCCCCGACAGCCGCCGCAATGCGGCCGACCTGCCGGCACGTCGAGCCGTGGGGCGCAGTCATACCGGATCGTCGGTAACGAGCGGTGCTACTGCGGACCACGCTGCGGAGAGAGCGGGATTCGAACCCGCGGTGCCCTCACGAGCACACCTGATTTCGAATCAGGCACCTTCGGCCACTCGGTCATCTCTCCGCGGCGCAACATGGCAAAGAGAGGCCGCCTGGTCAAGATGATGTTGGAGGCTCCGGTGCGCGCCGCACCCGGAACGGCGCAGGTCATGTCACCGACGCCGTGAGGCGGGCGCGCCGAAGCAGCGCGAAGATGCGCGCACCGAGTTCCGATGCCCGGAAGGGCTTCACGACGTAGTCGTCGGCACCCGCGGCGAATGCCTGCATCATGTCCTGATGCGCGTCGTTGGCCGTGAGGAACAGCACGGGCAGCAAGGCCCACCGCTGGTCGCGCCGAAGCCGTTGGCACAGCTCGAGGCCGGACATCCCCGGCAGGTTCCAGTCCGTCAGCACCAGGCCGAACGCACGCCGCCGCAACGCCTCAAGCGCTTGCTCCCCGCTGGTTGCCGTCTCCACCTGCAACCCCACGGCCTCGAGCATCACCGACACCGTCTCCGTTGTTTCCGCGTCGGCGTCGACCAGCAGGACCGACGTGAGGCGGCCCTGAATGGCCTGCTGCATCGACATGATCGCGGAAGGCCTGGTCGTGGGCGGTTCCTCGTCGAACTGCACGTCCAAAGCAAGTGGGGGCGCGTGGTCGGTGGCAGGCGCAGGCTGCGGTGCGGAGAATTCCCGCAGCCGGTGCCAGTCCCGAGGCTCGAAGCGCAGGCACGCCCCCGCGCTGCCCTTCGTCGCCTTCGCCGCCGCCGCCGTGGCGCGCCCTCCCTCCACCTCGAAAATCGCAAGCACCCACTCGCCCTCCGACACCGTGGCATCGTCCGGGATCAGGAACTCGCACTCGCGCGACGACGCGATCGCGGCATGCATCGCGCCGAGGTCTGGATATCGAAAACCGAGGCTGCGCACGCGGGCAAGATACTGCGTCTCCACACACGACACCAGCGGCGCCGACCGTCGGCAAGGGGGACACCGGCTTGCCGTTCGGCGCCCGAGCCTGCGCTCGTACCCGCTGGTTCGGTGCGGCGAGCCTGTCCGCGGGGGAGGGGCACCGGACGGCCAGGAATCCATGAAATCAGTCGGAAAGTGGTTGCCGGTTGGCGTTCCGCGCCGGCCTGCTAGGCTCGCCCAACGATGCGCAACCCGTTGACCATCGCCCTGATCGCCGTGGCCTTCTCCGCTGCGGCGTTCGTATCTTCGTGCAGCGCGTCCACACGGACCGCGCCGGCCCCGGCGTTTGGAGGCGTGCACGTCGACGACCTGACATCGGCCGAACGCGCCGATCTCGACCGATACCTGCATGGCTTCCCATCGCCGTGCAAGGACATCACCGTGCCGCTTGGCGAGTGCATCGACCGCAACCTGGCTTGCAAGGCGTGCAGACCTGCTGCGGAGTTCGTGGCCGATGCGATCCGGTCGGGGCGATCGCGCGACCAGATCAAGGCCGCCTACCTCGCCAGGTTCGATCCCGGGCTCGTACGGAGCATCGACACCACCGGCGCCCCGTTCATCGGCCCGCCCAACGCTCCTGTCACCATCGTCGAGTTCGCCGACTTCCAGTGCCCGAGCTGCGCGATGTCCGTCGACATCCTCGACCGACTCGTCAGCGGCTACGCCCCGCATGTCAGAGCCTTCTTCAAGCACTATCCGCTGCACTACCACACGCAGGCGGACTACGCCTCGCGCGCAGCCGTGGCCGCCATGCGCCAGAACAAGTTCTGGGAGATGCATCACCTCATGTTCCGCAACCGGACCGCGCTGCAGCCCGAGGACATCGACCGCTACGCCTCGAGCCTGAACCTCGACATGGCGCGCTTCAAGGCCGACGTCCTGTCACCGGAGGTCAAGCAGTACGTCGACCGCGACCGCAGCCATGGCGATGAGCTGCACGTGCGCGGCACGCCGACCGTGTTCATCAATGGGCGGGAGTTCAGCTTCGAGCTGTTCGACTTCGGCGGAAACGACCTGCTGGATTGGGTCGAGCTGGAGATTGAGCTGGCGACCGGGCGCAAGCCGACCCGGCCACCGGCCCCGTCCGACGAGACTCCGAAAGTCTCGCAGCAAGGCGCGGGAGAGTAGCCATGCGAGGTGGAACCGATAGCTGCGGCTGCTTCCCCACCGGACGTCACTACCCCGGCATCGCGCACCTGCTTCGCAGACCCACGGTCGGCATCGCGTCCGAATTCGACGACGCCACCCCATGGACCGAGATCCCGATCGTCATGATCGACACCGAGACGACCGGCAGAGAGCCGTCAACCGATCGCGTGATCGAGCTGGCGATCGTACGAGGACACGGCGGGCAAGTCGTGTCGCGCAACGCCTGGCTCGTCAATCCCGGTCGTCCCATCCCGCCGGAATCCACGGCGGTGCACGGAATCAACGACGCCGACGTCGCGGACAAACCGTCGTTCGCCGACGTCTGCAACGAGATCCTCGACACTCTGCGCGACGCGGTCCCCGCAGCGTACAACGCGTCGTTCGACCGAACCTTCCTGCTGGCGGAGGTGCGACGTGCGGGGCGTTGTGCGCAACGCGATGTGCCTGCCGTCCGGGACGGCGTGGCGTGGGTGGACCCGCTGATCTGGGCAAGGCACCTGTTCGCGACGGCGAAGAGCCGAAAGCTGGTGGAGATCGCGCAGCTTCTGGGGGTGCAGCTCGAGCAGGCGCACCGCGCCACCGCCGACGCGGAGGCTGCGCTGCAGGTGATGTACGCGATGGGAAAGGACCAGCGTGTTCCCAAGTCCTATGGCGCGTTCATCCAGGAGCAGCTCCGCTTGCTGCGCGCGCAAGACGAAGCCCGGATGATGTGGCGCAACCGGTGATCGCTGCCGGCACCTTTCGCACCACGCGAGCATCCGAGCCGATGTGGGCACCCAGGACCGCCGCCGCATTCCTGCTCCGACCATGACCGACCCAGCCGCCACCTCGACCAGCTCCGACGCCTCCCAGCCCTCCAACCGCTTCACGCTGCGCATCGAAGGCATGACCTGCGCCGCCTGCTCCGCAAGAGTGCAGCGGAGCCTCGCCAGGCTCCCAGGTGTCCACGATGCGAGCGTCAACCTGGCGACCCACCTGGCCACCGTCGTCGCCGCGGATCATCTGTCTGCGGAGGACCTCGCCAGGTGCGTGACCGACGCAGGCTACGAAGCGGATGTCGTCCGGCACGAAGACGCCCTCCGAGCGGCTGCCGCGAAGCCGGACACGGCACCGGCACGTCGTCGACTGATCATCGCGGCCGCAGCGGCCGTCCCCCTCATGGCCCTCGGCATGGCGCACGTGCACGCGCCCTGGGCTCTTGCCGTGCAAGCTCTGCTCGCCTTCGTCGCGTCCTATGTCGCCGGCTGGCCCATCCATGTGGCTGCCGTCAAGCGCCTGGCCCACCTCGATACCACGATGGACACGCTCGTGAGCCTGGGATCTTCCTCCGCGTTCGCCTACAGCCTCTACGCCTGGTCCACCGGACAGCACGCACAGATCTACTTCGAAACCGCAGGAGGCATCGTCACCTTCATCCTGGTGGGACGCTACCTGGAGGCACTGTCCAAGGCACGCGCAAGCTCCGCCATCGGTACGCTCTTCGCCATGCGCTCGACGGAAGCAACGATCCTCCGAGGCAGTGCCGAAGCCTTGGTTCCCATCGAGGTGGTGAGGGTCGGCGACACGGTCAAAGTCCGTCCAGGCGAACGAATCCCGCTGGACGGAACGGTTGTCGAAGGTGCCAGCTCCGTGGACGAGTCGATGCTCACGGGTGAGTCGATGCCCGTCGACAAGGCTTCTGGCGACAAGGTTCACGGCGGCACGATGAACCTCGACGGCGCGCTCGTGATCCGAGTCGACGCCGAGGTCGGGCAGTCCGCGTTGTCCCGCATCGCCAAGCTCGTTGCGCAGGCGCAAGGGTCCAAGGCACCCCTGCAACGCCTGGCAGACCGGATCTCCAGCGTGTTCGTCCCTTCTATCCTGGCCTTTGCCACCGCGACGGGCCTGGTCTGGTTCTTCCTCCTTGACGCAAGCCGGGTCGACGCGGTCATGACCGCCATTGCTGTGCTCGTCATCGCGTGCCCGTGCGCCCTCGGGCTGGCGACCCCGACCGCCGTCATGGTCGGCGTGGCACGCGCCGCCAGGGCGGGCGTGCTCGTGCGCGATGCTGCAAGCCTGGAGCGCGCTGCCCAAGTCGACACCGTGATCTTCGACAAGACCGGCACCATCACCGTCGGACGCCCCGAAGTGGTGCGCGTGGTGCCGACCTCCGGGCGCCAGGAGGCCGAGGTCTTGACGCTGGCCGCTGCGGTCGGCGCCTCGTCGGAACATCCCCTCGGGCGAGCGTTGGTTGCGTCGGCGAGACTGCGCGACCTGGCTGTCCCGGCCGCGGCAAGCGTACGCGCCGAGCCCGGCCGCGGCATGGTCGGAACCGTCGATGGGAAAACCATCCGAGTCCGTGCTCTGCCCCCCGAACTGGGGGACGACCTCGTCACCGAAGTCGAGGAGGCTCGCCGTGCTGGCGCCACGCTGTCCGTGGTGGAGGTCGATGGCGAACTGGCCGGGGTCGTCGCCTTTGCGGACCGTGTCCGCGATGATGCGAGGTCGTCGATTGCCAAGCTGAAGTCGATGGGGATTCGCGTGGTGCTTGCGACCGGCGACCACGAGGCGGCGGCTCGCGCGGTTGCCCGCGACGTAGGCATCTCGGCCGAAGACGTCCGGGCACGGCTCAGCCCGCAAGACAAGGTGGCCCTGGTGCAGCAACTGCGCGCGGCGGGTCGTGTGGTGGCCATGGCTGGTGACGGCGTGAACGACGCCCCTGCGCTCGCCGCAGCGGACGTGGGCATCGCCATGGGCACCGGTACGGACGTCGCGAACGAGGCCGCATCGGTGACGATCTCGAGGCCCGAGATCGGTGCGCTGACCGAGGCGTTGACGGTCGCTCGCGCAACGGTGCGCACCATCAAGCAGAACCTGTTCTGGGCGCTCGGCTACAACCTGGTGATGGTACCCGTGGCGGCCTTGGGGCTGCTGGCGCGGATCGGAGGGCCGATGGTTGCAGCAGCGGCCATGGCCATGTCGAGCGTGTCGGTGGTGCTCAACTCGCTGCGCCTTGGTCGGCTGCGATAGCAATCCTGCCGTACCGGCTCGGCGTGTCGCGCCTGCTGAACGGCCTGCGCGCACGCGGCCGTCACGTGCGCCGCCCGGAAGCCGATGGCGACGACGCGCAGGAGTCACGCATCGCCTGCCACGCTCGCGAGAGGCCGCCGACGACTGCGCATGATGCGTGCGATGCCCCACATGCACGTCACGGCGATGAACGCGCCCGCTGCTGCGAGCCCCGCCGATGTCGCCGTGAAACCGCCTTCCTGACCGTCGTGGCCCGCAACACGCTGGACGACGACCGCGAACAAGTTGAACGCAGCATGCCCGGCCATCGACACGACCACGCTGTCGGTTCGCCATGCGACCCAAGCAAGCAGCATTCCAAGCGGCAGCGTACCCGCTGCATGGTGCGGGTCGACGTGATAGGCGGCGAACAGGACGGCAGACAGGGAGATGGCCATCCAAGGACGACGGATCGACCGCTGGAGGAACCCGCGGAAGAACGTCTCCTCGCTGACCGCCGGGAGCAGGGCGAAGGTCGGCACGGCGAGCCACATCGGGACCGCGGCGACCTGGCGGTTCATGGCATCCATCGTGCCGAGTGTGAATCCGGGGGCCACGGCCTCGGCGAGCGCGACCATCAAACCGGCGACCGGGCTGGCGGCAACTGCGGCGACCATGGCGAGCAGCACCACCGAAGCAGGAGGCCATCGCCACCCCAGTGCGCTCCGGAGCGACACACCGGCCAGCCCAGCCGCAGCCGCGGACCCGCCGACAAGCACGACGGCGGAGCAGACGACAGCGACCGTCATGCCCCACCAGGGCAATGCGTCGGCAGGTGGCAGCGACACGCCCTCGGTCCTGGCGCGCATCATCTCGACTGCCATGGCGACCACGGCCGCCACGACCGAGACGGCGTGGGCGCCGGTGCCGAGGACAAGAAAACCGGCCACGACCTGCCAGGTGGCGAAGCGCCGCGGGGAAGCGTTGTCGGTCATGCTTGGCGTGAGGCGCAAGTCGCGCTGGGTCTCCGGCTCAGGCCGCAGGCCCCTGTGCCGACCAAGGTACACCATCGCATCGAACAGCAGGCGCTCCAATCACTTGCGCTCACGAATGCGTTGCCGACTGCCGACATCCGTGAGCGCCATGTCGGTGTGCATCGCGCAATGCTCGTCGAGCAGCGTCCATGCGCTCCACCAAGAGCGCGTCGACGCGCCCCCGTGCCCATCAGAAACCTGTGAAGGTGCAAGCGGTCTTGGCGTTCGCGAGCACTTCCTCTTACCGGACGCGCTGCCGAGGCGCTCGGACGTGCGGGCAAAGCTCCCGGACGGGCTGGCGAAGCTCTCGAAACGTGTGGTGGGGTTCATGGAGGTACGGCCGAACTGCCTGCAAGGGTTGCGGACACGCCAGCAGCCACGGGCGGGCTCGCTGGGGCTGCTGGCGGGGCTCCTGTACGCCTTGGCGGACCTCCTGCAGGCCCGCCGGAGCGCCCTGTCGTGATGGTCGAAGCCCCTTGGACCGGTGGGAGGAGCGACCGGTGCGCGGAGCGGGTGTCCTCGCACGGTGCCTTGGCGACCATCCCGACGTAGCGGGATGGACGAAGCGGTTGCCACCAATCGCGTTCGCAATGGGTGAGTGTTGGGGGTCGATACGGGGGGAGTTTGCCGCAGATGGTGGGGACTCGACCGCATGGCGCGGCCGAACGAACCCGTCAGGTTGCGGACATCGAGCCGTCAGGCCCTGCGCGCAGTCACCTGGTCCATGTCGGCCCGCCGGATCCCCAGTGCCTCGCACACCTGAGCCAACTTTTTTCGGTGCACCGATACGCGTGTGGGCATGCCGCCGGACAACCCGAGCATCTGCAGCAGATTGATGCCCGCGTCGAACCGTGTCGCCAGCGTGATGCTGTCGCCGTCGACGACCATTGCGATGCGCTCGCGGTCCTGGCCGAGGAGCAGGAGCTGCGTCTTGTCGACCGGACTGGTGCGGCCGGTGATGTCGACGACTGCGACGCCGGGATCGAGCCGGACATAGCCCAGCGCGAGCCGCCGGGTCGAGGCGTCGACCACGCGCATTTCGTCGGCAGCCAGCTGGATGATCGCGCCGAGGGACGGGTCCGACAGGCCGGAGACCAGGTGACGCACGACGATGCCGAACAGCGCCTGATCGCGGGGGCGTGCGCGCAGTGCGCGGTCCATCATGTCACCGACGGCCGAAGGACAACCCATACGAGTATCGATGGCCCGAGCGTCATCGTCGCAACCTGGGTATGGCTCGATGCCGTGGCGGAGCCACTTGGCAGCCGCGGCGAGACCGTCGAAGTCGGTGTGGCACACGATGGTCCGCGCCTGGCCCACGCGTTCGACCAGCTCGGGCGTGATCATTTCCGGACACGCGCCATGCTGCGCCTTGGTGGCAAGAACGAACCGCGGGTCGTCCGCGAAACGTGCATGCTCGGCGTGATCGTGGTGGTCGATCCAGGCAGCGAGGCGTGGTCCCAGCGCCTCGATGAACCGTAGCGTGATGCCCTGGAATCCCCCGCCAGACGCCTCCGACGCGAACGCGAGGTCGATGACCACGACACGTCCCTCGAGGCTCTGTGCTTTCGGGAGCTTTCGCGGTGTGGCAAATACGAGCTGAGCGTCGGGTGACGGCATCGAACCTTGCATCGGCAGCCCGGCGGGGACGTCCAACCGGAAACAGTCTTGGAGGTGTAGCATGACGCGAAGGTCGAGGCGTATGGCGCTGCTTGGGATGCTCGCAGGGCTGTGCGTCGGAGCTGGCGCGGCAGGGCAAGCGTACGCGCAGGACCCGGGATCGCCAGGTACTGCGAGCCAGCCTGGCAGTGGGTCGTCGTGCGTGGTGACGGGCAGGGCATTCGTACAGAAAGACGCAGAGATCTACGATGCGGCGGCAGGAGGCAACAAGATAGCGGTGTTCAGCGGAGCCTTGGCGCCGCTCAAGGCAACCAACTTCCCGGCAGACGCCGCGACGGGGCGGGTGCAGATCAACACGGCAGGCGGCTTCCGCGTGGAAGGCTTCACGGATCCGCGCGCGATCACGGTATTTGCCACGCGCGACCTGCCGGTGGTGTCGGACCGGCTCTGGATCTCGTCTGGTGTGCCGCTCAAGGTGATCGGCGCCGCGCCTGGCAAGATCCGCGTCGAGCTGACGTCCGGGGCAGGGCTGTCGGCGCCGATTCGCGGCTGGGCGCCTTGCGATTCGTTGACCTTCGACAAGGGCAGGCTGCCGCTCTACGAGGTGCCGGGCAACGCCCGCGGCTACGTGGCGAAGAGCGGTATGCTCGACCTGTACGATGCGCCTGGCGGCTCGGTCGTGCATTCGGTCGCCATCTCGGGTGACGGCAACGGCCTGCTGTTGTGGGGAACGCAGACCCGCAGCGGCTACGCCCACGTCACCTCTCGCTCTGACATCTTCATCGACGCATGGGTCAAGGTCTCCGAAGTGCGCGCGCTTCCTCGCGGCGAGATGATGGACCAACTCGCACCAGGTGAGCGAATCCAGAACCCGCCGCAGCTCGCGCTCAAAGACTATCTCCGCCTGATGAACGCCCCGTCGACAGTGAGCATCTTCGCCGGACGGGGCGCGACGTTCCCAACCATCGGTGCGGTCGAAAGCGGCGCCGAGATCTACGTGATCGAAACCGTCGTGGGATGGGCGTCGGTGCTCCCCAAGTCGTTGCACGTCATGCCCGTAGGCGACCGCGCGTTCTGGGTCCGCGCCTCGGACCTGGGCCTCGCCACACCCGGTGGCCCCGACGCGGGCGCCGGCGCGCGATAGCGTCAGCCCGTCACGATCGTCCCCGGCGCATACCGCCGCCGCGCCCAATCGCACAGCACCATGCCCACCGTCACACTCACCGGGAACGAGTGATTGATCCCGTACATCGGAATGCCCACGACCTCGTCGCAACGCGCGATGATCGACGACGGCAGGCCGCCGCGTTCGCTGCCAAACAGCAGTACCACGTCGCGCGGATAGCTCTTGACGTCGAACAGGCTCAGCGTGGCGCAATCCTTCTCCACGCCCCAGAGCGGGCGGCCCTCGATGGCGTCGAGCAGAGCCTCGTCATCGGGCACGACCCGGATGTTTTCGTAGCGGTGCATGCCCATCGAGGCTTTGGCGTACCAGGGTTGCGTGCCCACCACCAAGATCTCGCGCACGAGGAAGCTGTGGGCCACACGAATGATGCCGCCCACGGAAAACGGGTTCGCGTGGGCGTAGAGCGCAATCGACAGGTCGTTGCGGAGCGGAGCGAGCAGAAGCCGCACCTGTTCGGGCGGCAAGTCGATGGGGGCTTCGATGGCCATGCAGCACCCTGAACGTTGCCCTGTGGCGCAGGCCTGGCGCAAGAGACCGTGCGTCGGCCCGGCAACCTGCCCGCGGCGATCGCGTGAAGCAGTGGTAGGCAACGGGGGCGTTCCGCGCCACAATGCCCTGCGTGCGTGGACGGGATTTCGACGCAGAAGACTTCGGTGGTGACGATGACCTGGTAGCGCTGGAGCGAGCGGACGCGCTGCTGGACAACCGGGACCCGAACCAGGCCGAAGCGGTCGTCGCGGCACGTCGTGCAGCGGAACGAGAGCGACAACGCAGGGAGGCGCAGGTCGAGAAGATCAGGATTGCGTCCGAGAAGCGGAAGCGAGTTTTCCGCCGTCGCCTGCTGGTGGTGGTCGTGGCGATGGTCGCACTCGGGTCGGCGGCAGTACCCGCGAGCATCGCGCTGATGAGGGAGGTGGAGCGCAACAATGCCGCTCGCAGGGGGCTCGACGACGAACGAAGACCTGCCCTGGCCGCAGGATTCAAGGAGGAGAAAGACTTCTTCGACGTGCCCTCTGCAGGCGTGAAGCTGCAGGTTCCGCGCGCCACATGCACCGCGGTCTTGGCCGTGGCGGAAGGACGCCCAGGCAAGGCTGCGGTCCGCATCGAGCGCACGCAAGGCGAGGCTGTCGAATCTCGCGAGGGCATCGCCTGGTGCTCCTGCGAACCCGAAGAAGTGTCGGTCCGGCCGCTCGACCGGAGCGGAACCCGCACATCGGTCCGCTGGATGTCGTCACCGATGGCGGAGGTCGGCGGGGCCGAGGTGCTGCGGGCGAACCCGCCGCAGGGCTTCCAGGTCATCACCGACGGCACCGGGATGGCGTGTGCGGATTCGGCCTTCGATCTGTGGAGCCAGCGCGCAGGGCACGGCGACATCGACCCGCTCGCCAAGAACCGCAAGGGGCTGACCGAGGCGCTGGTGGCCGAGGGCATGGAGGCCGTCGGTCTGCTGCCGGCCGGGCGCCCGTTCGGTATCGTCCGCAGCGCGCAGGGGTACTGCTACCTGGTGATCCCGGATGGACCTGGGTCCAGCCTCACGCTGCGCGAGCAGGATGGCAAGCGCATCGCCGACGAGGCACCAGGGGCGTTCGGATGGTGTTCGAATGCGGGCGCGGAGACCTACTCGATCTGGCCCGCGACGCCCGGTGGTCCGCCGGTGCTGGTGCTGCGCGCACCGGCAACCCGGATCGGCGGCGTGACGGGTGTGCACGAGATGGCGCTGCGCCGCGGTGCCGGCGCGTTCCACGCTCACCTGAGCGAAGACGACCTCGAGCCCGATGTGAAGGCGGCGCTGGCGGCGTCGACCGTGAACGAAGCCACCATCACGATCGCGGACGCGGGCGGGCTGCCCGAGAAGCAGGGGGCGCTGGTGACCGCCTTCGCTTTGTTGCGCGATGGTGCGTACTTGCCCGACGCTGCGCCGAGGGTGCCCTACGCGTGCTTTCCACCGTACGAGGTCAAGGCCGACGCGCAGGCGTTCACATGTTGGCAGGCGATTCCGCAGCGATGGCGCACCGAGGGCAAGCCGAAGCACCAGGCCGCGGCGCAGGGCCCGATGCCTTTCTGGATGGCCGTGCTCGCCGGTGTGGGCGATCCGGGGGCCGTCGAGGCCGGTGCGAAGCTGCTGTCCTTCGCACGCCGCATGACGCTCATGGGATTCGAACCCACCACCATCGAAGGCGTGCGCGATACGGCGAGCGGCGCCGTGGTATCGGGACGCGCAGGGCTCGTCGATACTGTCGGCGTGGGTATCACGGCCACCCGGCCATGGATTCATCCCCTTACGGACGGCGATCCGTGGTCGCTCGACGGTGCGGTGCACATCGTGCGAGTGCCGGAAGGCAAGACGATCACGCTGCGGGCAACGTCACCGCTGGGGGCGAACGCCGCAGCGCGACGCGTGGTCGTGTGGCGAAGATAGGGGCGATCAGCTACCGAACACGTCGTGGATGGCGCTGTCGACGAGGCTCTCGTCGGCGCGTTGGGGCATCGTTACGCGGAGGTTGGGCGTGCGCGCCATCGCCTCGCGGATCGCGGCGTCCGCACCGTCGTTGCCTGCCCAGGCCCGACGAGCGATGCCGTTGTTGACGTCCCAGAACAGCATGGCCGACAGGCGCTCATCGGCCTCGCGGCTGCCGTCGAGCACCAACCCGAAGCCGCCATTGATGACCTCGCCCCATCCGACGCCTCCGCCGTTGTGCAAGCTCACCCAGCTCGCTCCACGGAAAGCGTCGCCCACGAAGTTATGCACCGCCATGTCCGCGCAGTACCGGGAGCCGTCGCGGATGTTGGCTGTCTCGCGGAACGGCGAGTCCGTCCCGGATACGTCGTGGTGATCCCGGCCGAGCACCACCGGAGCCGTGATCCTGCCCTCGCGGATCGCATCGTTGAAAGCGCGTGCGATGCGGATGCGTCCCTGCTCGTTGGCGTACAGGATGCGCGCTTGCGAGCCCACGACCAGCGCATTGGCTTCGGCCTCGCGGATCCACTTCAGGTTGTCGAGCATCTGCTGCTTGACCTCGCCGCTTGCCTCCGCGGCCAGACCCTCCATGACCTCCGCGGCGATCCGGTCGGTCTGGCGCAGGTCTTCCGGCTTGCCGCTGGTGCATACCCAGCGGAACGGCCCAAAGCCGTAGTCGAAGCACATCGGGCCCATGATGTCCTCGACGTAGGAGGGATAGCGAAAGGTGCCGTCGGCGTTCATGACATCGGCGCCCGCGCGGCTCGCCTCGAGCAGGAAAGCATTGCCGTAGTCCCAGAAGAACATGCCGCGCGAGGCCATCGCGTTGATCGCGGCGACTTGCCGCCGCAGGCTCTCCCTGACACGATCGCGGAACCCCTCAGGGTCGCGCACCATCATGTCGTTCGCGTCGTCGAAGGACAGCCCCGCCGGGTAGTAGCCGCCCGCCCATGGGTTGTGCAGCGACGTCTGGTCGGACCCGAGGTCCACGCCGACACCCGCCGACACCAGCTTCTCCCACAGGTCCACGACGTTGCCCTGGTAGGCGAGCGACAGGGGCTGCTTGTCTCGCCGTGCGCGATCGATGCGCACCAGCAGCTTGTCGAGGTCCGACTCGACCTCCTGCACCCAGCCCTGCTCGTGACGCTTGCGAACCGCCTTGGGGTTGACCTCGGCGACGACTCCGATGGCCCCTGCGATCACGGCGGCCTTGGGTTGCGCGCCGCTCATGCCGCCCAGTCCGCTGGAAACCAGCACGCGGCCGCGGATGTCGTCGTCACCCTGGACGCCAAGGTACTTGCGCGCCGCGTTCAGGATCGTGATGGTCGTGCCGTGTACGATGCCCTGCGGCCCGATGTACATGAACGACCCGGCCGTCATCTGACCGTACGAGGTGACACCGAGCGCAGCCATGCGTTCGTAGTCCTCCTGCGACGAGTAGTTCGGGATCACCATGCCGTTGGTGAGCACAACGCGCGGAGCCCATGGGCTCGATGGGAACAAGCCCAGCGGGTGGCCCGAGTACAGTACGAGAGTCTGGTCTCGTTCGAGCTCGGACAGGTACTTCATCGTGAGCAGGTACTGAGCCCAGTTCTGAAACACCGTGCCGTTGCCGCCGTAGGTGACGAGCTCATGGGGGTGCTGGGCGACGGCAGGGTCGAGGTTGTTGGTGATCATGAGCATGATCGCTGCAGCCTCGACGCACCGTGCCGGGTACTCCGAGATGGGGCGCGCGTACATGCGATAGGTCGGGCGGAAGCGACGCATGTAGATGCGGCCGTCGACCGCGAGTTCGCGTGCGAACTCGGGCGCAAGCGCGCCATGCATGGAGACGGGGAAGTAGCGCAGGGCATTTCGGAGTGCGAGACGGCGTTCCTGCGCCGTGAGCACCTGGCGTCGCGGGGGCGCATGGTTGATGCCAGGCTCGTCGGGAGGCATTTCGGGAAGCGAGGTCGGGATGCCTGCTGCGACCAGCGTACGGAAATCGTCGGACATGGAACTCTCCTCGGCAGGATCCGGTCGGGATCTGCGGTTCTGCGACGAGTCCGAGCGCGGGTCAATCCGCAGGTGCGCGAACGCAATCCGCTTGCAAGGCAGCGACGTGCAGCGGGAAGATGCTGTCGGAGGCTTCCCATGATGCTGCGCCATGCGCTGTGCCTGTCGTGCTCGCTTCTGGTCATCGAGGCCGCGGTGTGGGGATGCGGCGCTGGTACCCCGCCGCCCGCCGATCCCGCGCAACCACCCGCGACGCCCCCTGCTGCGTCGTCGTCTGCCACGCCCCCCGCCGGACCTGCTTCCGACCTGTCGCCCCAACCCACAGGTTCCCCGGAGGCGTCGTCCGCGCCGGCTCCGTCACCCCCCGCTGAGGCGTCGCAGGTCCAGATGTGTCCGGAGCCGAAGGATCGATCGCGCCTGCAGCTCGGAGCGTCCGATGCAACCGAAGTGGTCCGCGCCAACCGGTCGCATCTCAACACCGCTTGCTGGGCCCCCGCCATCCGGAAGCACCCGAACGGCCCGGACAAGGTCCGCCTGGCTGCCGAGATCACCGTGCAAGGCGACGGCCGCGTGTCGCAGGGCAAGGTCGTGGGCGGCAAGGAATACGAGGGATTCGCTGCCTGTGTCGAGCGTGAGCTGAAGACCTGGTGCTTCCCCGGCGCCAGGCAACCGTCGAGCCTGATGTTCCCCATGATCTTCGTCAAAGCGGAGGGTGAAACGATCGCCGTGCCCAACGGCGCGAAGTAGCACGCCGGCCTCGAATCCGACCGCTGATTCCGCGCTCCAACCGGTCGACGTGGCCGTATCGTCACGAGGCACGTGCAGCCCGGAGGTTGGTTCCCATGAAGATCGTCATCATCGGCGGCGACGCAGCCGGCATGAGCGCAGCGAGCGAAGCCAGGCGGCGAGCGCCCCACGCCGAAGTGGTGGTGCTCGAAGCCACCCAGGATGTTTCCTACGGCGCGTGTGGGCTGCCCTACAAGTTGGCGGACGCTGCCAAGATGGAGGACCTGGTGATCCTGACCGCCGACCGATTCCGCAAGGAGCGCGGGATCGACGTGCGCCTGGGCCACCGCGCGACACGCATCGACCCGGTCCGGCACGTGGTGGAGGGCGAATCCGATCGAGGAGCGTTCGAGGTCCGCTACGACAAGCTCTTGATTGCCACGGGCGCACAAGCGATCCGGCCCCCCATCGACGGAGTCGAGGAGCTTTGGGGCAACGGTGTGTTTGCCCTCAAGACGCTCGACGATGGGCGGCTATGGAAGCGCGCCTTGGCGAGCAATCCCAGGTCGGTGGCCATTGTCGGAGGCGGCTACATCGGCCTCGAAGCCGCGGAGAATCTGCGCGAGCGGGGCATGGCGGTGACGATCTTGGAAGCGTTGCCGGTCGTCGCGCCGTTCCTCACGCCTGCGGGACAGCAGCAGGTCCTGGCGGAAGCGGCCCAACACGGTGTCGAGGTGCGCTCCGGCGCGCGCGTGGACAAGATCCAGCGTCGTGCCGACGGCAAGATTGGCGTTTCGACCGCAGCGGGTGACCTGACGGTCGACATCGTGTTGATGGCCGTTGGGGTGCGCCCGAATACAGACGTCGTGAAGGGCACGGCGATGGCGTTGAGCGTGGCGGGGAGCATCCGGGTGGACGAGCAGCTCCGGACGTCGGAGCCGGACATCCTGGCGGCAGGAGACGTCGCCGATGCTGAGCATGCGGTCACGGGAGCGAGGGTGTGGATACCGCTGGCGCTTCGTGCGAACCGGGCTGGCAAGCTGGCGGGGCGGCACATGACGGGAGAGACGGTGAAGGCGCCGCCGGTGCTCGGCACAGCGGTGTTCAAGTTCTTCGGGCTGCAGGTGGCTCGTACGGGGCTGCGTCTCGAGGAAGCCAAGGCCGCTGGATTCGACGCGGTGCAGGCGGAGGTCACGAGCGGTACTCGGGCGAAGTACTATCCTGGCGGTGGAAAGCTCCTCGTTTCGCTTGTGGGCGACAGGGCCACCGGACGTTTGCTGGGTGGCACGATGGTGGGACCGGAGAGCGCGGCGCACCGGATCGACACGCTTGCGGCGGCGATCCACGCACGGCAGACGGCCGACCAGCTCTACGACATGGACCTTGGCTACGCGCCGCCGTACGGGCCGTCGTGGTCGCCGTTGCTGGTCGCGGCGTCGCAGCTCTCGAAGGAATTGGGCGGACAGGGCCAGTAGCGCCCCTCCATACGGACCCGTTCAGGAGCCGACCGGCCATGGCGGGCAGCACCGGCAGGCGCGCGGGCAACGAGGCCACGCCAGCGAGAAGTCACGCGTTGCCGGGCTTCATCGACGTGAACGCGAACGGCGACACGCCGACCAGGCTCTCGTACGCACGCTGCCACATCTGCGCGGCATTCGTCTCGAACACGACCGCCTCATCGATCCTGGCGGGCATCCACGCACCCGCCCGGATCTCGTCGTCAAGCTGCCCTGGAGCCCACCCCGCGTAGCCCAGCAGCAGGCGGAACGCTTCGGGAGGTTCCCCGCGCGCGATGGCGTCCACGAGCGTCCGATCCCCGGTCGCTGCCCAGTTCTCCGTCAGCACGATCTCACCCTGGTGCTCGAAGCGCTTCGCTCGGCGGTAGAGCACCCACGCAGACCGTGGCGACACGGGACCGCCCACGCGAGCGGCCATCGCGTACGAGGGGTCGTCGGGGAGGCGGACGGAATCCGAAACCAGCTCGGCGTCTCGCAAGAGCTGGGCAACCGGGGCGATCTCCTGGCCGTTGACCACCCACCCCAGGGAGCCACCTTCACCGTGGACTCCGAGGACCACGACCGAACGGTTGAAATTGGGGTCGCCCAAAGGAGGGGCTGCAAGCAAGAGCCCAGGCGCAAGCCTCGTCGTAGCCATGGGCTCAATCTACCGCACGGCGAGGAACCTTGCGGCTACTTCGTGGGAGGCTGGTTGTCGAACCAGTACAGGTGCCCGCTACGAGCCCGTCGCACTTCCACGTGAACGAACGACGCCCCGCTGACCTGGCCGCAGGCCGTGTCCGGAAGCGTCCGGCAAAGCGCCACGACCCGTCCCGGATCCACCCCGTCGACCTCCACGTCGATCGCACGGGCATGGGCGTGCCCCTCGCGCCCTGGCTCCTTCGAGCAGGCTTCGTGCAGGTTGATCGGGTGCTTCGGAAACGCCGTCGCGATCGCCTGCAGCCTTGCGACCAGCCCGCCGACCTGGTCGCTGGCGGCATGCCGGGGACGTCGCCGTGCGGAATCGGTCCCCGCCGCGTCGAGTCCGAGCCACCGGCCGACCGCCTCGATGGCCTCGCGGGTGGGGCGACCGTCACACCGGGTCAACACGACCGGAGCGGGGGCGGCTCCTTGGGACGAGATGGCGACCGGGTCGTGCAGGCAGGCAGGGGGCGCTGGCTTCTGTGCGGTCCGCAAGGGACGGCTCTTCTTGCCCTCTGCCCGAGGCCGTGCTTGGATCACGGCCTGTTTGCTGGACAGGCTGGCGTGGTGCCCGGTCTTGGGATGACCAGGGTCGCTCCGCGAGCGCTTGTTCTGTTGGAGGGTTCGCGTTTGCGCGTGCTGAGGGGGGTCAGACGCCGCAGCGGAAGCCGCAAGAGACAGGATGCAGGAAAGAGCCAGTGCACCGACGGTTTGAATGGAGTTTCGCAGGCTACGCATGGGACCACAGTGGGTTGGACCGCATCAGCACATCCAATGCCATGGTTCGCCACCCGTGGCCCAAAATCTGACGAACATTGCGATCGATCGACGGCGCTTCAACTGCGTCGCATCTGCGTGCAGGCGCGCCGGCAAGCCGCCCGTGCGCGAACACCAGCTCTGCACAACCGGCTCGAGGTGAGCCCTTCGCAGCAACCCGCGCCGAGGCACCAGCCGCCGAAGGCGCAGCCCATCGAAGGATCGACGAACATGGAACGAGATCGGCCCAAGAAGTCTTGGCGTGACATCGACCGCAGCCGGGACAGGTCCATCCACCGCAGGGAGGCCGAGGAGCGGGCACGACGACAGCAGGAGACCGCGCGTGCGAACGCAGCGCAGCGGGAATACCGCAACGCCCTCGAGGCGCTGTTCGCCCCGAAGACCGAGGAAGCCCGGCCTGCACCGCTGCCCAAGACGGCGGCTCGCAT